>Ga0070698_100008274_pt1 | contig 11247 bp, 5 predicted proteins | sample KBSK1502metaG_FD_65477 | JGI IMG/M metagenome (GOLD analysis project Ga0070698, IMG submission 65477) | Corn, switchgrass and miscanthus rhizosphere microbial communities from Kellogg Biological Station, Michigan, USA - KBS K1-50-2 metaG | ecosystem: Host-associated > Plants > Roots >...
GCGACTAACAGAATAATCTTCCACCAACTGCCTTTCTGGTGGCAGGAGATTATCGCCCGCAAATTCTCCCTCTTCGATTCGTTCCAATAAGGATCGATAGACCAGATAGTAGAGAGGGAGTGGATGGTTTGGATCAACTTTTAGGTTTGCCATAAGTGTGTATTACATCCAATTGGATATATAGATATATCCAATTCTACTAGTAATTCCTCGAATGTCAAGTAGTCAGATGTTAGGCGAGTATCCCCTTACATCACGTACATCCGCTGAGGTGCGCTTTAAAAAGTATTGGACAGAACTGCCAAAGTCTTTGCATGATAATCTGGCATACTCGCCTTTACCGATTATATATTGCTGCCGATGCAAATGAGGTAAATGCAGAGCATTGACTAGAAGCTAAATCACTCAACATTGGATTTGGAGATATGTTCAGCGAAGAAGCTAAACCCAGCGAATGAATGCGTTGTAATTCCTTATCAGCTGGGAGAAAATTAGGATTAAGTAAATGCGCTCTCCGCAAGCCCCGTTCTGCTTCATCCCAATCTTCCAAGTTTGCCTTCGCCATCCCACGCCAGTAGTAGATTTCTTCGGTCGACATTTTATCGATGTCAACAAGAGCAGCATTGGTTAGTGTAATCACATCCGTATACAAGCTATTGTGAAATGGATCGGCATATGGACCTTCCAAAAATCGGAACAGCCGCCAGTTATCGGCTGGGCTGGCTTTGCGATGGGCCTGCTCCACATCGACCTGTGCGATTCGAGCATAATGACGAACCATATCCAAGCTGCCATACCCTAATAGTGACTGTAAGGTAAAAACATCGCGGCCAGACCGCAAATAAGTGATCGCAAAGGTATTGCGAAACTTGTGAGGGTAGACTTTCTGAACGCCGGCTCGTGCGGCAATGTTCTTGATCAAGTGCCGGAGTGTGCCAGGATTGAAGGCGCGGTTCCGGCGTACCGTGAACAAGGGCGCATTGGGTTCTTCGCCATCTTCGCGTTCGGCCAGATAGCGCCAGACCGCGTGGCGAGCGGTCTGGCCCAAATAGACCACGCGCCCTTTGCCACCCTTCGCGCCGCCTTCCAGACCGTGACGGATTTCAAGTTTGCCTCGCTTGGCTTCAAAATCCCCGACGCGGAGCGCTGAAAATTCGGAGGCCCAGATGCCTGAATCAAGCAATGTCAGAATAATGGCTTGATCTCGATTTGCCGTTGGACGGCGCATCGCAAATTTCCTGCGCAGGAACGTCTCGGCTTCGCGCGCGTAAGTACACGCTTTCAACATGCGCTCAATCTCCTCCTGGGTAAACGGTTCCACATCCACCTTCGGAAAGCGTGGAATGGGAACGCGCTTCATCGGACTTTCCATACGAAATTCGGTGCTGGGTGAAGAATGAGCACATAGTGATCCAGATATTTCGCAATGATTTTGGAGAAAGTACTCGTGTACTCCCCCCGAAGCGGCGCGGGACGTATTCAGTCCGCATGTAAACCAAATACGCGTTGATATCACGATCCGTGAATTGAGAAATCGTCTTATTCCCCGCATAATCCGCCCATTGCTCCAGAATCCGTTTGTACGAATCCACGGATCGCTGCGACAATCCCTCGGCTGTTTTGTAGTTGACAAAGCCGGTAATGGCTGTTAACAGCGGCAACGAGTTTGAAGTACTACGGGACTGAGCGAGCTTGAAGGATTACGGTTCATACAAAAACCTCCAGTGTTGGAATTTTTGTGAGCCAGAGTCCTTCGGGCTAATGCAAAAACCATAGCTTTATGAGCTATGATTTGCAAAAAGTAGCGGGGGTAGGATTTGAACCTACGACCTTCGGGTTATGAGCCCGACGAAATACCTGATTGCGGGTTAAGTTTGTCTGCGTAATTAATCCTAGCGGGAGCAGAAACATTGACATAACTCAGGCCGCGGACAATTTAATAGAAGCACTTCCGTCTAGTATAATAAAGTAACAATCTAACTCACCGAGTGCCTAAGTGGTTACGCGTTGCTGTTTCGAATCCCGTCGGGACCGCCAGGCTAAACAACTTGATGATGATGTCTTCAAGTTGTTTTTTTTATTTTCAAAATATCATTCTATATGGTACTTATATCTCTACTATTATTCCACTTCTATAATCACCCAATCGCTACCGCTTCGTCCAAAGACTTCAGGAGAATGCATCTCTTCGACTTTGGCAGGCGGGACGATGAACGCGCCAGGTGTGGTTGCACGCGCGATATAGGTATATTCGTAGACTCCATCCCAAAGCAATGATGTAAATGCCTCAGCGCGATCGTCTCGCATATTTTGATGTTCATACCATGTGCCCCACCACCACCAACCGTAGTGATAATCAGGATTGGTTGGGTCTTGTGGAATTGTTTCTGAAACCGCCAATGCCGGGTTGAGGATCTCCAACCCAGCTGGAAGTGGATCAACTAAGGCTACGTGATAACGACGGTTATCTGCCACCATGGTGATTTTTATTCTTACGCGCGCGCCTGCTTTGATATGCCAGACACCCTCACTATCTTGAAATACATCTTCAGAGTCATCGATGCCTTCATAGCGGCGTTGGACGACAAAGCCCATATCTAACGGATCCAGGTTCAAGTCAGTGGGAGAGTATTGCAGACCCAGCCGATAGTAGAGTCTGCCGGGACCATCCTTGCTCAGTATCAAATCCTGTGTTCCACTACCGGTGGACGTTTCGGAGAGCACATAATTCATTGGGATAAGGGTTTCGTAAATATCCGTGGTTCGCCCAATGAATTCATTACTGCCGGCGTAAGTATCTCCCAGCCAAATACGCGCTACAAAGCCTGGCGTTTGGGCTTCGTAAGTATCAAAGTAACGATCAAGGGTCAATAGGATAAAGACATTCTCTTGAGTGTTATCCCAGTGTCCTTTGGTACGATGCGCCAATAAGCCGTTAACGATTTTGGGGATCAAATCACTCTGTGGATTATCGTCGATCAACGCGTCCAGCAAAATGGCATCCGTACGGCGGTCGGAGCTCAGCAATAAATAGGTTTGATCGCTGTATGCGGTTGTGAAGTTGGCCGCGCCTGCTGTTTCAATAACGTGATTATTCACGAATAGGCGAATCGCATCCAGTTGAGTGTTGTCATCGATCACGGGCCATAGCCAGCCGATGGCTTCCATTGAAAGGTTTTCCAAACCTGCGTCACTCAGAAGTTTTTCAGCCTTCTTTGCATCGCGGTCACCCATCAAGTTGCGAACGTAAAGCGCATACGCACTCAGCGTCCAGCGGGTTTGTTCGCCATACCAGGATGGGTAAAAGCTTTTGATATCACGCAGGTAACTCAAAGAATTCTGCTGCATTTCCACAGGGACTTCAAATCCCTTTTGCTGGGCGATGAACAAAGCATGGGCTACGTGGATCGTGTTGAATGGAATCGATTCAGATCCGCGACGCCAATAAGGGAAGCCGCCATCGGAATTTTGCAACCCTTGCAGGCGCTCAATATCACCACTTACAGTTGATTCCATTTCGGTGGGAGTCGGTAGCCCGTCAGCTTTGAATGCAGTCAACACATCACGCAGAGACGCAATTGCCAAAATGCGCGATGCCAGTTGCTCCGAACCTTCGTAAGGATATGTGCTCAGATATAACACCGCATCCGTCAGCGACTGCAACGCCGTAGAGGATGTGTTGATCTCCAATCCGCCAAATTGCGGGAAGACATCCGTAGGATGAAGCACTGGTTGGGCAATAATGCCGTCATCAATGACACCATAGGTTGCGAATGCTTCGCTTGTTGCCGGAGTGTAAACGGGCAATTCCGCGGTTGCAGCATCAGCATAATCTCCTGATGTCGCAGCAATCTGCACACGGACGGTGCCTGCCATGATCGTAGCCGCTGGGAAACGAACTTCAATCCGGTCGTTTGCAGGGACGGTCACGCGCAAGCCTGTGTTTTTCAATTCAAGATTTGTGGCTTGGGCAACGACATCCGCTGTCATTGGCGAGTCAGTTTGATTTTGCAACACCACTGGCAATTCAAACTTATCGCCAAAGTTAAGAAAACGCGGGGCCGATGGACGCACCATAAGCGGCAAACGCGCTGTGAGATTTGACTCGCCTGTGCCAAATTGACTTCCGTTTTCATCCACTGCTACAACCATTACGCGGTAGCGGGTTAAGTTATCTGGTAGTTTGATCAACACCCGCGCCTCACCATTGGACCCTGTTCGTACGGATGGAGCAAAGGTTGCCAACGGATTGAAATCCGACCGGACGTTGATGGGTATTTGCTGATTTTCCGATTCGCCCTGTGCTGGCGCTTCAGCAGCGGGAGCTTCTGTGGCAGCAGCTTCTGTAGCGGCGGGAGAACCTCCGCTTAGAAGATTCAAAAAACCCAAGAAACCACCGGATTCTCTCCTATCTAGTGCATGAGCGTTCTGGGCACGGTCATCCAGAATAATGCTTGCACGAGCATAAACGCTTGACACATACGCGGGCCGATTGGCGTAGAAAACATCCAACGGGTCGCTTAGTTGATAATTTGTCAAAGCAAGGATGGCTTCATCTACTACTACGACCACCAGTTCTGCATCGGGCACAGGCAGGCCGTTGGCATCTTTCACTATTACGTTCAGTATGGTTTCACCGCTCGGTTCCAATTTGTTTTGACCTGGCATCACTTGCAATGCCAGTGTTCTTTGCTGAGGAGGAATCCTTAAGTTCAATTGACCACTGGCATAGGCAGGGCGCGGCGGCACATTTTTAAGCAACTCACCCTGGTCATCGGTATGTGGGGCAGAGCCGACCAGATCAACCTGGATATTTAGATTGGGGATATGTTCTTCTTCAATGGGAATGTTAAGAGTGGCACTTCCATTCTCAATATGAAAACGTGTGGTATAGAGAATGCCGCTGCGAGTCACTGTCAGTAGCCCTTCGGCTGGACTGAATGGTGATTGCACAAGGATTTGTGCGGTATCACCCGGTTGATAAGTTTCCTTATCCGGGATGAGCGTAATTTTTTCCTGTTCCACTTTGCGAGATGGAGGTTGCTGTCCGCCGCTGACCCAGCGAGTCATACGGCTTTGATTTTTGCGGTCCAGTTCATCAGTCACGATAGCCGTGATCTGATAGCTTCCGCCAAGAGGAGTTTCAAAGGAACAGGTGTCAGGCTCAGGCTTGGAAAGAAGCGTGCAGGTTTGAACATCCACCATCTCCTCTGCCCAACTTCCGTTCTTCGTCTTCCATTCCAATCTTCCGGCTGTGATCTCAACGGGGCGGTTATCGATTGCGTTGCCATCCAGGTCGGTGACAATGAAATCCACTTTGAGCGGTGTGCCGCTCTCGACGAAATAACGATCACTGCGCAAGCCAATATATAAATCTGCCGGGTGAACGAGAAGAGTGGTGGTACTGCTCCAGGCCTGGCGGTTCACATCCATCACGGTGGCTTGTGCAACCACACTTTGCGGTTGAGGGTCTTTGGCGGGATCACCCTGTTGATTGAAATCGAGATCCAAATAATGAGTGCCCGAGGCATCCGTTTTGCCGGTAAAAGTTTGTGTTTGAGTTTCGCCGATATTGCCAAGATAACCGAAATCATAAAACCACCAGGGCAGCCAGTTACCAAAAGTAAAGTCAGACCAGTTGGGTGGCGAGTAGCTGCCAGGAGAAGTTGTCACCTGCCAGGTTACATCCGCATTGGACAAGCCGCCGCCTGCATAATATTTTGCCTCCACTGCCATGGTGGCATGATCACCAACGAAATACGGACCAGTCGTTTCATTGCGCGCATTTACTTCGAACTCAGGTCTGCGGAATTCTTGTATCGTGAATCCGTGGTAGTAATGCTGGTCTCCATCTAATATCTCCAAATTTCCTTGGGCTGCTAAAGAAATTTGAGCATTTCCTAAATTGGTGACTTTCGGAATGATAAACACAAAATCGAATCCGCCAATCGTATTCACTTGCGCCTGTCCATCGCCGATGGTATTACCTTGCTGATCGGTGATCGTATAACTGACCGAACTTAGTTCACTGCCTACCAATTCGACATTTCCATTCTGTCCGCCGCCAATTTTACGCAGCCAGCCTTTGACATGCACTTCCTCGCCGGGACGATACATTCGACGGTCATCAAATACATACCAGCACAAAGAATCACTCGGAGAATTGGTAACCCAGGAATCCTCGCCTCCGCGATAGTGTGAGTGTGGCAGGATCGCCTGGTCTGTGTCAAGACGCGCGGTCAGATACTTAGCTCCGAAGGGAATATCGAAGCGCGCGACTCCATCCGAGCCGGTCAAGATGGTTGAACTAGCATCGCTAGATTGAATGCTCACGCCGCTCAATGGCGCGCCATTCTTGAGGTCTGTCGCCCATGCCACGATCTCACTGTGATCGTTGAAAGCATCCAAACCGATCTGTGTAATTTGCACCCATGTGATGATGGTTTGCGAGTATCGTCTCCATTTGTCGTTTTCAGATTCAAAGACTCCCGTGGGCGGCTCAACAATCACTACAAAATGACCGAAATTTCCATCCATGTATTGGCGCAGATCAATATCCACCTGCGACAGGGTATCGCTTGGAAGTTTTACAGCAAGTGGTTTATTCTCAACAAGTACGCCCGGCATTGCAGGCGGATTATCTGTCCGCGCCCATTCACGCAAATAATTTATGTATTGACTCCAGTCCGTAGGCTGAACGGCATAGACCTTCAAATTAACTTTGTTGTAATTGATCGCATAAAAAGAGAAAACCGCCTTGGGAGTAGTGGGGTCAAGGGTCAGGAAATCTTGCCCCGTATTCACCAAAACTGATTCGGCCCTTCCTACTCTAAAAGTCAGACGGGTATCCTTGCCTAATTGCTGGCCGAAGATATCCTGTATCTTTCCTGAAAGTGTGACTGTGTAGGTTGTCTGTCCTTTGGTCTCGCCGCGGATCTCAATTGAGTTGCTATACACATTGGCAGATACACCCGGTATTTCAGGCTCCACGCGTAACATGTCCTCACTGTAAACATTCATATCCAGCGGGTTATTAAATCGAATATAAAACGACGACAGTGGTGGGCAACGGTCGTTGTACCCGTAACAACGATGTTCTTCGATTCGTAAAGGCGCGTATGTCGAAAAATTAAAAGATTGGGCCTCTGTTGTGGTGAGCGGTCCTTCGGCAGAGGGCGTCCCGGGCCCAATGCTCACAGAGACGCTCGTCTCAGGTGGAAGAGATTGTGTTGCCCGAAAAGCCAACCAGCGTCCTTCGGGTGCGTCCTTGATCAGTTGACTTACGCGCTCATCTTTGTCAATCTCCGTTTGATGGGCTAATGCAATTCCTATATCCTCACTACCAGCTTTCGCAGAAATAGTTCTCAATACTGCCGCCGGGTCAATACGTTGATCGAATGCGATAAAAAAGATCGGGGCAAGTGGTTGTGGGGAATTATCAGGATATGTCGTTACTATTTTGGGTGGAGGGGTTCTGAATGTCCATGAAACAAATCCAGCTAATATCCCGCCTGTTTCTGATTTTGTTCCTGCTGGCACAATAACTTTATATTCTGTCGCTTTTGGCAGGCGGTCGATTAATTCTGATTCATATTCAAAAGTTAAACTCTTGGTGCCTAACCAGCGCCAGGTGCCAGGCAGTGAAGGTTCAATTATGATTGGCACATCCTGGGCGGCAAGATCACCCAACGTCCCAAGCGGCACCATCGGCTGGTTAAATGTGACGCTGACAAACGGTGCAATAGGGATCTCCCCTTCAGGAGCGAATCGCAACACTTGCAGAGCGCCCGCGTCAACCTCCCCAGGAGTCGGTTCTGTTTCAAGAGGCGGAAATGTCTCTTTGATCGTATTGCCCGGGCGTGGCGGAGGCAGGACTTCCGACGGCAGATTGAACCCAGTCTGTTCATCAGGAGCAGGCATCAGCGTAGGCAGACGCGATAAGATCAGTGTGATTTCTTCCTGTGAGAGCGGTTCCCCGGTCGCCAGCGGCAATGCTTCCGCTGTCTGTGGTTGGGAATGTCCATCACTCAATTCAATATCAATACCGTATTTGTCTGAGTTTTCAGAGGATGGTTGAGGTAAATTCGTGTCGATAACGACAGGGATGGAATTTGCGCTTCCTGGAATTAAATTCCCCGGCTGGAACCTTTTTGATAATAGAATGATCCCGCCAGCGCAAATGAGGATAAGAATCCCAGCGAGTATGAAGGCACGTTTTGTGCTAAATATGTTTTTCTCTTTGTTGTCCATTGAAAAAGCCCTTCTCTCACTATCATGACGTCGGGCATTCAATTATGTTCCACGCCCCAAAAAAAGGCAATTGTTGAATGAAAATTCCTGAAAGATGGGACAAAATGAGATGTTTGTTGCGCGAGGGCGCTATATTAGAGCGGCACCTTCTCGACCTAAAGTTCCAGCCACTTCAGAAGATCTGATTCACGCAACTAGGCCCATCCTAGATGCAAGGAATAGGAAATACAAAAAACAGGCCTCCAGCGGCGCTGGGAGAAAAGATTTGATTGGGCGTGGCACGCGAGTTCGCACACGCGGTACATGACTGGTACCTACTGTAGTACTATTTCCCCATCAACTCATCATATTTTCTGCGCACTTTGCGAATATCATCCCACATTTGCGCTTTGGGAGAACCGGGCTCCCGTGATTGATTCCGCAAGAGGTAGGATGGATGGAAGATCGGCATAACCCAACGTCCCTGCACTTGTGACCACTTTCCGCGCAAGGTCGTGATACCTGTCTTACCGAGAATGGATTGACAGGCAACGTTTCCGGTCAACAACATAATGAGCGGGTCAATGAAACGAATGATCTCAAATACATACGGACGATAGTAGTTGATCTCTGCGTCCGTGGGTTTGCGAAACGCTTTACCATCATCGCCGGGCGGTAGGCGAAAAACCGAATTGGTGATGTACACATCCTTTTCGGGATCAAAATTTGCAACTTGCAGGATCTTATCGAGCAACTGCCCGGCACGCCCGACAAACGGCTTGCCCTGAATATTTTCCTGCGGACCAGGCGCTTCACCAATGATAAGCAACTTCGCCTGTGGATTGCCGCGACTGATGACCACGTTCGTCCCGGCATTTGCGAGCGGGTCATCTCTCAGGTTCCGCATATCTTTGAACAGTTCATCGAGCGATGAATATTTTAGCGATCCGGAATTGAATATATCGAGTTGAGACATGTTCGGTTTCCTCATATGCTAGGCTAGTAGTGATAATAGAATTTTACCCCATGCCGCCGATTCATTTGGAATAAGAAGCTGATTCTGCACAAAGGGGAGGATATCGCCACTTGAAAAGGAATCAACTATCGGCTTGGCGCGAAACGGTTTTATATTATCCACAGGCAGTTTTCGTTTTCTCATTTGGATGTAAAATTAGCCTCATGATCGAATTCTTTGCATCAGATTATCAAGGTCCCGCATTTCAACCGCTTGGCCCCGCGCATATCGCCGCACTGGTAGCTTTGGTTGCACTCAATCTTTTCCTGCTCCGCTTCAAGTATTCAACCGATGGTAGCAAAAGTTTCATCCGCTGGATGCTGGCGCTGATCCTTCTGGGAAATGAGATCGCCTGGCATTACTGGAATTACAGTATCGGCAGATGGACTATTCAAACCATGCTGCCTTTGCATCTCTGTAGCTTACTGGTTTGGGCAGGTGCACTCATGCTCATCACAAAGAATTACCGGATCTATGAATTTATGTACTTCATGGGCATCGGTGGCGCGATCCAGGCTCTGGCTACACCAGATCTTGGGATCTACGGCTTTCCACACTTTCGATTTTTCCAAACATTTATCTCACACGGATTGATCATCACCTCTGCGATCTTCATGACTGCTGTGATCGGTCTCAGTCCCACCTGGAAGTCCATCCTGCGGGTATTTATCTGGATGAACATCTACGCGGTGATTGTATATTTCATCAATACTCAAATTGGCAGTAATTATCTCATGCTCAATTACAAGCCAGAGATACCTAGCCTGCTGAACCTGCTCCCGCCCTGGCCCATTTACATCCTCTACATGGAAGCCATCGGGCTTGTAACCTGTCTTTTGCTTTACATTCCATTCATCATCAAAGATTGGCGCAGTAAATACATGATGAACAAGGATAATGCCTCGCGGTTGGAAAGCATTTCAAAATAAGGTAAAATATCGCATGCCGGGGCGATGGCGGAATCGGCAGACGCAACGGACTTAAAATCCGTCGGTGGTGACACTGTGAGGGTTCGACCCCCTCTCGCCCCATAAACAGCCCACAACAGGCCTGTGCTTCTCACTTTCAGGAGAGGAGCGTGGGCCTTATGCTTTCCTAGGACAAGCAAACGCACCGGTAACTTACCTGAAAAGATTGCGTCATGTTTCCATACGCAACAGCTCTTCCATACCAAGATAGGAAATAATGTCAAAATGTCAGATCGAATTTTCAGAAACAGCGGAAAAGAACCGAAGCAGCAAATTCTCACTTTGGCGGTAGCCGCCATTATTTCAGGAGTTATTATTTTCTGCGTGTGTTCCGCCTGGGTGAGTTATTTTGGTTGGTAGGAACATAATGGCAAACCAAACTCTCCGAAAAAAGTATTACTGGGTAGGTAAGAAGTGATTACATGTGCGCGTGCTATTTGGGAAAGTGTGGATATGGATGTTTTGGTATTCATTGCCCTTTCCTTCTCAGGTATTCGCTTTATTGCAGCGCAATCGGCTAAAAACCAACACGTTCCTTTTGACGAAAAGTTCAACAGGACCCTATTTGTTGCAGCGATGATATTGTTTTGTGTTGCTTTGGTAATATCGTTGGTTGAGCTTCTTGGCCCACTTTGCTAAGACAACAGAAGGCCGAATTATACATTTCGCAACCCATTACTCGATAGGACGTTTGAAGTTGTGCGTCACGTGCGCTTCATTCCCCCACCGGTTGGTTGACGTAATCGAAGCGGGAAGGCAACAGGGAAAACTTTCAGAACAAAAACAGAACCGCAAAGCGACAGGAAACCTACAACGGCGCAGAATAGCACAGGGCAATATACAATTAGGGCATACAGAAAGGACCACGCCGTGAAAATTACCGAACCTGACAACACACAAACAGAGACCCAGAAAAAGGCAGAAGGAAAAACAATAGGCCGCCTCATGTTCCTGGGCTTATGTGTTTACTTTGGATTTGTAGTTATCTTTATCTTTCATATGCTGACGTGAACGCACGTATAAGAAACATAAAAG
>Ga0070698_100008275_pt1 | contig 11246 bp, 10 predicted proteins | sample KBSK1502metaG_FD_65477 | JGI IMG/M metagenome (GOLD analysis project Ga0070698, IMG submission 65477) | Corn, switchgrass and miscanthus rhizosphere microbial communities from Kellogg Biological Station, Michigan, USA - KBS K1-50-2 metaG | ecosystem: Host-associated > Plants > Roots >...
TTGCTGGTCGATGCCACGGATGCGGACGGACTCGCAGCCCTGGTGCCGGCCGGTCGACTCCGGGAGCCACTTCAGGCAGCGACACGCGCAACCGCGATTGTCGTCACGAGAGCGGATGTGCCGGTTCAGGTGACACAGGTCTGTCATCGGCTGCAGGCTGCGATCGGGCTGACAACCAATCCGATCCAGGTGGTTTTTCGTCCGGACGGTCTCGTGCCGGTGATGTCCGGAGCGTCGAAGCCGCTCGGCTGGTTCAAGGGAAAGACCGCGCTGCTGTGCAGTGGTGTGGGACACGCCGGATCATTTCGTGCTCTCGTGGAGAGAATAGGGATCAGAGTTCTGGACGAAAAGGTATATGTCGATCACCATGCTTATACAAGCCAGGATGTCGAGCATCTGCGAGACAGAGCGACTGAACTCCAGGCCGAGCTGGTCGTGACGACGGAGAAAGATGCCTGCAAGCTGGCTGCGCTGCTCCGTCCCTCCGATAATTGGTGGGCAGTCCGACTTGCCACGGATGTGACGGTCGGGGAAGATCGGTTGAGGCAACTTGTGTTGAATTATTCGAACAGCACTGCGGCGGAGGCCTGTGGATAGAGCACCGATCAAAAGAATTCTCGTACGCGGACCCAACTGGCTTGGCGATGCGGTGATGTGCGAGCCCGCGCTGCGTGGATTGCGGAGGTTGTTCCCCGACGCGCAAATCGCGCTGCTGGTCAAGCCGGCTGTGGCCGATTTGTACGCGGGCCATCCGGCATTGACGCGCGTGCTGACCTACGACACGAAGGGGCGTCATGCGGGTCTCTTCGGTAAGTGGGCATTGGCAGGGCAGTTGCGGCGGCAACACTTCGATCTGGCCGTATTGTTTCAGAATGCATTCGAGGCGGCGTTCCTGACTTTTTTGGCGGGTGTGCCTCGGCGCTATGGGTATGCGACAGACGGGCGGAGTCTGCTGTTGTCCGATCCAGTCACTGCGCCGGATCGCCGCTCGCTGCTCCATCAAGTCCATTACTATTGGGACCTGTTGAAGCCATTGGGCATCATGGGCGATCCCTCAGCACCTGAACTCGTCGTCTTTCCGGAGGAAGAGCAAGCGATGGCTAGGCGATTTGCTCAAGCCGGATTGATCCCAACGGACGTCGTGGTCGGGATCAATCCCGGATCGACGTACGGTCAGGCCAAACGTTGGCTGCCCGAACGGTTTGCAGAGGTCACGGAACGACTCTGCCGCACGATTCGCGAGTCCCGAGGACAACAAGTCAGCGTGGTCATTTTTGGGGCCAAGGGGGAAGAGCGCTTGGGTCAGGAGATTGCGGCTCGTCTGTCGTCCAGATCCCTGGTTTTGTCCGGGGCGACGACGATCCGTGAATTGATGGCGGCGGTGAAACGGTGCGCTGTACTCCTCACCAATGACACGGGACCTATGCACATCGCATCTGCGTTCCAGGTGCCAGTCGTAGGAATTTTCGGTCCGACCGATTGGCGCACGACGTCGCCCTTTGGGAGCGCCCATACCATTGTGCGTCAGCCGGTGGATTGCGCGCCTTGCCTGTTGCGTGACTGTCCCATCGACCATCGGTGCATGACTGGAGTGACCGTTGACCAGGTGCAGGAGGCGGCAACAAAGCAGTTACCTGGTCTATTCGGTGTGTCTGGTTCTGTCGGTATATCTGGTTCGAACCATACCCACCAGACACCCGAGACCAATCGGACCAAACAAAGGAACAGTCTCGAAGGAGTCACAGTGTTTCTGGATCGAGATGGAACCTTGAACTACGATCCGGGCTATCTGAAAGTCGCGGCGGAGCTGAAGTTGTTACCTGGTGTCGGGCCGGCCCTGGCGCGTTTGAAAGATGCCGGAGCGAGATTGGTCGTCGTGACCAACCAATCCGGAGTCGGCCGAGGAATGTTGACCCATAAGGATTTGGAAGCCATCCATGCCAGATTGGAAGGTCTTCTGGAGCAGGAGGATGTCGCGCTCGACGCGATTTATTTCTGCCCGCACCATCCTGACGATGGCTGCCGCTGTCGCAAGCCGAATATCGGAATGGTGGAGCGGGCTGTGTCAGAGTTGCACCTGGATCTCCGGCGATCCTATTTGATCGGCGATCATGCGCGCGACATGCAATTGGCGAACAGGGTAGGCGCCAAGGCCATCCTTATTACCACCGAGCAGGTGGATACACAGGCATTGGAGGCGCTGAGGGCGGCACAGGCCATGCCGGAGGCCATAGCGAAGTCTATGACTGAGGCAGCTGATTGGATTCTGGAGGATGCAGCGAAAAGCGCTCACCTGGCGCCCGTGCTAAGCGAGAAATCAGGGGCTAGGGGTAAGGAGTCATAGGTCCTGGGCGAGACGAATGAGGAACGCGAGACCGACAAGGCAGGCGGGGGAGATTCTGAAGATGTGCGGATCGCAGATTTCTCTGTCTTGTGCACAATGCCTCGTGTTCCCGCCTTCCGCTGACTACTGATAGCTGACGGCATGCATGATGTCCGACTATCGCCACATCTTGTTGATCAAGCCGAGTTCCCTGGGGGACATCGTGCATGCGATGCCGACCTGTGCGGCAATTCGCCGGGCCTACCCCGGGGCTCGACTGACATGGCTGGTCAAGCGTGAGTGGGCTGGTCTCGTCGAGCGCATCGACGGGGTGGATCAGGTCTGGCCTGTGGAACCGACCCTCAAAGGGTGGCTCTCTCAGATTTCTCCCCTCCGTGCAGAGCGTTTTGATCTCGTGGTGGATCTTCAAGGTCTTTTTCGGAGTGCCGCCATCGGGTGGCTCAGCGGAACTCCCTTGCTCGTAGGATTTGCCAACGGGCGAGAATGTAGCCCATGGTTCTATTCGAGGCGCGTGCGGGTTCCACGATCGGAAATGCATGCGGTTGACCGCTATCTGTTGGTGGCCGAGGCCGTGGGGGCTGTGAAGGCCGATCCGCCGGAGTTCCGTTTTCGCATCCCGCAAGCTGATCATGATGAGGTCGATCGCCTGTTGAGTCGATCCGGTGTGACGCCGGAAACGAGCTGGGTGGCGATGAATGTCTCTGCGCGCTGGCCAACCAAACGGTGGCCGGCCGCGTCGTTTGCCGAAGTGGCAGATCGGCTGCAGCAGGAAGGATGGGGTGCGGTGGTGATGATCGGCGGTCCTGACGACCGAGCGGATGTTGCCGCAGTGATTGAGAACATGAAGACGCCTGCCATCAATTTGGCCGGAGCCTCGTCGGTGGGGTGGCTCCCGGCATTGCTGAGCAAGGCCTCGTTATTGATTACGAACGATTCCGGTCCAATGCATATCGCGGCGGCAGCTGGTACACCGGTCGTCGCTTTGTTCGGGCCGACGAGTGCGGTTCGAACCGGTCCCTATGGGGTGGGTCATTCTGTAGTAACGGGAAACGTGCCCTGCAGACCTTGTTTCAGTCGGACCTGCCACAATGCTCTGTTCTTGGAATGCTTACGAATCGTGTCGCCCGAACAGGTCCTGGCTGCGGCTCGAGCGCAGCGGTCCCTTCGGAAGGTTTTCCGATGAATGTCCTCTTGGTTCGGCCTGACGGGATCGGCGATGAAATTCTGTGTCTGCCGGTCGCGTCTGCCCTTCGCCAACTCCTGCCAGAGGCGCGGATCATCTTTCTTTCCAGCGAGTATGCAGCCCCGCTGCTGGCTCATCATCCTGATCTCGACGAGGTGTGGACGATCACGGGCCGGGAATCCCTGCGCGAGCTGGTGCTATTGTTCCGTCGGGCCGTCGATGCCGCGGTGTTTCTCAAGCCGTTCAAGCGTTTGATGTGGGCGGCGTTTCTTGCACGGGTCCCCGTTCGAGTCGCGACAGGCTATCGCTGGTACAGCCTATTGGCGAATCGCCGGGTCTATGAACATCGGAAAGATTTTTCCAAGCATGAAACCGCCTATAACGTGGGCATGCTGGCAGGGCTGGGATTGAAACCTGGCCTCGTGTCTCCACCGAGTCTTGTGCTGACTGATGATGAACGAGCGCGGGGACCAGAGCGGTTGCGCGGGCTGGCGACACCAAGGGTCGTGCTCCATCCCGGCGGGTTTGCGGCCCGGCGTTGGCGCATTGAACACTATCATTCGCTCGTCTGTGAGTTGCATCGAAAGGGAGTGGGGGTGGTGCTGACCGGAAGCCAGGCGGAAGCAGAGATGTTCAATCAGCATATGAACCGTCATGAGCCCCTTCCTGGGTCGGTCCTGAATCTCATGGGGCAATTATCGGTGCGTGAGTTGATGGGCGTGATTGCGGCGAGTCATGCGGTGGTCTCGGGAGCCACAGGCCCGGCCCACATTGCCGCAGCCTGCGGTGTTCCGAATGTGAGTCTGTTCGATCCGCGACGCAACAATCTTCCGACGCGCTGGCAGCCGCTTGGCAAGGGGCTGGTTCTGCGTCCCGATGTGCCGACCTGCGAAAAATGTATCTATGAAGCCTGTCCCTATTGGGACTGTCTCGACCGGCTGACGGTGGAAACGGTAGCACAACACGTGATCCAGGTAGCGGGAGATCCGTCTCCATTGAGAGTGCTCCATGTATAGCAGGATGCTGAAAAAGCCTGCCAGCAGGGGATGGGATGACCCGGTGAGTCCCCTGGTCTCGCGCAACGCGCGGCCTCAGAAGGCCCTCGTTGGACGCGCGCAGTGGGGGACTCATCCGGGCCATCAGAGGATAAGGTCCACGAGCAAGCTTGGAGGGACCATTTTTGTTGTTCTCTCGTTGGGGCCTTGTCCGGGACAAGGCGCGTCTCGGCGCGCCGGGGTTGGGCGAGTGAGACGTCCGGACTTTTTGAGCATTCTGCGTGATCGTGTCCTGTTGTCCCAGACATGCGGGGCATTGAATTCCAGGCGCGCCAGCATCGTTTTGCCGCAGCCTGCTTCGCGAAGGCTCGTGCATGTCTAAATTGTCAGTCTATGTCATCGCTTACAACGACGAGCCGAATATGCGGGCTTGTCTCGAGTCGGTGGCGGGCTGGGGGGATGAGTTGATCGTGGTGGACTCGCACAGCACCGATCGGACTGCGGCGATCAGCCGGGAATTTACGGACAAGGTGTATCAAGTTGATTTTGACGGATTCGGGCACTTACGCAACGAAGCAGTTGCACTCACGACCCATGAATGGGTGTTCAGTCTGGATAGCGACGAGAGGATGACGCCTGAATTGCGGGAGGAAATTCGGTTGCTGCTTGACCGGGTACCGGAAGCGGATGCGTACTTTGTCCCTCGGAAAAACTATTTTTTAGGTCGATGGATCAAACATTGCGGCTGGTATCCGGACTACAGGCAGCCACAGTTGTTTCGAAAAGGACGGTTTCGTTATCGCGAAGAGCTGGTCCATGAAAGTTTTGATTGTAATGGGCCGGTCGGATTTCTCAACCGTCCTGCATTGCAGTATCCATTTCGAGACATCGATCATTATATAGCGAAGCAGGATCGCTATTCCGATCTGATGGCCCGTCGCATGGTGGACCAGGGCCGTCGATTTTCCTCTCATCAACTGATCAGCCATCCCCTCGGCGCGTTTCTGAAGATGTATGTGCAGCGGTCTGGTTTCCTCGACGGCATGCCTGGCTTGATTCTTTCAGGACTCTATGCCTATTACACCTTCATCAAGTACGCGAAGTTCTGGGAGCTCACAAAGAAGGTTGAGGCTGAGGCTTAGGATGAGGGAAAAACGCCGACCTCTGAAAGATCAGCGTCGCGTCACGCAGCATTGCGTCAATACCTCAACCGTAACATTGGCGTGTTTGTGAAGGTCAGCGGATTTACATTCGTGCGGAACGTGGTGAAGTACGACTATCCGGTCGTGGAGTCGATTCGTTCCATTTTGCCGGTCGTCGATGAGTTCATCGTGAATGTCGGACGGTGCGACGATGGCACGCTCGAGCTGATTCGTTCGATTGGCGACCAGAAGATCAGAATCGTCGAGTCGGTCTGGGATGAGACGCTGCGAAAAGACGGACTGATCTATGCCCAACAGACCAACATCGCTTTGTCACACTGTGCAGGGGATTGGGCCTTCTACATTCAAGCGGACGAGGTCGTACACGAAGACGATCTGCCGATGATACAGGAGGCGATGTACCGCCATCTTGGTAATACCAAGGTGAAAGGGCTCTTGTTCCGGTATCTGCATTTTATCGCGGACTATTGGTCGACGAACCCCTGGTTTTATCATAAAGCCGTGCGGATCATTCGGAACAACGGTGACGTCGAGTCCTGCGGCGATGCCGTGGGGTTCCATCTGAAGGCGACGCAGCAATACCTCCAGAGCGGACCGAAGGAATGGATAGCCCCAGCGGGTGGGCGCGTCTTTCACTATGGGTGGGTGAAGGACCCCCAGACGATGTTAGCGAAGGTGAAGGAACAGATTGCGGTCTACCATGGTGCGACGCCACCTCCGAAACAAGCGGCGCTGTACCGGCAGAAAACGTTTCAGTATGAAGACTATGCAGTATTGAAAGAGTTTGCTGGTCAACACCCTTCTGTGATGCAACAACGCATTCGTGCAGCACGCCGATGGGGGCCAAGGCGAAATCGGTGGCTCAACTGGCGGTTTTATCTGGAGATCGCCAGACGTGGATTCCGAGGATAACGACATGGGCTGGTCAAGAGTCACATCATGCTGAGTATCATTGTCGCCGTGCATAATCAGCTGGGTCATAACCGGCTCTTCCTCGAAGGGATTCAGCGGTATACGACCGGTCCGTACGAAGTCATCGTCGTCGACAATCATTCTACTGATGGGTCGGGGGAATTCTTCGAGGCGAACGGATGTCAGGTGATTCGCAATGATCGAAATCTCTGCTACCCCGAATCGATGAATCTCGGCTCCCGCGCGGCACACGGAAAGTTCTTGTGCCACATCAACAATGATTTGTATGTCGCGCCGAACTGGAACGGATTCTTGATCGAAGCCATGGAACGACATCGTCTAGATGCCGCGTCGCCACTGGGGTTGGAAATGATGCCGACTGCCTCCTTGACCGATTGGATGCAGGGAAGATGGGCGGCGATCGGGCAGGGACGACTCTCTAGCGGAAAGGGCATTGATCAGCTGCGAACGATGATTCAGGCGATGTATGGCGATTGGGAGCGCTATTGCGGGGAGGCGCACCGTGCGTTTGCCGGAACAATGCTCGACGGGATCATCGGGTCCTGCGTGATGATCAGGCGATCGACCTATGACGTTCTCGGTGGTTTGGACGAACGGATTCAGTCCGCTGACTGGGACTTGTACTACACCTTGCGCAAGCGCGAGCAGGTCGTCGGGGATGTGACGCGATGCATGGTCGTGGGGTCGTCGTTTGTGCATCATTTTATCCGGGCCACGATCAAGAGTAAGCGGGAGCCGTTTGCCTGCAGCCATGAACGATGGACGATCGACCGGAAGTGGAGCCGGGCCGAGCAGGCCGAGTTGTGGTGTAAGCCAGAGGAGTTTTCGACTTCGTCCTTCGGGCAGCGGCTCACTCGGCATGTGGTGAAACCTGTGAAGAAATTGGTTCAGGAATTGGATCGCGCCACGGCTTGGCGCCGGCTCTGGACCAGTCCCGATCGCGTAGTCGGCCGGTACCGCAGGCAGTTTGAGCAGGCGGCGACACTGCTGCCAGGTGGAGTGCCGCCATGACCAGTGCCGGCGGTTTGTCCACCATAGCGTGCGTGGTGATCACCAAGAACGAAGAAGCTAATATCAAAGACTGTCTGAAATCGGTTCATTGGGCCAATGAGTTGATTGTGGTCGACGCGGAAAGCCGCGATAGGACTATAGATCTAGCGCGGGCGTGTGGCGCCAAGTCATTCGTGCGTCCCTGGCCTGGATTCGGCCTGCAAAAGAATTTTGGGATGGCACGGGCCTCGTCTGAGTGGATATTGATCCTCGATGCGGACGAACGAGTGACTGAGGAACTTCGTGGAGAGGTGCTGACCTGTCTTGAGCGATGGAGGCCGGGCGCTCCCGTGGCCTATCGGATTCCACGGAGGAACTTTTTTTACGGAGCCTGGGTAAGAGGGGCCGGGGTCTACCCAGATTATCAAGTGCGCCTGTTTCGGCGTGGAATGGCACAGTATAACGATGTCGCGGTGCATGAAAATCTCATCGTCGATGGAGAAACTGGAACATTGGTCGGGCACCTCGATCATTACACTGAGCGGCGTATTCAGGATCACTTCAAGAAATTCGGGCTCTATACCACTCTGGCGGCACAGGAGAAGGCCAAGAAGATTCGGACGGTTCGCTGGATTGACCTGGTCTTCCGTCCCCTGGTGGTCTTTGTCAAAACCTATGCATTGAAACAGGGATATCGAGATGGAATGCGCGGACTCATTGTCTGTGTATTTGCCAGCATGTACACCTTTGTGAAATATGCCAAGCTGTGGGATCTGACTCAGGGAGCCATGTCTCATCCGGAAGCAAGGTAGTGGGCACGCGAATTCTTTACGTGCACGGGATCGAATCGATTGGTGGGGCTGAGCGTGATCTGATCGCACTCCTGAGTAAATTGGACCGTCATGTCTGGTATCCAGCCCTCGCGTGTCCCGGAACTGGTCCCCTGCGGGAGATGGCCCTGGAGCAGGATGTGCCTGCCTATCCAGTCAACCTGCCGCCCTGGAGAAAAGTCTCTTCACTCGTGAGCCGGTACGCGGCTGTGCGTCGTCTGCGCAAGCTGCTGGCGGACGTCCAGCCGGCATTGGTCCATGTGAATGACCTCTGGTGGGTTCCTCACACGGTTCGAGCCGTGGCCGGGTTGTCCCATCGTATACCCATCATCGCCCATATCCGGCAGGAGACTCAGCCAAGGAAGGTGCGTCAGTACGCCTTGGACCAAGTGGACTATGTCGTCGCGGTGTCACATCAGGTTGAGCAGGGTATGCTGACTGGCGGTGTCTCGCCTATTCGGATTCGCACGCACTACAGTGGAGTTGATTGTTCAGTCAAGGTGTCTTCGGAAGGGAATCAGGATATTCGAGCACAACATGGAGTCCCCCGTGAGGCCCTGCTGCTAGGCACTGTCGCCAATCTGTTGCCGCTCAAGGGATATGAAGTGATGTTGGATGCTCTCCCTGCAATTCTTGCCGCCGTGCCCTCTGTGCACTATCTCATCATTGGGAGCGGCGGAGCCGAATACTGTGCACGATTGAAAGCGATCACGGTGGAGCAAGGGATTGCGGACCGAGTTCATTTTGCCGGGTTCCAAGAATCCGTCGCCTCCTATCTCTCCGCCCTGGATCTCTACGTGCACCCCTCGCTCAAGGAAGCCTTCGGTCTAGCGGTGGTCGAAGCGATGGCAATGGGGAAATCCGTGGTGGCGACCACGACGGGGGGGCTGCCCGAAGTCGTGTTGCAGGGGGAGACCGGCTTGCTTGTCCCTCCGGGAGATGTCGAATCATTGGCCGCAACCGTGGTGTCGCTCCTGCAGAACCGCATCCGACGAGAGCAGATGGGCCACTCTGGGAGGGCACGTGCGCACGAGCGATTTAGTCTCAATGCGTCGGTTGCGCAAATGGAGTATCTCTATGACGAGGTATTGGCAGCACAGAAGGGACGAGGATGAGAATCGGTTTTGACGCCAATCCGATGGTGGGCGATCTGGGCGGGGTGGGATGGCACAGTTATCACCTGCTCCGCACGATGTTGGCGCAGCAAGAGGGAATCGATTTTGTGGCCTATGCGAGGCCGGGCGCTGAGCAGCCTGAGTCTGTGAGATCATGGCCGGGCGTTGAACGACTAGAGTGGATGAAGTCGAGCCGATGGGGGATGCAGAAGCGAGGTTCATCCGACCGGTTGGATCTTTACCATGGGACCAACTTTCGGATGCAGACCGTTGGGCGCTATGGCGGAGTCGTCACGATCCACGACCTGTGGCTGGACCGGAACCCCCAATACTCGAAGAAAATGTTGGGCCAATGGCCGTCGTCGTTCAAGACGAGACAAACCGCCCTACGAGCCAGAAAAGCCATCACGGTGTCTGAGTTTTCCGCGAGAGAACTCGTGGAACTCTACGGGTTGAAACGCGAGCACATTAGGGTGATTCCGAACGGAGTGTCGAAGGATTTTGTGCCACGTCGGGACGATCCTGCGATGGCGGAGTTGCGGAAACGGATCGGGCTGACGGCTGAACGGTATGTCTTATTTATTGGGGGGGCAGATCCGCGCAAGAATCATCAGATATTTTTGGAAGCGGCGGAAATGGTCAGGAAGAAGCTGGGGTCGAGAATGTTGGTCCTTGTCGGCTCGCCCATCCACCCGTTCGGGAACTATCAGGAAACGGCTCGAAGGCGCAGTTTGACGGAAAAGGTAGTGTGTCCAGGACGGTTGTCGACGAACGATCTGCAGTTATTATATTCCTCTACCGATCTGTTCGTCTTCCCTTCACTGTACGAAGGGTTTGGAATGCCTGTGTTGGAAGCGATGGCCTGTGGGGCGCCGGTACTCACGTCCAATTCGACTGCACTGGCTGAAGTGGCAGGTGATGCGGCCGTATTGGCAGATGCTCAAGATGCGAGGGCGCTTGGAGAGGCGATGATCCGTGCGCTTGAGGATGAACCGCTTCGAGCGGCGTTAAGGGTTAAGGGATTCGATCGTGCCAAGCAGTTTTCTTGGGAGCAGGCCGCGGCTAAGACCGTTAGCTTGTACAAAGAATTGTGTTCCTGAATTGCCACAGATCTGAGCGGGTGTATCGTGCGTAACGTTCTCATTATCAAGCTTCGCTACATCGGTGACGTCTTGTTGGCAACGCCGACCCTACGTGCCATCAAAGCTGCACGACCTGAGGTCCGGCTTACGATGATGGTGAATCGTGGGACCGAGGACGTGTTGTCTGGAAACCCTGATGTGGACGACACCATGATCCTCGATAAGGGGAGTCTCGCGGCACAATGGCAGCTTATCGTCGGGCTGCGTCGTCGGCGGTTCGACACGGTGATCGATTTGACGGATGCCGATCGGTCTGCGTTTCTGAGTTGGGTCAGTGCAGCGCCGGTTCGAATTGGGTTCAACGACGAGCATCGTTGGCGAGGGCGATGTTACACGGAAGTGGTTGAGCCTGTGCCGGGTGTGCGGCACCGGATTGACCGGGATTTGGAAGCGCTCAAGCCTGTGAATATTCCAGCTGGTTCAGAGGATCCGCGTCTTTGGCTGACGACAGAAGAAAAGAAGAGTGCGGATCAACTGTTGAATCAACTCGGCATTCAGCGATCGCAGTCGATGGTGATATTGCAGCCCGGCGCCCGGTACTGGTTTAAAGC
>Ga0070698_100008276_pt1 | contig 11243 bp, 12 predicted proteins | sample KBSK1502metaG_FD_65477 | JGI IMG/M metagenome (GOLD analysis project Ga0070698, IMG submission 65477) | Corn, switchgrass and miscanthus rhizosphere microbial communities from Kellogg Biological Station, Michigan, USA - KBS K1-50-2 metaG | ecosystem: Host-associated > Plants > Roots >...
GCGCCGGTCGTGCAGAAGGTGCTCGCGCGTTATTTCGAGAAGCGCGCGGTGCAGAACGTGCCCGCGCAGGTCGCGTGGATCGGGGGCTCGGTTGCTGGGCATTGACCGCCGCTCGGTCCAGAACTTCGACTGGACGCTGCTCGCGCTGATCCTCCTGCTCTCGGCGGCGGGGCTGGTGAACCTCTACTCCGCCACCTGGGTACCGGACGGTCTGTCCGACGAGATGCGCCGACAGCTCATGTCGCTCGGGATCGGCAGCGCCGTCGCCGTGGTCTGCCTCGCGATCGACTACCGGCACTTCGAACGCTTCGCGTGGGCGGCTTTCGCGGCCGCACTCCTGATGATCGGCATCACGATGCTGATCGCAGTGAATCAGCGCGGCTCCCACAGCTGGGTATTTCGCGGCGGCAGCGTGCAGCCGTCGGAGCTCGCCAAGGTCGCGCTCGTGCTCGCGCTCGCGCGCTATTTCCAGCGCTATCCGCCGAGCCAGACCACGCGGCTGCGCGAGCTGGCGCGGCCCGGCGCGATCATCGCGCTGCCGGTCGCGCTGATCCTCGGCCAGCACGACATGGGCGTGGCGCTGCTCACGCTCTTGATCGGCGGCACGTACATCTTCCTGGTCCGGATCCCGTTCCGCGCGTGGCTCGCCGTCGCCGTGGCGGGCGCCGCCGCGCTCGCGGCGCTGTGGACGTTCGGGCTCGCGGACTATCAGAAGGAGCGCATCCTCACCGTCGTCGACCCCGATCGCGATCCGCTCGCATCGGGCTTCCAATCCGCGCAGTCGCGGATCGCGATCGGCTCGGGCGGACTGTTCGGTACCGGCTACCGCGAGGGCACGCAGACCCAGCTGCGCTTCCTGCCCGCGCAGCACACCGACTTCGCATTCTCTGTGCTCGCCGAGGAGTGGGGCTTCGTCGGCAGCTGCGCGGCGCTCACGCTCTACGCGACGCTGCTCATCTGGGGGCTCGTCGTGGCGCGCCGCTCGAAGGACGAATTCGGCGCGCTGCTCGCGATCGGCGTGGTCGGGAGCCTGTTCTGGCCAGCGGTGCTCAACGTCGCGATGGTGGTTGGACTCGCGCCGGTGATCGGCGTGCCGTTGCCGCTGTTCTCGTACGGCGGATCGGCGCTCGTGGTGACGTTTGCGTTGCTGGGTCTCTTGATGAACGTCTCGATGCGCAGGTACGTCTTCTAGGAGCGCTAGGATTCGGGCATGTCCGAAGCCGCCGTCGTCCGTGCGCGTCCCCGCATCGGCGCGTTCTTCGACATGGACAAGACGCTGATCTCCGAGAACTCGGGGACGCTCTTGATGAAGCACCGCTACGAGCAGGGTGAGATCGGCAATTTCGATCTGCTGAAGGGCCTCGCCGTCTACCTCCAGTACAAGCTCGGCGTGCTCGACATCCGCAGCTGGGCGCAGAGCGTGCTCGCGGAATACCGCGGCAAGCGCGAAGACGAGATCGAGAAGCAGGCGCGCGAGTGGTTCGACGAGAAGGTGGCGCCCTCGCTCTACCCGGAGGCGGAGCAGCTCGTGCGCGAGCACGTCGCGGCGGGGCACGTGGTGGCGATCGTCTCCGGCGCGACCAAGTTCATCGTGCGCCCGCTCGCGGAGCGGCTCGCCATCCCGCACATGCTGTACACGCGTCTCGAGGTCGAGGACGGCTGCTTCACCGGCCGTGTGATCGACCCGATCTGCTTCGAAGAGGGCAAGATCTACTGGCTCCAGCAGCTGATCGAGGAAGAGGGGATCGATCTCGCCAAGAGCTACTTCTACACCGATTCGATCACCGACCGCCCGCTGCTCGATCTGGTGGCGCACCCGATCGCGGTGAATCCCGATCCGATGCTCTACCGCGAGGCCGTGCGCCGGAACTGGCCGGTGCGCTTCTTCACCCCGCCGGCCCGCCGCTAGTCCTGTAGACTGCCCGCGTGCAGCTTCGCTTCGCGGATTGCGCGATCGACTGCGATCGCTACGAGTTCGTGCGCGCCGGCGAGCGCGTCGACGTCCAGCCCAAGGTGTGGGCGTTCTTGCGGCTGCTCGCCGAGAACGCGCACCGCGTGGTGCCGAAGGACGAGATCCTCGAGCGCCTGTGGCCCGACGTGATCGTGGCCGAGGGATCGCTGCAGCGCCTCGCAAGCCTCGCGCGCGACGCGCTCGGCGACGAGGAGAAGCTCCGCACGATTCGCGGCGTGGGCTATCAGCTCGCCGCGGAGGTGCGCGTCGAGCAGGAGCCGGGGGAGGAAACGGCAGTGGCGGGGCAGGATGCCCCGTCGGAGCAGACGCGCACGCAAGAGATCCGCTTCTGCCGGACGATCGACGGCGTGAACGTCGCGTGGGCGTCGATCGGACACGGTCCCGCGCTCGTGCGCGCGTTCGGCTGGTTCTCGAACCTCGAGTACGAGTGGGCGTGGCCGCGCGCGCGCCGCTTCTGGGAGATGCTCGGCGAGGGCCGGCGCCTGATCCGCTACGACGGCCGCGGCATGGGGCTCTCGGACCCGTGCAGCAAGTTCTCGCTCGAGCTGCGGCTGCGCGATCTCGAAGCGGTCGTCGAGGCGTCGGGCGAGCGGCGGATCGACCTGCTCGGCTTGTCGGAGGGCTGTGGCACCGCGATGAGCTTCGCGGTGCGCCATCCGGAACGCGTGCGCCGCCTCGTGCTCTACGGGCCGCCCGCGTTCCTGTTCCTCGACGCGAACCCTGCGCTCGTGAACCTCGGGCGCGTCGTGCGCGCGCTGATGAAGGCGTCCTGGGGCAGCGGCTCGAACGTGTTCGGGCGCATGCTGGCCGAGCTCTTCGTCGGTCAATCCGCCGACGCCGACGCACGCGAGCTCTTCGATCGCATGCAGCGCGCGTCGACCAACACCGAGACCGCGCTTGCCTACATCGCGGGAATGCCTTCGGACGGCCGCAGCGACGCGCGCAAGCTCACCGTGCCCACGCTGGTCGTGCACCGCCGCGACGACGCGGTCGCGCCGATCGAGTCCGGCAAGGTGGCGGCTTCGCTGATTCCGGGCGCGCGCTTCGTCCCGCTCGCGGGCGACAACCACTGGCCGATGGCGGACGATCTCTCCGCCCCGGTGATGATCCGCTCGATCCGCGAGTTCCTCGACGAATAGCTGGTCTTCGCTCGCCTTCGGTCACTAGATGCTCGGCTCCGCCGAGCATCCGTGGTGTCATCCCGCGGCTCTGCGAGCCGCTGGGATGACGGCGCTGCGCGAAACTTGCGCGCGCGCCCGGCGCCGGATCAGGAGGCGTGAGCCACGCGCGGCGCGCGCTTGCGCCAGATCCGCGGCAGGTACTTCGGGGTGCTCTCCTGGTAGCGGCGATAGGCGTCGCCGAAGTGTGCGACGAGGTCGCGCTCCTCGAAGAACACCGCCACGACCATGTACGCCGTCGCAACCGCGGCGAACAGGAGATGGCCGGCGCTCATCACCGGCGTCGCCCAGAAGATGATCGCCCACGACACGTAGAGCGGATGGCGGACGTGCGCGTACATGCCGGGCGTGGCGAACGGGTGGTGCGTGTACGCGCGGCCGCGAAACCCGAACCACGCCTGGCGCAGACCGAAGAGATCGAAGTGATCGATCAGTGCGGTCGCGTACAGGAGCATGATCCAGCCCGCGAAGTAGAGCGCGCGCAGCGCAAACGTGGCGACCGGGTTCGTCACCGCCCACACCGTGCCGCCGATCGGCTGCCAGAACGCGAACAGGAGCACGAGCGCGAGCGTCGACGCGAGCACGTAGGTCGGCCGCTCGGCGGCCTCCGGCACGAACTTCGTCCACGCGCGCTTGAACGCCGGGCGCGCCATGACCGAGTGCTGCACCGCGAAGAGCGAGAGCAAGAGCAGGTTCACCGCGATCGCGACCCCGAGCGCGCCCGGCTCGCCCGAATCGATCGTCTTCGGCACGAGCGCGGAGCCGCCGATGAAGGCGATCGCGTACAGGAAGCACGCGAAGAACAGCGCGTAGCAGGCGACTCCCCACGCGAGGAGGCCGATGCGCTGCGGCAGGGACGAGGAAGAAGCGGCTTGGCCGGTCATGACGGGATCTCCATTTCGGGACCGCGCCGGGATTGGGCGCGGAGCCCGAAAGATCGGCCACGTCTGGCTGATCCTCCTGATCGCCGGCTGACCGCTTCCTGATTTCGTGCGGGCGGCGCTAGGCCAGCAGCCCGTCCACCATCTTCTTGAAGTCGGCCTTCGGGCGCGCGCCCTGGATCTGCTGGACCACGCGGCCGTCCTTGAACGCGAGGATGGTGGGGATCGCGCGGACCCCGTACTGCCCCGGCGTGCCCGGGTGCTTGTCGATGTCCATCTTCACGATCTTCACGCGGTCGCCGTACTCCGCGGCGAGCTCGGAGATGATCGGTGCGATCTGGCGGCACGGCGCGCACCACTCGGCCCAGAAGTCGATGATGGCCGGCTTGTCGGCTTTGAGCACCTCGGCCTCGAAGTTCTGGTCGGTGACCTCTAGTACGTTCGCCACGGATCGCTTCCTCTCTGAGTAGTGGGGCGGGGTTCCGCTCCGGAATACTGCGATGCCGGGCGAGCCCGGCGGTTACGACCCCACGCTAGCGCGATGCGCGCGCGTGTGGAACGGTTCCGGGCGGGGAGAGCCATGGGCGAGCGGGAAGAGCGCGACCTTCGCCTCGCGAGCGTCCGCGCGGCCTTCGAGGACAGCGTCGCGACCAAGCGCGCCACGCTCGACGCGTGCGGCGGCGCGATCGCCGCGGCCGCCGAGCGCGTGATCGAGTGTTTCCGCGAGGGCCACAAGCTGCTCGCGTTCGGCAACGGCGGCTCGGCGTCGGACGCCCAGCACCTGTGCGCCGAGCTGGCCGGCCGCTACGTGCGCGAGCGCCCCGGGCTGCCTGCGCTGGCGCTGACCGCGAACACCTCGGACCTCACGGCGATCGGCAACGACTACGGCTACGACCGCGTGTTTGCGCGCCTGATCGAGGCGCACGGCAGCGCGGGCGACGTCGCGATCGCGATCTCCACCTCGGGAAACTCGCGCAACGTGCTCGAAGCGGTCGCGGCAGCGCGCCAGCGCGGCCTCACGACGATCGGCCTGTGCGGCCGCGGCGGCGGGAAGCTCGCCGGCTGCGTCGACGTGCCGATCGTGGTGCCATCGGATCGCACGCCGCGCATCCAGGAGACGCACATCGCGATCATCCACGTGCTGTGCGAGCTCGTCGACGATGCGCTGTTCCCTGATCTGAGGGAGCGTTGAGCGGGCGCGTCACGCTCGTCGAAGGGGACATCACCGAGCAGGCGGTGGACGCGATCGTGAACGCCGCGAACAGCGAGCTCCTGCTCGGCGCGGGCGTGGCCGGTGCGATTCGCGAGAAGGGCGGCCCGTCGATCCAGGCGGAGTGCGACGCGATCGGCGCGATCGCGGTCGGCGACGCCGCGGTGACCGGCGCGGGCGCTCTGCCGGCGCGCTTCGTGATCCACGCCGCGGGCATGCCGCCGGGCGGTCGCGCCACCGAGGACGCCGTGCGCCGCTCTGCGCGGCGCAGCCTCGCGCTCGCGAGCGAGCGCGGCTGCAAGACGATCGCGATGCCGGCGATCGGCGCGGGAATCGGCGGCTTCTCGCCGCAGCGCTGCGCGGAGGTGCTGCTCGAGGAGGCGCGCGCGCACCTCGCTGGCCAGACCAGCCTCACGGAGATCCGCTTCGTGCTGTTCGGCGAGCCCTCCTACCGGATCTTCGAGAGCGCCAAGGACGCGATCGCGGTCCGCGAGCAGCTCGCCCGGATGCGGCACCGCTGACGCGCACCCCAACCGGGCCGTCGCGCTCGCCAATCGGCCTCCTTGCCTATCTTCCTCCTCCGGGAGGGGCCCATGGGCTGGCTCGGATACCTCACGGCAGGGCTCTATCTGCTCGCGAGCCTCGCCGCGGGCGCGGGCTTCACGCTCGCGCGGCCCGTGATGCTGCGCGCCGCGATCGCGGTGCTCGCCGCAGGCGCGGTCGCCCACGGCGCGATGTTCGCGCTGATGCACTCCGCGCAGCCCGCGCCGCCGCTCACCGACCTGCCGAGCGCGCTCTCGTTCATGGCCTGGGTGGGCACGCTCGCGTTCCTCGCGCTCGCCTGGCGCGCGCGGCTCACCGGGCTCGTGGCACTGGTCGCGCCGATGTCGTGCCTCGGTGTTGCGGCGGCGGTGTTCTCCACGCCCGCCGCGACCGCGCTGCCTGGCGAGGCGCCGGGCGCCGGGTCGCTGCCGCACGCGCACGTGCTGCTCGCGAGCGCGGGGCTGGCGCTGCTCGGCCTCGCCGGGCTCGCGGGCCTGTCGTTTCTCGTCGAGCACCGCCGCCTGAAGAGCAAGCGACCGCTCGCGGGCGTCGCGAGCTGGCCCTCGCTCGAGGCGCTCGACCGCGCGGGCGCGTTCGCGGTGGCCGCGGGATTTCCACTGCTCACGATCGGCGTGGTCACGGGATCGCTCTGGGAGCGCGCGACCTCCGGCGCATTCTTCTCCGGCAATCCCCACGAGACGTTCTGCCTGATCGCGTGGGCGATCTACGGCGTGCTCGCGGCGGTGCGCTTCGGTGCGCGTCAGCCGGCGGTGCGCTGCGCGCTCACCTCGATCGCCGGCTTCGCGTTCCTCGGCCTCGCGGTGCTCGGCGTGGGGTTCTTCGCGTGAAGCTCCTCTTGCTCGGTATGAATCACCGCACCGCGCCGCTCGATCTGCGCGAGCGGCTCGCCGTCGACGAGCCCGGGCCGGTGCTGCGCAAGCTGGTCGCCGGCGCCGAGGTGGACGAGGCGGTTCTGATCTCCACCTGCAACCGCGTCGAAGTGGTCGTGCTCACGCGCGAGCTCGAGGCGGCGCGGCTGCGTCTGCACTCGCTCTTCCGGCGCGATCTCGCGCCCGACGGGGTAGGTCTCGGCGAGCCGGATCTCGAGAGCTGCCTGTACGAGTATCAGAACGGCGACGCGATGCGGCACGTGCTGCGCGTCGCATCGTCGCTCGACTCGATGGTCGTGGGCGAGCCGCAGATCCTCGGCCAGGCGAAGGACGCCTATCGCGCCGCGGTCGAGTGCGGCGCGGCGGGTCCGATCCTGGGCCGCCTGTTCCAGCACGCGTTCGCCACCGCGAAGCGCGTGCGCAGCGAGACGCGCATCGCCGAGCGGCCCGTCTCGGTCGCGCGCGTGGCGGTCGATCTGGCCGCGCAGATCTTCGAGTCGTTCGCCGAGAAGCGCGCGCTGCTGGTCGGGGCGGGCGAGATGATCGAGCTCGCGCTGCGCGCGCTGCGCAGCGCCGGGCTAGAGTCGATCTCGATCGCGAACCGCACCGCCGAGCGCGCCGCGCGCCTCGCGGTGCAGTTCGGTGCCACCGCGCACGGGCAGGACGAGCTTCCCGCGCTGCTCGCCGACGCCGACGTGGTGCTCACCTCGATCGGCGGACACGAGCCGTGGCTCACGCGCGCGGTCGCGGAGCGCGCGCTGCGCTCGCGCCGCGGCCGCCCGATGTTCGTGATCGACATCGGCGTGCCGCGCAACGCCGATCCGGCGATCGACGCGCTCGGCGACGTCTACCGCTATGACCTCGACGACCTCGCCGCGATCGCGAACGAGAACGCGGAGGAGCGCCGGCAAGAACAGGCGCGCGCCGAGGTGATCGTCGAGGCGGAGCAGCAGCGCTTCGACGGCTGGTTCGCCGCGCTGCGCGCCGTCCCGACGATCCGGCAGCTGCGCGCGCGCGTCGAGGCGATCCGCGCGGGCGAGGTGGACAAGGTGCTGCCGCGGCTCGCGCTCGACGACGCCGCGCGCGACGCGATCGACGCGCTCACGCGCGCGATCGTGAACAAGATCCTGCACGCGCCGCTCTCGCGCCTGCGCGAGGAGGCCGAGCGCGAGGAGGGGATCGCCCATCTCGAGACCACGCGACTCCTCTTCGCGCTCGACGCGCCAGACGGCGACGACGGAACCGGCGGCGACGACCCGGAGCGCGCGTGAGCGCGGTGCGGATCGCCACGCGCAGGAGCGAGCTCGCGCTGTGGCAGGCGCGCTATGTCGCCAGCCGGATCGAGAAGGAGCTCGGCCGCGAGACCGAGCTGGTTCCGCTCACCACCACCGGCGACGAGCTGAGTGACGTGTCGCTCGCGAAGGTCGGCGGCAAGGGCCTGTTCGTGAAGGAGATCGAGGAGGCGCTGCTCGACGGCCGGGCCGACGTCGCCGTGCACAGCGCGAAGGATCTGCCCGGCGCCGCGACGCCGGGGCTGGTCTTCGCGGCGTTTCCCGAGCGCGCCGACGCGCGCGACGCGCTGGTGTCGCCGCGCGCCGCGCGGATCGACGATCTGCCGCACGGCGCGCGCGTGGGCACCGGCAGCGTGCGTCGCAGCGCCCAGCTGCTTCTCGCGAGACCGGATCTCTCGATCGCCCCGCTGCGCGGGAACGTGCCGACGCGCCTCGCCAAGCTCGAGCGCGAATCGCTCGACGCGGTGGTGCTCGCGTGCGCGGGGCTCGATCGGCTCGGGCTCGCCGATCGGATCGCCGAGCGGATCGATCCGCTGCGGCTCGTGCCGGCGGTGGGCCAGGGCGCGCTCGCGATCCAGACCCGGCGCGGCGATCCGCTCGCCGCGGAGCTCTCGGCGCTCTCGGATCCCGCCACCGCGACGCGCGTCGCGGCCGAGCGCGCGTGCCAGGCGAAGCTAGGCGCCGACTGCAACGTCCCGCTCGGCGCGCACGCGCTGCTCGCCGGCGATCGGATCGCGCTGCGCGTGCGCCTGCTCGATCCCGAGCGCGGCGCCGCGATCGAGCGCACGCTCGAGGGCGATGCGCGCGACGCCGAGGCGATCGGCGTGCGCGCTGCCGAACAGGTGCTCGCCGGCGGTGGCGCGGCGCTGCTCGCGCGGCTGCGCGCGGCGGGCGCGCGATGAGCGGCGCCGGCAAGGTGATCCTGGTCGGGGCGGGCCCGGGTGCGCCGGATCTGATCACGGTGCGCGGCGCCGACGCGCTGCGCCGCGCGGACGCGGTGGTCTACGACGCGCTCGCCGCGAAGTCGCTGCTCGACCTGGCGCCGCCCGAAGCGCTGCGCATCGACGTCGGCAAGCGCGGTCACGACGAACCGACGCGCACGCAGGAGGAGACGACTGCGCTTCTGCTCCGGCTCGCGGCGCAGGGTCTCACCGTCGTGCGGCTGAAGGGCGGTGATCCGTACGTGTTCGGGCGCGGTGGCGAGGAGGCGAGCGCCTGCGCGGCTGCGGGGATTCCCTTCGAGGTGGTGCCGGGCGTGTCCTCGATCTTCGGCGCGCTCGCCTACGCCGGGATCCCGATCACCGATCGCCGCCACGGCGCGTCGTTCGCGGTCGTGACCGGCCACAAGGATCCGACCAAGGTCACACGCGAGACGCGCTGGGATCTGCTCGCGTGCGCCGCCGACACGCTGCTCGTCTTGATGGGGATGCGCAATCTCGCGCAGATCGTCGATCGCCTGCTCGAGGCGGGCCGCAACCCCGCGACACCGGCGGCGGTGGTGATGTCGGGGACGCTGCCCGCGCAGCGCGTGGTGACCGCGCCGCTCGGCGAGCTGGTCGCGGCCGCCGAGCGCGAGGGGGTGAGCGCGCCCGCAGTCCTCGTGGTCGGCGACGTCGTGTCGCTGCGCGACGCGCTCGCGTGGTACGAACGGCAGCCGCTGTTCGGCCGCCGCGTGCTCGTCACGCGCGCGCCCGGGCAGGCGAACGAGCTCGTGGCGGCGCTCGCGCAGGCCGGCGCCGAGGCGGTGCTCGCGCCGCTCGTCTCGCTCGCACAGCCCGACGATCCGTCCGCGCTCGACGCCGCGCTCGATCGGCTTGCCGACTACGACGCGATCGTGTTCACGAGCGCGAACGCAGTGCGCTTCACCGCGCAGCGTGCGCGCGAGCGAGGCGTCGCGCTCGCGACCGGCGGCGCACGGGTGATCTGCGTCGGTCCCGCGACCGCACAGGCGGCGCTCGACGCCGGGCTGCCCGTGCACCACGCGCCGTCGGCGCGCTACGACGCGGAGGCCGTGCTCGAGCAGCTGCTCGCAGAGGGCGACGTGCGCGGGAAGCGCTTCCTCGTGCCGCGCTCCGACCTCGCGCGCGACGTGCTGCCCGACGGGTTGCGCGCGGCGGGAGCGCAGGTCGACGCGGTGGTCGCCTATCGCAACGCGCCCGCGGAGGTCGATCGCGACTGGCTGCGCGGCGAGCTCGTCGCGGGCCGGCTCGACGTGCTCACGTTCGCGAGCCCATCGGCGGCGCAGCGCTTCTGCGCGCTGCTCGACCAGAGCGCGCGTGCTGCCGCACTGCGCTGCACGGTCGCGGCGATCGGCCCGGTCACGGCCCGCGCTCTCGCAGCGGCGGGTCTGCCGGCGCAGGTGGTCGCGCAGTCGGCGACCGCAGCGGGCCTCGTCGAGGAGCTCGCGCTCGCGATCGCCGCGCGATCGGGAGACGAGACGTGACGGTGCGCTACAAGGTTGTCGAGACGAGCTCCGTCACCGATCAGGAGCTCGAGCGCATCATGAACGAGTGGACCGCGCGCGGCTGGGCGCTCGACGGCGTGCGCTTCGCGATGAGCGACGCCTCGCGCCGCCCCGCGATGGCGTTCGTCACGTTCGTGCGGGAGGACGACGAGACCGATCAGGCCCGGTAATTGCGCACCACGCGGCCGGCCGCGGAAGGCGGGATCCGCCTTCGGCTTCTCCCGCCCTGCGCCAGCTCGGAGCCGAGCAGCCGTTCGTCGACGCGCTCGCTCTGGAGAGAGGGGTTCGCGCGCGGTCGCGCGCCACAGCGAACTGGATTCAAATCGATTCAGATCGCTTGACGAAGCGGCCGTCGGAAATCACTCCGCGTCGATCTTCACCCTGAGCGCGCGGCCGCCGCTCTCGTCCTTCTCCCCGAGCCGGATCTGCGCGGTCACCTCGAGCGTGCGCCCCTCGAGCAGCGCGGCGAGCACGACCGCCCAGTCGATCTTCTCGAGCGCGCGGCCCATCTCGACGCTCATGCGGTCGATGAACTCGCTGCGCGTGCGCGCGCTCTGATCCGCTGCGAAATCGGCCCATTCGCGCGGCACGGAGTCGCCAAGCGCTTCGCGCAATGCCTCCCCGGTCATGAAGATCCCGGAGAACCCCGCCGCTAGAGCGCGGCGCATCAGGTCCGGGATCGCACCGGACTCGCGGGTCTTCCCGCGCTCGCTGCTTTCTTTCCAACGGGCCGGGGCCATGGAGTAGAATCCGCGATCGCCATGGGCGCCACGCGCGTTCGCGACATCATGTCCGAGCAGGTCGTGACGATCA
>Ga0070698_100008279_pt1 | contig 11242 bp, 11 predicted proteins | sample KBSK1502metaG_FD_65477 | JGI IMG/M metagenome (GOLD analysis project Ga0070698, IMG submission 65477) | Corn, switchgrass and miscanthus rhizosphere microbial communities from Kellogg Biological Station, Michigan, USA - KBS K1-50-2 metaG | ecosystem: Host-associated > Plants > Roots >...
GATTGTTGTGGCAGCGGGTGCAGAGGTTCTGGTCCAGGACCGGAGTATCGATGGCGTAGCGCAGCTGTCCCGGCAGCGTCTGGCCGTTCGCATCCTTGGCAGTGCCGTGGGGATCGTGGCAGACCGCACAGTTCTGAGTCAGGAGCGTGGTGGTCCCCAGTTCCTTGTATACCGTGTTCACTCCCCAGGCCGCCAGAGCTCCCTTCCCTTCATGACAGGGCTGGCACGACGCGCTAGGCGCTGCATGCGTGTTGAGCTGGCCATGCCGGGACGAGAGCCACTCCTTCAGGTAATTGTGGTTCATCGAGGGCCCGGCACCCTGGTGGCAGGCGCCGCAGCTGGAGTTGACGATCGCGGCGGTGTCCGCCACGGGACTGGTCGGGTAGATCAGAATGCTGGGAACCGGCCGGTTCGCGGCCACGGAGGGATTCTCCACGTGGGTGAGTCCCGGCCCGTGACAGCTCTCGCACTGGACGTCGTGGTAGGCCACGTCCTTGACGTGGTCGAACCCCACGGTGGCTGTCGGCTGATTGCCCCGCGAGTTGACGGTATGGCAGCCCTCACAGGATGCCTGGACGCCCGGATCCGCCTGCAGATCCGCCCAGGCATCGGCATGCTTGGTTTGAATCCAATCGCCCTGTTGACCCACGTGGCAATTCCCGCAGGTTGTCTGCCGGGTGTTCGCCGTGAAATAGCCCAGGAAACCGCTCGCGGCGTCCGGCGGCGGGTTGAAGGGATCCCGATCCCGGAAAACGATCCTTTCCGTGGTACACCCGGTTATCAAAGCAAACCCGGTCACCAGGGCGGCCAGGAAGAGCCGAGAACGAGGGGCTGAGGTGCGCATACCAGGAGCCTCTTTCAGGTGTCCACCCAAATTGCCAAAGAGTCGGATCGAATGCAATCGATTAAATGGCTCCCGTTACGAACTTTAGCGAAACTTGTGAGATTCTTTATGCAGTCTTCACGATTCCGCCAGCAGACTGAATCCCAGTATCGGGTTTCCTCGCAAAGCCCGCAAGTATTCTCCATCCTCCGATGGATGCCCGGTGCGACTCAGCGATCAGGCGTAACTGGCGTATTCCGGCTGGTACATCGCTGCCCGGATATAGGGCTCGGTATCTCGCGGGAGGGGTATTGTCGTCAACTCTTCCTTCCTCGCCACTTCGATCACTGCCTTGGCGATCATGACCGAGACCTCCCGGATCCCGGAGAGCGCCGGGAGCACGGTGCCTCGGTCCAGGTCCTGGTCCGATACGATCGTGGCCAGTTGCCTCGCCGCGGCCATGAACATGCTGTCGGTAACTCGAGTTGCGCCCGATAGCATGACCCCCAGGCCGACACCGGGGAAGATGTAAGCGTTGTTGGCTTGTGCCGGCACCAAGGTGTGCCCTGCCTGGTGGACCGGATCAAAGGGACTGCCACTCGCAAAAACGGCCCGGCCTTCGGAAAACTGGTAAGCCTGCTCCGCGGTGCACTCGCTGTGCGAGGTAGGATTGGACAGCGCGAGGATGATCGGCCGCTGATTGATCTCGGACATGATTCGAAGCACTTCGGGACTGAAGCCACCCGGATGTCCCGAGACTCCGATGATCGCCGTGGGGCGAGCCGCCCGAATAGTGGAGAGCAGGTCCGGCTGCCTGGCGGTGGCCTGGGCATAGAGACGCTTGAATGGAGGGAGATGAGGATCGTCCGCCACCACGAGGCCGCGGCTGTCCACCAACCAGCAGCGGCCTCTCGCCTCCGCGACCGTCAATCCTTCTTCGACCATCAGGGACACGACCAGGTCCGCGATTCCCGTCGCGGCGGAGCCGGCCCCGAGGAACACCAGCCGCTGCTGGGTGAGGGGCACACCGGTCAGCCGGCTCGCGGTCAGCAGGGCGGCGGCTACCACCGCCGCGGTTCCCTGGATGTCGTCGTTGAACGCGCTTACCCGATTCCGATAACGCTGAAGCAGAGTGAGCGCATTGGCAGTCGCGAAATCCTCGAACTGGATCAGTGTCCCGGGAAATACCTCCTGCACCGCGACGACGAACTCTTCGATGAGCGCATCATAGGCCTCGCCGCGGAGACGGCGCTGCCGCAGCCCGATGTAGAGCGGATCCTGGAGCAACGTGTCGTTATTGGTCCCCACGTCGAGCATGATCGGCAGGCAATGTTGCGGGTGGATACCGGCGCAGGCAGTATAGAGCGACAGCTTGCCGATCGGGATGCCCATGCCGTGGGCTCCCAGGTCTCCCAGTCCAAGGATTCGTTCCCCGTCCGTTACGACGATGACCCTGACATCCGGAACCGGCCAGTTGCGGAGCAGCTGGGCCACCCGGCCCCGGTCCTCGGCCGAGATGTAGAGGCCGCGAGGGCGGCGGAAGATGTGACCGAAGAGCTGACAGGCCGCCCCGACCGTGGGAGTATAGATGATGGGCAGCATCCGCTCGATGTGGTCGACCAGGGTGCGGTAGAAGAGCGTCTCGTTGCGATCCTGCAAGGCGACCAGGTAGATGTAGCGCTCGAGATCGGATTCCTTCCCCTCGAAATTCTCCATGATGCGCTCTTGTTGCTCGGCCAGGGTGAACACCCTGGGGGGCAGCAAACCACGGAGGTGGAGGGCGTCCCGTTCGGTCTCGGTGAACCCGGTGCCCTTGTTGAGCATGGGGTCGTGCAGCAATTCGATCCCATGGGGGAACGATTTCTCCGGGTCGGTACGCACGACTACCTCATCTCGGCTTCAGGAGAATCCGCCCATCGGCCGCGATAGCTCCGTCCGGAGAGGCGAGCAGCGGATTGATGTCGATTTCCTCGATCTCGGGGAAATCGAAGGCCAGCCGGGAGAGCCGAAGCAGGACAGCTTCGATCGCGCCCCGATCCGCCGCGGCAGTACCCCGAATCGCGTCGAGAATCCGGGTCCCGCGGATTCCGCCCACCATGTCCCGGGCATCACTCAAGCGGATCGGGGCGACCCGGAAGATGACGTCGCGCAGGACTTCGACCAGGACGCCGCCGAGGCCGAACATGACGAGAGGGCCAAAGGACGGATCCCGGACGATGCCGGCAATCAGCTCGCGTCCCCCCTGGAGCATGCGCTGCACCAGGATTCCCTCGATGGTCGCGTCGGGCACGGCGCGGCGAACCGCGGATTCGATGTCGGCATAGGCCTGGCGAATCTCGCCGGGAGCCGAGAGGCCCAGGCGAACGCCGCCGACGTCGGTTTTGTGGATGACCTGGGGTGAAACGATCTTGAGGGCCACGGGCCCGCCCAGCCGCCCCGCCAGCTCCACCGCCTCGTCCGCACTTCGCGCGAGGCCGGCCGGCGCGCTGGCAATGCCGTAGGCGCCGAGAATCCTCAGGGTGTCCAGCTCGGAAAGCTTTCGGATTCCATCCTGGCCCGCGGCAGCTATGATCGCCGCGGCGCACGGGCGATCCACCTTCAGGATGGGCTCGGGCTCGACCGGCCGGTCGCACCACTCGCGATAGCGGCACAACACGGCGAGGGCCCGCGCAGCGGATTCCGGGAAGATGTAGGCGGGGATTCCGAATTCATGCAGTTCGGCCTTCCCCTGAGGCAGTCCTTCCCGTCCCATCAGCACCGCGAGCACCGGCTTGGTCGGGGCCGTGGCCGCTGCCTTGGCGATGGCCTCTGCCACATCGGCCTGGCGCACGCCGAGCGGGGGAACAAAAATGGCCAGCGCCGAATCCACGTTGGGATCTTCCAGCAGGGCACCCAGGGCGGCGCGGTACCCCGCTGGCGTGGCGGACGCGATCATGTCGAGCGGATTGCGGATCGATGCATAGCCCGGAAACAATGGAGTCAGCCTGGCGACCGTGGTCGGGTGCAGCTCGGCCATCGTCATCCCGCTCGCTTCCAGCGCATCGGCCGCCAGAATGCCGGGTCCCCCGGAGTTGGTGACCACGGCGGTGCGCCGGGACACGGGAATCGCCCGCCCGCCGAAGGCCATCGCCAGGTCGAAAAGCTCCTCCACCGAGGCGGCGCGGATCACTCCGGCCTGGGCGAGAAGGGCGTCAACTGCCGCATCGCTGGCCGCCAAGGCCCCGGTATGAGAGGACGCGGCACGCGCGCCGACCGTCGAACGGCCCGACTTTACCGCGATGATCGGCTTGCTGCGACTGATCCGGGAGGCGATCTCCAGGAAGCGACGTGGATTGCCGAAGCTCTCGACGTACATGAGGATCATGCCGACCGCCGGGTCGTTCTCCCAATGCAGCAGCAGGTCGTTCCCGCTCACGTCCGGCTTGTTGCCGACCGACACGAACTGAGAGATCCCTATCCCGTACTCCTGGGCATAGTCCAGGACGCTCAAGCCCAACGCGCCTGATTGGGACACGAAGGCGGCGCGTCCAAACGGGGGCATGCTGGGCGCGAAGGTCGCGTTCATCGCGATGCCGGGATCGGTATTGAGCACGCCCATGCAATTGGGTCCGACCATGCGCATCCCGTAGCGCCGCACGATCTTCATCAACTCGAGTTCCCGCTCGGTTCCTTCGGCACCCACTTCGCGGAAACCAGCCGAGATCACTACCAGGCCCCGCACTCCCCGGCGTCCGCTTTCTTCGGCCACCTCCAGTACGTGCTGTTTGGGTACCGCGATGACCGCGAGGTCTACCGGATCGGGAATGTCGCTGATCGAGGGATAGGCGCGCACCGACTGGATGCTGGTCGCCCGGGGATTCACCGGATATACCGCACCGGTAAAGCCATAGCGGATCAGGTTGGCCACGATCTGGTGACCGATCGTGTCCGGGGTGCGCGATGCGCCCACCACCGCGATGGTGGTGGGGGCCAGAATGGGGCGAAGTGGAGAATCCATCAGCTAACCTCGCCGATTCGGTATGAAGGGGGTTCCCAGCCGAGATGAAGATTTCTTCATTCTAATCACTTCCGCAGACTTCCCGCCGGATTCAGGTTTTCTTCATGGCCCGGGTTCTAGAGTTGTGGTGTCCCGTATTCGGAGGCACCCCATGCGCGCGAATGTTGTCGTTTTCGGCCTCTTCCTCGGGCTCGGCGCCTGCGCGGGCTACTCGCCCCCGGTCCCGGTCCACGGTGACGTGGCACGGCTGGAAGGCCGGTGGTTGGGCCAGTATGAGAATGTGATGCTGGGCAGGTCAGGTTCGATCGACTTCGTCCTGGGCGCCGGCATCGATACGGCCCAGGGCAGCGTGCTCATGATCCCGGAACACCGGGATAATCGGGTGCAGGGCACCCGGTGGATGGAGTCGAACCCCATACCGCCCAGTCCCCTGATGCTGGAGATTCTCTTTGTTCGAGTGGACGGACACCGGATCTCCGGCCGCCTGGCGCCGTACCGGGATCCCGAGTCTGGCGCCATGGTGACCACGACCTTCAGCGGCTATCTGGAGGGTGACGTCATCGATGGAAAGTTTTTCACCGTCGAGACGAACAATGACTGGGCGGTCGAAGGGCGTTGGCACGTAGCCCGGCAGCACTGAGGCGCCGGAATACTCATTTTCGATTCGAGGCCTCCATGGCCAATCAGGGGATAGCAATCTTCGTGATATTCTTCGGAGCCAGCCTGCTCGATGCCTTTTGGGGCGGGCACTGGCTCCGGGCGGCGTTCTGGTTTGTCGCCGGAGTGCTCTTCTGGGCGCTGGCCCGGACCCGGTCAAGCCATCCAGGCAAACCGACCGCGAGTCAAGAAAGGTACGACCGCCGGTAAGACCGCTCAGGGCGGGGCCGGAGAACCGACCCTTCGCAGCATTCCAATCAGCGCGGGCTGCAGGGCCATCGTAATCGGCACCAGGATCCACAGCCGGCCGGCTGTCATGTCATAGTCGGCCAGCAGGGATTCCCACGATGCGCCGTCCACGAAGTGGCCGAACAGGAACTCGAAGGCAAGCGTCAGCAGTACCCAGAAGAGGCCCAGGCGGACCAGGTGGCGCCGCTCCAATCCGGGAACGAGCCACGGGACCGCCAGCCAGATGAGCATTGCCAGAATGACCACCAGGCCAAGGGTCTCAACCTGGTTGGAGGTGTGCTCCCCCAGGCGGGGCTGCAGCCACAGCACGCGGAGTATTCCCGCTCCCACCGCGATCGCCGCGAACCCCAGCCAGCTGAAAAACGCCAGTACGAGCATGCGGCGACTAATCATTACATCCTGGTTCACCACGCGACGACGGACTGCCTGTCCTGGCCGGTCCACGACTGCCGCTCCGCATACCGCTTCAGCCTGCGCAGCATGGCCCGACGGATGAGCAGGATCCCGGGCGACACAAACGCCCAATACCAGCGAAAACGAGCTCGAGAAACCGGATCGGTGATCGTGACCCTGGTTTCGGTGCTCGCGACCGAGCGATGTGGCCCGTCCGGTTCGACCCTGATGGACCAGGCGATCTTGGCAAAGCCGATCCGACTGAAGCCGGTGAACTCCGAGGCTGACAATGACTGGAATTCCGGGTTTCTCCGCCACGGCTGAGTGACGGCGCCCATCACCACAGCCCGCCCGGGAAGCTCCGTCAGAATGCCCCAGCCGAGTCTGACCATTCGCGCGACCAGTTCGCGCGACCCGGTGTCGACCGTCGGGGTCGAGCGCATTACCAGTTGGCGGAGGCGGAAGATTGCGCGCACCGCCGGCGAGCGCTCGAAGTCCAGTCTGCGCGCCGCGGCGTAGGCAAGCTGTGCCGGGGCGTCAACCAGAATCTCATGGTGCTCGGCGACTTCCCAATCGTGGAGATACCGGTCGAGAAGCGGCTCGAGCTGAGCATCCCCGTGGCGCGCCCCGTAGTCCCACCAGGCCAGCGCCACGTGGCCGAAATAGGCGACCACGGCGAGAACTGCGAGATACCAGACTAGATCGAACATGACGCCGGCCTCCGGTGATTCCTGACTATGCGGTTGGCTTCTCCACAATCAGCGCCGTCACCATGCCGAACATGCCGTGCTCCGACTCGGCGTGGGGCAGGATATGGCAGTGGAACGCCCACACTCCCGGATTGGTGGCCCTTACCAGTACGTCCCAGCGCTCACCCGGCGCGACGTTCAGGGTGTCACACTTCCACGGTGCCGGCTGGTCCCAGCCGTCCTTGGCGATCACCGTCATATGCATCCCATGCAGGTGCATGGGGTGGATCATCATCCCCTCGTTCATAAAGCGGATGCGCACCGTCTGTCCCAGCTTCGCCACGATTGGTTCGGTCGCAGGAAAACTCTTGCCATTGAACGTGAAACCGTGGGGTCCGTCGTTCAGCACCATCACGTAATCCACATCCGCCCGGTGCTCGGCTCGTGGTTTCCGCGGCTCCACGATGAACGCGCCGAGCAGGCCGGCTCCGACCTGACGGGCGGCGTTGTGATGGGAGTGGTACATGTGGGAGCCGGCGTTGGGGACCGTGAACTCGTAGGTGAAGGTTTCCCCCGGCTTGATGGGCGGCTGGGTGACGTAGGGTACCCCGTCCATGTCATTGGGCAGCTCGACGCCGTGAAAATGCACTGCCGTGGACTCGGGCAGCTCGTTCTTCACCACCATCCGCACCCGGTCGCCTTCCCGGACCCTGATCTGGGGCCCCGGTACCTGGCCGTTATAGGCCCATGCCTTGGCGCTCCGCCCGGGTTCCACTTCCCAGCTGATCTCGCTCGCCGTTATGTCGAACACCTTCACACCCGCGACCATCCTGGGCGCCAGGAGTTGATTCCCCTTGCCCGCGGTCTTGGCCGGGAAGGCCTTGATGCCTTTCTCATGCATGGCATCCATCTGGTCGGCCTGTTGTCGCGCGCTCAACGGGGCGGCGGGCGGCGGATTTGTCGTCGGGGGTGCCGGCTGCGCGGCGGCGTTCTTGGCATCCGAACAGCCGAGCATGCTGAGGGCAGCCGGGACGGCGACGGCGACGGCGGCGCCCTGGCGCAGGAAGTTGCGGCGAGAGGTAGATGGGCGGATCAGATCGGACACGCGGCCTTCTCCTGTGTGGGTTGACGATGTGCCGTATTCTAGAGCGCGCTCGCTGAAGAACCCGGGGGATCACCGTGAAGGATTCTTCAGACTCACTGGTCAGGCCCGCTGGATCGCGAAGGCGCGCACCAAATCAGTCCGGGAAATCACCCCGATCAATTCGCCGTTCAACTCCACGAAGAGCCGGTGCACGTCCCCGTACAGCATCCGGCGCGCGGCCTCCCGGATGTCAGCTTCCGGGCTGATGGTCAGGGGCCGAGGGGTCATCAACTCCTCCACCGGAGTGTCCTCAAAGAGTCGATCGCGAGCCTCCCGGTCCGTCACCTCGGATTCCGCTTCCAGGATATCGGTCGTCGAAAGCACGCCGATCATCGTGCCCCTCTGATCCACGATCGGCAATGCGGAAATGTGCCGATCGGCCAGGGTCAGGATTGCTTCACTGATCGAGGCCTCCCGGCCGATCGTTGCGACCGGCGCTTGCATCAGTTGAATGACTCTCACGGGTCTCCTTTGTTGGGTGCACCGTCAGCCTACCTTCGGCAGCTTGAGGTCCTGATGAAGGCGCCTTGAAGCAGGCTTCGACGTTTCTTCATTCGCGCTTTAGACACCCGAGCGCATTGTTCTACCTGTCCGCAATGCCCTGTGCTCTGTCCGGGAGGATCCCATGTCGGCCTTTCGATCAATTCTGGTTCCCCTCGATGGTTCGTCCTATTCGCTGCAGGCGTTGCCACTGGCGGAGCTGCTCGCCGCGAAGAGCGGAGCGACCGTGCACCTGGTCAAGGTGCATCAGCCCCCACCGCTGTGGTTCTCCCACCCCGAGCTGCCCGTGAACATGGCCGAATTCGATGTCGCGGAGTGGCATCGCGAGGCTGACTATCTCGAGGGCGTCGCTCGGCGGTTTGCCGTAAACAGCCACCTCGAGGTCAAGCACCGGGTGCTCGATGGTGAAGTTTCTTCCAGCATCGAGGAGTTTGCCGTGGCCCAGGGAGTGGATCTCGTAGTAATGACCACTCACGGCTACAGCGGGATCACCCGGCTGTGGCTGGGCAGCACAGCGGACAAACTGATCCGCCGGCTCAGCATCCCGATGCTCGTGGTTCATCCAGTTCATGACACAGCGATCGTTCCGGCCCGGATTGGCCGTATCCTCATGCCGCTCGATGGGTCCCGGCTATCGGCGTCCATTCTCGACCAGGCCAGAACCTTTGCCCTGTCGAACGCTGCCGAGCTGGTACTGGCCATGATCGTGGAACCACTTCCGCCCCCGGTGCCCCCGGTACCGTACCCCCTCGGCCTGCCGCCGGTCTCGGAGGAGACCCGGATGCTGGAATACCAGCGGTACCTCGATGCCGTCCGGATCCGGTTGGAAGATGAAGGGCTTCAGGTGCAGACCCGGGTGCTGATGGGCAAGGTCGCCAGGCAGATCACTGAGGTCGCTGTCCGGGAACATTGCGACCTCATCATGATGGCGACCCATGGTGCCGGTGGCCTGGATCGCCTGCTGATGGGCAGCGTGACTGCCCAGGTGGTCCGCCGCGCCCGTGTCCCGGTTCTTGTCCTGCGGCCCCCGACCGATGGACCGACCTACGACACCATGGCCGAGGAGGCTGCCGAGCTGGTCGCTGCAGGCCCGAGCTGCGCGATCGGCTAGCGGAGAGTTCTGCAGGGTGAAAGGAGCGACTCGATGATTCTCCTGGAACGTGGCGAGGCGGCACGTCGGCTGGCCGAGCGTCTGGCCGAATGCCCATTGCAGAACCCGGCCGTGATGGTGATGCCGCCGGGAGGCGTGCGCGTCGGGTGGGAAATTGCCCGGTGGTTGAATGCGCCGATGGACGTGATATCCGCCCTGGAAGTGATCGTTCCGGGTGAGCGCGGAACGAGGATCGGCGCTGTGTCGGAAGGGGCGTTCGTTGCGGGAACCGTCAGATCCCGGCCAGAGAATAATGAGGACGCCGACGATTACGTGCGGCGGCTGGTGGAATTCGATGCCCAGCGGCAGGCCGGACAGGACGCGTGTTATCGCGGAGGGCTGCCCCGGCTGGACACCAGGAACCGGGATGTCGTCCTGATCGACGATGGGTGGGCCACTCCGGACATGATCCTCGCCGCGATGGAGGCGATCCGGCGGCGCGGGGCGGCGGCTATGATCTTTGCGACACCCCAATGTCAAACGGAGACCTACGCCAGGATGGCCCCCGAGGTCCATCTGGTCAGCCTGTACCCCCGGCAACCATTCCGATCCATCACGCTGGTCGACAAATCCCTTCCTCAGGTTACACCGGATGAAACCGCCGCCCTCATCCGGAAGTCCCGGCTACCGTCGAGGGCTCAGGTCGAGCCGCTGATGAATGCGATGCCCGGCTTGAGCGCCGCTTCCCACGCGTCGATCGTAGCCTGATCACAGCGCAGATCAAACTGCTGAACGGTGGCCAGGAAGCTGGCGGTGAACCTGGGATAGAGCCGGGCCGGGATTCCCAGGCCCTTCGGGCCATGGCGTTCCGTGATCCGGGTCAGCAGGGAAGGGTTCTTCCGCTTGGCATAGATCAGCAGCAACATGATGCCATGCTCCAGCAGTCGCTCCTGTTTGTTGAAGTCGGTGTCGGTGAAGTATCCCTGAATCTCGGGCGCGCTGGCCAGGAAGCGCTCATAGAACCGGCGAAAGAACTCGGGCGAGCGCTGGCAGCGGGCGTAGCTGGCCCGGGCAAGCATGATCTGTTCCTGGCTGGCGGCCGTCATGACTAGGGTCCTGCCATTCTGGTGGACGATGAAGTGCGGAGCGCGTTCAGAATCACGGCGACGTCGATCACTTCCTGCAACAGAGCGCCGAGGGTCGGCGGAATGACTCCTGCCGCCGCGAAGGCCATGGCCGCCCCGCTCAGCGCCATCCCCATCTGAAGACTTTGTCGGGCGATCTTGAGCGTTCGCCGGCTGATCAGGATCGCCTGGACCAGCTTACCCGGGTCATCGCCCAGCAACACCACGTCGGCCGCTTCCGCGGTGATGCCCCCTCCGCCGGAGGCAAGTGCGACGCCTACGTCGGCAGTGCTGAGCGCCGGGGCATCGTTGGTGCCATCGCCCAGCATGACAACCCGTTCACCGCCGTCCATCAGCGCCCGGACCCGGTCGACCTTCTCGCCGGGAAGGAGGTTTCCTTCCGACTCGTCGATTCCCGAGCTTTGGGCGATCGCCTCGACGTTGTCGTCGGCATCTCCGGAGAGCAGGAGGATGCGGCGCATTCCCAGCTGGCGCAACCGGCTCACGAATGAGCGGATCTCGGGTCGGGCCGCATCGGCATACTCTACAATACCGGCGGCCTGGCCGGCGATGAC
>Ga0070698_100008280_pt1 | contig 11242 bp, 4 predicted proteins | sample KBSK1502metaG_FD_65477 | JGI IMG/M metagenome (GOLD analysis project Ga0070698, IMG submission 65477) | Corn, switchgrass and miscanthus rhizosphere microbial communities from Kellogg Biological Station, Michigan, USA - KBS K1-50-2 metaG | ecosystem: Host-associated > Plants > Roots >...
TTGAAGAACTCGGCGCGCAACTGAAGATTGACCTGCTCCGTAATCGCAGTGTTCTTCACCAGCGACGCGTTGACATTCTGATAGCCTGGTCCGTTCCCGATATTTCTTCCCGCATTTCCAAAAGTGCCCGGATTGGGAAAGGCGAAGGCGGACGTGTTGAACCAGCGCTGGAGTGTCGGGTCACTGAGGTTCGGATTACCCACAACGTTCGGCCGATCATTCGCCCCAAAACCCAGAATTGATCTGCCGGTGCCGCTGTTATCTATCTCAGAAAGCAAAGCTACGGTAAATGGTCGCCCGGACTGCAAAGTGACGATTCCAAAGGTCTCCCAGCCACTAAGCAGCGACGTTACCCATCCCGAATCTGCGAAATACGTCCTACCCTTTCCAAATGGAAACAGATAGGAATAGCTGACTGAAAGCCTGTGACGGATGTCGAAATTTGACCGGCCACGTTCCGCTCTAACGTTGTAACTGTTCTGTGGGAAGTTAGGATCGCCGGCACTGCTAAAAAAGTTTGATGCGTCGTCAATCGACTTCGACCAGGTGTATGAACCGAGCGCAGTAAAGCCCCGCGAAAGGCGTTGTTGGAATCGCGCTTGCAATGCGTTGTAATTGGAATTAGCGCGTGATTCCAACAGATCGATGTCGTCGAAAAACGGATTCGGGCGCGGTACGAACGGCAGGCCCTGTGGTAAAACGCTGGGCTGAGGTTGATTGATATCACGGGCAGTTAACAACTTGGTGCCTTTGGATCCTACATACGCAACCTCGAAAACACTCTTGGACCAGATTTGCCTTTCCACATTCAGATTCCAATGTTGCATATAGCCAGTTCTGAGATCTCTCTGGATCGCCAGGGCTGAATCTGGTAATGGGAACGGGAAGAAGGTCGGGAAGGGATTGTTCAGCGTCAAAGGCAAACCTGGCAGTGAGAAGAAAATGTTGTTGTCGAAATACGGTGAGTTGAAATAGAGCGCCTCTGCGGGGGCCAGGGGCGACTGGTCGTAGTAAACGCCATATCCCCCGCGAATGACCGTGGCCTGATCGTGTCCAATCGTCCAGGCAAACCCGACTCGTGGGGCAAAGTTGTTCTTGTCCGCTTCAAAACCACTGCGAGGCACACCGTTGGTGCCAACCTGGACAAGTGTTCGGGTTGCGACATCGTACACATTGGCGCGGTCACGAGTATCTACCGGTGGTGAGTTGTATTCATAACGTAGACCGCCCGTGAGCGTCAGGTTGCGTTTGATCCGGAAGCTATCGTTGATGAAGAAATTGTAACTCTGCGTGCGAATGTGTTGTGGATTGTCGACTCTTGCAACACTCGTGAGCAGCGGGAAACCCAACAGGAGATCTCCCAGCGCGTTGAAGGTGATCTGACCGAACGGTGAAAACTGCAAACGGCCTCGCGACTCGATATCACGAAAAGCATTCTGCTGTGAAAAACGGAGATCAGCGCCAAACTTGATCAGATGGTCTCCATGAACGTAGCTAGCGTTATTGAGAACCTGGTAGACATTCGTCACACTGTTCTGCGGATTGTTTCCCTCGTCGCCTAGCGGCGAAAACCCGGTGATGGTGATAAAGCTAAGTCCTGCGTCTCGCTGACGCGGAGAAATAGTTGGCAGTCCCAGGTTCGCATTGAGTTGGCTTGCCTGCTGCGTTACTGACGAAGCAACGCGGCTGAACGCCAGACGAGTTTCGTTAACCAGGTTCGGAGTAAGCACCAGGGTCAGAGCCGACATGACATTCTGACTACGTCTCCTTACCGAATCACCAAAGCCCGGGATGGCTGAGAACGAAGGACCAGTGAAAGGCTCGAAGAGATCTCGATCACCAAAGCTATACCTAAAAGCCAGGTCCGCGCGCTCGGTCAAACGATGGTCGACTCGAACGTCAAAGCTATCGTTATCGTCGCGTTGCGTTGGCGACGATACGAAGTTCTGAAATGGAACATTACGATTAGGAAGTGGGTAGAGTGCGGCGATTGCCCTGCCGACACTATTAATGAAGAACGGCGGTATTGTGCCCTGGTCAAAAGGCTGACCGGTAAATGGATTGATTGGAACGCCAAACAGACTTTGCGAGAAATTTCCCGCACGCTCCTGGGCAGTGGGCACGTTTGTTACACGTGTGATTCCCTCGCGAGAACGAGTGCCTTCATAGTCGGCAAAGAAAAACGTCCTATCTCGTTTGATTGGACCGCCCAGCGTTCCACCAAATTGATTGCGAATGTACTTTGGCTTAGGTTCGCTCGCTGGGGCGAAGAAATTGCGCGCATCAAGAGCCGCGTTTCTGAGAAACTCGAAAGCCGAACCGTGCACATCGTTAGACCCGGAATTCAAAATCACATTGACTTGCGCGCCAGGGTTGCGACCAAACGACGCGTCATAGGTACTCGTAAGCATTTCAAATTCGCGAATAGCATCGACTGACGGGCGAACACCGAAAGTGTTCAGTTTGGGATCGACATTGTAGACGCCGTCTAGCAAAAAATTATTCGCATCTTCCCGAGCGCCGTTAACACTGAACGCAAAATCCCCGCGAACTGAACCAGCCGAGCCGGGTGCAGCCGGAACCGCGCCGGGAACCAGCAGGGTCAACTCATAAAAATTGCGACCGTCGAGTGGCAGGCCTTTGACTTGACTGTTTTCGATTACGGTGCCGAGAGACGCGGAGTCTTCTTTGAGGTCTTTTGTCGAAATTACCGCAACAAAGTCTCCCGGCGTTCCGCCCAGGCGCATGTCGACATCAACTCTCAGTTCCTGGTTAACGGACAAGCGCACAGTTTGTTTGAAGAGCTCAAAGCCCTGAGCTTGAACACTAACCTCGTACGAACCAGGCTGTAGTGACGAGATCGAAAAATCGCCGTTGGCCCCGCTGGCTGTCATACGGGTTTGGCTCGTATCCGTGTTCGTTAGCTTTATCTCAGCGCCAGTAATCACGGCTCGATTAGGATCATAAATCGTCCCTCGAATTGTTCCCCGATACGTTTGAGCGTTGACGACCACAATGCAAATAAGCAGCACCGGGAGCGAGAAGAGACGGTGATAGTTCGACTTCAAGGCTAGTTCTCCAGAGTTCGAGATTATGGATGAAATTCCTGAATTTCCGAGACCTTACCAGATGAATCGACGACGTGTCTAAGACAAAAGGCAATGGTCGGGTACGGCTGAGCAACCACAACGATATTTTGCGTATTCAAATTCCGAAAGCGACTGATAGAATGCAAAAGTCCAAAGAGGCACTACACATTTTTTAGATCCACAGAGATTACGGCAAAAGTCTTTCCTGAGTTTCAGTTTAGCTCGTTCGCGTTGTCCGCGAAAAGACCAGTGGAAAGATCGTAGTCGTCAGATCGCTGGAGCTTTGGACATTTTGCTCTTTTATCTCAGGTGCTTCTGGAGGATCTGATGCTTTGGATCGTTTTTGCTCTTGGCGCTGCCCTCGCGTGGGGACTTTATGGACCGGCGTTGCATCAAGGACAAACTCAATTGGGCAGTCCGATGCGTGCGCTCCTGTGTGTTGGCGTGGCTTACTTTCTGATCGGAGTGCTGGTACCAGTGATTAGCCTTTCATATCAGGGTGAACTACACAGCTTTTCGATGAAAGGTTCGGTGGGCGCAACAGTTGCCGGTGCTTTGGGAGCTGCAGGTGCGGTTTGCATCATTTTCGCTTTCAAGTCGGGAGGGTTACCGACCTACGTCATGCCACTCGTTTTCTCGGGCGCGCCTCTCGTAAATGTGCTTTTTTCAATGTGGCTACATCCGCCAAAAACATCTCCGAATCCATTGCTGTATCTGGGATTTGTTTTGGCTGCCACAGGTGCTGGTTTGGTTTTGTATTTTAAGCCGGCGTCGTAGTGAAAAGATTTCTCTGTGCTCCTCTGTGTCTCCGTGTCTCTGTGGTAGGGTAAGTCCTTCGTCACCACAAAGACACGGAGACACAGAGGAGCACAGAGAGACTTGCGCTGCTCTGAGAGAGTTCAGAATAGAAAAAGGAGATCGCATGAAGACAAGAAATATAAGGGGCGTTATGACCTTGGCTATTGTCGTTCTTTGTCTCTCACGAGCTGCAGCACAGGTTGGTGGTGATTGGCCACAATGGCGTGGAGCCAATCGCGATGGCATTTCCAAAGAGACTGGATTGCTGAAGCAGTGGCCGGCGGAGGGCCCCGCACTCGTGTGGAAAGCTACGGGTGCAGGAGCGGGCTATTCTTCGCTGGCGATTGCCTCGGGACGTATCTTCACAATGGGAGTGCGCGGCGGCCGTGAATACGTTATCGCTTTTGACGTTGCAACGGGAAAGGAAGTCTGGGCAACTGCGAACGGCGGGGTGTTTAGCAATGACAAAGGCGACGGTCCACGCGGCACACCAACTGTCGATGGTGACCGTCTGTACGCCCTCGGCGGCAACGGTGATCTGTCCTGTCTCGAAACCAAGTCAGGTCGTGTTGTCTGGACAATGAACATTCTCCAGAAATTTGGAGGCTCAAACCCCAGATGGGGCATTAGTGAATCGCCACTCGTAATTGGTGAAAAGGTGTTAGTAAATCCGGGCGGTCCACACGCATCAGTAATTGCACTCAACAAAAAGGACGGGTCTCTTATTTGGAAAAGCCAAAGTGATCCTGCTGGCTATTCTTCGGCGATGCCCGTACAGATCGGCGGGACGACACAGGTTGTGTTCTTTACAGAGCAACGGGCGCTGGGCGTGGACCTTAATGATGGGCGATTCTTATGGTCATACCCGCGAGCGGCGAACGATGTTGCTAATGTGGCCACTCCGGTCGTCAGAGGAAATCGAGTATTCATTTCCTCTGATTACGGAACAGGAGCGGGATTGGTTGAGATTAAGGCCGACGGTACGGCTGAAGAAATTTACTTTACGAAAGAGATGCGGAATCACCACAGCAGCTCTATTTTGATAGGTGACTACCTCTACGGTTTCTCGAGCGGCATCCTCACCGCGATGCGTTTCGACACTGGCGCCGTTGCGTGGCGAGACCGCAGCGTCGGCAAGGGATCGCTTGTCTTCGCCGATGGACACCTTTATGCGTTTAGTGAGAACGGAGTGGTGGGGCTTCTCGAAGCAAACCCCACGGCTTATGTCGAAAAGGGCAGGTTCAGAATTCAACAGGGCTCTTTGCCGACCTGGACTCATCCGGTAATTGCTGGCGGCCGCCTCTACCTGCGGGATCAAAACACGATCTATGCGTTTGATGTGAAAGAGAAGAAATAATGCCAACTGACGTCGATCACGAGAGCAGTTAGCCTAAGAAATATCTAACCACTAAGACACAAACGCACAAAAAGAGAATAGATAGTTTAAGCGCTCTCTTCTCAACCAATCTTTGTGCCTTTGTGTCTTAGTGGTTAAGCTTCCTCAAAATCATTCATTTCGTTGGTTTGTTCGAAATGCAATAAAGCGTATTAGCTCCGCGGATCAGAAGATTGCCGGCAGAAATTGCAGGTGAAGCGTAGACCGGTTCGCCAAGCGAATTGGTGTTGAGAACCTCAGGCGCTGATCCAGCTTTAATGATGAAGCTGTCGCCATCCTCGCTGACAATCATGATCTTTCCCTGAAATGCGACTGGTGATGCGGTGAATTTAGTTGCCACGGGCATCCGAGCCTGGTAAATGACTTTTCCCGTCGAGGCTTCCAAACAGGTAAGCGCGCCCGCATCCGTCAACAAGTACAGGTAGTCGTCATACAGAATCGGTGAAGGGACGTACGCGGTTCCTTTGTCGTACTGCCAAACGACATTCGCGGTGTTACTTAAATCACCTGATCCTCCAATTCGAATTGCGAATGCTCGTTTGACATCACTGCCGGCGGTGACAAAAACCAAGTCCCCTCGGCCGACCGGACTAGGAATCGGATTGCTCTCCACTCCAGGCGCGCGCCACAACTCTCTTCCGCTACCCGGATCATAAGCGATGATCTTGTTTGGGCCACTGGTTACAAGTTCCATTCGTTGGCCCGATCGGATCAGAAGCGGTGTAGCCCAACTGCGACGCTGATCACGAGCGACACGCCAAACTTCTTTGCCAGTCTTCTTTTCAACAGCTGCGATAAAACTTCCTTCGCCGTATTCCTGATCACATTGGAGGATCACCAGGTTCTCATAGAGCACAGGGGAGGTTCCAGGTCCCATTCCACCTTTGGCTATTCGTCCCATTGAGGTCTTCCAGACGCGCTTGCCCGCGAAGTCGTAGCAGTAGAGACCTTCTGCCTCAAAGGAGAGATAAATGTATTTGCCATCCGTGGCTGGTGTCGTTGAGGCGTAGGTGTTTTTGCGATGACGATTATCGTAGACCGTACCTTCGTAGACCGTTTTCTCCCAAAGCACTTTGCCTGTTTCGAGAGCAAGGCAGATCAGTTTCATCGTGTAGCTATGATCGGCGCCTACACTGTCTGGATGCAGATACTCCTGCCCTCGCCGAAAGTGACGTACCGACTCTGCTCCAGGGACAATTGCACCTTCGATTGAAGTAGTGAGAAAAATGCGCTGGCCCCAAACGATCGGAGAAGAGTGGCCTCGACCCGGGATTGGAGACTTCCAACGAATGTTCTTCGATTCGCTCCATTCGGTGGGTAGGTCGTTCTCTGACGAGATACCGCTGCCATCAATCCCACGCCATTGTGGCCAGTTGGTTTGAGCGTGTGTGTGAGAGGTTGAGCAAATAAAGAGCAGCAAGATCGGAAACAAGCTCCGAGAACTCAATACCGATCTTGGATCAATGGTCTTGCGCATAGAACAAACCACACGAGCGATGAAATCTGAGACGGGTGTCGCGAACAAAGGAAAATTAACCACCAAGTCACGAAGACACAAAATATTTTAAGAAAAGAGCGGCTATACCCTAAGAGTCAGGGAGTAAGATTGGACCGGGTCAGTACCACCTCGCGGTAGCGGGTGGGTCAACGATCAGGTTTAAGAAACATTGGCAAATCGAGCGGCTTCTACTTTTACCCACCCGCTACCGCGAGGTGGTACTGACCCGGTCCAAGTCAGGTTCTGACCGTTGAGGCAAAGCCTAAAAGAACTCCTGAACTGCTCTTAGTTTTGTGCCTTTGTGTCTTAGTGGTAAAGATTCCTCCTAGTCTCAAGAACCTGTCGATTATTGTTTCCCTATACAGAAGAGCTGTCCAGCCGTGCGAATAAAGATTTGCCCATCGGAAATCGCCGGAGAACTTAGACAGTAATCATTCAGCGCATTCTCCGCCAGTACTTCGAACTTTGGGCCAGCCTTAACAACTGACGTTAATCCCTCTTCGCTCGTCACGTAGATCTTGTCATCGGCCAGAACCGGCGATGCACTATACGTTCCGGGTTTAATACGCTGCTGCCCGTAAATCTCCTGGCCTGTCTTGGCGTCAAGACACCACATAATCCCGCGGTCGTTAACCACATAGAAGTATTTTCCGTCGGTCACCGGTGTTGGCACGTCAGGTCCATTGATGGTTGACCAGAGCACGTGTGATGAAGTGATATCTCCGCGACCCCCGGCCTTTAATGCCAGCAAAGGTCGAACTCGAGTGGGCGCATAGACAATGTCGCCAAAGATCACTGGCGACGCTACGATCCGATATGAAGGATCGTTGTCAGGATTGAGGCCGTTAGCTCGCCAAAGCTCCTTGCCGGTGGCGGGATCATGCCCCGTGACACAATCTCCGCCTGTGATGACGATTTCCACATTCTTGCCATAACGCAGCAGACCCGGTGTAGTGTAGGAGTCTGGGGACTCTCGAATAGCCGTCGTCGAACGCTCAACTTTCCAGAGCGTGTTCCCTGTTTTCTTATCGATGCGCAGGATGTAAGAGGGATCATCAGTTTTCATTCCATGAAGCACCTGCACATAAAGCGAGTCGTCGAGTAGTAACGGCGACGAGGCATAGCCCCAGTTGAGACCAAACGCTCCATAGTCTTTTTGGATGTCGCGCATCCAAAGTTCCTTGCCGCTGAAGTCGAATCCCTTGAGGATTCCTGTTCCCGTCATCACAAAGACATTCTTGCCGTCAGTGACTGGTGAAGGCGACGACATATTCTGTTTACGCATTTTTACGTTGCCGTTGCCGAGCGGTTTTTTCCAGACTACATCGCCCTTCTTCCGATCCACGCACCAAAGCGCAAGATTGTCACCATCGGCCACGTTCAGAAAAATAAGGTTGCGCCAGATAATCGGCGTCGAGCCACTCCAACTCGGCATTGCCAATTTCCAAACGATGTTCTCCTCCGTCGACCAGCGGAACGGAAGGTTTTTTTCGCCACTCAACCCATTAAGAGTTGGGCCACGCCACTGAGGCCAGTTCTCAGCATGAGCAATCGCTGTCAAAAGCAAGATAAACAAAAGGGACTGAGTGAAACGCGACTTCATTCTGGTCCTCCAATCTCCGGTTGCTGCAACTCCAGCATAGACCAACTCACTTTTATGGTCGGTTTACTTCTTCTCTGTGCTCCTCTGTGTCTCCGTGACTCTGTGGTGATTATCGGTTTTTGGCTTACCACAGAGTCACAAAGACACGAGGACCACAGAGAGTCATCGTCAACGCAAGAGTTCCGCTACTCCGCTCTGAGCGCTGTCAGCAATGGTGCCCGAATCGTTGCCCAAGTCGCTGCGACGGAAGCTGCCAGGCCCGATACTAATACTGCTAGCAACAACAAGCCCAGCGAAATAATGGAAATTTGACCATGTCGCGCGAGAAAGACAGGGGCGATCGCCAGGAAAGCGCAAACCGTACCTGTAATCACTCCAGCGAAAAGAAGGAGCGCGTTCTCAGCAATTATCATGAGCGTGAAATGTCTGGAGTTGTAGCCAACAGCACGAAGCAATGCCAGCTCACGTCTCCGCTCCAAAACGTTCCGTAATAATACCGCTCCCAATCCAATCGTTCCGAGTATTAAGCCAAGACCGCCGAGCGTTTGGAAGGTGGATAAGTATGTGTTTTCAACTCGGTGAAAATTCGCTAGTCGTTCGGCAGTTGGTTGTACATCAAACCCGAAATCTGCAAGTCGATCTTCAAGAGCTGCGGCGACAGCTGGAGACCTATCGGCCGAGGGAATGTCTATCAGAAAGAATCGATAACCCTGCTGTTCTGGAAAGAGCCGGATGAAGTTGTTTTCCGCGACTACCAGTTCACTTTGAAACAAACTGTCAGCAAGAGCAGCGACGACGCGCAGACGAACGGGTTGGTCTGTGTGCTGCAGAACCAGGTCCTCGCCGAGCTTTAGATGAAGCACGTAGGTTAGTGAATTTGCATCGGCAATCACCGGTACGGCCCCGTCCGAGAATTTGCGATTCAAAAGAAGCCATGGGTTGGCGAGTTCCTCCGCTGTTTCCGCAAGGGTGCTTTGAAATGAAAAGCGGTTGCTTTGCAGGAAGTCACTGGTCGGAGCCACGATTTTCGGGTTACGCGGCTGGTACAGATTCAGACAGCTGGCATCATCTCCAGGTTGAACGCGAAAACGTGTCAAGGTGACGCCGTTAATTGGTGAATCTGGATTGCCGCTGATCAAATTCAGGGCTTCCTGTCCTTCACGCGTGGATGGATCCTGGACGAGCGGAACTAATGACTCCGCCAACAGAGGGAAGCCGCCGGTACCCGACTTTCGTTCCAGTAAGTTGTCAGCACTTTCACGATGCCGGAAGGAGTCGACGGCGACAATGATAAATGACGCCGAAGCGATCAGAGCAATACAAAGAATGCTCCTGCCTGGACGGTAAGTTGCGCTTCTGAATCCGAGCCGTGCGATTGGCCACCATCCTGCCCCAGACAGTGATCCCCGTCGACGCTGTCGTAAGAAACTTGATTGATAAAACAGAAAAGCCGCCAACAACAGAGTGCCACCGCCAAAAAAACCTGCGACCTGTTCGATCAAATGCAAGCCGGCAGCAATCAGGAGTAAGACTCCAAGTAATGTCAGCAATCCAGCGATGCGAAGCGATGTAAGAAATGCAAAACGACTTCTGGTTGAGATTGTCGCTGCAAGATTTGAGATTGTTCCAGCTAATAAACTGCGAGGTGATTGTTTACTGAGACTGCGCAAGGTGAGAGCCACGCAGATCAATGCTGCGAGTATTCCACCAAGGGTGCCGATTAGAAGGGACCTGGCAGAAACATGGAGATTCAAGGAAGTAGTTCCGACCGCACCGACCCACCAGGTTCGTAATCCAAACATCATCATCTGACCATAGGCCAGCGCCCCGACTAATCCGAGAACGCTACCGGCGACGGCAAGGATCACACCTTCGGTTAGAAACAGCGCCCGGATTTTGGATGGCCCGAACCCCATTGCCCGCAAGACTCCTATTTCGCGGACACGTTGTTCAATGCCGAGCCTGAAGAAAAGAGTTGTTAATAGCAACGCGGAAATCACCAGGAAAAAACTGAAGTAGAGAAAGTACTCTCCAAAGTCGGTAGCGCCGCGTGATGCAGCGAGTCCTTCCGTTCGAACCGGTAGGACTGAGACACCCATCAACACCGGGTTCAGAGCATCTCTAAGGTCTTTTTCAAACGTAGCTTGCGAATCGTTATTTGACCACAATCTAAGTGAAGTCATTTTCCCGAATCGAGACTGCCACAGTGATTGGCCCACGCTGAGTGGCACAAATGCTTTGGGCGTTGTTCTATATTGATGCCAGTAGTCTTCATCCTTTTGGCGAATGCGCTGCAGATCGATCAGGAACGGAGGATCCCAATCCGACAGGTTCGCCGAGCCAGTGATCCCGGGATACTCCGGAACCAGATTCTGATCAGCTGCCAGCCCTATTATTGGAACAACACCCGCAAGTTGGAACGATGCCGATTTCGTTTCCAGTCGCCCGCCTTCCTGCCAGAGGTAATACTCCATTGAGATCTCATCACCTGGTTGGATTCCTAGATCGGCAGCGGCCCACTGGTTGATGATGACTGGTGGGAGAGCTGGATTTGAGGCCGTAGAAAAATTCTTGCCCGAAATCTCGCGCAGTTGCTTGAAGTCTTCCTCATCAAGCGCAGTCACCAGAGAGTAGGGAATTGAATGGCCGCCCGAAGTGATGTTGTTCGCGAGATATGACAGGACGCCTGAATGATGCAGACCCAGTTTGTTTGCTGTCTCGGCAGCGATCTTTGCTAACGGCTCGTCAATCATCTTGCTGTCGTGTTCAAGAGAAATGACAGCCTGATTGTCCTCATTAAGAGGTCGCAGTTTGATTCCGAGATCTGAAAGAGTGAAATGTTTTTGCAGGATCTTCGT
>Ga0070698_100008284_pt1 | contig 11237 bp, 13 predicted proteins | sample KBSK1502metaG_FD_65477 | JGI IMG/M metagenome (GOLD analysis project Ga0070698, IMG submission 65477) | Corn, switchgrass and miscanthus rhizosphere microbial communities from Kellogg Biological Station, Michigan, USA - KBS K1-50-2 metaG | ecosystem: Host-associated > Plants > Roots >...
TGAAGATCAACTGACCCCGGCAAGGCTCCCAACCGTCACACTGCGGCACCAGCCGACACGCCGAGTAACCTCTGCACGCTTATCCGTACCCGGCTCTGCACATCGACCCGTACACCGACACGTGGTCTTCCCGGGAGAAGATCACGCGGGTGCCGTCGGCCTTGAACTTGCGGGTGGCCAGGAACGCCTGCTCGGCGTGCTCGTCACGGCGGGCGACGTAGTGCATGGACATGGCCGGCGTGGAGTGGCCCGCGTAGCGTTGCAGCACGTGGACGGGCAGCCCCAGCTCGGAACTGGTAGGGAGCGGTTTACCAACCATGCTGAATACCTCCAGCTGACCAGCGACGAGATGGGCCCCCTTCTCCTCGTTGCTGCTGTTTTGCTGTTGCCACAGATGCAGCAAACGGTCACTCGATGCAACAGACTTAGATGCAACGTCGTTGCGTCTGCTGCAATATGGTCCTCACACAACCGTGCTGACCTGCGGGTTCTTGCCTGCTGCCGTGCGTCGTCGTCAGAGAGCACGGTCCAGTACTCCTTATGGCGCCGTCCTCACGCCGACCGGGGAATGTTGCATCGGATGCAATTCCGCGCCCTTCGAGCTTGGTGAACTTAGAGCGCCCGGCAATTGGCGTCGCTTGAGTCTTTTGGTGGTGGGGCGGGTGTCCCAGCGGTAGCGGGTGCGGGCGCGCTGGATGAGCTGGCGGATGGTGATGAAGGCGGCGGCGAGGTAGAGGTAGAAGGTGACGATGGCGGGGTTGCGGTCGGTCATCCGGCGCAGCTTGCCGTAGCCGTTCATCCAGGAGTTGGTGCGTTCGGCCGGCCAGCGTTTGGTGGCCTGGATAGGTGCGGGGATACCCAGGCGGGCTATCTGGCCGTGGAAGCCCAGCACGGTCAGGGTCTGGCGGGTGGGCGTGCCGTCGTAGGCGGCGTCCAGGTGGCAGGTGGGCTGTTCGGGCAGCAGCCCGCCGAGCTGGCCGATCGCGGCGTGCAGGGTGGGTACCAGCAGCGGCGAGTCATGCCGGTTGGCGTCGGCGGCGGTGATGCCGAGCGGAATGCCCGCGGCCTCGGTGGCGGCCGAGCGTTTCAGGCCGCCCTTGCGCCGGTCCACCGGGGACGGGCCGGCGAGCGGGCCGCCGCAGGGTGCCTTGGTGATGCACCCATCCACGGCCACATCGGCCAGTTCCAGGCCGATGATCTGGTCATAGGCGGCCAGCGCCAGGGCGTGGACCTGCTGGCCGATACCGCGTTCGGCCCAGTCTTTGAGCCGGCGGCGGATCGTGCGGTCCGAGCAGCCCGCGGTCGCGATCCGCTCATACCCGCTGCCGTGCACCAACGCGGCGACCACGTGCTCAAAGACCACCCGGTCGCTGATGCGGCGGCGGTGACAGCCCAGCGGATGCGCCGGGCTATACGGTGGACGCTCTCCTCCGATCAGCGCGCAGAACTCGACCCAGATCGGCTCCAGCAGGCATGATGGCACGACAGGCACGGGACACCTCGATGCTCAACGGACTCTAGACAAGCCCATGATCATCCGAATCCCGTGCCTGTGCTACCCATCGACACCGCCCGCCACGCCCAATTGCCGGGCGCCCTAAGCCGTCGGCTTCTGCCGGCCTTGCGCGCCGGGACGAGGTGCTGCCCGCTACCCCAGTCAGTGCCCTGCCCCGGGCACGCCGCGGCCATCCGGGGTCCTCGGTACCGTCGGCTCCGGGCCGCGACCCTGGCTCAGCTGGATCGGGGTGTCAGGCGAATGATTGGCAGCTGGCGGTCGGTTTTGCGCTGGTAGGCCGCGAAGCGGGGCGCGGCGGCAGTGATCTGCCGCCAGGCCTCGTCACGCTCCGCCCCGTGCAGCTGCTCGGCGATCACGGGGATCGTGCGGCCGCTCAGCTCGATCCGGACCTGGTCCGGATGCGCGGCGATGTTGTGATACCACGCCGGGTTACGCGCCGCCCCGGCCGCCGACGCAACGATCAGCCAACTGCCATCCTTGCCGGGAAACCAGCCCACCGGATTGGTTCGCTCGGCTCCGCTCTTCGCGCCCACGGTCGTCAGCACCAGGGCGTTGAAACCCAAGCCCATCATCTTGCCCGTGCGGTGGATCCGGCGGGCGGCCATCTTGTTCACCCACCGCATCATCAGCCCGGCACGGGGCTGGCGGGCACCGCGCGTACCGGCAGGCACATCAAAACCCATCCGAACCTCCTCTCGCTGCCCGGCCGTGGCGGCCCTCCCCAGCCTGGCCGCGACACCGGTCATGGGTTAGCGACTGACCGGGCACTGCGCCCGGCCTCGGAGAACGCCGGTCCCTCGATACCCCAGCTGATGATCCGCTGCGGCACGATGCTGAACCAGGCGGAGTCCCAGCCCCCGCCGCCGAAGCGCTCCTCGCCGCCGATTTCGTGGAGCTCGGCCCGGCCGCGGATCTCCATCCCCCGCGGCGTCCACGGGTCCACGCTGGCCAGGTCGTCGACAGCGAAGGCGACCTTCGGGTTGGTCCGCAAGTCGCGCCACTTCTTCGACCTGCTCAGCCCGTGCCCGCCGATCTCGATAGTGGCTGCCTCGGCGCCGAGCCGGAATCCGACCGGGACGATATGCGGCGTGCTGCCACTACCGGCCGTGGCCAGCCGGCCAAGCCGCTGCCCGCGCAGGTATTCGATCTCCTTCTCGGTGAACGGACGCATTATGACCTCCTCAGTGATTGGCTAGCCTCGCCGTTGCGGCGCCTGCGCCATCAGTAAGACCTGCACCTGCAGTCGGCTGGCACGCCCGAGCAATGCTCCTGCGTTCCCGGCGAACTTCCGGTCGATGATGACGGCCCGCCCTGCGAGCGATCGCAGCCCGCAGAGTCCGGTGATCGCCTGGTTCATCAGGTCGCCTGTCAGACGGCCCGGCGGTAGAGGCGGACGGTGAGCGGCGCGAACACGATCAGTATCCCGAGGTCCCAGGCGATCGAGTGCCACACAACAGTGGCCGTGGGGCCGCCGGCCGTCAGCGCGCGCACCGCGGTGGCCGCGGCCGAGACGGGCTGGTGGTTGGCGAAGGCCTGCAGCCACCCGGGCATGGTGATCACCGGGACGAACGCCCCAGAGGCGAACACCAGCGGCGCCAGCACCGGGAACGACGCCGCCTGGGCCGATTCCGGGTCACCCACGGCCAGCCCGACGGCTGCGAACACCCACGACATCGCATACCCGAACAGCAGCACCAGCAGCCCGCCGCCCACCAGCCCGGCGACGCTGGTGTGGACCCGCCACCCGACGGCGAAGCCGACGGCCATCATCAGGATCACCACGAACACGTTCCGTTGCAGATCCGCCAGCGTCCGGCCGGCCATCACGGCCGACCGGGACATCGGCAGCGCCCGGAACCGCTCGGTCAGCCCGCTCTTGAGGTCGGTGGCCATGCCGATCGCGGTGGCAATCGAGCCGAACACCACGGTCTGCACGAAGATGCCGGGCATCAGGTAATCCACGTAGGGGTACTGGAAGCCGGGCAGCTTGACCGCGCCGCCGAAGGCATAGCGGAACAGCAGGACGAAGATCACCGGCTGAACCGTCGAGAAGATCAGCAACTGCGGGACACGCATGTAGGCGATGAGGTTGCGTCTGGTGATCTCCAGCGTGTCACGGACAACCCCCAGCGGGATCCGCCGTTCCCCGGCCGGCACCGAAACTGATGTCGTGCTCATCTGCTGACCGCCGTTCTTCTCGCCGGAGCGGCCTGGTTCGCAAGGTCGCGGCCAGCGCCTTGCTCGGCGTGGCGTCCGGTAAGCGCCAGGAACGCGTCGTCGATGCTCGGCTGCCGCACTGTGAGGCTGTCCGGCTCCAGCCCCTCGCCGTCGAGGACTCGCAGCACCTCGATCAGGATCTGCGCACCGCGGTCTGAGGTGATGCGCAGGGTCTGGCCCTCTCGCTCCACCCGGCTGCCCAGCGAGCCGACCAGCAAGCCGCACGCCCGTTCCGCCCGGCCATCGCCGCTTATGCCCATTTCGATCACCGTGGTGCCGGGCTGGGCCTTGAGCCGGCTGGGGGTGTCATTGGCGATGACTTTCCCGCCGTCGACCACGGCGATCCGGGCGGCAAGCCGGTCGGCCTCCTCCAGGTACTGCGTCGTCAGCAAGACCGTGGTTCCCTCGGACACCAGCTCGCGGATCATCTCCCACAGCTCGCCGCGGTTGGCAACGTCGAGCCCGGTGGTGGGCTCGTCGAGGAATAGGATGGGCGGCCTCGACATCAGCGACGCCGCCACATCGAGCCGACGGCGCATGCCACCCGAGTAGGTCCGCAGCGGCCGGTCCGCGGCCGCTGTCAGATCGAAGCGCTCCAGCAGTTCGGCAGCCCGGCGCTTGACCTCCGCCCGCGGCAGCTGCGACAAGACCCCGACCATCCGCAGGTTCTCCCGTCCGGTCAGGTTCGGATCGACCGCCGCGGCCTGGCCCGCCAGCCCGATCCGGCGCCGCACCGCCGTGGGATCGCGGGCCACGTCGTGGCCGAGGACCTCGGCGCGGCCGCCGTCCGGGCGAAGCACCGTTGCCAGCACGCGCACGGTCGTGGTTTTCCCCGCGCCGTTGGGGCCGAGCAGCCCGAACACCGCCCCCGGCGGGACCTCCAGGTCGATCCCGTCCAGCGCGGCCACGCTGCCGAACCGCTTGCGAAGCCCGTCCACGACGATCGCGTTCTCGCTCATGTCGCCCACTCTGGCACAGGTAGTTGAATAAGATCAAGTATCGGATGCCTTCAAGGGTTGAGCGTGTCCGAGTACCCGATACGATGAAGGCCACTATGAGCGCTGCGCGTCCCCGCACCACCAAGCGCGCCTTGGCCGCCGAGGTGTGGAAGCTGATGGCGGACTTCGCCGCCGCCAACTTCCGGAATAGCGCCCAGGCTAAGCTCATGGCCGAGATCGGGCTCACCCCCGCCCACTTCAGAGCCCTGTCCATCCTCGACCCTGACCAGCCCCAGCCCATGCGGGCCATGGCCAGCACGCTGTGCTGCGACGCGTCCATGGCCACCTGGCTGGTCGACCGGCTCGAGGAGAGGGGCCTGGTCGAGCGGCGCACCCCGCCCAGCGACCGGCGCGTCAAGACCGTCGTACTCACCCCGCTGGGGATCAAGGCCAGGGAAAAGCTGCGTGAATCGTTCTACGACCCGCCCGGCGCGCTCCTCGACCTCGACGTCACATCCCTCGAATCGCTCCGCGACGAGCTCTCCAAGCTTCCCGCCCCGCCGAACCACGAGGGACGAGTCTGCTGAAAGTCAGGCCCACCCGCGCTGCGCGCAGATCCGGAACTGCCGCGCAGATCTCACCGTTCTGTGCTCAATCCAGGCAAGACCGCGCTCGGGGAATTGCCGAGCAGATCGGCGGATCGCGGCGCGTCCATGCGGAGGCTTGCCGGTCACATTCCGCCAGCGGCGGGCAGCCGGTGCTCGACGTGCAATCGGCCGGCGACGGCACCGGCACCCTGCTCACCGGCCTGCTGCCAGCCAGCACCGCCCACCGCGGCTGAAAGACGCCATCGGCGCCGACAGGTGATGGTGATCCCCGGACATTCCCGCCGGGATCACGGTCACCACTCCCTACCGGCGGAGATGATCAGCGGCACCCGGCCACAGTAACGCCCTGGCAACAGCAAGCCCGGGCGGCGGCAGTGGTCACTCGGCCAGGCCTCGACCGCCATACACCTCGTAGTGCCGCACGGCGAGCTCTCGCTCGACCAGGAACCGCTCGTCGCGGGGGTAGAACACGGCTCGCTCAGGATCCGGCCCGGCGAAGGCGGTGATGCTCTCCAGCGTGTCCCAGACGGTGACCATGGTGAATTCGGTGCGGTCATCGTCGCGGGACCGTCGCAGCATCAGCACGGCGCGGTTGCCAGCGACGCCGGCATAGCCGGGCAGCGCGACTTCTCTCATGTATTCCTCGTAGGCGTCGCCATCAGCGGCGCGCGTGGCGCCGGTCCAGATCCGGGCGATCACGATTTCCTCCGATTGCGAGCGAGAAAGGAGCACCGCCGAGCTGGCCACATCAGGCCGCCAGGCGGCCTGGTCGTGGTGGCGGTCTGCTAGTGGCGTTGACTGGCCCCGGGGTCAGCAGACCGGCTCGGTGACCAGGTTGGCTGCGCGGGGGGTGTCGGCGGTGGCCGTCGGCGGGTTGGTGGGTGGCGTCAGGCTGGGGAAGGACGTCGTGGTCGCGGTCAGCGCGCCCGCCTGCTCGGTGGTCGCGCCGGCGCGCTGGCCGGTGCAGCGGCCGCCCGCGACGTTGCCGTGCGAGTCGGTCTTGACCAGCCAGACGTTGTCCGCGTGGGCGAAGGCGTCGGTGGTTCCGGCGGCGATGTAGCCGCCGTCACGGGTCAGCCGCACCGATGCGAACTCGCTGAAGTGGGGCGGAACGACGAATACGTGCTGCCAGGACAGGGCTCCGGTGGAGGTGGTCTTGGCCAGCCAGGAGGCAGTGCCGAGGGCTTGCTGGAAGCCGGCGAGGATGTAGCCGCCGTCCGGGGTTTGCCTGACGCTGGTGCCGTTGCTGCTCAGGTCCTGGCTGATGCCCGCGTTGAAGACGTCCTGGAACTGGATCGCCCCGGTGGGGGTCAGCTTCAGCAGCAGCGCCTCGCCGGGCCGGCTGGTGTCGGGGTTTTGTGTGACGATCTCGCCGCCGACGATGTACCCGCCGTCGGCGGTCTGCTGCACCGAGTTGCCGACGTCCTCGTTGCCGGTGCCGTAGGTCTTCTGCCACTGCAGCGTCCCGGTGGGGCCGAACTTGGCCACCAGCACGCTGGAGTTGTTGATCGCGCCGGAGGTGCCGCTGGTGATGTACCCGCCGTCGGCGGTCTGCGCGACGCTGAAGGCGGCGGCGAACGGAGCCGGGCCGAACTGCCGCTGCCACACCAGCGCGCCGGCCGGGCTGAGCTTGGCGAGCCACGCGTGCACGGTCCCGCTGCTGCCGGTGGTGTTGCCCGCGACGATGTAGCCGCCGTCGCGGGTGTGCTCGACCTGGCCGGCGAGGGCCTGGCCCGCTCCGGGGTAGACCCGCTGCCACTGGACGGCGCCGGCCGGGCCGAGCTTGACCACCCAGGCGCAGGAGGTCGCGAACCCGTTGGCTGTGCATTTGGCCTCGGTGCTGGTGTCGCCGGCCAGGATGTAGCCGCCGTCGGAGGTCTGCTGCACCGAGTGGAAATCCGCGGCGCCGGAGCCGAGCTGCTCCTGCCATTGGACCTGGCCGGCGCAGTGCCCGCAGCCCGCCCGGCCCGCGGGTCATCGTCAGCGGATGCGCGGGGGCTGGCCCGGCGCCGCCCGCCACCGGCCCCTGACCGTTCACCGGCTATTCGTCGCCGGGCAGGTCCCGGCGTGGCCGGGGCGGCCGCATGTTTGCTGCCGATTGGCTGAGCGTTCGCTGAAGCCCCGGCACGAACCCCGAGGGACGGCTTGGAGCCGCCGGCACGGCAACGGTGGCTCAGCGGCGCGGGCCTGGCCATGCCATCACAAGGGGGTCGTGAAAACCATGCTCCCGTCCGCGGGCCCGGCGTAGCTAATGCGGGCAGCCCGGGCGCAGGCCGGCTGCCGTCGGTGACGGGCGAGCGTGATCAGGCCGGCCGCCGGATGGCACCCGGCCTGCCCACGGGTGGCTGATGGGCCGGTCGGTCGCTGGTGTGGCTGGTCAGGCCGCTGGGGCGGCCGGCTGGAGGAAGGCCGTGTACCGGGCGTGGCCGGTGGCCTCGTTGAACCCGCCCTCCCACAGGGCCAGCGCGCCGTCGAGCCAGGAGTAGCGGCTGTCGCCGGTGGTGAAGTGGAGGGTCGCGGCGACCCGCCAGGCCGGGTCGCTTTGGCTGGGGCGGGTTCCGTAGCCGCGCCCTTCGAACCGGATCTGCGCGCCGTCGCCGGTGGTGATCCGGAACACCGGTGCCATCGCGCACATGGTGCTGCCGGGCTGTTCGAACAGGGTCCATTCCAGCTTGCCGTCCAGCTTCGGCCCGTGCACCGTGCCGTCGCCGCTGCCGATCATGGCCCCGTCGCCCTCGCTGGTCAGCGGCGGCATTCCGGGCTGGTAGTCGAGTTCTGCGTCGAAGAGGGGTTCTAGCATCTGGGATTCTCCTTTGCCGGTCGAGCTACTGCCCGCCGCGAACTGACGGGCCGGTCTGTCCGCTACGCTAAACATTCCAGCAAGATGGAATGTCAAGGGGACGCGGGATGAGAATCCGCGAGGTGGCGGACCGGGCCGGGGTGCCGGTCAAGCTGCTGCCGCTCCCATCAGCCGGTTCCCGGGCGCCTGGGTGCCGCCGGCGGGCTCAGCGCACCGCCGGGCAGCCTGGCAACCATGCGGGGCTAGTCCCACCGGGCCCAGTCCGCCCCCGCTGTCGGCGGGGTGAAGCTCGGCCGGAGAACCGGGAAACAGCACATGACCACCCGGCGCGCCGCCGGGGCGCAGCCCGGACTGCCGGGGTGTGTCCCGGGAGCTGGCTGGGGGCGGTCAGCAGGGTCAGCTCCATCATCGGGCTCCTCCCTCAACTGCTACCGGGACGCTAGACCTTCCTCCATGCTGGCGGGTCAAGGGCTACCGGCCGCTGCGCGGGTGTCAGGCGCCAAGGATCGAGCAGTAGCCCCGCCCCGGCAGCCGGCCGGGTCCTGCGCCGCGGCCCGGGCGGCCAGCGCCGCCAGCTGGTTGCGGGTGCGGGTCAGCTCGGCCAGCCGGGCCCCCCACCTCGGCCAGCCGCCGGGCGATCAGGCCGGTGACATGGATACACGGCGGCTGGCCGCCGTCGCGGATGTCCAGCACCTGGCCGATGGCACCCAGGGTGACCCCGGCGGCCTGGGCCTGCCGGATGAACGCCAAGCGCTCGAAGACGGCCGGGCCGTAGGCGCGGTAACCGGCTGGGTCCGGGCCGGGGGGAGCAGCCCGCGGTCCTCCCAGAACCGGATCGTCGTGGCCGGCACCCCGGCCCGGCCCGCCACCTCGCGGATTCTCATCCCCCGTCCCCTTGGCATTCCATCTAGCTGGAATGTTTAGCGTAGCGGACAGACCGGCCCGCCAGCCTGCGGCGGGCCAGCGACCGGGCCCAGCCCAAGAGAAGGAGCACGCCGATGGCCGCAGAAACCGCCGCCACCGCCGCCATCTCCGTCGAGGCGATCGACGCCGCGCTCGCCGCCGCCCCCGCCCTGGGCGAGGACGGGCAGCGCCTGGCGGTCGCGGTGTTCCGGCTGCTGTCGGCCGGGCACCCGGTCAGCATCCCCGCCGCGGCCGAAGCGGCCGCGCTGCCCCTACCCTCCGCCGCGTCGATCGTGCGGTCCTGGCCCGCGGTGGTCTGGGACGACCACGACCAGGTGGCCGGGTTCGGGGGGCTGACCGCGGCCGAGATGCCGCCGCACCGCATCCAGCACGCCGGGACCATCCTGTCCGCCTGGTGCGCCTTTGACCCGCTGTACCTCGCCCGCATCATCGGCGACCTGCAGGTCACCACCGCCGACCCGGTCACCGGCGAGACCATCACCTACCACATCGGCCCCGACGGCGCCATCGACGGCGCCTCGCACCCCGATGGGGTGCTGTCGTTCCTGCGCCCGGACAAGCCCTGGGGCGACGACGTGCAAACCACCTTCTGCCACTACGTGCACCACTTCACCAGCCGCAGCACCGCGACCCAGTGGACCGCCACCCACCCCGGCACCTTCGTGATCAGCCTCGCCGCCCCGCCGAGCTGGCCCGCCGCCACACCGCCCGCACCTTCGGCACCGCCGCCTCCGCGTGACCCGGCGTTGCGCGGAGCATTCCGGGGCCCGGCGGCCGGTGGCCACTGCTCGTTCCCCTCATCTGCTGCGGCGGGCCGCCGCTGGCCGCGGCCGGGGCGCTGGCCTGGGGCGGGCTCGAGCTGGCCGTCCCGCTGGCGGGCGGGGCGCCATGCCGGTCATCCGGCGCCGCCGCGCCCGCGCGGCGGACAGCGTGCCCGAGCTGACTGGTCAGGTCTCGATCAGCTGTGCGAGGGAGGCGCGCAGGGCCGCGGTGCGAGGTTCTCACAGCCGGGCGGTGATGCGCGCCTCGAGGTTGGCCAGCTCGCGGGTGCCACGGGCTGGAATCGCCGGCCCCGGGCGGCGAGTTCCACGCGGGTCGCCGGCCGGTCGTCGGGGTCACCGCGGCGCTGGACCAGCCCGGCCGTTCCGGCCAGGCGGACCATGGTGGTCATCGTCTGCTCGGCCAGGCGGCCCGGGCGGCGAGTTCGCTCATCCGCAGCCGGTCCTGTTCGAAGAGCGGGACCAGCACCGACCCGTACGAGGGCCGGACCTCGCCGTGGCCCTGCACCCGGAACGCCTGATCGAGGACAAGGCCGCTCACCGGGTCGGCTGCCAGCGGATCGGCCCGGACTGGATCTGAACGCCCCGGCAGCGGGCCGCCGCCGCCCGGCGAAGGAGGTAACGACCGATGACCGGGACACCCCGCCGCGCCACCCTGGAGGTGGCCGGCATGACCTGCACTGATTGCGAGCACCACGTGACCGCCGCCCTGGAGTTGGCCGGGGCGGCGCAGGTCTCAGCCGACTTCCGCCGGGGCCTGGCCCGGTTCACCTGGCCGGACGGCACCAGCGAGGCCAGGCTGCGGGCCGCGGTGACCGAGGCCGGCTACACGCCCGGGACGCTGCGGGCCGCATCGCCCGGCACGCCCGCGGCGCCCGGCACCGGGGATGCCGACTATGACCTGCTGGTGCTGGGCGCGGGCTCGGCCGCGTTCGCCGCGGCGATCCGCGGCCGGGACGCGGGGTACCGGGTGGCCCTGGCCGAGGCGGGCACGCTCGGCGGGACGTGCGTGAACGTGGGCTGCGTGCCGTCCAAGGCGCTGCTGGCGGCCGGGGCGGCGTACTGGGCCGCCGGCCACCCCCGGTTCGCCGGGATCACCACCTCGGCCGGCCCGGTCGATCTCGCCGCCCTGGTCGCGCAGAAGGATGACCTGGTGGCGGCCCTGCGGCAGGAGAAGTACGCCGGCCTGGTGGAGGCCTACGGGTTCGAGGTCCTCCCCGGCCACGCCGCCTTCACCAGCCCGGACACGGTCGAGGTGGCCGGGCGGGTGATCCGGCCCGGCGCCGCGCTGATCGCCACCGGCGCCTCCCCCGCGGCCCCGCCCATCCCCGGGCTGGCCGAGGCCGGGTACCTGACCAGCACCACCGCCCTGGACCTCAAGGCCGTCCCGGCCCGGCTGGCGGTCATCGGCGCCAGCGCGGTCGGCCTGGAACTCGGCCAGTTCTTCGGCCACCT
>Ga0070698_100008285_pt1 | contig 11236 bp, 4 predicted proteins | sample KBSK1502metaG_FD_65477 | JGI IMG/M metagenome (GOLD analysis project Ga0070698, IMG submission 65477) | Corn, switchgrass and miscanthus rhizosphere microbial communities from Kellogg Biological Station, Michigan, USA - KBS K1-50-2 metaG | ecosystem: Host-associated > Plants > Roots >...
CGCGTGTTGACATAGAGCAGGGCCGAGGCGACTCCGGCGTGGTCGTCTAAGGATTCGTAGTTCCGCAGGGCCTGGTTCAGATACCGGTCGCTTGACGCGTTTGCCGCGTGGTACCAGTCGAAGACGAAGAAGCTGATGCCGTAAGTCGTGGCCCATCGGAGCTGCTCTCGCATCGCGGCCTCGCTCCGGTCGCTCCAGCCGTACAGCGGCATCCGATCGGTGAAAGGGCCGTCGCGCAGGCCTGCGAAGTGAAAGCCGTCGAGCGGCCCCGCCCAGCCGTCGAAATAGTACGCACCGACGCGCGCTGACGGCTCTGCACGTGCGGCGCCTCGGTTTCCGAGCCCCGACGGGCAGCTGAGGTGGTGCTTGTTTTCGGACGTCATGCAACCACTTGCGAGCACACACGCAATGAGGATCGGTCCTACGCCGCGCTCGAGGCGCCTTCGTACGTGGTCAAACGGGGCCAGTCTCACCTCCAAGGTCGTGGAACGATGCAAGTGTGAATCCGCTCTCGCTGAGCGCCGCTCCGAGGCAAGGATCGCAGAGTGTCCGCAGCTCGTACAGCCGCTCGACCGAATACGTCGATTCGAAGTCAACTTCTGCTGCGGGATGGCAGCACACTTCGATCATCTTGTCTGGCAGCGTCCTTACGGCGTCGAGAAAACCGTCGTACGAAATCGCCTCTGGGTTCGGGCTGCCGTCGGAGTGAAGACCGTAGAACGTGCCGCAATAGCGCACCCCACCGACGAGCTCGCGAGCCGGTATGCCGAGTCTCTCCGCCCGTTCGAGCATGAGGTGCCGCACAGGTTCCTTGCGATGGACGTGTTGATGCGAATCGAGGTGCGTCGGCTGCCGACCGACCAAGTCGACGAACGCGTTCAACTGAGCATCGATCTCTGCGGCTATCGCATCAGCGTCTCCGAACGGAACGCGTGCGTAGGTGGGACGCCAGACGCCGTCTCGGTACGCCCACTCGCCGAGATCTACGTGGAGTCCGATGCTGAACCCCTCCCACCGTTTAGCAGACGCGACTGCAGACGGAGCGGACGGCCAACCGACCATGAGGCTCGCGCTCGTGACGACGCCATGCTCGTGCGCGTCGGCGACCCCGCGATCGATTCCAGCGCTCAGTCCGAAGTCGTCCGCGTTGACGATAAGCCTGCGGGCGACGGTCACCCAGACCTCGCAAAGCGCCTGATCACGGGCGATTCCGGAGCTGCTCGAACTCGGCTAGGATCAACCTGGTGTCGAGAGCGTGCCGGGTCGGGGCAGGCGAGCGATGTCGTTTCTTTCACCGGGGGGAGAATGAAGCGAATGTCGGTCGCTGGGCACCTCGAGGCGGGCTTGAGCGAGATCTGCGGCCGCGTGGGAGGTGCGACTGACGAGGCCGCGAGCTCGGACAGCTGCGCCGTCGGAGACCGCCCCTCTGGATGCCCGCCCGCGAGCGAGCGGGAAGTTCCTCCTCCTCGGCCCGGACAAGTTTTATGTCCGTGGCGTCACCTACGGAACTTTTCGCCACGGAGAACACGGCGATTTTCCTCCCCGTGAGGTCGTCGTCTCGGACTTCCGGGCGATGTCTGCGGCTGGGATCAACACCATCCGGACGTATACGCCGCCAACGAGGTGGCTGCTCGATGAGGCGCTGCGGCACGAGCTCCTGGTCCTCGCCGGCCTACCTTGGGAGCAACACGTCGCGTTTCTGGAGGACGGCGATAGGCTGCGCTCGATCGAGCAGCGGATCCGGCAAGACGTGCGCTCGTACGCAGGACATCCAGCTGTTCTCTGCACCGCGATCGGCAATGAGATCCCGGCGTCGATCGTTCGCTGGCACGGCGCGCGTCCCGTGGAGCACTTCCTCAGGCGGCTGTTCGAGGCGGCAAAGGAGGAAGACGCCGACGGCCTTGTCACCTACGTCAACTATCCGTCGACGGAGTATCTGCAGCTTCCGTTCCTCGACCTCGTGTGCTTCAACGTCTTTCTCGAAGAAGAGGACGCACTCCAGGCATATCTCGCGCGGCTTCATAACATCGCCGGCGACCGCCCCCTGCTCGTAACTGAGCTGGGGCTCGATAGCGTCCGGCACGGCCCGGAGAGCCAGGCGCTCTCGCTCGAGTGGCAGCTGCGGGCCACCTATCGCGGCGGATGCGCCGGTGCATTCGTGTTCTCCTGGACGGACGAGTGGCACCGCGCAGGCGAAAAGGTAGAGGGCTGGGGTTTCGGGGTTACGGATCGGAAACGATGGCCGAAGCCCGCGCTCGACCACGTGGCACGTGCTTTTCGCGAGGTCCCATTCCCTGTAAACGTGTCGTGGCCACGCGTCTCGGTGGTCGTCTGCTCCCACAACGGAGGCGAAGGGCTGCCTACATGCCTCGAGGGGATCGCAGCGCTCGACTATCCGGATTACGAGACGATCGTCGTGGACGACGGTTCCAGCGATTCGACGAGCCAGATTGCCCGCACATTTGGCGTCCGTCTCATCCAGACCGTGAACCAGGGTCTCGGTGCAGCACGCAACACCGGTCTCGCCGAGGCAAGCGGCGCGGTCGTCGCCTACATCGACGACGACGCGACTCCTGACCGGCACTGGCTTCGCTACCTGGTGGGCACGTTGCTGTCGACCCCGCACGTCGGCGTGGGGGGGCCGAATATCCCGCCTGAGGGGCAGGGAGCCGTGGCCGAGGCCGTGGCGCGGGCGCCCGGCGGGCCCACTCATGTACTCCTCACCGATCGCGACGCGGAACACATCCCCGGGTGCAACATGGCATTCTGGCGCGACCGCCTGATCGAGGTGGGCGGATTCGACCCGCGCTTCGGCATCGCGGGGGACGACGTCGACGTGTGTTGGCGGTTGGACGAACGCGGCTGGACACTGGGGTTCAGTCCGAGCGCGGTTGTCTGGCACAAGCGCCGCGAGTCCGTCAGGGACTTCTTTCGGCAGCAGCGCGGCTATGGACAAGCCGAGGCTCTCCTCGAGCAGGTGTGGCCCGAGAAGTACAACCGGACAGGCCACCACTCGTGGCGCGGCCGCGTCTACGGGGGACCGTCGGCGAGCATCGCTCGGCGCTGGCGCATCTACTACGGGACGTGGGGCGACAGCCCCTTCCAACCCAGGCACGAAAAGGCGGCCTCGACGCTTGCCTCGCTGTCCCTGATGCCGGAGTCGTTCATCGTGATCGGTGCGCTTGCAGCGGCGTCGACCTGGGGTCTCTTGTTCGACCCCTCGTTCTTGCGCTTGCCGATCGCACACGTGCCGCTCACGCTCGTGTTGCTCGTCCTTGCGCTCGGCAACCTGATCTTCAGGGCTGTGCTTGCGGGCTGGGCCGGCGGCGGGAGCCGCCGCGTAAGAATGCTCACCGCGCTTCTCTATGTTCTGCAGCCGTTCGCGCGAATGTGGGGCCGGACGTCCGCCGGGCTTACGCCGTGGCGCGGTCGCGGTGGCCGTCTTGCCGGTCCCTGGTCGCGAACACGCGTTATCTGGAGCGAGACGTGGGAGTCACCGCGCGATCGGCTTGGACGCCTCTGGGCGCATTTCCGCCTCGAGCGTGCAGCGGTTTTACGCGGCGGGACCTACGATCGTTGGGACATCCAGGTCCGCGCCGGGCCCTTCGGCTCGGCTCGCATCCGACTAGGAGTCGAGGAGCATGGCCAGGGAAAGCAGCTCCTGCGGTTTCGCATCTGGCCGCGCTGGTCTCGAGGGGGGTTTGCCGTCGCTACTACCTTCGCCGCTCTCGCGGCGCTTGCGATCGGCCACGCTTCGATCGGGACGGTGATCGTACTCGCGTCCTTTGCGTTTGCCACCCTCCTCCAGATGTTCCGCCAATGCGGGGCATCGATTGGTCTGTGCCTTCGTGCGCTGGAACTCGAAGCGTCCGGGGCCGAGGCGAAGGCGGAGCTGATGGAAGCGCTCGAGAGTGGTGTCGCAGAGGCGCGCTCACGCATTCATGCGGTGGTCGAGTGACGCGGCCGGCGTAAAGATGGAAGGCGCGTTCGGACAGGAGACGCGCGATCTCAGGGCTGGACAGGGCCCGTCGGTCAGATGGGCCTTTCTCACCGACCTGCGCATGGTCTGGCCCTACGTCAAGCCTCATTGGAAGCTCGGCGGAGGGTCGTTGCTCCTGATCGGCGCCGGCAGCCTCGCGGGTCTCCTCACTCCGTGGCCGCTCGCGATCGTCGTGGACTCCATCGGCGGGAAACGGGGCCTTCCTGGCATCTTCCACCCGCTCTTCGGATCACTCGATCGGACAACGGTCCTGATCGTCGCCGTGGTCTTGGGACTCGTGCTGACTGCCGGCCAGCATGCCATCGCAGTGCTCGACGATTACGTGAGCACCAAGCTGTCACAGCGGATGACGCTCGATCTGCGCAGCGATCTGTTCCAGCACGTTCAGCGGCTCTCACAGACGTTCCACGACGAGACGCCGCACGGTGCCCTCACCTATTCGATCAACAACGCCGCCGAGGCGGCGGGCAGTGCCACCGTTGCGATTCCGCCGCTCGTCCAGAGCCTGCTCACTCTCATCGGCATGTTCGTGATCGCCTTAAGAATCGATTGGGAGCTTGCGCTGGTGTCTCTCACCGTGGTGCCGTTCGTCTACTACTCGACCGGTTATTACACGAGCCGAATCGAGCCGCAGCTCTACGCCGTTCGCAATATCGAGCACAATTCGCTTTCCGTCGTCTTCGAAGCAATGAAGATGATTCGCGTGATCGTTGCGTTCGGTCGTGAGCACTACGAATACGCTCGCTTTCGCAACTGGGCGGAAGAGGCTGTCCGGGCGCGAGTCCGCCTGACCGTGCGCCAGACGCTGTTCTCGATGGCCGTCAGCGTGATCACCGCCGTCGGAACCGCGCTCGTCCTCGGAGTCGGCGCCTTTCACGTCATCCACGGGAAGCTCACGATCGGGGAGCTGCTCGTGATGATGACCTACATCGCCGCGGTGTATGCCCCGTTGCAAACGATTTCGTCGACTTTGACTTCTCTCCAAGACGACATCATCAGCTTGCGGATGGCGATGGGCCTGCTCGACCGGCGGCCGGAAGTGTTCGATTCGCCGAACGCTCGTGAGGTCGACAGGGTTGAGGGGCATGTGCGTTACGAGAACGTCAGCTTCGCGTACCCACGGCGTGAGGGCACTCTGAGTGACGTCTCTTTCGAGGTCTCGCCGGGCCAGAGGATCGGGATCGTCGGTGCCACGGGAGCCGGAAAGACCACGCTCGTCAGCCTGCTGCCGCGCTTCTACGATCCAGCGGAAGGCCGGATCTTGATCGACGGTAAGGATGTTCGAGAGGTTTCGCTCGCCTCGCTGCGCCGCAATGTGAGCTTCGTTCACCAGGAGCCGATGCTCTTCTCCGGGACGATCGGCCACAACATCCGCTACGGCCGTCTCGAAGCCAACATGGACGCAGTCGTGGCAGCGGCGGAAGCGGCAAATGCTCATTCGTTCATCGAGCGACTGCCCCAGGGGTACGAGACCGAGCTCGGCGAGGGAGGCCCTCAGCTTTCGGGCGGGGAACGACAGCGCATCGCGATCGCCCGCGCGTTTCTGAAGGACGCGCCGATCCTGCTGCTCGACGAACCCACTGCTTCGGTCGATCTACGGACAGAGAGCGGGATCCTCGACGCCCTCGATCGCCTGGTCGAAGGTAGGACGACGTTCGTCGTCGCGCACCGACTTTCGACGCTTCGAAACGTCGACTTCATCCTCGTCCTCGATCGCGGCCGCATCGTGGAAAGCGGCACGCCGGCTGAGCTGAGGGCGCGACAAGGGCTGTATTCGCACCTGCGTGTGCTGCAAGACGGCGCGGAAGCCGGGAGGAGAGGCGCGCGCCGCGGCCCGGCAACCGAGCCGCATTCCGCGCGTGCGTCGGCAACCCCTGCGGAGATCGAATTGGGCTTTCCCGAGCTGTGGCGACTACGTGCAGCGAGACAGCTCCTCTCCGAGGTTCGGACGCGCCTGGAAGAGCGCCCGGAAACATGTCTGGACTCGTTCGAGGCCGAGGAGCCCAGTTCGGATCCCGATCTGCAGCTTGCGCGAGCCGTCGTCGACGGGTCGCTCCTCGGTGACTCGCTCTCTGCCCGCACCGGCGGAGAACCGTGAACGGTCGGCAACCGACGATCGTCGTCCTCGGGGCGATGACCACGATGCCCGTGTCGGGAATCGTGTGGCTCACGGTTCCCTACCTGATGGGACTCCGTCGACTCGGATACGAGGTGTATTACGTCGAAGCTCACGCGCGAACACCCTCGATGTTGATGAGGGCGCCCGAGGACGACGGGCCGGCACTCGCGGCCGGCTTCATCGACCGCGTCATGCGTCGCTTCGGCTTCGCCGACCGCTGGGCTTACCACGCCCTGCACGACGGCCGCGTCTACGGCATCAGCGAGCCGACCTTGCGTGAGTTGTATCGGTCTGCCGATTTCCTCTTCAACCTGCACGGGGGCACCGATCCGCTGCCCGAGCACGCCGCGACCGGGCGACTGGTTCTGATCGAGACCGATCCCGTCGAGCTCGAAATCGAGCTCCATCGGGGCGACGAGCAAGCACGGCGCTTTCTCGACGCCCATTGTGCTCTTTTCACCTGGGGAACGAACTTCGGCAATCCCGATTGTCGTGTCCCGCTCCCAGCGGCGGCCGAGTTCCGCCCATCGCGGATGCCGGTGCTGCTCGACCAGTGGCGACTGCCGGAGGTAAAGCCTCGCGACATATTCACGACGGTCGGAAACTGGCAGCAGGCGTGGCGCGACGTGGAGTTCGAAGGCGAGGTCTATACGTGGAGCAAGCACCAGGAATTCATGAAGGTGCTCGACCTCCCGCGTCGTACGGACCGACAGTTCGAGCTCGCGCTGGCCAGCTGCGACGAGCCGACGAGGCAGCAACTCGTCGAACGCGGCTGGCACGTGAGGCAGGCCGCGGAGGTATCGAGCGACCTCGACGCTTATCGGCGTTACATCGTCTCGTCTCGCGCCGAATTCACAGTGGCGAAGGATCAGAACGTTCGCCTTCGAAGCGGCTGGTTCAGTGATCGCAGCGCCGCGTATCTCGCAGCCGGCCGTCCCGTAGTCACTCAGGAGACGGGTTTCTCGAGCTCGCTACCAGTCGGGGACGGACTGTTCGCGTTCACGACGTTGGAAGAAGCAGTGGACGCGGTTGCCGCTGTCGATCGGGACTATCCGCGGCACTCGCGTGCTGCGCTCGGACTCGCGCAGGAGTTCTTCGATTACAGAGTAGTTCTCGGCGAGATGCTGGATGAGCTCGGGGCGCACCCGCGTGAAGCGGCACGGGGGAAGGTTCCTCGACCCACCGTCGGGCGTTCCGTTCGGCGCGCGGCGTGCACGATCATCGCGAAGAACTATCTCGCGCACGCACGAGTACTCGCTGAGTCTTTCGTGAGCTGCAATCCGGACATTCCGTTCTTCGTTCTGCTCGTGGACCGAAACGACGGCTCGATCTCTTCGGACCGAGAGGCGTTCGAGGTGATCGAGCTCGACGAGCTCGAGGCGCCCGACCTTGTGCGCCTCTGTTTCCAGTACTCGGTCATCGAGCTCAACACCGCGGCGAAACCCTATTTCTTGTCCCATCTATTGAAAGACCGCGGGATTGACCGTCTCATCTACTTCGATCCTGACATCCTCGTCGTCGACCACCTGGGCGAGCTGTGGGATTTGCTCGACAAGCATTCGATCGTTCTCACGCCGCATCTCACCGACCCCGTGGAGGACGACGGAAAGAAACCGTCGGAGCTCGACATTCTGCTCTCCGGGACGTACAACCTCGGCTTCCTAGGCGTAGCGAAATCGGACACGACGGCTCGGCTGCTGAGTTGGTGGCAGGACCGGCTCTACGATCGCTGCGTCGTCGCCCCCGACGAAGGGCTGTTCACCGATCAGCGGTGGATGGACCTCGTGCCCGGCTTCTTCGATGACGTTCACATCCTGCGCGAGCCGGGATACAACGTCGCCTACTGGAATCTGCACTGCCGCCGGGTCACCGTTCACAACGACCGCATCCACGTCAACGGCGATCCGGCCTTCTTCTTCCACTTCAGCGGTCTTGACCCGCACGCGCCGCTCGGAATCTCAAGGCACCAAAGTCGTTTTCGCCTGGAGGAGCTAGGCGACCTCGCAGGGGTCTTCGACCGATATCGCGAGCTCCTCTTTGCCGCCGGCTACGAAGCGTTGAAAGGCCTGCCCTACGCATTTGCCAAGTTCGACAACGGTGTCGCGATTCCCGACGTTGCGCGCTCGCTCTACCGCCGCCTCGGCAGCGACGCCGAGCGGTTTGGAGATCCGTTCCGGACCGCCACCGTAGGCAGCTTCTTCCGCTGGCTCGTCGCGCCTGTTCCCGATGACGCCCTCAACGAGCGGCCGATCTCTCAACTCTGGTACGAGGTCTACGGCCTGCGTCCCGACGTGCGTCACGCGTTTCCGGATCTCTTCGGTGCCGATCGCGGGGATTTTTTGCGCTGGACGCAGTCCAGCGGAATCGACGAGCTCGGGATCGACCCCGCGTTACTACCCGAGGCGCGAAGCGGAGCCGCGAACGTCGACCGGCCTCCTGACCGTGAAGCCGCCAGACCGTTCGGCGTCAACGTCGCCGGCCACTTCGGCTCGGAGAAGGGGATGGGCGAGGCCGTGCGATCTGACGTCCGTCTCCTTCATGCCGCCGGCATCCCCTTCGTGCTCGACGATTTTGTCGATTCCCGGTCTGTCAACCCGGAGATGATCTCCGGGCCTACAGGCGGGAATCCGTACGCGTTCAATCTCGTGCACCTCAACGCTGACCAGTTGCCGGCATTTGCCGAGGCGCGCGGGCGAGACTACTTTGAGGGGCGGTACACGATCGGCTACTGGACGTGGGAGCTATCCGAGTTCCCGCCGGATTGGCGCCCGAGCTTCGAAAACCTCGATGAAGTGTGGGTGCCGAGTACGTTCGCGCTCGACGCGATCGCCCGTGGCGCGACGAAGCCCGTGCTGCGCATCGAGCACGTGCTCGAACCGAGCGCGCCGGTCGCTCTCGGTGGGCGCTCCGACTTCGGCCTTCCAGAAGACGCATTTCTGTTCCTGTTCATGTTCGACTTCCACAGCTTTGTCGAGCGGAAGAATCCGTTCGGCTTGATCGAAGCCTTCCGCCGTGCCTTCACGGCTTCGGACGATGTTGGCCTCGTACTCAAGTGCTGCCACTCTGAGGACGCTTCCGAGTTGCACGAGGCGCTCACGTACGCAGCCGAAGGCGCTCGGGTCTATTTCGTCGACGCCGTGCTCAACCGGCCGCAGGTGAACCTGCTCATGTCGCTCGTCGATGCGTACGCCTCCCTGCACAGGTCCGAAGGGTTCGGGCTGACGATGGCCGAGGCGATGGCGCTTGGTAAGCCGGTCGTGGCGACCGGCTATTCGGGAAACCTGGACTTCATGCGACCGTCCAACAGCTTCCTCGTCGACTACGAGCTGGTCCAGATCGACCGCGATCATGGCCCCTATCGCAGGGGATCTGTTTGGGCGAATCCCGACCTCGAACAAGCCGCGACCCTGCTCCGGCTCGTCGTCGACAAACCCGAGGCTGCTCGCGAAAGGGCGGCGCGCGGCCGGCGTGACGTTCTCAGGGAACTCGATCCGCGCGTCGCCGGACGACTCGTCTTACGAAGGCTCAGCGAGATTTACGACCGGAGCGGGTCTGTGCCTCTTCCGCAGGCTCACGCGGCGGCCCCGAGCGACCTGCCGATCTACGACGCCCTTATCCAGCGCGTCCGGGAGAAGGTCGCCGGCGTCGTTCCCCCGAAGAGCGAGCTCGCGGTCGTGAGCAAAGGCGACGAGCAGCTGCTGCTGCTCGGGGATCGGCGCTGCTCACATTTCCCGCGAACACCGGCCGGTGTCTACGCCGGCCATTACCCCGCGGATGACGACGACGCGATCGCTCAGGTCGAGGAAGCGCGCGCGAACGGCGTTGAATACCTCGTCTTTCCGGCGACAGCGACCTGGTGGCTCGAGCACTACAGCCGCTTGAGGGCACACCTCGAAAGCCAGTATGTCCGGCTGCTGGAAGATCCCGGAAGTTGTGTCGTCTATCAACTGGCCGCACGTGACGAACCTATGGACGCCATGCCGACCGCTGAGGGCGAGCCCGACGACTCCAACCTAGGCGCTTCCGAGGACGACTCGGTCGACGAGGCCTACACGTCGCTCGTCCAAGCCGTCCGTGAACACATCGAGCAGACCATCCCCCGCGACGCTTCCGTCGCAATCCTCAGCAAGGGCGACGATGCTCTCGTCAGTCTGAACGGGCGCCGCGCCTGGCACTTTCCGACCTCGGGTAGTGGGGAATACGCCGGTTATTACCCGAGCGACGGCCGCGCAGCCGTCGCCGAGCTCGAGACAACGCGGCAGCGAGGCGTCCGATACCTGGTCATCCCGAAGCCGGCATTCTGGTGGCTCGGCTTCTACGTCGAGTTCGCCGAGCACCTGCGCGACCGCTACTCGCTCGTCCTCACGAGCGGGGAGTGCCTGATCTACGATCTCGCGGCGGCAGAGGGAGCCAACGGGCGGCGAAAGTTGTCGCGCTTGTTGCCTCGCCGCGGTCGGCATTCATGAAGACGACCTCGTGGGTCGACGAGACGCTCGCTCGGCTCGAGCAGGCGAATCCGTGGTACCGAGTCCGCGAGCGCCCGTCACCGGCGAGCGTGGCGGGTATCAATGTCTGGGGATTTCTCCGGGACGAGAGCGGGTGGGGCGCGGCGGTGCGGGGCTACGTTCGGGCCTTGCGCATGCTGGGCATGCCGCTCGCTCTGCACGACCTCTCGGATCTATCGTCGAACCGATCTGCCGACACGAGCCTCGGAGTCGGAGACGGCCCATCTTTGTACGACGTCAACCTCGTCTGCGTGGATCCGACCCGGCAAGTCACGGCCATTGGCGAAGAAGGACCCGGCTGGTTCGAAGGTCGGTACAGCATCGGCGCGTGGGCGTGGGAGTTGCCGACCTTTCCGGCCCGGTGGTACGACCGGTTCGCATTCTACGACGAGATCTGGGCGACAACGTCTTTTGTTGCCGACGCGTTCGCGACGATCTCGCCGATTCCCGTCGTGCGCATCCCCCCCGTCCTGACGCCGCCCGCGCTCGGGTCGCGAGAAAAGGGCCGAAGGCTTCTCCGCGCAGGAGACGACTTCGTCTTCCTGTTCACGTTCGATTTCCACAGCCACGTCGAGCGCAAGAACCCGCTGGGTGCTGTGCTGGCCTTCCAGC
>Ga0070698_100008286_pt1 | contig 11235 bp, 6 predicted proteins | sample KBSK1502metaG_FD_65477 | JGI IMG/M metagenome (GOLD analysis project Ga0070698, IMG submission 65477) | Corn, switchgrass and miscanthus rhizosphere microbial communities from Kellogg Biological Station, Michigan, USA - KBS K1-50-2 metaG | ecosystem: Host-associated > Plants > Roots >...
AGAGCGACGCGTTGTTTCTCACCGCCAGACAACTGCGCTGGATGATGATCAAATCTCTCCCCCAAACCTACTTGCTTTAGAAGCTCTCGCGCATGTTCTGTTACCGTGCCGTTCGGCGACGCCACCAGAGTCGGAGTCAGCACGTTTTCGATCACCGAGCATTGCGGCAACAGGCAATGGTCCTGAAAGACAAACCCGATGCGCTGGTTACGAAAAGCGGCGAGTTGTTTGCCGTTGAGTAAAAAGGGATTTTGATTGTCGAGAGTCACCGTACCGCTTGTCGGTGGCTCGAGCGCGCCGAGCATGTAGAGCAACGTGCTCTTGCCGCTGCCGGAAGGTCCCATGATCGAAACCGCTGATCCCTGCGGCAGCTCCAGCGAAACGTCGCTGACAATTCGCAACGGGCCGGCGGGCGTCGGGTAATCCTTCGAGATGTGATCGACCTTAAGCAACTTTGTCTTTCGCCACCGCTGTTACGGATTCGTAGACTTGCAACAGTTTATCGGCCATGTGCGCCGCCGTGTAATGCTGGCGAACGCCGCGAAAACCGTTTGCACTCAACTCAGCCGCCAGTTCTTTGTTGCGATAAATCTCACGAATGCCTTCGGCGAGGCTCTCCGGATCGTCGGGTTTCACCAGCAATCCTCCACCGGTTCTTTCGATGATCTCGGTAAAGCCGCCGCGGCGCGGTTGGACCAGCGGAACGCCGCAGGCCATCGCTTCGAGCAACGAAACACCTTTCGGTTCGTCGTACGTTGCGGGCATCGACAGCACATCGAGCCGGCGCAGAAACGCGATCTTCTGCGCGCGATCGAGCACGCCGCGATAATGAAACTCGTCACCGAGTTGCGCGTCTTTGAGTCTCTGTTCGATGTCGTGCAGGTAAGGTCGACAGTCAGCCGCCATGTATCCGGCAACTTCAAATCGCGCGTTTGGCAGGTCACCCGACTGGCGCAGGAGCCGATAAGCCTCCGCTAACACGTGCAATCCTTTTTCAGGCGCGACGCGCGCGAGGTAGCCAACGGTGAACGGGCGATTGCTGTCTTGCTCTCGTAATTCAAAGCCCTGCGGATTGATGCCCAGCGGAACGACGCGAATCTTTTCCGCCGGTATTCCGAGATAACGCGGCATAAACTCCGCGTAATACTCACTCACCGAGAGAAACAGGTCGACATGGTCCAACTGTTTGCGGATGAGATCAAAAGCTTCTGAACGGTAGGGCTCTTGCAAACCGTCCAGAAACAGGTCCTCGCCCTGCAGCGTGCAAAGCACCGGGCAATTGAGCGCTTCTTTGAGCGGCCGGGCCAAAGCAATCAAGAGCGTGTAAGGCAGGTTAACGACGTCGGGTGGCGGCAGTTGTTTCACCCATTCGACCAACTTGTCGATCTCCTTGCGCTGAAATCCCTCCTCGCCTTTCAAAACAGATACAGTCATCTCGCCGAGCCTCTTCGGATTGACGGAGATCGACTTCCGCGAAGCCAAACTCAACATGGCTTTCGAATCCCACAGCCGATCGAGCCACTGGGGCGTCTTGCGAAAGAGGGGAACGTACTGCTCGAGATACGCACTGATGCCGCCCAGCGCGACGTGATCGCTACTGACGTTTGGTTCATCGGTAAACGTGGGCGTGTAAACAGGCAACAGCAAGACGTCATGGCCGCGCGCGATCAGCTCCGTTGCCATCGCGTTGTCGCGCAGGCAACTGCCGCAGTACATGCGACCGGCGCCACCTGTGAGATAGAGAATTCTCACGGCAGTTCCTCAAACCGCGACGGCCTGTTGAAAGGCCCGCCGCCCGTAAAGATGTTCGAAGAGATTACCTTCGTGGGGTTGGTCCCAACTGACTTGATTAGTCGGTATTGGTCCAACGTTCAGGCGATCGATTTGCGGGGAGTTAACGAGGCTTTGAATGAACTTCGGGTCCTTGGTGATCGCAGTGACGACCAGGCTTGGGCCAAGCGTTGACAACACCTGATCCTGTGGGACCTCTGCTACGGCGGCAAACGGGAAAAGGAATTCGCGGTTCGCCAGCGGGTGGTCCGCATTACAATGGATTACGGTCGGATTCAGGTATGAACAGTCGTTCCAGGTCACGAGCCGTTCGCTATTGCGAAACGACGCTGTAACGTCGCGTGCGCCAGGCTCCACAAGACCTTGATCGATAATCGCGTTGATGCGTGCGGCAACCTGCAGGTCGGTGAATGGCGCCAGTCCTGCTTCCGGATCCTCCGCAGCACGCGGAACAATGCGCGCGAGTCGTTCGGCAAGTGCTTCGCTGATCGCGTGCGTATGTCGTGGAGTCCAGACTGCCGAAGCATTCACACACGACCGGCCGCCGTTCTCGGCGATCGAAGCGACGATCACGTCGAGGTACTGTTCCCACTCGTCGACACAATCCTCGCCGATGATGACTTTGCTGTAACCTGGTCCATGAATCTCTATTCGTGGATCGTTTGCCCACACGGACGTTGTTGAGCTGTCACCAAAAAGTACTGAGCGGCCGCAGTTGCGCAAGATCTCGCTCGCGCCCGCGTGGTCCGTCGGATAGAAACTGAAAGCTTCGGGCGGCGCACCCGCTTTGATCAGCGACTGAATGATGCGGTAAGGCGTCCACGGTTCTGCGCTTCCCGGTTTCAGGACAAGCGGAATGCGCAAAGCGAACGCGGGAATCCAAAGCGAATGCACGCCGGGCGAGTTGTTCGGCAACACGGCGCCGAGCGATTGCGTGCGAGGGAAGAAACTTAAAGTGTGTCCTTCGAAATCGCCGAAACCGCGGTCAAGTATGTCCCAGTCGACCTCTCGCGTCAGTCCGTTGAGCACGCTCTCCATGCTGGCGAGCATGCTTTTGATCTTCAGCATGTTTCGCTCGACCAGCACGTACGGCAAACCGGTGGTGGCGGAAACCTGACTGATGTAATCAGCGGGATCATCGGTGAAGATCTCCGCGGCACGCGCGCAGATATCGACGAGTTCGCGGGTCGTGAGTTTCTGTAGAAGGGATCTTGGGATGTCTTGCTTGCTGAGGTCGCGACGAATCAAACCCGGATTGGCCTGGCTGACTTCGACGAAGGGTTCACGCGTGCGGTGATGCGCGACACGCGCGACGTCGAGACTGTAGTACGGCTGCCCCTGACGCAAAATCGGCAATCGCAAATCGGCAATCGGCAATCAGTACACCCCTTCCACAACGTTTGCCTGTAGTTTCGAAAACGGCCGGACGTTGCGCACGCCGTCCCACGGATACTGTTCGCACGGCGGTTCGCGTTCAGCCTCGTCGCGCTCGAGAAACCGCGGCATGAAAAACTCCTTGGTCAACGTCGTCAAACGCACGCGCCCTGTCTCACCGTACTCGACCACTCGTTCCGGATTATCGGGATCCACAACTTCCACGAGCGCTCGCGGCACCGGCGGATAATAGATGATCGCGTAATTGTCTTCCGGGACTCTGGGCTTATGTACGGCGAGACCCATCAGAGTGTTTCCGTAAGTCGGTGCAAAGTACGCGCCTTCCAGCAACTCTTCCACCGCGAAACGATGAAACTGCGGTGTCATCTCAGTGCCGCCGCAAAATACGCCGGTGATACCCGCCTTCTTCAACGAGATTTTCTCGCAGAGTGCTTCCAATAATTTGGGCGTGGTGAACAGGCAACGAATGTTGTCGTGCGCGCGCAGCAACGTGAGTCCTTGCTCGACGACGTGCTGCTTGTATTGTTCGGCCATTTTGGGTTGGCCCATTCTCAGCAGCTTGATTACCCAACGCGGATCGAGATCGACCATGAAACAGATCCCGCCACGATGTTGGGCCAGGTGCTCGACTGCCAGCCGCAAACGTCGCGGGCCGGTTGGTCCAAGCGACAACCAGTCAGCGCCACGTGGGAAGAACTCGTCGGGCAGCGTGTCGCTGAACGCTTCGTAATCGATGCGAAAGTCGTCAATGTTGATGCGCGACTTCGGAACTCCTGTGCTGCCGCCGGTTTCGAACGTGTAAACGGGACGTCCGTCAAAACCTTTCGGCACCCAGCGTCGCACAGGACCACCACGGAGCCATTCGTCTTGAAAAAAACCGAACCGTGAAAGATCTTCGTAGGTGTGGATCTCTTCGCGCGGATCCCACGAAAGCTTTTGCGCAAAATCCAACCAGAAGGGACAGCCTGTTTCAGGATTGAAATGCCACTGGACAACTTCTCGTACCCAGGCATCCAGGGTTTCTTTGTGCGTCAAGGAATCGTCTTCTCCGTTTCGCGCAGCATGTCAACAAAACGTGGGTCGGAGCGGAGTTTGGCAAGATGCGGATCGACGCGCACGAAGGTAAACCCGACTGCATGCTCGCGTTCGGCCTGGGCCAGCCAGCGAAACGCGTTATCGAAATCGTCGAGCAGCGTGTAGATGATCGCAATCTCGTAAGCTGTAACCCAATTCTGACTGCGCTTCGCGATGATCTCTTCCAGAATCGTACGTGCTTCTTCGCGTTTGCCGAGGGCGGCGAGAACGTGGGCCCGCTTCGCATGTGTAGTCGGCGTGTCGCCGGCGAAACTGCGTTCCTGCTCGAAAGCGGCGAGCGCTTCGGCCTCCCTGCCTATCAGTTCGTATGCCCAACGCAGAACAGTGTGGGCTGCAACCGCGCCGGGATCGAGTTCCAACGACTTGCGACACTGCACGATCGCTTCGTCAAACTTGCCTGCAAGAAACAACACATTCGCGACCGCCGTAGCGATCACGGCCGATTGAGGCGATATCTGCCGCGCACGTTCGATCTCCGCATAAGCCTCATCATGCCGGCCCATTGCTGACAGACTGTACGCGTACCAACGATGGGCCACCTGGTTGCCCGGCTTCAACTGAATTGCCTTGCGTAGTTCGCGTTCAGCGTCGACCCAGTCGCGATCGAAGTGCAAACGAACGAAACCGAGTGACGCATGCGCCTCGGGCAAATCCGGATCTGCTTCGACAGCACTCAACGCGGAATCCTTGGCGCGTTCCCACGCTTCCGGTGGCGGCGGTTCGACGTACCAATTGAGCAGCGCATAACAATCGGCGAGTTCTGCATGCGCGATCGCAAAGTGTGGATCGAGTTCAACGGCGCGTTCCAAACGTTCGATCGCCTGGCGCAGACCTTCGGCGGTGCGACGCGTCGAGTAGTAACGTCCGGCGGTGTAGAGCTGGCGAGCTTCTTCGTTTTCACCGGCCTGCGTGTCCGGCGCAGGATTGATTATCTGTGTGGTAATCGGTGGAATGTTCGCACTGCGGCGACGTCTCTGCCGCGCTGCTGCGGCGGCGGATGCGCGCGCCAATTTGCGACCGATGGCCGGATGGCGCAGGTCACGCAGTATTTGATCAAACGCCGGTTCGCCACGAAGCGGGTCCCACTGCGGTTCGACGCCCAACCAAACAATCCACGCATCCTTGATGCTGTAGGCTTGCTGCAGCAGTTCGAGTGCACGATCGCGTTCGCCAAGGTGCATGTAAATCATTGCTCGCTGATACGGCGACACGTAACCATGGACCATCATCTGGTCGAGCCGTTCGAGCACTGCACGTGCTTCCTTCTTTCTTCCTGCCGCTGCGTACGTCGCGCCCATCGCGGCGATGTACATCTGGCCGCCGCCCGAAAGCTCTAACGCCTTTTCGCCTGCTTTGACTGCTTCATCCGCGGAACCTGTGTGCCGAAGCACCCATGAATAGGTAATGAGACCGTAGGGGAAATCGGGAACGGCTTCGAGCATACTGCGGAACGTCGCGACCGATTGATCGAAGCGGCGCGCCTGGTAGTAACACCAGCCCAGCGCCTGAAGCACACCCGGCGAGAGCGGATCGAGTTCGCGAGTACGCATCATCTGGTCGAGGCCTTCTTCGAACCGGCCTTCCATAACTAAATGAAATGCGTACCAATGATGCGCGGTGGCGTAGTTGGGATTGATCTCGAGCGCGCGGCGGTGCTGGGCTTCCGCAACGGCCCAGTCAAAATCATGACACACCGTCGCAAACCCGAGCGCGGTGTAGGCCTCAGCGGAAGTCGCATCGAGTTCGACAGCTTTTGCTGCTGCCTGTTTTGCCGCGCCGGAGCATTCAGCAAACGGCTTGATGCCAAAGACGCCGAGCCAGTTGTAGTAATCCGCGACACCCGTGTAGGCCAGCGCGTAGTCGGGATCGAGTTTGATCGCGCGTTGATAACAGTCGAGAGCTTTGGCGAGACCGGTTTCGGTGTAAGAGTTCCAGTAGTAGCGTCCGCGCAGATACGCTTCAAACGCTTCGGAGTTGTCAGTACCGCGCTTCGAGAGTTGGTGCTGTTCGTCGCCAGTTAACTGCGGCAGCAACGCGCTCGCGACTTTCTCGGAGATCGAGTCTTCAATTTGTAAGACGTCCGTCGAATCCTCGTCGAAGTGTTCTGCCCAACGCGTCACACCTTCCGAGACGCTGAGAAGTTGCGCGGTGATGCGGATGCGATCGCCGATGCGTCGCAGACTACCGTCAACAACGTAATTGATACCCAGATCGCGTCCGGCGATTAGTGGATCGACGTTCGCTCCGTGATAGCGCAACACACTGCTTGTCGGCCGCACCACCAGGCGGCGGACGTTACTGAGACGCGTGATCAAGGCATCAGTGAGTCCGATACCCAGATACTCGTCGCCGGTGTTCTCTCCAGCCGGGCCGAGAACGCGGAAAGGAAGTACGGCGATAGACTCCTGTTCCTCACGAAGCTGTCCGGCCAACGGCGGCAACGCTGCGAGGCGATGGTCCAACTTCCGCAGCATGTCGTTAAAGCGAGGATGCCCGTGAAGCGGATCGAGTTCGGGATCGACGCCCATCCAGAGGACTTTCGCGTCGCCCGTGTCGTACGCCTGTTCGAGAAAATCGAGCGCAGCTTCTTTACGGTCGAGCGCGCAATGAACGAGTGCGAGGTGATACGGCGAAATGTAACGGCGCGCCGAAAGCTGGTCCATCTCGTCGAGCACTGTTTGAGCTTCGTCTAGTTTGCCGGCGCATGCCAACGCAGCGCCGAGCCGGCCCAACGTGTGCGACGCCTTGCCGAGTAGCTCTACACCCTTCTGAGCTGCCTCGATTGCTTCCGTGTGACGGCTCAAACGGCTGAGCACAAAACTCGCACCGTAAAGCATCATCAGGTTGCGCGGCTCGTTTTCGAGCGTGGCGCTGGCGAACCGGTACGCTTCGTCGTAACGGCGCGCGTGATACGAGCACCACACAACGGCGAACCGCGAAATCACAGCGAGCGGATCGAGATCGCGTCCGATGTGCGCCTGTCGAAGCGACTCACTGAAACGTCCTTCCATCGCGAGCTGGAGTGCGTACCAGATACGCGCGGGCGGATAGTTCGGATCGAGTTCGATAGCGCGAACGAGATGATGTTCCGCACTGGCCCATGCGAAGTCACGACAGAGAACTGCTTGTCCCAGGGCCGTGTGACCTTCGGCGAGATTTGGATCGAGTTCAACTGAAGTTGCTGCGGTTTCGTAGGCGGCCGCTGCACACTCAGCAAACGGCATGACACTGAAAACACCGAGCCAGTTGTGATAAGCGGCGACGCCGGCGTACGCAAGTGCGTAATTCGGATCGAGCGCGATTGCTTGTTGATAACAGACAATCGCGCGCGCGAAGCCCTCTTCAGTAAAGGTGTTCCAGTAGAATCGCCCTCGCAGATACGCTTCGTGCGCCTGTGGATTGTCAGTGCCTCGTTTCGCCAGCCGCAGCCGTTGATCGACAGTCAGGTGCGGCAGGATCGCTTCGGCGACGTGCGAAGAGATAACGTCTTCGAGGTTGAGTACGTCCGTGAACTGCTCGTCAAACTGCCCGGCCCACGCTGTCGTTTCATCGCGAACGCTGAGTAACTGAATGGTGACACGGATACGCTCCGCTGTCCGGCGAATTCGTCCGTCCAATACAAACGCCACTCCCAATTCACGCCCGGCACGCAGCGGATCGGAATCCGCGCCGTAACGAAGCACGCTGCTGGTAGGTCGCACGGCGAAACTGCGAATCGCGCTCAGGCGGGTAATCAGAGCATCAGCCAGTCCGGTGCCGAGATAATCCGGGCTCGTTTCCAGTTGATTGATGTCGAGCACCTTCATCGGCAACACAGCGAGCGAGTTTTCATTCGACGTTTCAGGCCGTGAAAGGAGACCAGCGTGCGGTGGATCAGGCAGATCGGAAACAGGACGGCCTTCAAGATAACGAGTGATGTCGTCACGCAGTTGCGCGGCGGTTTGATAGCGCCACTCGGGTTCCTTGCGCAGCGCCTGCATCACAATGTTGTCGAGGTCGCCGGCAAGTGCACGACGGATCGATTCGAGCGTGCCACCGCGAGTGATATAGAGCTGTTTCAGCGTCGTTGCTTCGTCGCTGGTATAGAGACTCGGCAACAGATCTTCCGCACGCGTGATGATGATGCTTGGCGGCGCGGGCGCCTCCTCGCAAATGACGCGCGCGATTTCGTGCGGCGCGCGATTCACCAGTCGATACGGGCGGTGTCCGGTGAGTAGTTCGTATAACAAGACGCCGAGCGAGTAGACATCGGTGCTCGGAGTTGTCGGCGCGCCTTGTACCTGCTCGGGCGACGCGTACTCCGGCGTCATCAAACGCATTGCCGTCGCAGTTGGGTCGTGTGTGATGTCGCCGGCGAGTTGCGGATTGAGCAACTTGGCGATGCCGAAGTCGAGCAACTTCGGAACGCCTTCCGAAGTGACCAGAACGTTTGATGGCTTGATGTCGCGATGTACGACCTGTTTCTGATGTGCGTAGTGAACCGCGTCGCAGATGGAGCGAAATAGTTTGAGCCGCTCGGCAATGCTCAGTTGATGATCGTCGCAATAGCTGTAGAGCGGCTGGCCTTCGATGAACTCCATCACGAAATAAGGCAAGCCGTCGTCAGTTGTGCCGCCGTCCATCAGCCCGGCGATGTGCGGGTGATCGAGTGCGGCGAGAATCTGGCGTTCTTTGCGAAAGCGACGCAGGATGAAATCCGTGTCCATGCCGCGCTTCACGAGTTTGATTGCCGCTCGTTTGTTGAACTCGTTGTCGGCGCGTGAGGCTTCATAGACGGCGCCCATGCCGCCGCGACCGATTTCCCGTTCGATGCGGTACGAGCCCAGGCGCCGCCCGATCATCGGATCCTCTTCTTCAACGAACGAGTCAAACACGCTCATCTCGGTATTACCGTAGAAAGGCTGATCCAGAAGTTCTCCGGCGCTGTCGTGTTGTAAGAGGAGCGACTCGACGTCGTTTTGCAGCGTGGTGTCGTTAGCGCAGACCTGGGCAATGTACCGCGCTCGCTCTTCGGGGAGAAGATCTACTGCGGCCTGAAAGATTTCTTCAACTTTTTGCCAGCGCTCCGGGGTCATGTCTTAGTGGACGCTTAATTCGATACTTGTATAAGTAAGGACAACTTCGATGCAGAAAACGGCTGGACTAGCAATGTATATCAAACATTTCTTTGCATTTCCCCATGAAGCCAGGCCTTGGCCAACCGCCAGTGACGTTTGATGGTGGTAGGAGTGACACCAAGAACATCTGCTGTCTCCTCGATGGAGAGGCCGCCAAAGTAACGCAACTCAATCATGCGCGCTTTTTGTTGGTCGAATGTCGCCAGAGTTTTGAGCGCGTCGTCGAGCGCGATGAGTTCCGCACTCCGTTCAACTGCGCGATCTATGTTTTCGTCCAGGGAGAGCTTCTTAAAATCCTGCCCGCGTTTCTCTGCATTGTGTTTGCGCGCGTGATCCACCAGCAGGCGACGCATTATTTGAGCAGCAACGCCGAAAAAGTGAGCCCGGTTCTGCCAGTTCACTCGCGTCTGGTCTACCAAACGCAGGTAAGCCTCGTGCACCAGAGCGGTCGGTTGCAGGGTGTGATCAGGGCGCTCACGCCTCAAATAATTCGCCGCAAGCTTTCGCAACTCATCGTAGATTACGGGTAGTAAAAGATCAACCGCGGCCCGATCGCCATTTGACAGCTCAATCAGCAGTTGCGTGACGTTGTCAGAGGGGTGTTTGTTCAATCGTCAGTTCTCCCGCAAGAAGCGCTAAGTATAAAGCAGAAACGAGGCCGCCAAAAGGTACATTAGGCATAAAGAAGGTCGTCGTGTCCTGTTTTATGACTCTTGTGCTTTTTTGTGGCCCAGTTCGGGAGAAGTTTGCGCGTTACTGTTTCGGGAGCAATTCTGAACGAGGTGAAGCATGCAAGCTGGCGAATTAATAATTACGAATGTTGCCGTCGGACACATTGATCCATCAACCGTGACTGGAAAGATTGGCAGTTTGATGGCGCGAGTGTTCGGTTGCTGGCATGCGGAACTCAGCCGTCCGTTCTCTCGCGACGGCCGCACCTATCGTTCTTGCTTGAATTGCGGCGCCCAGCGCCAGTTCAATCTCGGCAACTGGGAGATGCAGGGCGAGTTTTACTACCGCGCTCCATCGACCTCGAACTAGACACCCAACATGTATAATGCCGGTCATAGTACCCGATGGCCGGAACCGACGATAATCAACGGGGATATTACGTCTACTGCGTAGCTGAACCTCTGGCTGCACAGCAGTTGGACGTTGGAGCGCTGCCGGCAGGGATTGAAGAGGCGGAACTCGAATGGATCGTCGGGGACAATCTCGCTGCACTTACGAGCACAGTTCCCTTAAAAGACTATAAAGAAGAAGCCCTCGCGGACCACCTTTTGGACGCCACGTGGACGGCAGTTCGCGCAATGCGGCACGAGACAGTGGTTGAGTACGTCGCTAAACGTGCGAGTGTCGTTCCGCTGCGCTTCGGTACGATCTATCTCGAACGCGCCGGTGTTGAAAAAATGCTGGCCGAAAAGGGAAGAGAGTTGACCGGCGTTATCGAGCGTCTGCGCGGGCGTGAGGAATGGGGCGTGAATGTTTATGCGGATCGCGCAAGCTTGCTGGAAAGTATTACTTCGCTGAGTCCGCGACTGCGTGAATTGGTCCAACAGGCTGAAGCGGCCTCGCCCGGACAGTCTTATTTAATGCAGAAGAAGATCGAGGCGCTCAGAGTTGACGAAGCGCGCGTGACTCTCAACGGAATAATCGATCAGATTGAGAAGACGTTGAGTGAACAGGCCGAAGACGCGAAACGTTTGCGGATTTTGAAAGTCGAAGCGACGGAGCACGGAGAACTGAAAGGGAAGTTTGCATTTCTAGTAAAGAGAGCGGAGTTTGAAGAATTTCGTACCGCCGCTGAGCGTGTGGCAGAAGAGAACCTTTCGGCCGG
>Ga0070698_100008288_pt1 | contig 11234 bp, 6 predicted proteins | sample KBSK1502metaG_FD_65477 | JGI IMG/M metagenome (GOLD analysis project Ga0070698, IMG submission 65477) | Corn, switchgrass and miscanthus rhizosphere microbial communities from Kellogg Biological Station, Michigan, USA - KBS K1-50-2 metaG | ecosystem: Host-associated > Plants > Roots >...
AAGCCCCGATGGGCAGAATGATTGCATTGGCAACGAGATACGAAGTGATGACCCATGTCGACTGGTCCTCGGAGGCTCCGAGGGAACCAGCGATGTGAGGCAGCGCCACGTTGGCGATGGACGTATCCAGTACCTCCATGATGGTCGCCAGCGTGACGGTAACCGCGATGATCCACGGATTATGTTTCGGTTTGTAGACTTCTTCCATGTTCAGCAGCTACCCTTGCCTTATAAACAGTACCGTATGGTACGGTATCTGTATCCATGAGATGCTAGGGACCAACAGGTGGTTACACAAGAAAAGTTAGAATGGAAAGCGCTACTTTAGCTTTGGGGACTAGTCTCGTGAAAACAACGCAGCGCAAGCGCAAACCCGTCCGAGCCAGGCTCGATGAAGAACGCTTGACGGAACTGCTCGATGTAGCTGCGGAGGTCTTCATCTCCGAGGGCTTTTCGGCGGCGAGCACCAATGAAATCGCGCGGCGCGCCAATTCGTCGAAGACCACGTTTTACTCCCGATTTCCAACGAAGGAGCAATTGTTTCTCGCGGTCATCGAGCGGCGAATGAATAGGATCTTGCAGCAGGTGGCCGCCTCGCTCCCAGAGGAGCCCCCCATTGAAGAGACTCTCCGTAATTACGGCGCAGCCCTGATTAGATTCGCGATGTCAAAGGAACAGCTTGCCCTGGTTCGCGTGGTCAGCATGGAATCGGCCAAGTTCCCTGAACTCGGCAAGCGTTTTTATGAACTTGGACCGAAGCGCGGCGAGGAAGTACTGTCCACGTACTTTACGAAGCAAGCCGGGAAGGGGCGTCTATCGAACGAAGATACCCGCCAAATGGCTCAGCACTTCTTGAGCCTGATTACAGGTGGTCCTATACGTTGGTTCGTATTCGCATTCGATCCGTCTTCTCTGTCGAAGAGCGCAGTTCAGAAGCACCTCAACTCTGCGATACAAGTATTTATGAGGGCTTACGGTCGTGTTCCAGCCAATCATGATGGTGCACTTCAAGCCCTTTGCGACTAAGCAACAGGCGGAAGGCATCCTTGTATATTTATATTTGTATATATGCGTTCGGCGGGTGATGTTTTGGAGCAGGGGACGGGATTGGCCGTGACAATGTAGGAGGACGGGGCAGCGTTCTAACCAACTGAACTACGTCCCCAACCGTGGAATCAACAACTTACAGTAAATCATTGCAAACAAGGGCTTTGCAAGATTCGCATACAGCGCACTGGCTGCCTCGGGTGCCCCTGACTGCAAGCTCTCCTGGCAAAACCTCCTGTAAATCTCCTGTAAAAATCAGTGCGCTCATGCGAGTTTCATACTAACACAGATACGTGCAAGTGGCGATGCAGCATTCCTAATCGGAGGACGCTACCTTAATATGCAGATCACTCGTGAATATAAGCAGATCACTCGTGTCGGAGGGCGAGCATGGGATCAACGCGTAGCGCACGGCGCGCCGGTACGTAACTGGCGCACAATGCGATGCCGAACAGGAATAGCGAACTAAGAATAAATGCTGCTGGATTCAGCGAGGCGGTTTGAATCTGGCTTGAAGCAAGTCCTGGCGACAAATAAACCTGCGTCGTCGCAAGGCGGCCGGCAACGTACGCCGCGGCGCACCCGGCAAGTGCTCCGATCATCGCCAGGCGACAAGTTTCTCCGATCACCAAGCCAAGCACGTCCCGTCGAGTGGCGCCCACGGCAACACGAATCCCCACTTCCTTGGTGCGCTGGCTCACGGAATACGACATGACGCTGTAAATTCCTGCCGCAGCTAGAGCAATGGCCAGCGCAGCTACGACTCCGATGAGAATCGCCGATATCCGGTGAAGCCAGAGCGAACCGGCAATCACCTCGCTCATAAGCTGCACGTCCTGCACAGGGAGGTCGGGGTCAAAATCGTGGATTTTTTGGCGCAGAGCCGCGGAGAGGATCAATGGATTTGCGCTGGCCCGTGCCATGACCCACACATTACGTGACGGCACTTGGCGAATCGACCAGAAAATCTCCGGAAGGGGTTTTCTGTCAATGGCGTTGAGTTTGAAATCGGCAACGATGCCGACAATTATTGGCTTTGCGAACCACACCGTCACGCGCTTGCCGATCGGATTTTCATTTGGAAAAAAAGCACGCAAAAAGGATTCATTGACCACCGCGGCCATCGGGGCGTTAGCGTTGTCGCGCTCGTCCAGAAAACGGCCGCCAACCAGCCTCACCTTCAGTGTGTCGAAGTACCTCGGATTCACCATTTGGATAGCGGTATCTCCTTGGCTCACCGCCGCAATGGAACTTTCCGCTCCAGGACGCGGTGCAGGCGGCTCGCGTCCCTCAACTACGACCGGCCAAGGATTGAATTCGTGCGCCAGCGGCAGGCTCGACGTGAAGGCCACAGACTCGGCGGCGGGCACGGCGCGTAGCGTCTGCTCTAGCTGCTCGTAGAGCCTTTCCCTTGGCCCGTTTTTCTCGCCGTCCACAAACTCCCCGTAACTCATGCGCGGAACGGTGATATGAAATGTAAGCAAGTTGCTGGTGTCGAATCCTGGATCAACGTGTTGCAGCTTAAGAAAGCTCTCCACCAAGAGCGCGCCGAGGATGAGCAAGACTAAAGAAAAAACAAATTCGCTCACGACGAATACTTGAGATAGCCGCCGTTTCCCCGTGCCAAGTGAAGTGCCGCGCCCTTCCGTTTTCAAGCTGTCGCAGGGTTGATTTCGAAACACGCGCAAAAGCGGAGCCAGATTCGAGCACAAAGTCGCCAGCAACGTCAGCCCGAACACAAAAATCAGTACGCCAGGGTCGGTCTTAACGGTGTCCAGCCTCGGCAGAGTTGCAGACCTGGGCAGCAGGCTCAGCAGCGCGCCGGTGCCCGCGGAAGCCAAAGCTGCTCCCGCTAAACCCGCAGCCAGTGAAAAGATCAGACTCTCCGTCAATAGCTGAAGAACGAGCCGCGAGCGTGGCGCGCCCAAGGCGCTGCGGACTGAAAATTCTCTTTCTCGGTCCATCAGCCGGGCCAGGAGCAGATTGCCGACATTCACGCAAGCAATCAGAAGTAGGAGGGTGACACCAGCAGCCAGCAGTGAGAGCAGTTTCCAACTGCTGCCGATCAACTCCGAATCCATGGGCACGATCACGGCATCGAGTTTTTGGAGATCCGGGTGATTCTTGGCGATACTCGCGGAGGCAACGTCAAGTTCCGTTTGCGCCTGCTCCCATGTGATGTGCGGCTTGAGGCGCGCGACGACGAACATGCCCCAAGTGTCGCGAGCCTGCTTTTCTTTCTCGTTGGCCCAGTGCGCGGTCCATAGATCGGGGTAGCTCCAGGCTGTCGGATAAAAACCCGCAGGCATAATACCAACGATTTCGTAAGATTCGCGGTCGAGCGAAATGCGCTTGCCGATGATGGCAGGGTCTGCGCCGAAGCGTTCGACCCACACGCGGTAACTCAGAATGGCGGTGTGGGGAGCATTAGGTGCATAGTCCGCGGCTTGGAAGGTGCGGCCCAGCTGGGCGGGAACACCGAGCGTCTCGAAAAAGTTGTCGACGACATCCTGCCCCTCGAGTAACTCCGCCTCCTTGCCACCGCCAACGAGCATGGCTCGCCAACGATACGCGCTGATGCCGTCAAAGCTCTGGCTTTGCGCGCGCCATTCGTAAAACATTCCGGGACTCACGGTGCTGAAGTAAGGCTGGTCTCCGCGGTGATAGCGCTCGACCCGGTCGCTCTGCCAAAGGTGAACGAGATTTTCCGGATGCCGAAATGGCAGAGGGTTTAGGATGACTGCCTTCACCACGCTGAAAATGGAACTAGTGGCGCCAATGCCCAAAGCGAGGGTAAGCACGGCCACGGCAGTGAACCCGGGAGATCTGCGCAACATTCGCAGGCCATAACGCAAGTCCACAAGAAAATTGATCATGGATGGGCACCTCCAAGTGTCACGTTGTCTTCGCTATTCCCGCTATATTCCTAACGTTCTCCGTGCCAGGTCGTTTCATCGCAAAAGCAAAGACTCCATAGAGTTCGACTCTGGATTCCGAAATGGGTGCAAGATGTGGCGGCGGAACTCTTTGGGGAGCGGCACGAGTTCACCGGCGTCCTTGCATCGAGAGGCCCAGTCGACCAGAGCCTGATATTGCTGGAACTCGGAGATTTGGCCGAGCCAGAGGGTGCCGGTTTCGTTGGAGATGTTGACGACGTTGGGAACATCGCAGGGCCCGACGCAGCCGCTGATGCTTAGTTGGACGCGTCTGAGAAGTCCTCGCGCGCGCCATTCTTTTTTAAGCCACTCCACCGGAACGGGCGGGCGTCCATTTTCTGTGTTGCCACAGCAGCAGCCTTGGCAGACGGTGAGATGGCCGATGACAATGCGCTTGGTCGTGAGTGAGAAATTGTCCATGGGCTCTAATTGGCTGAGGGGTGACCAAGTCTAGTCTGCGTCAGCGTCAGCGGAACTGACGCTGTGCCCCTGGTGTGCTGGAGGGGCAGAGTGCGAAAGAATACCGCGGACGAATTGGTTGGCGGAGCGCACCGATGGCAGCAGTGTGGCGGAGTTGAGGATGAAGGCCAGTTCCGAGGTGACGTGAATGAAGGCGGCGAGCAAAGGGTTAAGGAAGCCGAAGGCGGCGAGGCCGACGCCGATGCTGTCGACGACAAGTGTGCCGACGAAGTTTTGCAGAATGGTGCGACGGCAGCGACGGGCGGCATGGAGGGTGTCGACGAGCTTGGAGAGATCACTGCCGATGAGGACGACGTCGGCGCTCTCGCGGGCAACATCGGTGCCAGAACCCATAGCGACGCCGACGGAGGCCTGCATCAACGCGGGAGCATCGTTGACACCGTCGCCAACCATGGCGACTTTGTGGCCTTTTTCGGCGAGTTGCTTCACGTACTGCAATTTATCTTCGGGGAGAAGTTCGGAGGCTATTTCATCGACAGCTAATTTCTTCCCGACATCTTCCGCGGATGCTTTGGCATCGCCGGTGAGGAGGACGGTGCGAAGGCCCATGGATTTTAGAGATTGGATAGCGGACTTGGCTTCGGGACGGATGGTATCTGCGATATGGAGAGTCCCCAAGAAACGGCCGGCGCGAGCAACGAAAATCTCGGAAGCGACTGAGGCATTCGTGCCTTGCGTGAGTGGGACTCCGCGTTCGATCAGGAAGTGCTGATTGCCGACGATGATTTCGTCGTTGCCAGCAGTTGTGGCGATGATGCCTTTTCCGGGGGTGTAATGAAATTGGGCGGGATCTTCAAGAACAAGGTGTAGCTGAGCCACGCGGCGAAGGATGGCTTTGGCGATGGGATGTTCGGAGCGCGACTCGGCGATGGCGGCAGTTTGCAGCAGGAGCTCGGAGGAGCTGTCGCTAGCCACGCAGGTATCGAGGACTTCGGGAGTGCCGAAGGTGAGCGTACCGGTTTTGTCGAGAAGAACGGTGTCGACTTCGCCTAGCTTTTCGAGATAGAGACCGCCTTTGATGATGGCTCCTTGTTGCGCAGCTCGGCCGATAGAGCCGAGGATCGCCAGTGGCGTGCCTGCTGCGATGCCACAAGCGCCCGCAACGATTACCACAGAAATGGTGGAACGAATGTTGTGCGAGATCAGAAACGTCAAGACGGCCGCACCGAGCGCAAAGTAGACCAGGTAGCCTGCTAGGCGGTCGGCAATGCCTTGAATAGGTGCGCGGGACTTTTCCGCCGTTTCTACGGCTTCAATGATTTTGCCGAAGGTGGTTTCCCGGCCGAGGCGTTCGATGCGCAGCTCAAGTGCGCCGGATTGGTTGATAGTACCGGCGTAGACCGAAGCGCCGGCCTGCTTTTCCACTGGCATGGATTCGCCGGTGATGGGTGCCTGGTCCACGAAGGAATGGCCTCCCACCACTTGGCCGTCAACGGGGATTCGGCCGCCAGGCTTCACCAGCACAACGTCTTGTGTCGAGACTTCGGCGATGTCGACGTCGGTCCACGCGCCGTTGCGGCGAACGGTTGCCGTATTTGGAAGAAGATCGACCAGCCGCTGAATGGCTTTACGGCCGCGACCGACGGTAAGCCCTTCTAGAATCTCCGCGACCAACACAAAAAGCGTAATGACCAGAGCCGTGAAAATTTCGCGAATGGCCAGCGCCGCGACAATGGCAATGGCCATGGACAGTTCCATGGTCATGCGGCGCTCGACGATGTTTTCGTACGCTTCGTGAAAGATGGGGAAGCCGCCGACCAGCGTGCACACCACGCCGATGCCGGTGATAAGCGGACTCGACGTTCCCCCCAAATACCAGATGGCGCCAGCGGCTGCCGCAACGAACAGAACACGATTGATTTCACGCCAGTTTAGGGGGTGGTCGTGCTCGTGATCGTCGTCGTGATCGGTGTCGGGCGAGCTGCGGGCGTGACTTGATGCTGCAAGTTTGACGGCTTCGGGTGGTTGCGTATTGGCGTGGTTCATAGGTGTCCTTTACAGAGCAAACTCGGGCACTAGCGCGGCTATTTCAAATAGGCACGAACAACTTCGATCAGTTCCTCGGCTGCTTTCGCTTGCTGAGAGTTCTGACGGGCATTGGGGGACAGGACATGGAACCGGACGTGACCTTCCATTACTTCGGCCATCAAACCATTTAGCGCTCCTCGGCAAGCGGCCATTAGCTGCAGTACGCTAAAGCATTCCTGCTCGGTATCAATGGCTCTCTCTATGGCTTCCACCTGACCGCGAATTCGGCGAACGCGGAGGAGAAGCTTCTTTTTGTCTTTGGTCGTGTGTGCCATGCAAAACCTTTCAGGGCACCTATACTATACAGGGGTATATTATATAGATGATCGTGCCTTAGCAAGAGCCTTCATGGGGCTAGGATTTCACCAAAGCCCCTTTCCTTTGCTTTTCAGAAGTTCAGCTTTAAGGCGATCTGGGAAACGCGTCCTGGCTGTGACTTGAGGATTTGCCCAAAGGTGGCATCGTCGCGGTTGCCGTCGACGGAAGCCGCGCCGTCGAACTGGGCATGGTTGAAGGTGTTGAACGTCTCGAAACGGAATTCCAGTGAGGCGGATTCGGTGATTCTGGTGGTCTTGCGCAGAGCCATATCGTAATTGTCTATGCCGGGTCCGTAGAAAAAACGCCGTGAAGAATTGCCAAACGTGCCTAGCGCATTCGGGCTGAAGAGTTTGGTGTTAAATGCAAATGGATTGTTGCGAGGATTGCGATTGACATTCAGTGGCCCCAGACTCGGATTGTAGTTCGGCAGATCGATGCTGACGCTGTTCACGCCATTGTTCTGAACCTGGACCAAAGCGTTGTCCCCGAAACTCTGAAAAGTTATTGGCAAGCCGGTCGCATAGCGTGTTACGCCTGAAATCGCCCAACCCTGAGTCAAGCGGTTGGATGCACGGAACAATTTGTCGAACGGCAGTTCGTAGTTGTAGCTGAAGACGAAGTTGTGTTTCAGGTCGAAAGCAGAAATCGCGTATTCCTTGCGGAAATCGAAGGGATTGACCTGCTCTTGAATGCTGGAAGCCCAATCCATCGACTTGCCGAAAGTGTAGCTCGCCAGGAAGGTGAGACGCCCCGCTGTTCGCTTGAGGGATGTTTGCAAGCTGTTGTAATTGGCGTTGCCCATGTTCTGGTAAACGGCATTCGTGCCGATGGTATTCGGGTATGGGAACCGCGTTCCGTTGACAATCGTTCCGTCGGCCCGCGTGTACACATTGTTCTCGCCGAACGGTCCACATGTGGGAGTCCCTGGCTGCACATCTTGTGGTTGGCTCAAGCTAAGACACAGAGCAGAATTTCCAGGGTTTACGTCATGAACGGCCAATAGATGGCGGCTGAGAGAGCCGATGTAGCCGATGCTGAAAAGCATGTTAGAACCAAGTTGCCGCTCGACCGTCAAGTTCGCCGACATCGTGTACGGCGTCTTGTTGTGGGGATACACGCTCCCGGCACCGCTGATCGGCGTGTAGCGTGACCAATCGACATTGGGATCGGGATTTGTCGGCGACACAGTGTATGGAGGAACATTCACCGGGAACTGTTGAATGAAGTTTGTCCCCGTCAGCGCACCGACAAATGGCGTCGCCATCATTGGCGCCTCCGGGCTCGTGTACGTAAGTCCGTAAGGTGGATTGCCCGTTGGATAGGCGACCGTCAGACCTTCGACGGCGGTGAAGAAGCGTCCTGCGCCTGCCCGGATGCTGGTCTTACCCGACCCACCGGTTAGCCTGCCCAAGAAGCCGTCGGAGAAACGCGGTGAGTACGCGATGCCGACGCGAGGCGAGAAATTGTCCAGGGGCGACGGCGCGATCGCGGCGGGAATGCGTGAACCGTCGGGCAAGGGATCTCCCGGCACCAGGTAGCCGAGCGGAGCGCGAGGGAATGTTGTTGACTGCACACCTTGAACGAACGTGGTGGTCTGATGATGCTTCTCTGCCCAAGGAGTGATGTAATCCCAGCGGAGTCCGTAGTTGATCGTGAGATTGGGCCGAACGCGCCAGCTATCCTGCGCGAAAATGCCGCCGTTCGCTGCGCTTTCATAGAATGCCGGAGAAGACTGTTGCGAGTAGAAGTCGGGAAGTCCGAGTAGAAAATCAGCGAAACCGTTGCCGGTGGACTGAGCGCCGCTCCCAAAAAACGAGAACGTTCCATTGGCAACCAAATCCGGATTCTGTTTCACCTTGTACCAGATGTACTCGAAGCCTGTTTTCAGTGTGTGATTGCCTCTGACCTTCGAGACGGTATCGCTCGCATCGAACGTATTGTTGACCTGAGCCACGAAGAAAGGCTCCGTTCCGGTCGTAAACGAGTTGAAGTACAGCGTTTCTACGCCGGCAAATTTCGGCGCTCCCTGAACGATGCCTTGGCCTCCAACGGTAATGCCTTGCTGGCCGAGCGAGGTGCCAACACCTCCCTGGGGAACCCCTAGATTATTGTTCAAGCGGGTTGCGCTGAGCCGCGCTTCATTGACGAGTGTTGAGCCAAACGTCTTTGTATTACTGATGACGAAGAGTTGGTCCAGACCGCTTGAGGTGGCGTTAAAAGCGCCGCCATTCGGATTGGGAACAGTCGCGCCTCCAAAACTAGATGGGTATGGGTTGTCGAGATTGTATTTGTCGTAGAAATAGTAGAACGAGAAATTTCCCGATTTGTTTGTATTCCAATCGATGCGCCCTGCTGCCTTTTCATCGTGAATCGTCAGAGCTTGGGAAGTAGACTCGAAATTATTCGCTCCATTGTTGGGAGACGGAATGTATGACAGCATCTTCGTCGCAGGAACGGCAAGCGCCGATTGCGGGATTACGTTCCCCGGAAAGACGCTGGAGAAGGACTCGCCCGGCGTGACCTGGTAGTTCAGACGGTTTGAAAGGGTCTGGGCCAGAAAGGGGCCGTTCACTCTGCCACTGAAGGCTGGAGAATCGGAGAAGTTGCCACCCCGATTGGCTAACGAAGGTACGGCGACAACTCCTGTATCCTGGCCCTGTTTCGTATGCTGTCCTTGATAGTCTCCGAAAAAGAACAATTTGTTCTGCTTGATAGGACCGCCTAAAGTGCCACCATATTGATTTTGCTGAAAGGTCGAGCGCTGCGTGGAAAAATAGTTTTTCGCATCGAGATCGGTATTGCGGAGAAATTCGAACACGGAGCCGTGGAAGGCGTTGCCACCAGATTTGGTGACGACATTGATCAGCCCGCCGCTATAATTTCCGTATTCCGCGTCGGTGTTGCTTGATAGGATACGAAACTCGGCGATGGAATCTAGGTTCGGAATAATTCCCGCCTGCTGGCCGATACCTTCCTGTACGCTGGCCCCATTCAGGGAGAATCCGTTGGCATCCTCACGTTGCCCGTTAATCGAAAACTGCCCGGTATTCGTTGCACCCGCGACGGGAACCGTTCCAAAGCCGCCGCCGGACGTGCTGTTTCCCACTCCGCTTGTTGTTAACGGCGTGACGCCGACTTGCGTGGCGAATAGGTCGGTATAACTGCGGCCGTTCAGAGGAATCTCTGTGACTTTCTTGCTTCCGAGAACTTGCCCGAGTTGGGTATCCGTTGTTTCAACCTGCGCTGCATTCTCTGTGACCACGATCGACTGGTCTTGTTCCTTCACTTGCAACGTCACGTCCACCACCAGCGCGCTGTTGATATCGATAACGAGGCCTGTCTTCCTGTAAGGCTTGAATGCATCCGAAGTCACATCGATCTGGTATTGGCCAACCGACAAAACGGGAAAAGTAAATACGCCATCCTGATCGGTAGTGGTGGTTAGTTTGATCCCCGTTTGCGTATTAGTGACGACCACGGCGGCTCCGGGTATCGCTGAGCCTGTTTGATCCTTTACGACTCCCGTAATTTTTCCCCCGACTTCCGCGCGCGCAGCGGACGCAACGAGGACAACCACAATCAATACGAACAAGATTTTCTGTTTTGCACTCGGCATGACTCTCTCCCTTGATTTACTCGCGAATTGGTAACGACCAATGCTTTCGAACGACAAGTGCCATCACCCATCGAGGGCCAGGTTTGTCGTCACAACTCCAATGCATTTCCAACTTGTTCCTCCTCTCCTTATTCCTGTTCCGCCACGATCTCCCAACTAACTCCACTGACGCCGGGTTCCAGACTCAATCGACTGACAATTTGCTCGAGAAGAAGGTTCTGCCTGCCCGTGCTTGTCAGAATGGCGTGCACTTCAACTTTGTCCGTATGTTCAACGTCGTCGCTCTTTAGAGACTTGAGGAGCAGAGGCTGCCCACTCAAGGAATGAAGTAAGAGGACGCGCATGTGCGCTTCCTGGTCGGTCCGGGCGGTAATTCGAAATAGATAGGTAATGTCTGCGTCAGCAGTGCCCGTCCCCCGGTTGAGGGCTTTCCCAATCGGACGCAGACAAACATTCGCAGCAATAACAGCGACAGCACCGGTGATCGCTGATCCATACATCCCGTATCCTGCCAGCGTCCCGATTGCCGCCGAACACCACAAAGTTGCGGCGGTGTTAAGTCCGGTGATGTTCAGCCCGTTTCGCAGGATTACACCCGCTCCCAGGAAGCCGATGCCCGAGACAACCTGCCCCGCGATGCGAAAGCTGTCATCCGGACGTACCGCAAGTGCCGAGAGCATGACAAACATCCCCGCTCCTGCCGCCACGAGTGCATTTGTGCGAAGGCCCGCCATGCGCTGCCGCCACTGGCGTTCAGCTCCGATGAAAGCGCCGAGAATCAGCGCGAGTCCCAATCGAATTGCAAAGTG
>Ga0070698_100008289_pt1 | contig 11234 bp, 11 predicted proteins | sample KBSK1502metaG_FD_65477 | JGI IMG/M metagenome (GOLD analysis project Ga0070698, IMG submission 65477) | Corn, switchgrass and miscanthus rhizosphere microbial communities from Kellogg Biological Station, Michigan, USA - KBS K1-50-2 metaG | ecosystem: Host-associated > Plants > Roots >...
GGTGACGCTGCGCGGCGAGCGCGGGTGACGCTGCGCGGCGGGCTGCGGCTGGGTGGCCAGCGCGGGTGACGCTGCGTGGCTGGTGCCCGGGCGATGCTGGGTGGCGAACGATGCGCCAGCGCCGGGTCGGCGGGCACGCAGCCTGGCGGCGGCCGCCCATGACACGGTATCGTTCGCTATGTGAACACATCGAGGACGGTGGCGGCTGGCTCCGGCGCAGCGGCCGCCGGCCCCGCCGCCGCGGCCGGGCCGCGCCGGACGGATTTCGTCCAGTCCCTCGACCGAGGGCTGGCGGTTATCCGCTGCTTCTCCTCCGAACGGCCGTCGCTGACCCTGTCGGAGGTCGCCGAGCTCACCGGGCTCACCCGCGCGGCCGCCCGAAGGTTCCTGCTCACCCTGCAGGAACTGGGCTATGTGGGCAGCACCGGCAGGCAGTTCTCGCTCCGCCCGCGGGTGCTCGCGCTCGGTTACGCATACCTGTCGTCGTTCAGCGTGGCCCAGATCGCCCAGCCGCACCTGGAGGACCTCGCCGAGGAACTGCACGAGTCGTGCTCGGTGAGTGTCCTGGACGGGGACGACATCGTCTACGTGGCCCGCGCGTCAGCAAACCGGATCATGACGATCGCGCTCACCGTAGGCACCCGGCTGCCGCCCTACCCAACATCCATGGGCCGGGTCCTGATGGCCCACCTTCCAGATGCCGAACGTGAGGCGTTGCTGAGCCGCGCCACCCTCCGCAAGCTCACTGATCACACCATCGTCGACCTCGATCGGCTGCGGGAAGTGCTCGCCACGGTACGCAGCCAGGGCTGGGCTGCCGTGGACCAGGAGCTTGAGGCGGGTGTTCGGTCCATCGCGGTACCCATCAGGGACAGTTCTGGCAAGGTGGTGGCGGCGATCAACGCCAGCGCGCACGCGGCGCGGGTGCCGATGCGAACGCTGGAGAAGCAGTTCCTGCCCCGCCTGCTTGACGCCGCGGGTCATATCGACTCGGAGCTCGCCGCCCGCCTGTCGACCGGCTCGGGCGTGGCCCGCTGACCGTGTCTCCCGGGTCAGGCCTTCGTATGGTTGTCCGGTGGGCGAGACATTCCCGTCGTCGGTCAACAGGAATCCGAGCATGTGATCGAACGACCGGTTCTCCAGCATCAAGACCACAACGTGTCGACCGAGGCAGGCCATTTCCGGCTGGCATCGCAGATTCCGTTCATGTGCTCAGGGTGGGGTCACGCGAAGGTTATGGGAGGAGGTGCCCTAGAATCGGCGAACCGACCGGACGTTCCGCCAGCGGACCTGGTACTCGGCCGCGCCCAGGTGCTTCAGGCCGGCGCTCCTGCCCCACACGCGCCCGATCACCACGCCGATCACCAGCATCACGAGATAAGGAATATACTTCGCATTACCGGACGCATGGGCGGTTTGTGCGACATGGGCGGCTAGCAGATATCCGGACACGGTCCTCTAGATCCTTTGATCAGGCGTCTCTGGTCAGGGTATGGGCAAAGACGCGTAAAGCACAGACATAAAAGATAGCAGTTCTGGGCGATCGGTCCGCCCTAATATCCGAGTGTTGAAGGAGAATGTCATGCGGCTCACCAAGCTGGAGCATGCCTGCGTCAGGCTGGAGAAGGACGGCGGTGTCCTGGTGATCGATCCTGGCATCTGGGCCGGCCCGGAGGCCCTGGACGGAGCAGGCTCAGTGCTGATCACGCACGAGCATTTCGACCACCTGAACGCCGACCGCCTGCGGGCCGCGCTCGCCGCCGACGCCGGCCTGCAAGTGTGGACCAACGCATCGGTGGCGGGGCAGTTCGCTGAATTCGCTGGACGCGTTCATGTGATTAGCCATGGCGATACGTTCGGTACTGAAGGGTTCGATGTTGCGGTTTATGGTCAGGAACATGCGGTGTTGCACCGGGATATCCCGCTGGTGCTGAACACCGGCTTCATGATTGATGGCGAGGTTTTCCATCCCGGTGACGCACTGACTATTCCCGAGGACGCGGTGTCGACGCTGCTGCTGCCGGTCAACGCGCCATGGCTGAAGCTGTCGGACATGATCGACTACGGGCGGGCGGTGGACGCGGGGCGCGGGTACGCGATCCACGACGGGCTGCTCAACGAACGGGGGCTGGGCGTGCTGGGCAACTGGCTCCCGCTGGCGTCGGGCCCGGGCGGCGGGAAGGTCACCCGGGTGGAGCCCGGCACCGAGATCGACCTGTAGGTCACCGGGGCACTCCGGGCCGCGGCGAGCCAGCCAGCCAGTCGGCGCCCTCGCGGTAGAGCAATTCCACCTCCGGCCCGCGCAGGCCCGGCAGGCCGAGCGCGACGGTGTAGCCGGCGTCGGCCTGCAGATAGGCCAGGTGACGGTAACCCTCCGGGAAGTCGGCCAGGACCTGCTGGTCGAGGGCGAGTTTCGCGGCTGGGTCGACCGGGTCGAGCCGGTCTTTCTCGTAGATCGGTTGCCGGCGGACGATGGCCCACGCCTCGTCGCGCTTCTCCATGAAGTCGTAGAAGCGGCCGGTGCAGGTGGCATCGGCCAGAATCCCGTGGACCGAGGCGCGTTGCTGGATGGTCATCTTGGTCTGCGCGATGGCGCGCTCCCTGCGGACCTCGCAGGTGAAGCCGCCCAGGAAGTGCAGGATGTTTACGCCCGCATCAAATGCCTCGCGGCTGGCCCTGATGAACTCAGTGGCAGGTCCCTGGAACCAGGTGGCCGTCATCCAGCCGTCGTCATGCCAGACCGTCGCGAAGGCGTCCCATCTCCCGGCGTCGCGGAACAGTGCCCAGTTCTCGACCACCCGGCGGATCCTGATTTCCTCTGCTTCGTTCTCGGTGAGCATCTGACGCGCCTCTCTTGGGTGTGGGCTCCTTGGGGTCATGCCCGGGTCTTGCCGCTCAAGGCTCACCCTGCCACTGCGTCGGCTATCTTCGGCTGGTGAGCAGGGTCGTCGTCCTCGGCAGCATCAACCGCGACCTCGTGCTGACAGTTGACCGGCTCCCGGTCCCGGGCGAGACGGTCACAGCCAGCCGGCTGGAGGTCCTGAGCGGTGGCAAGGGGGCCAACCAGGCGGCCGCGGCCGCGGCGATCGGTGGCTCCGTCGCGCTGGCCGGCCTGGTCGGCGCCGATGCGGCCGGTCCCGAGCAGGTGTCCGCGCTCGCCGCGGCCGGGGTCGACGTCAGCTTCGTCCGGCCGGACCCGCGGACCCCGACGGGGACCGCCGTCGTCATGGTGGATGGCGCTGGGCACAACTCCATCGTCGTGGTCCCAGGGGCGAACGGCCTGCTCGACGCCGCTGGTGTGGAGCGGGCCGCGCCGCTGATCGAGGGGGCGCGGGCCCTGCTGTTGCAGCTTGAGATCCCCGAGGCCGCCGTCGAGCGAGCGGTCTCGGTTGCCCGCCGGGCCGGCGTGGTGACGATCCTCAACATCGCGCCGTACCGGGAGGTGCCGGCCGAGGTCTGGCGCGGTGTCGACTATCTGCTGGCCAATGAGACCGAGGCCGCTGCCTTGGTCGGCTCCGGCGTGTCGAGTGTCGGGGAAGCGGCCCGGGCCGCTGAGGCCATGCGGCGGCTCGGGCCGTCCTGGGCAATCATCACGCTCGGTGCGCAGGGCACGGTCGCCGCTGGGGACGAGGGGCGGATCCACGAGCCGGCGCTGCCTGTGGATGTCGTCGACACGACCGGCGCGGGAGATGTGTTCGCGGGGGTGCTGGCGGTCGGCTTGGTCGAGGGACGGCCGGTCCGTGAGGCCGTTCGGCTGGCCAGCGCTGCCGCTGGGCTGAGCGTGACCCGCCGGGGGGCGCGGGGGTTGTTGCCGGCTGACGCCCCGGCCGTCCGTGAACTGGCCCGCCGGGTGACGCCCCAGCCGTGAGGGGGAGCCTCCCGGCCAGGGTCCCGTCCGGGGCCGTGACTGGGTTAGCCGGCCGGCTGCCGTCCAGCCGTGAGGGGCTGGCCGGCCCGGTGCCGGCCGGGCCGTGAAAGAGCTGCTAGGCCGGGTGCCCGGCGGGCGGATTGAGCCCCGGCCCGCCAGGCGTCGTGAGGGTCAGATGCCTGGGCGGACCCCTCTTACAGACCACTTAGGTACCCGGCCCCCGGTCAACTCGCCTGCGGCCAGTCGGCGCGTTCTGGTGGCAAGCTCTCGACGACCGCCGGTTCGTCGGCGGACTGGTCGGCTGTGGCCCGGGCGCGGGCGGTCTCCGCTTGCGCCCGGCGCACCTTGCGTTGCATCCGTTCCTGGGAGAACGAGATCTCCGCGGCCATGATGACCATGGTGATCCAGCAGCCAAGGATGAGGCCCATGATGATCGACGCCGCCCCGATGATGCCGATCACGGCTTGAGCCCCTGGCCGGAGTGTCCTAACCAGCCGCGGATGGCTGGACCTGCCCGTCGGGGAGGTCTGGATGATTGGGTATGTCTGGATGTATAGTCAACGCAAGCCATGACTCCTCTTCCCGAAGTCTTCGTGGGAGGGCTGTGGTTTTTGACCGGGCCGGTGGATGCAACCACTGGCCCGGCATGATGTCCGGGTTCACAATGTCGGCCAGGTGCCGTGAAAGTGTGCGGCGGGCAGGCGGCGATGCCCGCAGCCGCGAAGGCGCCAAAGCTGGGCAAGGCGGAGCCCGGGCGCGCACGGAGGTCCGCAGATCCCCCCGCCAGACCTCCATGAGGTGGCCCCCCTCACTCTTGCGGGGACGCTTGCTCGATAGTTTGATTGTTACTCGCGGTGCAAGTTTCAGTGACGCCTGCGGGAGCTATCTTCCCAAAGCCTTCACGGCATGCTGCTATGGCAGGAACGCTACGGTTGGGCAACACTGTCACCGGGTAACTGTCCTTGATCGGGAGGAGCAGGCGGGTGTCTGATTACGGCAGCCCGACTGTCCGGCGGCGCCGTCTGGCGGCCGAGCTTCGGCGGCTGCGTGAGCGTGCCCATCTCACCGGGGACCAAGTAGCCGACCGGCTCGGCTGGTCCCCATCCAAGATCAGCAGATACGAGCTGGCCCGGACGGGGCTGAACCCAGCCGAGGTCGGGAAACTTCTGGATCTCTACGGCGTTGACGAGCGCCAGCGCGACGAGCTGCTCGCCCTGGCCCGTGAGGCGCGCATGAAGGGATGGTGGGAGGCCTACGCCGACGCGCTGCCCGAGAACAACCTGGCGTTTATCGGCCTGGAAGCCCAAGCCAGTTCCGTGCGGGAGTGGCACGTCGAGGTCGTTCCTGGGTTACTGCAAACGCAAAAGTATGCCAGAGAGATCGTCCGCGGTTTTCAGCGGGTCGAGACCATCCCCCCGGGCCGGGTTGAGCGCCGTTTGCAGGCCAGGCTGGAACGTCAGCAAGTGCTCTACCGCGAGCCGCCCCTCGAACTGCACGTTGTCCTCGACGAGTCCGTTCTGCTGCGGCGTATGGGCGATAATTCGATAATGGACGACCAGCTGCGTCGGCTGGTCGAAGTCTCGCGGCAGCCCAACGTGACGTTGCAGATCCTTCCACTGGATCAGCCTCACTCGCTGAGCCTGGATTCTTTCGTACTTTTGACGTTCGGTGACGAACGGGGGGCTACGCTGCACGACGTGGCCAGCGCCGAACACCTCACCGGCGAGTTGCACCTGGAAGGCGAGGCCGACACCTACCAGTACCGATTGGCATTCGACTTCCTCGCGCAGCAGTCCCTCAACCCGGCTGAGTCACGGGAGTTGATCGCGAAGACGGTGGGCCGGGTCTGGTCCTAGGAGTTGACCCAATGGTGCACCTAGGGTTTGTCCCGTTCACGGAAGACGGTTACGTTCCCGGCGCAGACCGTGCGTGCGACTGAGCGCGGCAAGTCTCGTCGATGAGCATCGATGGCCTCCAGACCCGTCACCTCGGCCAGTCGTGGTGCTCTGCTGGCGGGGCCTCGTGTGGCGCAGGGTCATCGGCCAGGCCTCCGGCCGCCGCCCAAGCGTAGGCGATCTTGCGTCGCGTCCACTCCTGGGGACCACGGGAGACCACGGGGACCACTGCAGCCTAGACAACTAGGGTGATTCGCACCCGACGACGGCGCCCAGGATGTGCGACCACCGGTCCAGTGTCATGTCCGGGTAACTGAGGGCCGTCTTCGGCGAGTCCGTTCTGCTTCGGTGTGGGCGACAATTCGGTAATGGACGCACAACTTGGCCGGCTGATCGAAGTCCCGCGGCTCCCCAACGTGACGTTGAGTTACTCCGCTGAACAAATTCACTAGCTGAGCCTGGATTTCCTTCGTATTCTCTCAGCTTGGCGAGGAGTGTGACGCTACGCTACACCCCACGTGGTCAGCGCCGAGCACCTGACGGATCAGTTAAACCTCGAGGGTGAGGCCGACACCTACCAGTACTGACTGGCATTCGACTTCCTTGCCCAGCAGGCCCTTGCCCGGCTGCGTCACGGGAGTTGGTTGTGGAGACGGTGGGGCGGGTGTGGCTCGGGGGTTGGCCACTGATATACCGAGAGTGATGAGTCACTCACGGATAGTCAGAATCCCCTATCGCGGCCCGTAACACCGGCCGCAAGTCACCCACGTGAGATCGGAAGGCCAATGAGTCATCTTTTCCCGCACAACGTGACGAAGCGTGACCAGCACGACATGTCCGACGTTCGCTGGTGGAAGAGTTCCCTGAGCATGAGCAACAGCCACTGCGTCGAGGTCGCCGACCTCGGCGGCGGCCACGTTGGCGTCCGCGACAGTAAGGACCGGACTGGCCCGGTCCTGCGGTTCACGCCCGACGAGTGGACGGCGTTTCTGGGAGGCGTCCGTAACGGCGAATTTGACAGGTCTTGACCTGACTGCCTCATTTCGTCTGAATAGTTACTTCGCAGCCCCACGGCCGTAGCGTTAATTAATTTATCGCCGACGCCGCCCGGCGGGCCACGCGATGGACTCCGCCGCCTGACAGCGGCAAGAGAGAAGGCCCCGTGCATCACGTACGGGGTCTTCTTAAATTCTGCGAGCGCGTCATAAAGGCGAAGTCAGCCCTCGGGAGCTCAGCACGGACTCGAACGCGGCGATTAGCCGAGCATGATGGCGAAGCGGGCCTTGACGGTGGAGGCGGTTTCGTCGGCCGGGGTGTTCCAGACTTCCTGGTTGAAGATCTCCACTTCGGCGTAGCCGGTGTAGCCGGCGGCCAGGACGTGGCGGGTGATGGACCCGAAGTCGATCGAGCCGTCGCCGAGATGGGCCCGGCCGAGCAGGGCATCCGCGGGGAGCGGACTGACCCAGTCGCCCAGCTGGTAGCTCACGATGCGGCCGCTCCCCCGGGCGATGTCGGCGGCGACGGCGGAATCCCACCAGACGTTGTAGGTATCGACGACAACCCCGACCGCGTCGGCCGGGAACTGAAGCGCAAGGTCGAGGGCGTCGCCCAGACGGACCAGGACGCACCGATCAGCGCAGAACATGGGGTGCAGCGGCTCGATGCCCAGCCGCACGCCGAGTTCCTGAGCGCGGGGGACAAGCTCGGCGATCGCGTCGGTGATCATGCGGCGGGCCAGGCCGAGGTCGCGGCTCCCGGTCACCAGGCCCCCGGAGACCAGAACGAGTGCGTCGGCCTCCAGGGCGGCCGCCTCCTCGATGGCTGCCCGGTTGCTGGCCAGCGCGGCGGCGCGGCCGTCGGCATCCGGGTGCGTGAAGAATCCGCCCCGGCACAAGCTGGAGACGTGCAGCCCGGACCGGCGGACGGCGGCGGCAGACTCGCCCCGCCCCAGTTCAGCCACCCGGTCACGCCACAACCCGACGGCGGGGATCTCGTGCCGCAGGCACAGGTCCAGGGTCTGCGTCAGGGTCAGGGGCTTGACGGTGGCCTGGTTCAGCGAAAGCCGGCTGGCCGGTATCACGGCCTAGCCTGCGCCCTCGGCCAGGTAGCGGTCCATGCGCTCGACGGCGAGATCCGGATTGAGCAGCGCGCCGGCCGCGGCGGCCTGCTCGAATACCCGGATCAGGTGCGCGGCGGTCCGCCGGTCCTGGAACCGGTCCAGCATGGCGAAGTGTTTCTGAAGGCCGTTGAGCCAGGCCACGAACGCGATGCCCGCCTTGTAGTTGAAGGTCGGCTCCTCGAAGATCGTCCTGCACAGCGGTACGGTCGGGCCGATGACCGCGTCGTATCGGGCGCCGTCGCCCGCGTCCAGCGCCTGGAGCGCCTCGGCGGCGGGCGCGGTGATCGCCGCGAACGCGCCGAGCAGAGCATCGCTGTGCCCATCCAGGCTGCCCTTGATGAGCTCGGCGTAGTTGAAGTCGTCCCCGGTATAAAGGCGCACCCCGGCCGGCAGCCGCCGGCGCATCGCAACCTCGTGGCCGGGATCAAGCACCGACAGCTTGATGCCGTCGACCTTGCTGCCGGCCCGCTGCAGCAGCTCGATCACCGTGTCCGCGGCCGTGTCGAAGTCCACGGCGCCCCAGTAGCCACGTAGTTGCGGGTCGAAGGACTCGCCCAGCCAGTGCAGGATGACCGGCTGGTCGGCCTGGCCGAGAAGGTATCCGTAGACGTTCAGGTAGTCGCCCGCGGACTGGGCGTTGGCCGCCATCGCCCGGCTCGCCATCAGGATCACTTGCACGCCCGCGGACTGGACTAGGTCGAGCTGCTCCTCGTACGCGGTGACGATCTCGCCGAGCCGGTACGTGCCGCCGGCCGCCAGCTGATCGGTGCCCGCTCCGCAGGCCAGTATGGCTGAGTGCCGCGGGTCGCGCTGGGCGGAGCCACGCTGGGCGGAGTCGCGTCGAGCCGGGTCGCGCTGGGCTGCGGCGTCGCGGGCCGCTGCGCGCTCGGCCGAGCATGTGATGAGTTCTCTGGCCTGATCCCAGGTCAGGCCCATGCCTCGCTGCGCGGTGTCCATGGCGTCGGCGACCGCGAAGCCATGGGCCCACAGATGTTCGCGGAACGCCATCGTGGACTCCCAGTCGATGGCGCCGTCGGGAGACGCGGCCACGTGCGCGGCGGCGTACACGCGCCGCGAGGCCGGCCGGGGATAGCATCCGGCCCAGGACGGAGGCGGGATCAGCAGCGGGTCTGGCCGGCCCGGCAGCCGGATGCGCGCGGTCATCTCACGGAGCCTGTCACCGGGCCAGTCACGGATCCAGCCCCCCGGGCGCTCACCGGGCCAGTCACGGTCGAGCCCCCAGGCCGGTCACGGATCCAGCCTGGGTACCTCGATGCGCCTGCCCTCGGCCGACGACTGCAGCGCGAGTCCCGCCAACTGGACGCCTTTGGCGCCCTCGGTGAGATCCCACGGGAAGGGCGTGCCCTCCACGGCGCGGGCGAGAAACAGCTCCCACTGCACCTTGAACCCGTTGTCGAAGGCGCCGTTATCGGGGATGTCGGTCCACTGTGCCAGGTAGTCGATCGGGTCGGGAAGATCAGGATTCCACACCGGCATCGGCGTGCTGACCCGGTGCTGCACGGCGCAGTTGCGCAGCCCCGCCACGGCACTGCCATGGGTCCCGTCGACATGCAACTCGACCAGTTCTCGCCGATTCACCCGCACAGCCCATGAAGAATTGACCGACGCAACGGCACCGCTTTCAAACTCAAGAAGCGCATAGGCGGCGTCGTCCGCGGTGACCTCATACCTCTCCCCGGACTCGTCCCAGCGCACCGGCACATGCGTTGCGTGCCGTGCATAAAGGGCACTTATCGGGCCGAAAAGGTCCTCAAGCAGGTACTGCCAGTGCGGGAACATGTCGAGGACGATGCCGCCGCCCTCCTCCTTGCGGTAGTTCCACGACGGGCGCTGCGAGGCCAGGCCGTCGCCCTCGAACACCCAGTAGCCGAATTCGAGCCGGATCGACAGGACGCGGCCGAAAAAGCCTTCCTTGATCAGCCGCCGGAGCTTGATTACGCCGGGAAGGAACAGCTTGTCCTGGACGACCCCGTGGGTGATCCCGGCCTTGCGCGCGGCCCGGGCGAGATCCAGCGCGCCGCTTAGCGATTCGGCGATGGGCTTCTCGGTGTAGACATGCTTGCCGGCCGCGATGGCCTGGCGCAGGCTGGCCTCCCGCGCGGTGGTCACCTGCGCGTCGAAGTAGATGTCTATGCCAGGGTCGCCGAGCACGTCGTCGAGGCTGGTCGTCCAGCGCTGGATGCCGTGACGTTCGGCAATGTCGCGCAGTCGCTCCTCGTTTCGCCCGACGAGCACCGGCTCGGGGAAGACCGTCGTTCCGTCGTCGAGAGGTACGCCGCCCTGCTCCCGGATGTTCAGCAGGGACCGGACCAGATGCTGCCGGTAGCCCATGCGACCGGTGACGCCGTTCACGGCAACCTGGACGACCTTGCGCGACATAGCTGGCCCTTCGGCGGCCCGGCAGTGTGCCTGGCTTGGGAAAGCACTTTCCCGAGACTAGGCTTGCGGGAGAACATGGGTCAAGTCTGGGATGGGCATGGGGAGGCACTTGTGGCTGAGGTGAACTCCCGGGACCGCCGTCGGCGTCGGCGCGCCGCCGCGCCCGGGCCGGGTGTGAACGCCGCGCCAGGTGCTAGTGCTAGTGCCGGGCCGGGCGCTGGCGCTAGGACCGGTGTGGACGCCCCGCCAGGTGCTGGCGCCAGGCCGGGTGCCGCCGCCAGGCTGGCTGTGGGCGTCACGCCGGAGCCAGGCCAGGTCACCTTGCAGGATGTGGCCGACCGCGCGGGCGTCTCGCTGACGACCGCGTCGCGGGTGGTCAGCGAGGGACCGCGCAAGGTGGGGCAGCAGATGATCAGCCGGGTCCACCAGGCGGTGGCCGAACTCGGCTATACCGCCAACCTCCAGGCCAGGGCCGTGGCCACCGGGCAGAGCAACACCATCGGCGTGGTCGTGCACGACATCGCCGACCCGTACTTCTCCACCATCGCGGCAGGCCTGATGGAGGTGGCCGACTCCCGCCACCTGCTCGTGTGCCTGTCAAGCACCTCGGCCGGGGAGGCCGGGGAGCGGGAGTACGTCTCACTGATGCGGGCCCAGCGCGCCCGCGCGGTCATCCTGGTCGGCAGCAGATCCGACGACCTTGCCGCCCGCGGGCGGCTGGGCGAGGAGATCGAGGCGTTCCGGCAGGCCGGCGGCCGGGTCGTCTGCGTCGGGCAGGGCCTGCTCGGTGTGGACACGATCATGCCGGAGAACGCGGCCGGCGCCGAGTCCCTGGCCCAGGCCCTCGTCGCGCAGGGGCACCGCAGCTTCGCCGTGCTCGCGGGCCCGCGCGGACTGCTCACCGCGCGGGACCGGCTGGCCGGATTCACGTCCGGGCTGCGCTCCTGGTCGG
>Ga0070698_100008290_pt1 | contig 11233 bp, 7 predicted proteins | sample KBSK1502metaG_FD_65477 | JGI IMG/M metagenome (GOLD analysis project Ga0070698, IMG submission 65477) | Corn, switchgrass and miscanthus rhizosphere microbial communities from Kellogg Biological Station, Michigan, USA - KBS K1-50-2 metaG | ecosystem: Host-associated > Plants > Roots >...
CGGGTCCTCCCCAAGCGACTCGAACAGGCGGCCGAAGGAGGGGATGCGGGCGATGTCTAGTCCCGGCCCAAACAGGACATTGTGTCCGGTACGCCATGCCTCCCGGCCCAGCATGTTGCCATACTGCTGAGCTGCCAGGAGATTCCAGGTGGCCGCCAGGGCAATAGGAGCCGGTGGCGCCGTCGCCTTTCCCTCGTTGACATCTCGCCTGTTCCTATCGATGCGGACACCGGCCGGCCCGTCAGCGAAGGTCAGCGTAGGGATGCCAAGCCGGGAAAAGGGTAAGTCTTTCCCGCTCTTCTCGCTGAGCATGTCCACCTTCTCTTCCAGCGTCATCTGCGTGAGCAGGAGAGTGGCACGCTCATCTGGGGACAGCGCCGTATCCATCCATGGCCAATCGTGTGCCGAGGCAGAATGTGTACTCGTGTTCTCCATCTCTTTCCTTCCCTAGCGCACACTCAAGAAACCCTTTCCTGAAGGGATACATGCGCTTTGTACAGCTAGTGAAAATTCGCACTCACCTGTACCCGAGTTCAGCCCTTGACCGATCCGGCCGTCAGCCCCTTGATGACTTTCTGGTTGAGCACCACGTAGAGGAGCAGTGTCGGAATGACCGCGATGCTGATTGCGGCGAATGTCGGCCCCCAATCGACCGAGCCGTGCTCTCCGGTGAAGTTCAGCAGGCCCGTCTGGATGGTGCGATTGCTGTCGCTACTGATGAAGGTCAGTGAGAACAGCAGGTCATTCCAGAGGAAAAAGAACTGAACCAGAGCAATAGTCACGAGCCCATTCGCGACCATCGGCAAAGCCACGCGGTAGAAGATCTGGTAGATGTTTGCTCCGTCCAGGACCGCCGCCTCGATCACCGCGCGTGGGACGGCCTTGTAGAACCCCGCCATCAAAAAGACCGAAAGGGGCAGGCCGAAGGCAGTGTAGGTGAGAATCAACGCCCAGCGGGTATCGATCAATCCTGTCTGAAAGTAGATGGTGAACAACGGCAGCAGCACCATTTGCAACGGCACCATGATCCCGGCAAGGAAGATGAGCAGGATACCGTTACGTCCGCGCCACAGCATCACCTCGAGAGCGAAGCTCGCGGCGACACTGATCAGGAGGATCAGCGCCAGCGACGGAAACACCACGAGCACGCTGTTCAGGAAGTAGGTGCTCATGCCCGAGGTCCAGGCGTCGGCGTAGTTCTGCCAATGAAGGGCCGAGGGCAAGGCCCAGAATGGCTGCAGCGAGAATTCAGCATTCGTCTTGAACGAGGATAGCAGCATCCACAGGAGCGGATAGAGCACCACAACAAGGAGCAGCCCGATCAGCACCCACACTGGGGCTCGGGTGAGGAGCTTCCTCGTCGGGATCCCCCTCTTCGCTCGAACAGTGGGAACGGACCTCTTCGTTTCATGTACTCGTCCTGTGAGTATTTGGCTCATGTGAAACCTCCCTTCTCTAGGCAACGTCGCGGCGGGCCGACCTGAAGATCAGTAGGGTCACGAGGAGGCACATAATGGCGAGTGCCGTTGCGATGGTGCTCCCGTACCCGTACTGGCCGTTGGAGAAGGCCGTGTTGAACATGGACAGGGTCAGCGGCGTCGTCGTCTGTCCCGGACCGCCACCCGTCAGAGCCAGGACGCTATCGAACACCTTGAGCGTCCCATTGACGCTGAAGATCAAAGACGAGAACAGGATAGGCGTCATCAGCGGCAGGACGATGTAGCGTACCAGTCGCCACCCGGTAGCGCCATCGACCCGCGCGCCCTCTATAATGTCGCCGGGGATCTCGACCAGCCCGGCGAAGAGCAGTACGGCGTAGAAGCCCATCGCGCGCCAGATGTCCATAATGACGATGACCCAGAACGCCGTTCCACCCTGACCCAGCCACGGCTGGATCGCACCGTCGAGATGCACTCCCTGCAGGAGGGAGTTCACCAGGCCGTACTGCGGCGCGATCTCGAAGATCTTCGAGAACAACTGCGCGACGGCCACCGTGGGCAGGACGAGAGGGAAGAAGATCAGCGTCCGGATCAGCCCGGAGGCCTTGCCGAGGTAGAAGACGTACAACAGCGACAGCAGCAGGCCGATCCCCACCTGGCCGATGGTCACGACGACTGCGTACTTCAGCGTGAACGCAAAGGCCTGCCAGAACGACGGATCGCGTACGAGCAGGGTATAGTTCTGAAAACCGACGAACTGGAAACCGGAGAGGACATTGCCCTCGAACAGCGTATAGACCAGCGACCAGACAACCGGCACCAGCACGATGAGGGAGTAGATGAGCAGCGCGGGCCCCACCAGGAGCAGCGCCGCTCTCCGATCGCGCAGCATTGTTTCCATACAGTAACCTCCAGAGGCCTTCATCGGGCTCTACACTCAGAGTAACGCAGGCTAAAACGCTTGCTGGACCGCAACCATGAAATCATTGGGGGACATGGCACCAGTTGCCAGCAAGGCAGCATCCTGTTGAGAGATGTTCGTCGCCTTCGTCGAGAACTGCGCTTCGAACCAGAGCACCGGCTCACTCACCTGTTTGATCTGGTTCTCGACCAACGAGGTCAGCGCGTCAAGGTTCGCGGGTGGGTTATGAACGACAAAGCCCGTCACCGCCCCCTCCTTCTGCAGCGCCACGTCACCATAGTTCTTGGCCATGTACGCGAGCCACTGCCCGACGGTGGCGTTGTACTTCTGCTTGTTCATCGAGGTAGGCTGACCCGCGTTCATGGGTGTCTGGGTCGAGCTTCCTGTACCGCCGGTGACATTTGGGAACGGGAAGAAGCCGATGTTGTCCGCGCCGATCTTATTGCGCGCGGGATTGTTGAAATCGCGCAGCTCCCAACTGCCCATATAGAACATGGCGGCTTTGCCCTGCAGGAAGACGTCTACCGCCGGGTCGTATGCGATGGTGGCCACGCCTTTGCCGAAGTAGCCCTGCTTGCCCAGGTTGGCGACGGCCTGTGCCGCCTCGACATAAGGCGCATCGGTCAGCTTTGCCTGGCCGCTCTTGACGCTTTCCAGGGCGCCGGGGCCGAGTTTGCGGAAAAGGTAGTTGCCAACCAGGCGGGTGATCGGCCACCCCTGTGTACCAGACGCGGAAAACGGTTGGATGCCCTTCTGGTGCAGGGTGCCAGCAATCTGGACCAGTGCGTCCCACGTATCTGGTGGCTGAAGGCTGTTCTGTGTAAAGATTTGCTTATTGTACCAGAACCCCTCGATGTTGAGCTCAAATGGAAGTGCGACGAGTTGGCCATTGAAAACCTTCTTGAGTAGCGTGGCCGCTACCGGTTGAAGCTCCTCGAAGACGCCGAGTTGCTGGAAGGTTGACTCGATGTCCAGTCCCTCGCCGTTCTTCACCAACTGCGCCATCAGATCTGCTGGCGGAGAATTGTAGAGGATTGGGAGGGCACCCTGCCCGGCAAGCAACTGAATCTTCTGGTACAGTTGAGTCTGCCCCGCGAAGTTCACCTTGAACGTGGTGCCGGGGTGCGTCTTGGCGTACTGGTCGGTGATGGTGGACAGGACGAGCGGCCAGCCCGTGCCCTCCTGCTGGACAGACAGGAACTCGATCGCAGCGCTACCGTTGCTGTTGGTCGAGCCGCCGGTGGACGAGCCGCACCCGGCGAGAAACGCCGCTAAACTAATCGTCGCGCCACCCGCGACCTTGACGAACTGGCGCCGATTCAGGCGCTCGGAGACAATTTCCTCAATGAAAGACATCTGCTTAATCCTCCCGAAAGATACGTGTGGTGAGAAAGACGACAGACTTTTAGAACGAACCAACGCTGTGTCTCTTGGTACTACGATGACTCGAACGGACGCAACACGAGCGATACACTCATTGATACTGATTCCTTGAGGACCCTCCTTATCCTCAGTTCGGAATGGTGAGTTCTATGCAAATATGCACCTATATTAAATAATCCTTGTGGAATAAAGAGTGTTGCAGCTGAGTTTACCAATACTACGCCCGAAAGCCCCTCGGGTGCTTAACCACATCCTTGGGTCCTCGAAGCGAGTCAGACCGCAAATTTCTTGGAGCGAGATGATGTTTTCGTGGCTTAATCTCAGCAATGGGCTTGAGAAGAGCCTCACGAATTTGTAAGTAATCATGTGAATACTACACTCTTTCTTCAATAAGCGTCCAAGGAATAGTTGCTAATAGTTGTGGATGAGATTCTACTCTAAGCGCTCACGGTTCGCTCATTCGTTAGCATTGCCCTCCAAGAGAAGATGTGCGTGAGCGGAAATGGGAACGATTGCTCTCCTGACCTCTTTTTCCGCGTGATCAATGGGCATACGTTGTCCGAGTTACTTTACATTGTAATCAGGTAGCGTTAAAATAAGCGTTAAAAGAACGTTAAATTCTACTGTAAGCAAATTCTAAGCAATTATATCATTCTCACTTTCACAATTAAATGAGGCAATTTCTTCACAATTAAATGAGGCATTCCCTTCACGAGGGTTACTTTTCTTGCTATCTAACGGCACCTCGCTGTAACATGCTGGCCCTTTGCCACTTTTGATGAAGCACTGAAGGCTCAAGCGTATCATACCTTTCTGGCAAAGCGCACCATCTGATAGACACGGCTATAACTCGGTGGCTTCCAGCCTTGTTGCTGCGCGACCTCTGTCACCTGGCGATGAATAGCTGCGCCCGAACGTGGAGGCGTTTGCAATGCTAATTTCTCAATCAATTGCACCAATTCTGAAGGCCTGCCTCGAGGCTTTCCTCGGTCGGATCGTTCCTGGCGGGCGAGTCCGACAAGTCCACGTTCTCGGTAGCGCTTTATCCATCGCTGCACTGTACTAAGTGGGAGATGATGCGTTCGGGCAATCTGTGTCTGCGGAACACCCTCCTCTAAAGCTGGACGCAGGATGACAAAGCGTTCAAGTGCTTGTACCCGCTGGGCCTCGGAAAGTTTCGCGAGCAGAGGCGGTTGTTTAGCCATGACGTGTATGTCCTCCAATCCACAATAGGCGGATAAGGCGACATCAGACAACTGAAAAATCACTTTCTTGCATCATCCCGTCTCCTCCTTGTTGTTCCGTGAGTCGCTCGCGCATGTGTCGCATCGCTCGTGACATGTCGCTTCTGACGGTGCCTGGTGGCTTGTTCAGCCTCTCGGCTATCTGCTGGTAGGTAATCTTTCCAGGCTCGGTACCGTTTTGAGACAGACATTTGAGCACGACCACCTCCCGCTGCGTGTCCGTCAGGCTCTTGAGGGCCTCCGTGACGGTTCTACAGGCCTCTCTGATCGTTTCACAGCGCTCAAGCCAGTAGGCAGGCTCATAGGTAACGTCAGCTACCCTCCTTGCTGCCATATCCTCACTGTCGTTTTCCCATCCAAGCAGACCAGCGTGATGCGTCGTTCTGTGCCATTGTTCGAGACATTCAATCGTTTTCTGCCTCACAATCACATAGAGCCAGTGCTGTAGGTGAAGGTTGTCGAGCTTCTGACGGTGATGACGAAGGTCTTTGTAGGCACTGAAGAGCCCCTCCTGTACGGCATCTTCGGCCAGGTACGTGAGACCCGAGCTTTCAAGGAGCTTGTAGGCCCAGCTATAGAGTTCGCGCCAGTAGTCTTCTACAACTTTGCCAAAGCCAGCATCGAAGTCTTCTTTCATCCAGGCGAGCAGCCGCTGATCCTGTAATGCGTGTCCTCGTCCTTGAGAAGGCCGCTGTTCTTCTGACTGACACCTTTTTCTCTGGGACAGAGTGCTATCCAACGTGAATTCCTTCTTCACTTCTGAGCATACTTACTAAACTAACTAAATTTAGTATACTGAAGAATAGCTGGAATGTCAATGGATTTTGACGTCTTTCCCCCACTAAAAGCTTGACAATCTGCTATTATTCGAGTAAGATAACTTTGTTAGTTAATAAAGGAGCGAGGCAAGGCACAATATCCATGCAACAACAAATAAAATCTGCTGATCGTTTTTTGATCCGTAATATCAATCAGAGTGTTCTCCTGAATTTGATTCGAGCCCACGCACCGATTTCACGCCCACAACTAGCTACGCTGTCTGGCCTCAGCCAGGTAACGGTGATAAAAATCACGAACAACCTCATCGACCGTCAACTGATTCTTGAAAAAGAGTACGCGGAATCGACAGGCGGGCGTCGGGCGGGATTGTTGGAAATCAATCCCGAGGGGAGCTTCGTCGTTGGACTGATGTCCCAACCGTATTCGCTGACGGCGGTCATTCTCAATTTGAACGGCGAACCTGTCTACGCCATGCAATGGGATATTACGTTTCGCGACAACTACCCGCAAGCAATAGACATCACCGCGCAGTGCGTCGAGGAACTATTTACGAAGAGCGGCGTTCCCAGGGAGAAGATTATCGGTGTTGGCCTGGGTATGAGCGGGTTAATTGATGCCGAGCGCGGCTGCTGCATCGATTCATGGATGATGAACTGGCAAAACGTTGAGATCAGCCGCCCCCTGGAAGAGCGCCTGGGGGTCCCTGTTTTTCTTGATAATGATGTGAATTGCCTGGCGATTTATGAGAAACTCTTCGGCCAGGGTCAGCCGTATCATCATTTTCTGGTGGTGGCTGTTGGACGGGGTGTTGGCCTGGGCATCGTCATCAATGGTGATCTCTATCGCGGAGCGTTCGGGGGGGCGGGCGAGTTTGGCCATACGGCGGTGTCTACCGAAGGGCGTCTGTGTGCTTGCGGCAACCATGGCTGTCTGGAGACCTATATCTCTGAATCCGGCATCGTCAAGAATTACCTCGAATATGTGCATTCAACCACCTACAGTCTCGAACAGGGCATCCAGGAACCAACGATTTTGGAAGTCGTCGAACGAGCGAGAAACGGCGATGAAGCGGCGATAGCTGCCTTTCAACGAGCGGGGATACTTCTAGGCGTATCCATCGCCAATCTTGTCAATATCTTCAACCCGGAATGTGTCATGCTTACTGGTCCCGATGTTGATGAGAGTATCCTGGCAGGTGGCTTGCTTCTAGAACCAATGCATCAGGCGCTCAAGCAGCACCTGTTCTCGCAAATCGGGAAGGATTTGCCCTTCATCGTCGTCGAACGGCGCGGCTTTGAAAGTTGGGCGCGCGGTGCCGGAAGCCTGGTCCTGCGTCACTTTTTCGCTTCCCCGGCTCGTGTTCACTCTGAGCGGACGTTTGCACGTGGCTAGCGCTTTTGGGAGTTCTTGCTTCTCTCTTTCTTTGGTGTCAACCGTTGCAATGCCGACACTTCCATGGAGAAGGAAAGGCACGAGCATTTATGAAGTTCAAAAATATTCCACAGACCGATTTATATCCGTCAGCGATCTGTCTGGGAACCGCATCTTTTGGAACCTCCATCGACACCTCCACCGCTTTCCAAATGTTAGATACCTTCGTCGAGTACGGGGGAAATTTCATCGACACAGCTCATATATATGGAGCCTGGGTCCCCGATGGCGTGGGGCTCAGTGAAAAAATTATTGGCCAGTGGGTCAAAGGACGGCGTGTAGAAGAGAACATCGTCATTGCGACGAAAGGTGCGCACCCCCTTCTCTCAGCAATGGATGTTCCCCGGTTGTCCCGCCAGGACGTGGTGGCCGATCTCGATGAGAGCCTTCATTATTTGCAAACCGCATCTATCGATCTCTATTGGCTTCATCGGGATGACCCAACGCGCCCGGTCGCAGAAATTCTCGAGACACTCAACAGCCAGGTAAAACAGGGGAAAATCCGCTATTTCGGATGTTCTAACTGGCGCGTGGAGCGTATTGAAGAGGCCATGCGCTATGCAGCCGAACATGGTCTTGCCATCGTCGCCTATACCTCTCAAGCCCATGGTTATTTCTCCAAAGCCAGCAACAACCTGCATCTCTTCCCGATCAAGTGCGTAAAATGTATACCAATGGAGAGAATACCGGGCGGTTGCGCCGGCTTCAGAGAGTATCCTCGGCATCTGAGGTACCAGGAAACATATAAGTGATGGCTGGAGCTTGAAGAGCATTGTCATTTGCAAGGGGTCGCATCATACCAAATTCGCTTTCGAAGCTCTCCTGATTGTTCGGCCTGATTGCACCGCGGAACACTCTTCACCCAGATGGGAGCGAGCGGCCCATACTCGTTCAACAGAACCGCGGTGGTCGTCCACACCACCAATCCCGAGGTTTGCATGAGTCTGGCCTGAGCTACCCGTTGTATCCGCCTCTCCTGCGCTATATCCAGCGTGATACAGAAAAGCCTCGGCAGACTCGAGGACTCTCTTACCCACTCGCGCGAGGCGATGTAGTGCGCGTACGAAGTGAATTTGATCGACAGATCACGCACATTCATCGTACCGCGATCCCACTCCAACCAGAAACGCACCTGCTCTTGCCCGACACGATATTCTGCCAGCGCATCAGGCCTCAGGTTGTACCACTCCCCGTTCACCTGGTAGCGCCGCTCGCAGAGAGCTCCCGTCTCCCACCAGCAGAGCGCGTTTCCCGTTTCCCGTCTTGCGGACTGCATCAGCCTCGCGAAGAAGCCATAGATTCCAGCAGTGTGCAGCACGCGCTCCAAAAGCCAGGCTTCTCCACGCTGCGCCACTGTCGGCGTTTCCCCGTCAGCCGTTTCGTCAGACACGACTGCAATGTTGCGGATATGTATATGGTTCGCTGCGGCAATCAGGCGCAATCCGCGTTCGCACAGGTGCCAGCGCTTGCCGACCTCAGTCACCATCGACTCCAGGCAGCCCAGTTGATGCAGGCCATACAGCGCACAGCGCGCTGACCCTCGCTGGAGATTCAGAAACGCCGCTAGTTCCTCGTCAGACAGCAGCGGGTGTGCCAGCAACAGGCGTAAGGTCTCCCACTGGCAAGTGGTCAGGCGCAGCCCAAGCAGAGCGACCTCCTCCTGGTCCTCCAGCCCATTTCGAGTGATGCGCGAGGCGCGTTTGGCCAGGTTCCCCACCACGAGACGTCTGAGACGAATGGTGGTCCCGGCACAACATGCCGTGATACCGGAGGCGTTCGAATGGGATCGTGAGCCCAGCTTCTCATCCTCGCTTTCCACTATCCCCAGCGAAGGGAGGAACACCGCGGGTGGTACCGACCCCAGCAGCTCTTGCAGGTGACAGGGATGATCAGTAGACAGTGTGCGCCAGTTGAGCAACCAGGGATTCACGCGGCCGCTTTCCTGCGGAGGAAGACAGGCCAGCGCGCCCGCGAGCGGGTCAAGACGCAATTTCAGCGTCGAGGCCTCGACCGTGCGCTGCCAATGCTCACATTGGCGAGGCACCCCAGCCAGGATCAGCACCGGCAGCATATGCTGATAAGAAGACCAGCGTTCGGGCGACTCGCGCCAGCACAGGAGACGTTCGAGCCGCAGGCGCATCAATCGCGCATCATGCAGCTCCGTGGAGAGGAGGAACAGGCCATACCACCGATCTAGCATGCTCTCATCGTTCTGCTGCGTCCGAACACACAAAGCGATCAGACCATCAGCAAAGAAGCCCATCACCTGTTCGCGGTACCGGAAGCGGTGCGTCACATCACGCTGCCAGGTCCAGCGTACCAGTTGTGGTCGTCTTCCCCCGGTCGTCATGGCATCCGCCGCATGGTCGACGAGACCATTCACCACATCCTGGAGCGTCAGCAACGTGGGTAATCGCGGGAGCAAACGCAGCAGCCCTGCTTCATCTGCTCGCCAAAGGCGGGCGAGATCGCGGGCCGGACGCTCCAGGCGCATCGCAACCACATGCAGGCCGAAGTTGCTCAGGTGGTAGAGCCACCTGCCCGCCCCCGGTGTTTTCGGCAGGACGCTTTCCAGCAGCCCTCTCGCTTCCAGCTCTTGCACATGGCGGTAGACGGTGGCGCGGCTCGCCCAACGAGCGACACCCACCACCAGGTCGTCGGCACGTTGCAGTGGGTAGCGCAAGAGCCAGTGCAGGAGCCGCCAATCGAGTTCAGCGAGGGACTCGGATTGCTTCACCAGCTCCTGTGCTGTAGGCTTGCGTTCCAACCGACGCCTCACAAGCGTGGATTCAGACATTGGCGGTGTCGCTTTTCTCATCTTCTTGTTCAACAGTTGATTCGCCCTCTTCACCCTCACGATACATCAGATGGATGTGCGATGGCACTGCTCCTTCCTGCGACTTCTTCTGGTTGCTCCCGCCACGCTTCTTGTGCCGTCGTGCGCCGCCCGCCTCTTCTCCTGAACTGGTATCGCCCGCCCCCGTTTCCTCTTCCCCGCGCCTGCTTGGCGCTCGCTGTTTGGTCGGCGTGGCACTTCGCTGGCGCGCCTGCGTCTTCCGGATCAGGTCGTCCACCGCCCCGGCGGGTCGCGCGTCCCGCCGCCGACTGCGCAGGCGCACGAACTGCGCCATTTCCTCGTCGGGACGTGGCGGCGCGTCCAGGTTGAGCGAGAAGACGGGCAGGCGATGACCGCCCAGCGAGAGCTTCACGTAGCACTGGAAATCGTCCAGGTTGGTGATGTCGTCCTCGGCGATGCCGTCCAGTTCGTGCAAGAGGCGCGCATCCTCTCCTGCCATGTGGAAGGCGAAGAGGTGGTCGATATTGGCCAGCACCGTCGCCCGCAGGGTGCGATCCAGCCGATCGAGGTAGGCCAGCGACTGCGTGGCGAGGGCGAAACTGCCGCCGTACTTGCGCAGCTCCGCCAGCATCCCCTGGTAGTTGGTGCCGCGGTAGACCTGGAACTCGTCGATCAGCACCAGGTAGCGCCTCCGCTGCTCTTGTGGCAGGGCGGCCTGCTCAGCGAGCGCCGACTCGAAGAGGCCCAAGAGCACAATGCCGATCAGTTCGGAGAGGTCAGCCCCGACCACGCCGCTCGCCGTGCTTACCAGCAGAAGCTGACCCGCGCGGATCACCTCGCGCAGGTTGATGGTCGAGCGCGGCTGGCCCAGGATGCGCCGCGCCACACGCGAACTGGCGAACTTGGAGAGCTTGGTGATCACCGAGGAGGTGATCTCGCGCTGCTGGTGGGCGTCCATTGGCTCGTAGTAATGCTGCCACCAGTCGAGCAGCAGGCCATCGCGCACCTGTTCCAGCACGGCATGGCGGAAACTGATCACTCGCAGGAGCGGCACCACGTCGAGCAAGGTATATTGTTTGTCAGGCCCTTGAGAGGGATCGCGCTCGATGAGCCACTCATTGGCATCGGCCAGGGTCTTGAGCGCGTATTCGAGGACGTTTTCGGTACGCGAGCCGTAGCTTGCTACCCACAGGTGTTCGGCAAGCGTGATGAGGGTATCTACCACCTTATCGCGGTC
>Ga0070698_100008292_pt1 | contig 11233 bp, 10 predicted proteins | sample KBSK1502metaG_FD_65477 | JGI IMG/M metagenome (GOLD analysis project Ga0070698, IMG submission 65477) | Corn, switchgrass and miscanthus rhizosphere microbial communities from Kellogg Biological Station, Michigan, USA - KBS K1-50-2 metaG | ecosystem: Host-associated > Plants > Roots >...
GCTAGCCCCGACCCCGCCACCCCGCGCTCCGCTAGCCCCGACCCCGCCACCCCGCGCTCCGCTAGCCCCGACCCCGCCACCCCGCCCTATCGTCCACTTCGACGTGCTCGTGGCCGACCTGGCCGCGGCGCACGAGCGGGTGCTGGCGTCGGGCGGGACCTACCTGGCCGAACACGTCTCCCCCCGGCCCGGTCCCGGCGGGGAGCCGGTTCCGTGGCGGGTCTACACCGACCCCGCCGGACACCCGTTCTGCTTGGTCACCCGCTGAGCGGCTCACTCGCCCGACCGCAGCACCCGGCGCGGGTGCCTGCCGTCGACGTAGCCCACGAACGGCGGGTAGATGTTGTAGCCGAGCAGTTCCTGAAGCCGTTCGGGCAGCTGCCGGACGATGGCGCGGGGGACGGCGAGGCAGTGGTTCTCCTGCGGGCGCAGCCAGGCGACGACGTACTCCAGGATCACGCCGAGGCGCGGCTGGCCGGTGCGGTTCGCCCCGCCGCCGTGCCAGAGGCTGCCGAGGTAGAACATGGCCGAGCCCGGCGCCATAGTGGCGGTCAGCACCGGGTCCTCGGCGGCCGGCTGGCGCCCGGGTTCCCAGCGGTGGCTGCCCGGGACGAACCTGGTGGCGCCGTTCTCGGCGGTGAACTCATCCAGCGGCCACATGGTGTTGACCACCACCGGCGGGTGCGGCTGCGGGAGCGGGTAGATCGCGTCGTCGCGGTGCAGCATCTGGGCCCGCTCCCCGGGCCCGATGCGGATGCCCACCGGGGCGCTGAGCTGGTAATGCCCCAGGACCTGATCGAGCACCCCGAGCAGTAGCGGATGGGTCGCCAGCTGGTCGAACGCCCGGGTCTTGGCGAACAGGGCGTACACCCGCTGGGTGGCGAACCCCTCGAACGCGTTGCGGCCGGTCGGGGTCAGCTCCAGGACTCGGTCCAGGTCCGCCCTTGCTGCCGCGACGTCGTCGTCGCTCATCAGGCCAGAGACGATCACGTAACCGTCGCTGGTCAGCCGCTGCGCCACATCCCGGGCGGTGGACGTCGCGCCTGGCATCGGGGCCATCACCACGAGCCTAATCCAAGGTCATCCCCAGGGACTCCCCCTGAGGACGACCGGCAGCAGCCCGCCAAAGAACGGGCTGAACAGGACGTGCCCGTCCTGGGCCACGGTGGCCACGTGCAGTGGCAGCTGCCAACCCGGCCCCGCATGCGCTCCGAGGGGCCGGCCGACACGATTCCACCGCAGGCCCGTGCCGGGGCAGAAGAACTGGAAGGCCCTGGGGTCAACTGCCACCGTGCACGTCGTATACGGCTTCGTCGGGTATATGAACAGCCGTTCGATGACGTAGAAGGCGCGGGGGGCGTGGATCAGGTAGAACCCCCTCCGGGACATGATCCCGAGAAACGAACGGCTGCCCGGCAAGGAGGCGGCCGGGACCGTCGTGACAGATCCGATCGGGTATCCGGCAGCCCGGCCGAGCACGTAGTAGGTGCCGTGCCAGATCGTGCCCTCACGCAATCCCGGGAAGCTGAGCGACCGCACCACGGCCCAGGCGGCTTGCCGCTCGGCGCGGCTGGCCTGCGGGCCGAGCCAGACGGTGGCGACGAAGTTGAAGCCGTCCCCGAAGAAGCCGCGATACCAGGGATGGGGCTCCTTGCCGCCAACGTACGGCCTGGTCCGCTGAAACGACGACCGCGGCAGCGGCAGTGTGCTGTCGCGCAGCGGCGGAACCGCCACCGGTCCTCCCTCGCTGGACCAGATCTGCACCGCCACGCCACCGGCAGGGAAGCTGCGCAGCCAGCCCATGGGCGGCGTGCTCGCGCTCGGCGCCCGGAGGTCGGGCGGGAAACTCGTGACGCGGACGCCGTCGATGGTGACCCTGCCCTCGCTGTGGAAGTGCGCTGCCTGCATGCCCGCCGGATACCGGATGGTCCAGCCGGAGCCTGGATCGACGAACTCCCCGGCCTTGCCCTGGGCTGGCGAACCGGGCTGTCTAGCAGCCGGACCGAACGCCCGGACCAGGGCAAGCGTGCCGATCACCACCACAGCAACGGCGAGCGCGGCCGCGATCGGGGCGATTGCCTGCCATCTCCGGTTGGCAGCCGGTGGCTCGCGCCGGGGCCCCCGCAGGGCCCGATCCCGCAGGCCGGCCGGCATATCCAGGCTCTTGAGCTTCCGTAGCTCTTGCTGCCACCGTTCAGGCATCGCCTGCCTCCTCGTCCCCGAGGAGTTCGCGCAGCCGGCGCCTCCCCCGGAACAGGTGCACCTTCACCGCCCCCACCGAGGTCCCCATCCGCCGGGCGACCTCCTGGACCGGCAGGTCGGCCTCGTAATGCAGGACGACCGCGGCGCGCTGCGCCGGGCTGAGTTGGCGGAGCGCCGGCACCAGGGCGCCGAGACCGGCCGCCGAATCAGCGGCCTGGTCCGGCTCGTGCGCCGGTTCCCGGCGCTCTCGCCGAAGATCCTCCGCAGCCAGCCGGAAGGCGGTGCGATACAGCCAGGGCACCGGGTCGCGGATCTGCCCGGCCTGCGCCAGCGCGCGGGCAAAGGCCTCAGCCACGGCATCGTCGGCCACGGCCCGGCGCCCTGCCGCGAAGGCATAGACCGTCCGCCACAGGGCGGGCGCGGCATCCCGGAACACCTGCTCGTAGTCGGCCGCCGTGCCCGCCCGTACCCGGTCCGGCCCCTTGCCGCGCACGTCCCACACTCCAATAGAGGCTCAGGGGACCTGAAAGGTTAACAACACTTCCCGGTGACTGGGGACCCATCTAACGGCGCGTGGAGGGCTGGCTGTCCTCGGCGGCACTGGCACCGGTGGGCCGCTCGCCTGACCGGACGGCCGCCTGGGTGCGGGGGCGCGTTTCGGGGGCGAACAGCCCGAGTACCGCGGCCAGGCCGAGCGCGGCGGCGGCCACCTCGAAGGCCGCCGCGTAGGAGTACGTGTCGACGAGGAGGCCGGCCACGACGGGCCCGGTGACCGCGCCAGTATCGCCCGCCATTTGATAGGTCGCGACCAGGCTCCCGCTCCGCTCTTCCCGCCCCCGCGCTCTGCTTGTCCCGCCCCCGCGCTCCGCGCCCGCGCCCACCGGGCGCCCGCCCCCCGGCTCTTCCCGCTCCCGCGCTCTGCTTGTCCCGCCCCCGCCGTGCGCGCCGAGGATGTCGCCGATCATCGCCGACGGCGCGACGTCAAGCAGCCCGGAGCCAAGCCCGGCCACGGCCAGCGCGGCCAGGTACCCGCTCAGGCTCGGCAGGAACGCGAGCATCACCAGGCCCCCGGCGCACACGGTGCAGCCGGCCACGATGACCGGGCGCCTGCCCAGAGCGTCGGCCGCCCACCCACCGGACAGGAGTGTCGCCGCATTGAGCGCGGCGAACACCAGAAACCCCAGGCCGGTCCAGAACGCCGACCGGTGCAGGACGTCCCGGACGTAGAGCGGCACGATGGCGCTGCGCACCCCCATGACCGCGAACCCGTCCGCCAGGTTGGCCGACGCCGCGGCCCGGTAGGCGCTGCTGCGCAGCGCCCTGGCTATCGTGGCGAACGTCCGGGCGGGCCGCGTCTCCGTGGCCGGCTGCGCCGACGGGTCCCGCAGCCCGAACGCCGCGATGACCGCGGGGACCACGAGAAGGCCGCCGTAGATCAGGAACGGCGCCCGCAGCGACCAGGCCGCGACCAGCCCGCCGACCGCGGGGCCGCTGATCCCGCCCACCAGGAACCCGCCGCTGAACAGGCCGCTGGCGCGGCCCCGCTGCCCGCCCGGCACGCTGACCAGCAGCAAGGTCTGGGCGCTGATGCTGAACATCGCCGAGCCCACGCCGCCCGCGCCGCGCAGCACGAGCAACTGGACGAACGACTGGGAGAACCCGGCCAGCACGCTGCTGACCGCGACGACGGCGATGCCGGCCGCCATCACCGCGTGCTCGCCGAACCGGTCCACCAGCCGGCCGGCGGGCAGCGCCGCGGCCACCCGCATCAGCGCGAACGCGCTTATCACGCCGGCGGCCGCGGCCGTGCTTACCCCGAACTGGCGGGCGAAAGCCGGAATGGCCGGCGCGACGATGCCGTACCCCAGCGCGACGGTGAACGAGATCGCGGTGAGCACCGCCACCTCCCGCGGCAGCCCGCGGAACGGGCTACGCGGCATGCCAGGCACATACCGAATTGTCCGGTGGGCGGAGCGCCCGCGCACCTTTTTTCCACCGCGGCTGTCCTCTTTTCCACTGTGGCTGTCCCCCCGGGCACTATTGTCGCGACATTTGTGGGACAGTTGGATTGCGGTCTCAAAGGCGGCTGATGGCGAGGCTGGCCCTGGGGGGGGTGACGGCTCGCATTGGGTTACCGCGCCGTCGGCGGGATCTGGAGGTGAAACCGAAGCGGCCGTTCGGCTGCCCGAGGAGGCTTGATGACCCCCGCTCATCCGGGGCCCGCCGACATGGATCAAAGTCGGCCCACGCCGGCTCGCATCTACGACTACATACTCGGCGGAAACAGCAACTTCCCTGCCGACCGGCGAGCCGCCGAGCAGATCCTGGCCGCCGTCCCCGAGGTGAAGGACGCCGCGTGGGCGAACCGCGGCTTCCACCAGCGGGCCGCCGTCTGGATTGCCGAGCACGGCATCAGGCAGTTCATCGACATCGGCTCCGGGCTGCCCACCGTTGGCAACACGCATGAGGTGGTGCGGCGGGTGGCCGCGGACGCCCGCGTCGTCTACGTGGACAACGACCCGATGGTGCCGCTGCACAGCGAGGCGCTGCTGAGCGGCCAGCCGGACACCGCGGTCGTCCTCGGCGATCTGCGCGATCCGGAGACGATCATCGGCCACCCCGAACTGCGCGCGCTGATCGACTTCGGCGAGCCCGCCGGGCTGCTGATGACCGGCGTCATGATGTTCGTGGCGGATGGCTCCAACCCGTGGCGCCTGGTGGCGCGCTACCTGGAGGAGCTGGCATCGGGCAGTTACCTGGCGCTGTCGCACCTGACCGGCGACCAGAAGCCGCCGCAGGCGGCGGCCGAGTTCCAGGCGGTATTCGACACCGCGACCGAGCACCTGTACCTGAGGTCCAAGCCCGAGGTGGAACGGTTCTTCGACGGGCTGCAGCTGGTCCCGCCCTACGAGGGCGCCGAGCCCGGCCTGAGCTACGCAGGGGTCTGGGGCGCGGAGGACCCGGCGGCGGCCGACACCGACGGGTCGAGGTGGCTGTACGCCGGGGTCGCCAGGCGGCCATAGAGCGAAGCCCCGGCCTCTGGGGGATGGGCCGGGGCTCCTATGCGTGACAGATACCTGTCGGAGGCGAAACGCCTACGGTCGTGGCGGCGTTACAGGGCAGCACTAGCTACCATCCCGGCATGGGCCTGGCCAGAACTGCGGTGCCCCACTGTCATTCCCGGTGGGCACCAGCGGCCTGGAATGCCCCTACTGTCACACCGGCACCCACCGGGTCTGATCTCGTCTGGGGCGGCGTTGTTTGGACGGCCCTGTTCGGACGGCGCTGCTCGAATGGAGCTGCCTTGATGGCGCTTACCAGTACTGCGTGGTGGCGCCCGAGGTGCGGCGCACCTGGCCGGCCATCTCGGGACGCTCGTACACCGACTGGATGGCGATGCGGCCCGGTCCCTCCAGCGTCAGCCACGTCGTCTTGGCCTGCCAGCGCGGTGAGCTGAACCAGTAGGCGCCCCTCGGGTACTCGAAGTGCAGGAACATCCGGACCGTCTGGTCCTTCCAGACCAGCCCGCCCGGCTGCACCAGGATGCGCTGGCGAGGTTGCAGGTCACGGATGAACGTGTTGCCGGGTGCGTGCAGGAGCAGGAGGCCGTTGCCGCCGGTGGCCGCGAAGCGGTCGATCGTCCGGCCCAGCGGGTAGTGCCATTCCTCGTTGTTATCGTCCTGGGTGGTGAACCAGACGTTGGAGTTGTCCCACCCGTAGCCGATGTTGCCGGTCGCGACGAGGAAGCGGTGCTCGACCACGTCGATCGCCCGGCCGGGGGCCAGCGGCACGGCCAGTGTCTCACCGGGCTCGTCAGCGCTGAACGCGATGTGCCCAGGGCCCTGCGCCCGCATCATGATCAGCGGCATACCGGCCCGCATCCGCTTCCACCCGCCCTTCAGGGGGAGGTTGTCGAGGCGGATCCTCGGATCGTTGTGGAGCAGCTGGTGGTGGGAGAAGTACACCCAGTCGGTCTCGTGCAAGTCCATCTCTGCGACGGGCACGTACGCGCCGCTGATCTGGCAGGTGGAATGGCCGAAGCGGATGCGGGCCATGTCGCGGATCGCCGGCTGCTCGATCCAGCCGGAATCGGAGACCTTGAGCCGGACATCGACCGCGGCACCGCAGTGCGGGCAGGTCGCGCCCCCGCCTTCGCTGGCCAAGCGGCAGAACGGGCAGGTGTAAGCGCCTTGGGTGGGTGGCATGGACATGTCGGTCCCCTACTCAGAACCGTGGTGGACGTACATCGACTGGATGCCGACCCGGCCGGGGCCCGTCATCTCGGCAAGGTACATATTGTGGCCGCCCATGAGCCCCGTCTTGACGTTCTGCTTGGCCACCTGCATGGTCACCGACGAGTCCTTGTAGAGGAAGCCGCCCGGCTCAACCATGATCGTCTCGCCCGGCTGCAGCGTCTTCTGGAACACGTTGCCGTAGCCGTGCAGCAGCAGCAGCCCGGGCTGGTTGCTGGTGACGAAGCGGTCCATGTACATGCCCCCGCCGCCGTGCAGCACGTTCGCCAGGCCCTTGATCCGCACAAACGAGTAGTTCAGCGAGTGCGTCCCGGCGAGGAAGGCGTGCTCACGCACGTCGAGCTCCATCGACGGGTGCAGCGGCAGCACCACGACCTCGCCGGCGGCGTCACGGGAGAGCGCGACACGGCCCGGCCCGTGGGCGACGCTCAGGATATGCGGCATCCCGCCGATCATTCGTTTCATGCCGCCCGGGGTGTTCAGCGCCGACATCGGCACCTGCGGCTCCTTCCAGAGCATCACGTGGTGCTCGAAGAACACCGAGTCCCCCTGCGCCAGCGCGAGCTCAGCCACCGGGACGATCTCCCCCTCGATCTGGCAGGTGGAATTGGAGAAGCGGAACTCGGTCATGTCGCGCAGCCGGGGCGCCTCGGCCCAGCCGGAGTCGCTGACGAGATTCCTCGTGTCGAGCGGCGCGCCGCATGTCGTGCAGCTAGTGCGGCCCGTCTCGTTCTGGGCCTTGCACCACTGGCATTCGATCCGGTCCATGAGGACAACCCTTCGTTAAGTGGAACCCCGTGCGCCGCCGCCGCGGCGGCGGCGCGGATTGGCGGACAGGCGGGAACCCGGCCGGTCACGCCGATACGAGGATGGCAGGCGGACCGGGGCGGGCGCTCCGTTATGCCGAAGGCGGGCTGACCGGCGTCCCGCACTCCGCGCAGAACTTCGCGGTGGCGCTCAGGTCTGCGTTGCAGTTGGTGCACTGCTTCTGCATGGGCGTACCGCAGGAGTCGCAGAACTTCGCCCCGGCGCGGACCTGGCTGTGGCACTCCGGGCACTCGACCGTCGCCGCCGGAGCCGCCGGGGCAGCTGCCTGTGGGGCGGCGCCCGGAGCCTGGGCGGCTGGGGCCGGGGCCGGGGCGGCCGGCTGCGCGGGCTGCACGAAGCCCGCGCCGCCGCCCGCGAAGCCCGGGCCGGGCGGCGGCGGAGGCGCGGCCTGCGCCGGCTGCTGATACATCTGGCCCGCCATGCCGAGGCCGGCGCCCAGGAACATGGGGGCCACCGCGCCGCCGCCCTGGGCCATGCCCTCGCCAGCACCCTGCAGCGCCTCGGCCTGGGCCGCCTGGAGGAAGCCGCCGGCCAGCCGGCTGTACGCGGTGTCGCCGGCCAGCTTCTTCAGCCGGGCGTTGTCGTCGTCATCGAGGTTGACGTCGAGGTTCCCGAACCGGGCGATGGTGAGCCCGTAGTCGGCCAGCTGTTCGTTGGCGGCCGGCATGGTGGCCGCCTCGATGTCCGGGCTGTGCACGGACAGGCCCAGTATCGGCCAGGCACCGGACATGAGCTGGGTCGTCACCGCGGTGCGGGTCACCTTCAGCAGTTGCTGCGCAACCCAGCCGGTGATGGCCTCGTTGTTCGTCACATCCACGGTCCCGACCAGGTTGATGATCAGCTTGGTGGGCTCGACCACGCGCAGGGAGTACTCACCGAACGCCCGCAATGTGACGATCAGGCCGGTTTGCGGGTCCTGTACCTCGTCCAGGCGGCCGCCGAACCGGCAGTGCGGGTACTCCCGGGCGCCGACGAAGTAGAGCTCGGCCTTGAAGGCGTTGCTGTTGGTGCCCCAGTCGATGAACATCCCGAGGAACGGGAGTTCGGTGGCGTCCAGGGTGTGCTGTCCCGGCGGGAGCACGCCCATGACCTGGCCCTGGTTCATGAAAACGCCCACGGCGTCGGGCTCGACGATGGCCCGGGCGAACTTGCGGATGTTGTGGTCGGGCCACTTGTATACGATCTGGCCCTTTGCAGTGTCGGGCGCCGCGATGAACTCGCGCCGGGCCTCGTTGAGAATGCCCATCGGATCGCTCCTCCGTCATACCTTGCGACCCTTGGCTGGCCCCGGCCGCGTTGCCCAGATCCTACTTCGTCGCCGGTCAGCCCCATAGGGTGGAGCCCATGGATACGCGCGTCCTCGGCACCACCGGCGTAAGGGTCAGCCCGCTCTGCCTGGGCGCGATGATGTTCGGGTCCTGGGGGAACACCGACCACGGGGAGTCGGTCCGGATCATCGACCGCGCGCTTGACGCCGGAATCAACTTCATCGACACCGCCGACGTGTACTCGGCCGGCGAGTCCGAAGAGATCGTCGGCAAGGCGCTGGCCGGCGGGCGCCGGGACCGCGTCGTGCTGGCGACCAAGGCCCACGGCCAGATGGGCGACGACGTGAACGAGCGGGGGAACTCTCGGCGCTGGCTCATCCGCGAGTGTGAGAACAGCCTGCGCCGGCTCGGCACCGACCACATCGACCTGTACCAGATCCACCGGCCCGAGCCGGACACCGACATCGACGAGACCCTGGGCGCGCTCACCGACCTGATCCGGGCAGGCAAGATCCGCTACGCGGGCAGCTCGACGTTCCCGGCGTCGCAGATCGTCGAGGCCCAGTGGGCCGCTCAGCGGCGCGGTAGGGAGCGGTTCGTGTCCGAGCAGCCGCCCTACTCCATCCTGGTCCGCGGGGTCGAGGCCGAGGTGCTGCCGGTCTGCCAGCGCTACGGGATTGGCGTCATCCCGTGGAGCCCGCTGGCCGGCGGCTGGCTGACCGGGCGATACCGCGCCGGGGCCACGCTTCCCGCCAGCCGCCGGGCCGAGCGGATCCCGCTGCGCTACGACATGACCCTGCCGGGCAACCAGGCAAAGCTGGCAGCGGCCGAGAAACTGGCCGAGCTGGCCGAGGAGGCCGGCCTGTCCTTGATCCATCTGGCGCTGGCCTTCGTGATCAGGCACCCGGCCGTCACTTCGGCCATCATCGGGCCGCGGACCATGGAGCACCTGGAGAGCCAGGTGGGTGCCGCCGACGTTGTGCTGCCAGCGGATATCCTCGACCGGATCGACGAGATCGTCCCGCCGGGCACCAATCTCAACCCGCCCGATCGCGGGTACGATCCGCCGTCTCTCGCCGATCCGTCGCTTCGCCGCCGGCGCTGAGATAGCGCCGACCGTGCGGCGCGTGTCGGTGGTGGGAGTGTCTGGGGCGGGGAAGACCACGGTTGCCCGGACGCTCGCGGCGCGTCTTTCGGTTCCGCACATCGAACTGGATGCGATCTATCACCAGCCCGGCTGGGCGGCGCTGCCCGCGGCAGAGTTCAAGGCGCGGATCGCTGGCCTGGCGGCCGGCGAGGCGTGGGTGATCGACGGTAACTACAGCAGCACCGTCCAGCGGCTGGTTTGGGCGCGTACCGATACCGTCATCTGGCTAGATCCACCCCGCCGAAGCGTCATGCCGCGGATCATCTGGCGGACGATCCGCCGGATTGTGCTCCGCCAGGAACTGTGGAACGGCAACAGAGAACGCCTGCGGAACCTGCTGAGCTGGGACCCGGAGCAGTCGGTGATCTCCTGGGCATGGCATCACTATCCCGTTTACCGCCAGCGGTATACGGCCGCGGCGGCCGATCCGCAGTTCGCGCATCTGACGTTCATTCGCATCGCCGACCCCACTGCGCTGCGCCAGCTGCTGAACACGGCACACAGGTAAAGCGCCGACGGGAAAACCGGTCGCTGCCGGGGCGCCCGGTCGGGCACCATGGCTAGGCGGTTGCCCGGAACGGGGGACAAATGACTACGCCTGAAGATAGTCGTGGCTCACCGGCCCGGAAAGGGGCGGTGCTGCTCGCGCTGCGCTACTACGGCCGCCAGATGGCCAGGCTCTGGCGTTTCACGGTGCCCGGGATGCTGCTGCCCGCGCTGGGGAACACATGCATCTACTACGTCGCGCCGCTGATTGTCGCTCAGCTGATCGGCCGCTTTGCGGGCCACACGCTGACCGGGATCGGCGCGGCGATGCCGTATGTGCTCGGATTCGTAGGGGTGCTGCTTTTCGCCGAGATCTTGTGGCGGATCGGCCTCTTCGGGGTGATCCGCCTCGAAGGTCACGGCATCGAGAACCTCTACGTGATCGGCATGGACGAGCTGCTGGCGAAGGACGCGGCGTTCTTCCACGACAACTTCGCTGGTTCGCTGACCAAGCGGGTGCTGAGCTTCGCCTCCCGGTTCGAGGACTTCACAGACAACCTGGTGTTCAACATCGTCGGCAGCTTCGTGCCGCTGGCATTCGCCTCGGTGGTGTTGTGGCGCTACGACCCGTTGCTCGTTGCCGGGCTCATCGGCCTGATCGCGATCACCGGCGCCGGGGTCACGCCGCTGATCCGCCGCCGCCAGAAGCTCGTCGACCAGCGTGAGGAAGCGATCGCGCGCGTGTCCGGGCACGTGGCCGACAGCCTGATGAACATGGACACAATACGCGCGTTCGCTGCCGAGGACCGGGAGGCCGCCGAGCACAGGTCGCGCGTCGCCGACCAGCGGCGGAAAACGCTGCGGTCGTGGGACTACGAGAACCTGCGGATCGACACGCTGGTCGCGCCGATGTCTGTGCTGACCAACGCGATCGGTCTGCTGCTCGCGATCTCACTCGGTGCGAGCCAGCACGGAATCGAGGCGATCGTGGTGGCATTCACCTACTACTCCAACGCGACGCGGATCATGTTCGAGTTCAACCAGATCTA
>Ga0070698_100008293_pt1 | contig 11233 bp, 14 predicted proteins | sample KBSK1502metaG_FD_65477 | JGI IMG/M metagenome (GOLD analysis project Ga0070698, IMG submission 65477) | Corn, switchgrass and miscanthus rhizosphere microbial communities from Kellogg Biological Station, Michigan, USA - KBS K1-50-2 metaG | ecosystem: Host-associated > Plants > Roots >...
CCACGCGCGGGGTGACGTGTACGTGTCGGCGTCGCACGGCGAGGGTATCGACATGCCGGCGTTCGCCGCGAAGCTCGCCGGCCGCCGCGTCGTCACCGTCGCGTGCGGCGGCCCCGAGGACTTCGTCGACGAGGGGGACTTCCTGGTCCCGGCCAAGGGGGAGATCGCCATCCCCGCCTACGACCGCGTCTGGGGCGCCGGCTCGACGGCGGTCGACTACGACGTGGACGACCTGGTGAGCGCGCTGCGGCTCGCGAAGCGCATGCGGACACCGCCCGTCCGCGCGTGCGTCGGGGCGCACCACGTCGAGCTGGTCGCGCCGCACCTCAAGCAGTGGATCGGGAGCATGGTGCACTGATGGCGCGCGGCCTCCACATCTATCGCAAGCTGCAAGTTACCAAGCGCTCGCCGCGCGGCCCCGTCCGCAAGCCGCACTCGCAGAAGCGTCGCCCGCTGTTCCCCGCCAAGGCACCGCAGGCTCACTACGCGAAGACGGTGTCGGCCAAGACCGTGTTCGTGTGGCCGCGCTTCGGGCTGCAATGTGGCGTCGCCGAGTTCGCGTACCACCTCGCCGCCGTGTCGGACAACGCAGCGTGCTGCAAGCACCCGTACGAGATCCAGCACACCGAGCACGCCGTGCTCGTGCTCATGCCGAGCCTGACGTCCTACGACCTGGAGGTGGTCCGCTACCTCCGCCGCATGGGTGCGCGCGTCACGCTCGACATCCACCACTTCAGCGCGGGCGGTAACCCGTTCCAGGTGCTCGCGCGCGAGGCGACGGACGCGGTCTGGCACCACCCGCGCATCCCGGGCCTGGCCGGTTTCGGTCGCTACGTGCCGCTGCCGGTGCCGACGCTGCCGCGTGACGAGGTCGCGCGGGTCGGCGGCCTCACGCACTTCGGGCTCGGCACGCCGTACAAGCGCTTCGACGTCATGGCGAGCGTCGCCCGGGACCTCGGCACGCGCCTGCACGTCTACGGCTCCAAGAACGGCGGCTTCGTGCCGGCCCCGCTGCGCCCCTTCGTCGCGGTCGACGACTCGTACCCCAGCGACCTCGAGCTCGCGCGCCGGCTGCGCCAGCACGACGTGGGGATGATCGGGCGCCTGCCCTGGGGCGGGACGCAGATCAACGGCTCCGCCTCCGCGCGCTTCTTCGTCGGCGCGGGCGTGCCGGCCGTCATCGATGCTGCGGCGGCGCACGAGGACCTGACCGACGTCCTGGACGTCGTCCCGTACAACGACTTCGCGGCGACGCGCGAGCGCGTGCGGCTGCTGCTCGAGAACCCGGACTACCGGGCCGAGGCGCTGGCGCGCGCCGACGCCTACGCCGTGAAGACGTCGCCCACGGCGGTCGCGCAGCAGATGGGGATCCATTGTCGCGGGTCCTGATCGGCATCCCGACGCTGGACGGGCCGGAGCGACTGAAACGAGCGCTCGCGTCCATCCGCGAGCACACCGACCTGCGCGACGTCGCGATCGTCGTGAGCGACGACGGGAGCACGCCGAACAACCTCGGGTGGGCCAAGGAGATCGCCAGCCACTTCAGCGTCTACCTGATCGCCCAAGAGCAGCGCGTCGGCCTCGCCAAGCAGTGGAACCAGATCGTGAGGAGCGTGCCGGACGCCGAGATCGTCGTGCTCATCAACGACGACATCGAGGTCGTGCAGCACTGGCTCGACGTGCTCGTCTTCACGCTCGACAACAACTCTAAGGTCGGCACGGTCGGGCTGCGCTCCGAGTACGGGACGATCGCGGCTGACGCCCCACCGCGCCCGCGCCGTGACTTCGCCGACAGCCGGATCATCGACGGGAATGGGACGCTGCTCTGGTCGAGCGGGCCGTGCTTCGCGTTTCGGCGACGCGAGTGGGAGTCGGTCGGCGGTTTCGACGAGCGGTACTTCGTCTATTACGAGGACGTGGACTTCGGCATCTCGCTGCGGCAACTGGGCTTCTCGAACGTGATCGCGGAGTACCCGGTCGTCTACCACATGGGCGGCGCGACGATGACGCGCCTCGACCCGCACACGGTCATGGCGGAGAGCGCGAAGAAGTTCGCTGAGAAGTGGGGCGGCAAGACGTTCGCGGACTTTCGAAAAATGTTCTTCTACAACCGTCGCAACCGCGACTACATCGAGTGGAACAGCTCGTTGAAGGACTGGCCGTGAGGTACGAGATCGTCCAGCAGTTTAGCCGCGAGGCGCGCATCCACATCGGCGTGCCGACCTACAACGGCGCGAAGCGGCTCGGCTGGCTGTTGAAGAGCATGGAGGACACCGAGGGACTGCCGAACTCCAGCATCGCCTTCACCGTCTGCAACGACGGCTCGCCGCGCAAGGGCGAGCTCGAGACGATGAAGGCTCTCGCGACGCAGTACTCCCTGAACCTGCTCCACCACCCGCAGAATCTCGGCATCACCGCGAGCTGGAACGACATCGTCGGGTTCGTGCAGTCCGAGTTCACGCTCCTGCTGAACGACGACGTGGTGATGACCAAGGACTGGCTGTCGCACCTGATCTACTTCCTCGAGAACAACGAGTGCGGTTGCGCCGCGCCGAACATCCTCCACTGCGTCGAGTCGGACATCCCGCTCCTGCTCCGGCGCGAGCACGTGACGCCGCGCGAGCCGAACACCAAAGTGCCCGAGCCCCACCGCGGCGTGTTCGACCCCGAAGAGGGGCCGCTCGTCTGCATGGCGCCGCTCGGCTCGGCGTTCGGTTTCAAGCTCGCGAGCTTCTACGGCGTCGGCGGGTTCGACGAGCGCATGCGCATCACGCACAACGACTCGGACTTCGGCACCCGCTTGGCCTCGAAGCTCCGTGTGCCCTGCTACATCCTGCCCGACCGGATCTGGCACCTCTGGAGCGCGACGTTCAAGGAGAACCCGCACCTCCTGGCGAACAACCGCGACCGCGAGGCGTACATCCAGGCGTGGGGCGCCCACTTCGACGTCACGCACCCCAGGTACATGTCCGGCATGCCGCCGCGCGTGGTGAAGTGGATCGGGCAGGACGGCAAGAAACGCGAACGGGAGCAGACGGTCCAATGAGCCTCGACGAGATCATGAACCGCGTGGCCGCCGACAAGGGCAGCAACGCTCACAACTACGCCGTGCACTACGAGCGGCATTTCGACGCGCCCATCCGCGAGCGCGGTGGGACGCTCGTCGAGATCGGCATCTGCGGCGGCTACTCACTGCGCGCCTGGCGCGAGTGGGCGCCGAACGCGCGCATCATCGGCGTGGACACCGAGGCGCGCTTCGCCCAAGCCGCAGCCGCCGAGGGCGCCGAGGCGTACCACGGCGACGGGACGAAGCACCCGTTCTGGAACATGCTGCACGACAAGGGCGTGGACCCCGACGTGGTGGTCGACGACGGCTCCCACTTCGCGAACCAGCAGAAGGCCGCGTTCGACCTCGTGTTCCCGCGGCTCAAGTCCGGAGCCATCTACGCGATCGAGGACCTGCACGCGACGTACTGGCCCGAGCCGTACCACCGCATCGGCGGGGGCAGCGTGATGCCGTTCCTGATGAGCCTCGTCGACCGCCTGAACAACCACGGCAGCGTGAACCCGAAGGGTCACGCGGTGGCGAACGCCATGATCAAGGCGGTGCACTTCTACACGTCGGTCGTATTCATCGAGAAGGTTTGATCATGAAGTGGAATCCTAAGAAGGCGCGACGCAACGCCCGATACGAGGAGTCGGACCAGCTCCGCCGTAAACAGGTCGAGCACCGCATCCAGACGGTGATCTGGGAGCTCGGCGAGGGTAAGCCAGGCGCCCAAGTCGAACGGGTGAAAATCGACGCTCGATTGCGCGAGCTCGAGGTCCTCAAGATGAGCAACACGACGTTCCAGGACTATCGGGACCGCGTGCTCGAAAAATTCCCTCTCCCCAGCTCGGAGGCGATATGACCAGTTTCGAGAAGAAGATCTTGGCATCAGCGGTGTTCGACTCGATACAAATGAAACGTATCGCGGACGCCCTCGAGTACTTCGTGCGCGAGAGCAAGCGCCTCGGCAAGCTCCGGAAGAAGGACGAGGAGCGCCATCGCCGCGATAGGAAACGCTTCAAGGCTCGCGAGGCGGCGCGCCAGAAGAAGTACCGCGAACACCGAAAACGCCGCGCCCAAAAACTGCGCGAGAGGATGGCCAGCCCCGCCTACAAGGCCAAGATGAAGAAGCGCCGGCAAGAGCGCGCGGCGTGGCTCAGCACACGTCGTCGCCAGCGGCGGAGGTTTCGATGACCCGCGGCTGCCGGTTCTGCCAGAACCCCATGGACGCCGACCACGGCGTGGAGCTCGTGTTGGACCTCGGCGCGACCCCGCTCGCGAACGACCTGAAGGACACGCGCGAGGAGGCGTTCCACGCCGAGCGCTACCCGCTGACGCTGCTCAAGTGCGGCGACTGCCGCGCGTTCCAGCTCTCGTACGCGGTCGACAAGGAGCTCTTGTTCCGGAACTACCACTACGCCACTCCGGACATGCACTCGCTCACCAAACACTACGGCCGGGTGCACCGCTTTCTCAAACTCGAGCCAGACCGCCACCGGAGCCTGCTGGAGATCGGCGGCAACAACGGGGCGTTCTTGCGCACCTTCTACGGCCCGCGTCAGCCCTTCCTGAAGATCAACGTCGAGCCGGCGACGAACATCGAGAGCAACGTGGGCGACGCGCAGCACTACCGCACGATTCGGGAGTTCTTCAACCACGCGCTGGCGCTCGACCTCCGCACGCAGCACGGCGCGATGGACTTGGTCATCGCTCGTCACTGCTTCGCGCACATCGACGACCTGGACGAGGTGGTGAAGGGTGTGAGCGACATCCTCGAGCCTGGTTCGGGCATCTTCTACATCGAGAACGCCTACGTCTTCTCGACGATCTTCGGCGGGCAACTCGACCAGGTCTACCACGAGCACATGAGCTACCTCTCGCTCGGACCTGTCCAGCGGCTGCTGGGTCGCTACGGCATGCGCGTCTTCGACGTGAGCTTCTCCGACGTCCACGGCGGCTCGATCATGGTCAAGGCGTGCAAGAACGACGCGCACTACGACGACGACCGCGTACCGCTCTGGCTGCTCGCCGAGCAGCAGCACCTCTTTCACGAGGTGGACTACGAGTTCAACAAGCGGGCGCAGCGCGCGATCAACGAGCTCGCGGACATGTTCTTCGACCTGGCGAAGGGTGGGAAGACCGTCGACCTGTACGGCGCGACGGCCAAGAGCACGACGCTGCTGAACGCCGTCGCCGACCAAGCCCCGCGCATCAACATCCGACGCTGCTACGACCGAGCGCCGCTGAAGATCGGCAAGTTCCTGCCCGGCACCGCGGTGCCCATCGTGGCCGAAGAGGCCATGCACTACGTGCCGCCGGACTTCTGCCTGATCACGGCGTGGAACTACGCCGACGAGATCATGCGACGCGAGAAGTGGTACACGGAGCAAGGCGGCAAGTGGATCTTGCCGTTCCCCGAACTTCGAATCGTTTAATGGCCAAGAAACCGTACAAACCGTCCCCTAATCACCCGTGGAACTTGAAGGCGCGCGCTCAGGTGCTCGCCGCGCAAGGCAAGAAACGCACTATGTCTGACACGCTCGTGTTGCAGTCGCTGCTCGAAGAGGAAGAGCGCTTCGACCGCGAAGAGTCGGCGGAGCTGGAACGCAGCATCAGGGAGTTTTTCGAATGAGGGTCCTCATCACCGGCCTGTGCGGTTTTATCGGTCACCACGTGGCCGAGCACTTGCTCGAGGCCACGGACTGGGAACTCGTCGGCCTCGACCGCATCGACGCGACGAGCACGCTGCACCGGTTGCGGCACCTCGAGTGCTGGCCCGAGTGCGGCAAGCGCGTCACGTTCGTGTGGCACGACCTGCGTGCGCCGATCAACACGACCGTCGACCGGCAGCTCGGTGAAGTGGACGCGGTCCTCCACTTGGCCGCCAGCACCCACGTCGACCGCAGCATCACCGAGCCACTCATGTTCGTGCACGACAACGTGCTCGGAACCGCGCACCTGCTCGAGTGGTGGCGCGAACGGGTGCGCATCGTGAAGCGCACCACCTTCATGATGGAGGACGAGCGCGCTGCCGACCCGTTATTCCTCTACTACGGCACGGACGAGGTCTTCGGGCCGGCTGAAGTCGGGCAGAACTTCAAGGAATGGGACCGCTACCGCTCGACGAATCCGTATTCGGCTAGCAAGGCAGGCGGAGAGGAGCTCACGTGCGCGTACTCTAACACGTACAACCTCTCCGCGTGCGCCACGCACTGCATGAACATCATCGGCGAGCGACAGCACCCCGAGAAGTTCATCCCGATGACGATCAGGAAGATCCTCAACGGCGAGCTCGTCACGATCCACGCCGACGCGACTGGTAAGACCGCGTCGAGCCGCTTCTACACATACGTCGGCAACATCGGCCCGGCGCTCAAGTGGATCATCGACGACGCGGCGACGCAGAGCCGGTTCGAGAAGTGGAACCTCGTGGGCGAGCGCGAGATCGACAACCTCGAGCTGTGCCAGCACATCGCGCGCATCGTCGGCAAACCTCTCAAGTACGAGCTCGTGAGCTTCGCGATGAGTCGTCCAGGCCACGACTTTCGCTACTCACTAGACGGCGCGAAGCTCAAGGAGGCGGGTTTCGCGTACCCGTACACCTTCGAGCAGGGCATCGAACGCACCGTGAAGTGGTTCCTCGATCACCGTGATTGGCTCGAGGGATGATACCGAGAGACACCAAAGAGACGGTCATGCTGATCGTCTGCTGCTACGCCCTCGGAGCCCTCATCGGCTCCTGGTTCGCGTGCGCGAATGTCTACCACTGTCGGAGCGCCTTCTGGTGCGGCGGCAGCTTGAACCCGTGCAACGACGCCGGGCTGCCGACGTGGACTGAATCGGACGGGGGTGAATGATGGGCGTCTTGAACTGGTTCGCCGCGCACCCGTGTCTCGGGACGATAGCCCTGTTCATGATCCTCATGACGGTCTCCGAATTCGCGCCGCACAAGAAGTGCGACTGCGAGGAGAAAGACGAGTGATCGTCGAGTACCGCACGCCGTGGACGCGGCAGACCGGCTGGTGCATCGCGGCGCGCGGCTACGCGCGAGCCATGCAGCTCGCCGGCATCCGCGTGCACCTCACGAGCTGGATGCAGTCCGAGCAGCCGGAAGTCTTCCAGTACCGGCCGCCTGACCCGTCAGTCATGTCCGAGGTGCGCGACATGCTCGCCGCACCCGGTCGCGACCCCGACGTGAGCGTCCTATCGAGCACTCTCGGGGCGGGTCCGACCATCGCGTTCGCCAAGTGGCCGCAGCAGCCGGGCAAGAGCGTGGTCTACACGACGTTCGAGCGCGAGCAGCTAGCGCCGGAGCTCGTCGAGCAGTTGAACAAGTTGGACGGGGTCTGGGTGCCGTGCACGTGGAACGCCGCGACGTGCATCGAGAACGGGGTCCGACCCGATATCGTGCACGTGTTCCCGCACGTGTACTTCGACGATGACCCGCTGCTCGCCCTCGAGCTGCCCGAAGCGCGTCGCTCGTTTCTCTGGATCGGGCAGTGGGAACCTCGGAAAGCTCCGCACAATCTGATCAGGGCCTTCCTGAACGCCTTCGACTGGCGCGACGGAGCCCGCCTCGTGCTCAAGACGAGCGGCAAATGGACGCTCGGCGACTACCTCGAGCCCGAAGTAGTGATCGACCGCGAGGCGTGCGCGGCGAATTGGCGTCTCAAGGACGCCTTCGAAGCGATCACGGTCGTACGCAACGTCCTGTCGCGCGACGAGATCGTCAAGCTCTACCGGAACGCGAGTGTGTACGTCTCCGCCAGCCGCGGAGAGGGTTTCGACCTGCCTTGCTTCCAAGCGGCGCTGGCGGGACGGACCATCGTGACCACCGATTCCGGTGGACCCCGCGATTTTCTCAGCGGTTCGGACTTCCTCATCAAACGCACCGGCTCAGTACCGATCCACCCAGCCTACAACTACGGGGAGGGTTCGCGGCACGCCGACTACAACGTGGGCGAGCTCGCGGACAAGATGCGCGCGGCCGGCGACGGCGAGCCGCCCCCGCGCACCGACATGTCCAGCTTTCGCGCCGCGCACGTCGGCAGGGAGCTCAGTGAATGGTTCGCGTCGCTGTGACCGAGCGCTGCGCGTGGAAGGCGCTCACGCCCGGCAAGCGGTGCCGGCGCAACGGCCACCACTGCGTGGGCCTGATCTACTGCTACTGCGCGCAGCACGAGAGAATCGTCAGGACGACGCTGTTTGGACCGCGCATTCAGACAGGTCGTGGACGACCATCTTCCGGACGAGCTGGTGGAAGCGCACGGTCGGTTGCCAGCCGAGGTCGGCGAGCGCGCGCGTAGCGTCGCCGCACAGGAACGGCACCTCCGCCGGTCGCTTGAACTTCGCGTCGACGCGCACGCACTTGTCCCAGTCCAAGCGCTTGCCCGTCACGTCCTCCGCGCAGCGAAAGGCGAGGATGACGAAGTCGCGCACGGTGAACGTCTCGCCGGTCGCGATCACGTAGTCCTTGGGCGCGCCGTTCTGCAACATGCGCCACATGGCGTCGACGTAGTCGGGCGCGTAACCCCAGTCGCGGCTGGCGTCGAGGTTGCCGAGCACGAGCTCAGGTTGCAGACCGAGCGCGATGCGAGCAACGCCGCGCGAGATCTTGCGCGTGACGAAGTTGGCTGGCCGCCGCTCGGACTCGTGGTTGAAGAGGACCCCGCTGACGCAGTAGATCCCGTACTTGCGGTAGAGCTGGACGGCGTGGTGCGCGGCGACCTTCGCGATGGCGTACGGCGACTGCGGGGCGAACGGTGTGTCCTCGCACTGGGGTGGGAGCTCGGTGCCGAACATCTCGCTCGAACTCGCCTGGTACAAGCGCGTGTGCGGCGCACGCGCCCTGATGTGCTCCAATATCGTGAAGACGGGCGTCGCCGTGACAGCGAAGGTGTAGGCCGGTTCGTCGAACGAGACCTGCACGTGGCTCTGGGCGCCGAGGTTGTAGACCTCGTTCGGCTCGACCTCGGACAGGGCCGCCCGGAGCGCCGCCGCGTCGCACAAGTCCCCGTAGTGCATGGCGACGCGCGGATCCGGTGCCCGGGAACCACGGCGGGCGAAGCCGTGGACTTCGTAGCCTTTTTCGAGTAGTAGCTCCGACAGGTACGAACCGTCTTGACCGGTGACGCCGGTGATGAGTGCTCGGAGCTGGGGCATCGGGTTAGGATAAACCGAATCGGGCCACATGGGCAGGATCCTCTCACTCCTCAAAGCCGCCGCGGGCGAGAGATCGCTGCACGGCAAGCTCGGTGCGTGGCGCCTCGCAGTCTCGGAGAAGCTGGACTCGCTCACCGGCGGTGGTGGCTCCGCGCTGCTCGAGTTCTTCAACCAGGGCGTGTCGATCGGCAACTTCGCCCGCGTGAACTTCACCGGAGCTGGGGTCAACGCCTCGATCGCCGGCAACGTCGTGGACGTGACCATCCCCGGCGGAGGCTCCGCGAGCCTGTGCGGCGTCAACGCTTACGTCTTGCAGGCTACTTGGTTCGTCAACGCCGTGACCGGCAGCGACATCAACGACGGCTTCACGCCCGCCACGGCGCTCCTGACGATCACCGAGCTCGCGTGCCGGTTGAACGACAGGTCGATCCTGCAAGACACGACCATCACGCTCGAGGGTGACTTCTCGCTCCAGGACCTGCACGTGCGACTCGCGCCCGCGCCGAACACGACGACCACGATCGTGGGCACGCCCAGCGCTTCCGCGACGCGCACGGTCTCTGCTTTCACGCCGTACGACGAGACCGCGCACACGGCCGCGGTACTCGACACGACGCCGGGCGTCCTGAACACGTTCCCGAACCAGCGCGTGCGCGACAGCGCGACCGGCGCCGTCGGCTGGCTGCTCGCCTTCCCGTCGGCGACGACCGCGACCACAAGTTACTTCACGGACATCTTCAACACGGACACCGTGCTGAATCCAGGCGACACCGAGTTCATCGAGGACGTGACCGCGACGCAGCTCGGCTGGATCGACGTCGAGAACGTGGGCTCGGGCGACGTCGTGATCCGAGACCTGGCGATCGTCCCGCAGGTCGACAAGCCGATGACCGCCAAGGGCGGCGTGGCGACCAACGCTTCGTCGCTCGGTCGCCTGACCTTCTTCGGCGTCCAGTTCCCGTTCAACGTTGGCCAACAATCTTTCCAGGACTCGAACGCGGACTTTATCGGCTGCATGTGGGTGTCTGGCGTGCCGACGTTCTCGACAGGCGTCTACCGGATGGGAGGCCCCGCTTTCCAGTCGTGCACTCCGGTCCTGCAAGCTGGCTGCTGGGCGAACATGGACCGCGTCGTCAACCGCGCTGGCGGCTTCCAGATGACCGGCGGCGCGCAGGCGACGGTCGTGAACCACGGCTTCATCACGGTCGGCGGCTCGGGCGGTGTGGACATCGGGGACATGGCCTTCTACCGGTTCAGCGGGCGCATGTGGCAGACCTCGGCGTTCATCGCGCCCGTGTCCTACGGCATCGACGTACACAACGGCGGCGGCGTGTACTACGGCGCGAACAAGCCCGAGCTGACCGGCGCGGTCTCGGACACCCACGTGGGCGGCACCGACAAACTCTACGCCGCGATCCCGTACACGGACGCGCTGAACCTCTCGCGGATCGTGGCGAGCACGACATGAACCCCCTATGGAACAAGACGCCGTTCTCGCCCGGTGGCGGCGGTTTCGTCGGCCTCGATCACGGTAATCCGCTTGGCGGGTTCGGTTGCATCAACTTCATAGGAGGCGGCGTGACCGTCTCCGTCGGGCCGACCGGCTGCCTCGTCGTCGACATCGAGACGGGCGCCGGCATCGCCGCGGGCAACGGCCTGTTCGAGGGTCCTCCTGGAACGGTCAACGTCGGCGCGAACGCTGATGGGTCGATCGTCGTCAACGCCGACGACATTCAGGTAAGCGCGGCGATCCAGGCGGGCGCGGCGCTCGGCTCTACGTCGCTACAGGTTGCTGGAAACGGCTTGACCGAAGCGCCGGCCGGTCAAGTCAACGTCGGCGCGAACGCTGATGGCTCGATCATCGTCAACGCCGACGACATCCAGGTGAACCCGGCGTTGCTCAGCCCCACCGGCGGTCTCGCCTTCATCACGCAGTCTGCGTGGTTCGTGAACAGCGCGACCGGCAACGATGCAAACGATGGGGCAACGGCGCTGACGCCGCTCTTGACGCTAGCCGAGCTG
>Ga0070698_100008294_pt1 | contig 11233 bp, 10 predicted proteins | sample KBSK1502metaG_FD_65477 | JGI IMG/M metagenome (GOLD analysis project Ga0070698, IMG submission 65477) | Corn, switchgrass and miscanthus rhizosphere microbial communities from Kellogg Biological Station, Michigan, USA - KBS K1-50-2 metaG | ecosystem: Host-associated > Plants > Roots >...
GTCGTCGTCCGAGAGGGCAAGGTGCTCGGCCGTGTCGGCTTCGTCGTGTGGGACAGCCGATCGTGGGAGCTGACGTCCTATGTGGAGGCGGGAGCGCGCGCCGAGACCGAGCTCGGCTGGGCTCTGGCGCAAGCGCACTGGGGCCACGGGTACGCGGCAGAGGCCGCCCGCGCAGCGCGGGACTGGGTCTACGCGGAGCGCGGTCTCGGGCGTCTCGTCTCGCTGATCCACCCGGACAACCGGCGCTCGATCCGCGTCGCGGAGAAGCTGGGAGCGTCCCCCGAGCAGTCGATCGAGACGCCCGGCGGGTCGGCGGGTATCTGGCTACACCCGCGCGTGACGATCTCGTGACGAACCCGTAACCGGGCCTGGCCCCCGCCGGTGGAAATGTGTCGCAAGGCGGCTCCCTGAGCCAAAGGCGGGGGCCAGGCCCCATGCCTGAACCGTCACGACATCGTGACGTAATGCTCGCGCGCTACGCCGGCGACGCGCGCTCCGCACCCGCGGGCACTGTCGTCGGCCGCGGTTGGCGGAACCACAGGAGCCACAGAACCGGCGTCGCGAGGAGCACAGCCAGCCAGGTCCACGTCGCCGCCGGCTCGAGCGTCGAGGGGATCGTCCACGACGTCCAGCCTCGCTCGGCGACCTGCTCGAGCCAGGCGTCGTTCGCGATGTTGCCGATTCCGTACGCGGTCATGAGCGCGAGGAAGAGCGAGATCCGGTTCGGGATCCGCGAGAGCAGGAGCGCCGCACCCACGAACAGGAGGCCCTGCAGCCCGTGGTGGACGCCGTGGTGCACCGCCGGGTGCGGCGCGTTACCCCGGTACGAGACGATCTCCCCGGTCTGGAAGAGCGACCCGAGCACCGGCACGCCGTCGAGGTAGAAGCCGAGCTCGGCGGCGATCCACGGAGCACAGAGAAGGACGAGCCCGGCCGCCAGGGCGATCCGCACCGCGTCGCCGCGCCGGTCTCGCACCGCCGGCACCCCGCGCGCGAGCAGCGTCAGCGGCAGCGCGAGCGCGACCCCGATCGCCGGAACGGCATTGAGCCACTTCGCGTCGAGATCGTGCTGCGACACGACGCCCGGAACCACGACGACGACGCAGAGTGCCGCGGCGAGCCCCGCAACGAAGCGCGCTGCGCGCGGGAGGTGCGGAGCGACCACGCCGAGCGCGGCGAGCGCGATCAACGCATGCGGGAAGTTCAGGTCGACGAGCACACGGCTCAGCCCGCCGCGCACGCCGCTGCGGCTGACGTGGTACAGCTCGTCCACCGGCAGGCGCGCGTACGTGACGAACACGGCGACGGCGGTCGCAACCACGAGCGCCCACACGGCGCGAAGCTCACGCGCGGTAGACATACCCCTCGAGCGTACGCCCGAGGGTTGCTTCGAGCCAGCGGGAGATCCCGATCAGCGCGTCGAGATCGACCCCGGTCTCGATGCCTTCGCCCTCCAGCAGATAGACGAGATCCTCGGTCGCGACGTTCCCGGTAGCACGCGGCGCGTATGGACAGCCGCCGAGACCGCCCACGGACGCATCGAGCACGCGCGCGCCGGCCTCGAGCGCCGCCAGGCAGTTCGCGTAACCCGTGTTGCGCGTGTTGTGCCCGTGGAAACCTGCTGCACCGGACTGCGCGACGAGCGCCCGGACGGCCGACGGCGTCGCGACGCCGATCGTGTCCGCGAGCACGACCTCCGCACGTCCCGCGAAGCGTGCGGCAAGACCGACGACGACGGCCGGGTCGACGCGGCCCTCGAACGGACAGCCGAACGAGACGGAGATCGTGACGGTCGCAGGCGTGTCGTCCGTGCGCGCAAGGATCGCCTCGACGCGGTCGAGTGCCTCGGCGAGCGACGCATTTCCGTTCTCGCGATTGAAGCTCTCGGTCGCGCCGAACGTGACGTTCACACGATCGAGACCGGCGGCGGCAAAGCGCTCCCAGCCCTTCTCGTTCAGGACGAGCCCGGAGTACTCGACGCCGTCGAGCCGGTCGATCCCGCGTACCACCTCCTCCGCCCCCGCCATCTGAGGCACGCGGTCGTCGCGGACGAAGCTGACCGCCTCGATTCGCGGCAGCCCCGCCCGCGCGAGGCGGTTCACGAGCTCCGCCCGCGTGGCGGGCGCCAGCATCTCGGGCTCGTTCTGGAGGCCGTCGCGAGGGCCGACGTCACACAGCGTCACGTGCATCAGCGAGTCCCGAGCTCCATCCGCAGCAGCCGCGGGATCGCGGCGCCCACGCGCGCTGCGAGCGGCGGTCGCTTCCCCCGCTCCTCCGCCGCCTCGCAGGCCATGATCGACGCCCGCACGATCCCGCCGCCGAGCCGGCGCAGTGGCTCCGGCGGCAGCGACGGCACCCGGCGTGTCACGAGCGGCAGGCGCGTCCACTCGTCCTCGGCGCGGGTCGCGAGCGAGGCAAGGATCTGCCCGCCGAGCCAGCTCGGCCCCACGCCGTGCCCGGAGTAACCGGCGCCGTAGTGCAACCGCGTTCCGGCCTTCGTGCCGAAGAACGGCAGATGGTCGGCGGAGACGTCGATCGGGCCGCCCCACGACCGCTCGATGCGTGCCGCGGCAAGACCGGGCAGCAACCGGCGGAGCCCGGCCTCGGCGCGCTGCGCCGTGGGCCGATCGCGGCTGAACCGCTCGTCGATCTTCCCGCCGAAGCCGATCGGGCCGGAGCCGCTGCCCATCAGCACACGACCGTCGTCGAGCGTGCGGAAGTAGTGGATGAACATGCGGCCGTCGACGATCGCCTCGCCCCCGGTCCAGTTGATCTGCTCGAGCAATTCCGGAACGGGCTCGGTCAGGACGACGTAGGAGCCGAAGTTCGTCAAGCTTCGCCCGGCCGGGCGCCAGCCCGTGAGCGCGGCGTTCGTCGCGAGGACGATCTCCGGAGCGCGAAGCACGCCGCGGGCAGTCGCGATCTCGCCGTCCCGGACGCGCAGCGCCGGCGTCCGCTCGTGGACAGCGACACCGGCGTCGATCGCCTTTCGGCGCAGCGCGCGCACGAGCAGTCCGGGATGCACGGTCGCCCCGTCCCGAAAGAAGACGCCGCGCCGGAATACGGGCGACGACACGCGGCGCGCGAGTTCCTCGCCGGAGAGCGCCACGGCCTCCTCCGGATGCCCGACCGCCGCCGCAGCCTCGACCGCGCGCTCGATCGCCGCGTCCTGCGCCGGCGCGGCGCTGACGTTCAGGCGGCCGCCCTCGCGGAGCCACGCGTCGACGCCCAATGCGCGAACGGCGGGCACGACCTTCTCTCCTGCGCGGCAGAGGCGGAGCGACTCCTCGTCGCCGAGCACCGGGAGGAGCGACGCGAGCGCCGACCAGTACCCGTGGAGGAAGCCGCCGTTCCTGCCGCTCGGCCCCGCGCCGCAGATCTCCGCCTCCACGAGCGTCACCCGCAGATCCGGGTCGCGCTCGCGCAGGGCAAGCGCCGTCCAGAGGCCGGTGTAGCCGCCGCCGACGATCGCGACGTCGGCGGTCGCGTCTCCGTGCAGTGCGGGCGCAGCCGGCGACTCTCCCTCCGCGGCGAGTGCATCCTCGAGCCACCAGGCGGGTAGCCGAGGCTCGATCACACCAGGCGTCGCGCGCGGCGGTTCTGCCACACGACGTTCGCGAGCATTGCGGACACCGCGACGGCGAAGATCGCCGTGCCGACGACGTTGATCTGCGGGAAGACGGCTGCCCGCGCTGCGCCCCAGACGAAGAGCGGGAACGTGACGGTCGTGCCGGCGTTGAAGTTCGTGATCACGAAGTCGTCGACCGACAGCGCGAAGGCGAGCAGCAATGCCGCCAGGATGCCCGGTGCGATCAACGGCATTGTCACGCGCCAGAAGGTCGTCCACTCGTTCGCACCGAGGTCCATTGCTGCTTCCTCGAGGTGCCGATCGAAGCCGACCAGCCGTGCCTTCACGGTCACCACGACGTAACTGATGTTGAACATGACGTGTGCGATCACGATCGTCCAGAAGCCCGTCGTGACGTTCATCGTCAGGAACAGCGTCAGCAGCGACGCGCCGAGCACGATCTCCGGCGTCGACATCGGCAGGAAGATGAGGAGATTCGTTGCGCCGCGCCCCCGGAACCCGTAGCGAACGAGGGCGAGCGCGATCAGCGCTCCCAGCACCGTGGCGGAGACGCTCGAGATCGCCGCAATCTCGAGCGATGCTTCGACCGCGCCGCGCAGACCGGGGACGGCGTCCCAGTGGACCCAGTTGTCGAACGTGAATCCCTGCCACGTGTAGTTGAAGCGACCGTGCGGATGATTGAACGAGAACAGCACGACGACGGAGATCGGCAGGAGGAGATAGCCGAAGGCGAGAAGCGCATACAGCGTCAATACGTGGCGGCGGGCGAACGCGAACACCTTCGCCGGCGTGCTTCTCATCCCGTCCGCCTCTCGGTGCCGAGTGCCCGCACATAGATCCCGATCAGGACGAGGATGATCGCCATCAGGATGAACGAGAGCGCTGCTGCTGCCGGATAGTCGGTCAGCTCGAGGAACTTCGACTGGATGACGTTCCCGATCATCGCCTGGTTGGGCGTTCCCAGGAGCTGTGCGTTGATGAAGTCGCCCGCCGCCGGTATGAACGTGAGCAGGGTGCCCGCGAAGATCCCGGGTAGTGAGAGGGGTAGCGTCACCCGCAGGAACGCCCGCACGCGGCTCGCGTAGAGGTCCTGGGCCGCCTCGATCAGACGCTGGTCGATCTGCTCGAGCGAGACGTAGAGCGGCAGCGCCATGAACGGCAGGAAGTTGTACGTGATCCCTGCGACGACGGCCGTCGACGTCGCGAGTAGGCGACCGTCGGCTCCGAGCACGTGCAGGTCGCGCAGCCGTGCGGCGACGAACCCCTGGTCGGCGAGGATCGTCTCCCAGGCGAGCGTGCGGATCAGGTACGTGACGAAGAACGGCCCGACGATGAAGAGCAGGAGCACGTTCTTCCAGCGGCCGCCACGAAACGCGATCCAGTACGAGAGCGGGTAGCTGATCAGGAGCGCAATCAGCGTTGCGATGCCCGCGTACTCGAAGGACCGTAGAAGCTGCGTGTGGTACGTCGTGATCGCGTCGCTGTAGTTGTGCCACGCCCACTTGAACGTGTAGGTGAGCTCGATCGGGTCCTGCGTCTCGAGCGACTGGTGCCCGAGGAAGCCGAGCGGCGCGACGAAGAACAGCGCAAGCCACGCCAGGCCCGGGCCGAGCAGGAGATACGGCGTCAGCCGCCGGTGACGGTGCAGGAACCCCACGCTCGCGCTGTTACGCGCCCAGGAGCTGCTGCCATTTCGTCTTGTAATCCGGGTTGAAGAGCGCGTTCGGGTCGATCTGGTGCAGCTTCGCGCGCATCGCGCTCGTCGGGAAGATGAGCGTGTTCTTCGCGACCTCCGGATCCGACTTCAGCAGCACCTTGTCGGCGCCGGCAACCGGGCAGATGTAGTTGACGTAGTCCTCGACCATCGCCGCGACCTTCGGGTCGTAGTAGAAGTTCATGTACACGGACGCCGTGTGCGCGTCGCCGCCCTTCGGGACCAGCATGTTGTCGGTCCAGATCATCCCGCCGGCGGTCGGTACCGCGAACTGGAGATTCTTGTTGTCGGCGTGGAGCTGCACGACGTCTCCCGAGAAGGCGAGCGCCGCGACGATGTCGCCCTTCGCCAGCATGCCGGCGTAGTCGTTGCCCGTGAACTGGCGGATCTGCCCGGCGGACTTCGCCTTCTTGATCTTGTTGACGATGCGGTTGAAAGCGGCGTCGTCGATCTTCCCCGGATCGTCGCCGTTCGCGAGCGCGACGACTCCCGCCGTGTCGCCGAAGTTGGCGAGCAGCGTGACCTTGCCCTTGAGCTTCTTGTCGGTCAGCAGCTGGTCGAGGCTCGTGATGGGCTTCGTCAGCTTGGCGTTGTAGGCGATCCCGGTCATGCCCGACTGCCAGGGCAGGCTGTACTCGCGCTTCGGGTCCCAGGCCGGATGCTGCAGCCCCTTGACGAGATTCTTGAGGTTCGGCAGCGCGCTCTTGTCGAGCTTCTCGACCCAGCCCTTCTTGATCAGCAGCGCGGGATACGGCGAGTTGTCGGTCATCACGATGATGTCGCGGCCGATCGACTTGCCGTGCGAGAGCGGGCCCTGGATCTTGCCGAAGAACTGCGAGTTGTCGTTGACGTCCTCGATGTACTGCACCTTGATCCCCGTTCGCTTCGTGAACAGGTCGAGGGACGGATGCCGCTTCGTCTTCTCGTTGATGTCGATGTAGAGCGGCCAGTTCGAGAAGACGAGCGTCTTGGCGAGTGCCTCCTCCGTCGCACCGTTGGCGAGGCTCGGCAGGAGCCCGGGGACCGAGAGAGCGGCGCCGCCGGCGAGCGCGCGGCGCAGGAAAGCCTGGCGGGTGAGCGTGTTGGTCATGGGACCGATTCCTCCGTTGGCTCGAGAACGAATGTCGACTCAGGGTCCCAGTTGACGGTGAGCGCATCCCCCGGCTCCGCGCCGGTGCTTCCCGCGTCAACGTTCTGGGCGTAGACGGTGATCCTGCCTGCAGGCGTGTCGAGCAGGTACTGCGTCGAGACTCCGATGTAGGCGCACTCGAAGACGGTTCCGCTGAGCGTGTTGACACCGTCGCCGCCGACCCGCAGCTTCTCCGGGCGCACGCCGATGGCGACGCGCGTTCCCACGCGCGGAAGCGCCGGCGCGACGCGTGTCTCGCCTGCGCCGTCCAACCGGACGGTGCCGGCGCCGGAGACGACACCGGCGAGCAGGTTCGAGACACCGAGGAAGCCGGCCACGAAGGGCGTCCGGGGATGCTCATAGAGCTCGCGCGGCTCGCCCAGCTGCTCGATCCGGCCGTCCTTCATGACGGCGATCGCATCCGCCATCGTCATCGCCTCTTCCTGATCGTGCGTGACGTGGACGAAGGTGATGCCGACCTCGTGCTGAATCCGCTTCAGCTCCAGCTGCATCTGCTTGCGCAGCTTGAGGTCGAGCGCGCCGAGGGGCTCGTCGAGCAGGAGCACTCGCGGATGGTTGACAAGGGCCCGGGCGAGCGCGATTCGCTGCTGCTGCCCGCCGGAAAGCTGGGACGGCTTGCGGCGCTCGACCTCGCCGAGACCCACGAGCTCCAACATCTCGCGCGTGCGCCGCTTGAGCTCGTCGCCCCGAACGCCCCTGCGCCGCAGACCGAATGCGACGTTCTCGAAGATCGTCAGGTGGGGGAAGAGCGCGTAGGACTGGAAGACGGTGTTCACGTCGCGCTTGTAGGGCGGCAACGCGCTGACGTCGCGGTCGCCGAGCAGGATCCGGCCGGAGCTCGGCTCTTCGAAGCCGCCGATCATCCGCAGCGTGGTCGTCTTCCCGCAGCCTGACGGGCCGAGCAGCGCGAAGAAGCTCCGGCTCGGTATCTCGAGGTCGATCGAGTCGACGGCCACGACGTCGTCGAACCTCTTGGTCAGCTTGTCGAGACGGACGTCGGGCACGGCGGTGTCGGCCGACCCGCGGCGTTCCTCGACGGTCATTGCACTCGATGCCATGCTTCACCCAGCACCTCGCCGAGCGTGCCGGCGATCTCATCGAACTCCTTCTGGGTCGCGATCAAAGGCGGCGAGATCTGAATCACCGGGTCGCCGCGGTCGTCCGCCCGGCAGATGAGTCCCTTCTCGAACAGCCGCGGCGACAGGAACCCGCGCAGGAGGGTCTCGCACTCCTCGTGGGAGAACGACTCGCGCGTCTCCTTGTCCTTCACGAGCTCGAGCGCGTAGAAGAACCCGGTGCCGCGCAGGTCGCCGACGATCGGCAGCTCGAGCAGCTGTGCGAGCGTGGCCCGGAATGCGTCGCCGTTGTCCCGCACGTTCTCGACGATGCGCTCTCGCTTCATGATCTCGATGTTCTTCAGCGCGATTGCGCACTGCACCGGGTGGCCGCCGAAGGTGATCCCGTGCGTGTACATCGCCGTGCCGTCGAGGAACGGCTCCATGACGTGTTCGGCCGCGACAACGGCGCCGATCGCCGCGTACGCCGACGAGAGCCCTTTCGCGCAGGTGACGATGTCCGGCTTGATGTCGTAGAGCTCGGAGCCGAACCACGCGCCGAGGCGGCCGAAGGCCGTGATCACCTCATCGGCGCAGAGCAGGATGCCGTACTTGTCGCAGATCGCGCGCACGCCCTGCCAGTAGCCCGTCGGAGGCGTGAACGCACCGCCGGCGTTCTGCACCGGTTCCATGATCACCATGGCGACCGTCTCGGGACCGGTCTGCTCGATCGTCGAGTCGAGGTCCTCGAGCAGGAACGCCGTGAACTCCTCCTCGGTCTCGTCGACTGGCCGGTGGTAGCGGTTCGTGTTCCGCACGTGGAGCGTGTCCGGTACCAGCGGCTCGAACGGCGTCTTCAGCCCCGCGATGCCGTTGATCGAGAGCGCGCCCATCGTCGTGCCGTGGTACGCGACGCGGCGGCCGATCGCCTTCCACCGGCGCTCGCCGCGCGCCTGGTGGTACTGGCGGGCGAGCTTCCACGCCGACTCGACGGCCTCCGAGCCACCGGAGACGAAGAACACGCGGTTGAGGTCGCCCGGCGCGAGCTGCGCGATCTCGTGCGCGAGCTCGATCGCGCGAGGGTGGGCGTACGACCAGTTCGTGTAGAACGGCAGCTCGCGCATCTGCTCGAGCGCGGCCTGGCCGACCTCCTCGCCGAACGAGTAGCCGATCTGCACGGCGAAGAGACCCGCGAGCGCATCGAGGTAGCGGTTGCCCTCTGCGTCCTCGAGATAGCAGCCTTCGCCGCGCACGATGATCGGCGGCGGCTCGCCGCCCATGCGCGTGAAGTGGAGCCACAGGTGATCCTTGGCCGCCTGCTGCAGCTGCTCGACGCTCATGGCCGTCGTCGGAATGCTCACTCGCGTGTCCCCCAGTCGTAGAGCTGCTTCCACATCTCGAGATAGAAGAAGGTCTCGGTCGACACCACGCCGTCGAGCGCGCGCAGGCGGTTCGTCAGCTCGAGCAGGCCGCGCCGGTCGGTCGCGACGAGCTCGACGACGAGGTCGAACTGGCCGGCCGTGACGACCACGTAGTCGGCTTCGGGCCAGCGGGAGATCTGGTCTGCGACTTCGCTCGGGGGGCCCGAGGTCTTCACGCCGATCAGCGCCTGCTCGAAGCCGAGGCCGAGCGGGTTCGTGACGGCGACCACCTGGAGGATCCCCTCGCTCGTCAGGCGTGCGTAGCGGGCGCGCACCGTGCCCTCGGAGACGCCGAGCCTCGCGGCGATCCGCCGGAAGGACTCGCGCCCGTTGTCCTGCAGCGCCTCGATGATCCGCCGGTCGAGATCGTCGACCCGGCGTGCGGGGGTGACGGCGCCCCGCCGGGGATCGTCGGCATGCAAAGGCTGGGCATCAGGACTGCGCAACGCGTGGGATTCCTACCACTCAGCTACGCATTGCGTCAATTCGCTTGACTCAGCGGGCCGAAATGCGAGATCTTCGAGTCGTCCAGTACAGCGGGGAGAGGAGAGGGTCATGGCACGCACGCCGCTGCTGCGCGCGTTTCAGCGCCTTGCCGAAGAGCATCGGGCCGCGGATCGGCTCGGCATCCCGGCCGAGGAGCTGCCGGGATACTCGCGGCGCGAGCTCCTGAAGCGGGCCGGCGTCACGAGCGCGGCGATCGCCGTCGCCGGCCCGGCCATGCTCTCCCAGCGGGCGAACGCAGCGACGGCTCCCCGGATCGCGATCGTCGGCGGCGGCATAGCCGGGCTGAACGCCGCGCTCACACTCGCTGACAAGGGCTACGCCTCGACCGTCTACGAGGCCTCGACGCGGGTCGGGGGCCGCATGCACTCCGACGCCTCGGGCTACTGGGCCAACGGACAGGTGTCCGAGTTCTGCGGCGAGCTGATCGACACCGGTCACATGACGATCCGCCATCTCGCCCAGCGGTTCGGGCTGCCGACGGTCGACCTGCTCGGCGCGGAGCCGAACGGCACCGAGGACACGTACTGGTTCCTCGGCGGCTACTACCCGAAAACGCAAGCGGACAAGGACTTCCAGCCGATCCACAAGACGCTCCACGGCCAGGTCCAGGCCACGAGCTATCCCACCACCTACAAGACCCACACCGACGCGGGCGTGTTCTTCGACGAGATGTCCGTCTACGACTGGATCGAGAACTACGTCCCCGGCGGCCATGGCTCCAAGATGGGCCTGCTGCTCGACGCCGCGTACAACATCGAGTACGGCGCGGAGACGACCGATCAGGCAGCGCTGAACCTCATGTACCTCCTCGGCTACTCGGCTTCGCCGGGCAACTTCCTGATCTACGGCGCCTCCGACGAGCGCTTTCACATCGAAGGCGGCAACGAGCGGCTGCCGAAGGCGATCGCGGACTATCTCAGAGAAGGTCTCGGCGACCAGAGCATCAAGCTCGGCTGGGCGATGCAGTCGATCAGGAAGACCGGCACCGGCAGCATCTCGATGACCTTCTCGACACCGGGCGCGACGCAAACCGTCATCGCCGACCGCGTCATCCTCACGCTGCCCTTCACCGTGCTGCGCACGCTCGACTACGCAGGTGCCGGCTTCGACCCGCTCAAGAAAACGGCGATCACCGAGCTTGGCGGCGGCCGCAACGCGAAGCTGCAGCTGCAGTTCAACAGCCGCTACTGGAACGCAAAGGGCTCGAACGGGAACGTGTACACCGATCTCGGCGTGCAGAGCGGCTGGGACGTGACGCGCGGCCAGAGCGGTGCGACCGGCATCTTCGTCGACTACTCGGGCGGGAACATCGCCGGCAGCTTCAAGCCGTCGACGCCGTATTCGAACGCCGAGACGAACCAGCAGGTGGCGACGTATGCGAAGCAGATGCTGCGGCAGATCGAGCCGGTTTTCCGAGGAATCACGGCGCAGTGGAACGGCAGAGCCTCGCTCTCCGCACCGTTCCTCGACCCGAACCTGAGGCTTGCGTACTCGTACTGGCGCGTCGGGCAGTACACCGGGTTCTCGGGGTACGAAGGCGTCGCGCAGGGGACGATCCACTTCGCCGGCGAGCACTGCTCGCAGGACTTCCAGGGCTACATGGAAGGCGGCGCTGCCGAGGGCGCCCGCGCGGCGGCGGATGTGCTGGCGGCGCTGAAGTAGGCCGGCGCACCTAGCCGAGCCCGCTCGCGCTGACGTGCTCCGGCGTGATCCGGACCTTCACGCGCTGCTCCCCTTCGCGCCGGTTCGGGTACTCGTCGGCCCCGAGGTACTTCTTCGCGAGCTTGTCGATCTGCG
>Ga0070698_100008295_pt1 | contig 11233 bp, 11 predicted proteins | sample KBSK1502metaG_FD_65477 | JGI IMG/M metagenome (GOLD analysis project Ga0070698, IMG submission 65477) | Corn, switchgrass and miscanthus rhizosphere microbial communities from Kellogg Biological Station, Michigan, USA - KBS K1-50-2 metaG | ecosystem: Host-associated > Plants > Roots >...
CGGCTTCCGACGGCCGACCTGGGCGATATGACTCAACGCCTCCCCCACCGTCCAGGTCGAGGGGACGCTCAGGTAGTCGGTCGTCATGATGCCGCCGGCCGTCGCGGGGGGGTACGCCAGCAGCAGCGCCAGGGTCCCGCGGGTCCCCGCGTCGAGTTCTTCCAGGAAGCGGGTCCGGTCGGCTTCGGGTAGCTCCCGGAAGAGGTGAGCCTGCTGGTCCGGCGCCATGGCCCGGATGAAGGCCACCCCCTTGTCGGTCGCGAAGTGCCGAAAGACCTCGTGGCGTCGCTCGAACTCCGGGTGCTCGAGCACCCGCACCGCGAATTCGAACGGGAAGGCCGACAGCACCTCGGCCGCCGCGGTCGGGTCCACCCGGCTGAGGGCCTCGGCCACGTCGGCTTCGTGAGCCATCGCCAAGGCCCGGGCCATCTCGGCCGGGGCCCCGGGAAGGCGGGGCAAGGGCTGGGGGGTCATTTCCACGCGCGACGGTGTCATGGGGCCTCCTGCACGAATGGTCGATGAGTCGGAGGATATCCGAAGCCACGCCCGCTTGCTGCCGTCGACCGGCCCAGTGGACTTTGGTCCACTATCCAGGCCGGCGAGCGCCCCGCTACACTCAGAGGCCTACTCACACATTCCGCGAAGTACCAGGAGGCGTCTCATGCAAGTGCAACACGGGTGGCTCAAACCAGGCGTCTGGGGGGTTGTCATCGGTAGCGTTCTCACCATGATCGTCGGGTTCAGTTGGGGAGGCTGGACGACGAGCAGCACCGCACTCCAAGCGGCGATGAGGCAGGCGGATACCGCGGTCACCGCGGCGCTGGTACCGATCTGTCTGGCCGGAGAGAAGGCCGATGTTGCCCGCGCCAAGAAGCTCGGCGAGCTCACGGCCATCACGTCGTCGTGGGAACAAACCGAATTCTTGATGAAGACCGGATGGGCGACGTTCCCGGGGCAACCGGACCCCAATCGAGCGGTGGCAGAGGCCTGCGCATCCGCACTCCTCAAGACCGCGGCGGCCAAGTAACGCTGCGTCGTCTTCGCTCACCCGCGATGGCACTGCATCGCGGGTGAGCGCCCTCCCGAGGGCCGCGGTCTTGTACCATAGCCCGGTCCCACTCTTGTTGAAACTTGTTCTCGGCCTTGGCGGAAGCATATTACGCTCGGGCCGGTGTCGAGGGGAACCGTGGGCCGAGCCGGCTGGTTACCCGGCTTCAGAAAGGAGACCATCATGCGGAGGACTCCCCGTGTCTCGTGGCTGGTGCTCGGGCTCGCGGCCCTGCTCGTGGCGCCGACCCCGGTCCTGGCCCAAAAGAAGACCCTCGTCGTGGCCCTGAACCAGGACCCCGATCTCCTGGATCCGACCCTCTCGCGCACCTACGTCGGCCGGATCATCTTCTCGCAGATGTGCGAGAAGCTCTACGAGATCGACGAGAACCTCCGGATCGCCCCCCAGCTCGCCGCCGCGATGCCCGTCATTTCCGACGGCGGCAAGACGGTCACGATCAAGCTGCGCGGCGGCGTGAAGTTCAACGACGGGACCGCGATGAACGCGGAGGCGGTGAAGTTCTCGCTCGATCGGCACCGGGAGATGAAAGGCTCCAACCGGCGCAGCGAGCTGGAGCCGGTCACCGCCGTCGAGGTGGTGGATCCGGTCACGGTGCGCCTGCGTCTGAAGGCGGCCTTCTCGCCGCTGGTGGCCACCCTGGCCGACCGCTCCGGGATGCCGGTCTCGCCGGCTGCGGTGAACAAGCTCGGGGACAAGTTCGCGACCGCACCGGTGTGCGTGGGCCCGTGGTCCTTCGTCGAGCGCGTCCCGCAGGACCGCATCGTGCTCGAGAAGTCGACCCACTATTTCGATCCCGGTCAGGCGCGCTTCGATCGGCTCGTGTTCCGGATCATCCCCGACGACAACGTGCGGCTCGCGAACCTGCGCTCCGGCGACATCGATTTCATGCACCAGGTCGCCCCGACCGACTCGGTGAACATCAAGAAGGAGGGGCGCTTCGAGGTCTCGAGCGTCACCGGGATCGCCTACACTGGCATCACGATCAACCTCCGGAACAAGACCGGCAAGACACAGCCGGCGGGCGACCTCGGCACGCCGCTCGCCAACGACCCCCGGGTGCGCGAAGCCCTGGACCTGAGCCTCGACCGCGAGGCGATCAACCAGGTGGCGTGGGACGGGCAGTACACGCCGGGGTGCACCCCGATCTCGCCGGTGAGCCCATTCTACGACAAGGCCCGGAAATGTCCCGCCCGGGACGTAGCGAAGGCGAAGCAGCTCCTGGCCGCGGCGGGCCTGGCGAGCGGCTATGCCTTCGAGCTCACGATCGTGAACGACCCGCAGGGGCGCCGGTTCGGCGAGGTCGTCCAGGGCATGGCTCGGGAGGCCGGCTTCAACATCAGCCTGCGGCCCAGCGAGTTCGCCTCCGCGCTGACCGACGACGACAACGGCAAGCTCCAGGCGTTCGTCATCGGCTGGAGCGGGCGCGTGGACCCGGACGGCAACATGCACCAGTTCCACACCTGCGGCGGTAGCCTCAACACCACCCACGTCTGCGACGAGGTCGTCGACTCGCTCCTGAACAAGGCGCGCGAGGTGAGCGACCAGGCGGAGCGCGCGAAGCTCTACCGCGAGGCGATCGACAAGATCAACGCGCGCCGCAACATCATCTACCTCTATCACGCGAACTACATCGTGGCGTACCCGAAGAACCTGAAGGGGTACAAGGCGGTGCCCGACGGCCTGATCCGCATCAAGGGAGTGTCCTGGAACTAGCGCGCGGCGGTGCTCGACTTCCTGGTCCGGCGGGTCGCGATCTCGATCGTGACCCTGTTCGTGATCAGCCTGATCGTGTTCGCCGGGGTCCGGATGATCCCGGGCGACCCGGCGCGCGTGATGGGCGGCACCGACGCCGACGCGGCCGGGCTCGCCGAGATCCGGCAGAAGTACGGGCTCGACGATCCGATCCCGGTCCAGTATCTGCGCTGGATCGGGCTCGCCGTCCGGGGTGATCTCGGCGAGTCCATCCGCACCCGCGAGTCGGTGATGTGGACGGTGGCCCGCAAGCTGCCCATCACGATGGAGCTGGCGCTTCTCTCCCTCCTGGTCGCGCTCGCGCTCGCGATCCCGGCCGGCGTCTTCTCCGCGGTCCGCCGCAACACGGTGTGGGATCTCCTCGCCAACGCGGTCTCGCTCTGCGGCCTCTCGGTGCCCAGCTTCTGGCTGGGCATCATGCTGATCCTGCTCCTGTCCGTGCGGCTGCACTGGCTCCCCGCCTCGGGCTTCGTCCCGCTCTGGGAGAACCCGCTCGGCAACCTGCAGCGCATGCTGATGCCCGCCTTCGTGCTGGGCGCCGGACTCGCGGCGGTGCTGATGCGCCAGACCCGCAACAGCATGATCGACATCCTGAGCGCGGACTACATCCGCACCGCGTGGAGCAAGGGCCTCGCCAGTCGCGCCGTCATCTTCCGCCATGCCTTCCGCAACGGCCTGATCCCGGTGGTCACGATTCTCGGCTTGCAGACCGGCGCCCTCATGGGCGGCGCGGTGGTGACCGAGCAGATCTTCGTGGTGCCGGGCTTCGGGCGGCTCATCGTGGAGGCAGTCTTCACTCGCGATTACCCGCTCGTGCAGGGCGTGGTGCTGATCACGGCCAGCGCCTACGTGCTCGTCAACCTGCTGGTGGATCTCTCCTACTCGGTGCTCAACCCGCGCATCCGCATCGGAGGCGCCGCCGGTGGCGGCTGACGCGGGCGGGCGGCTCTGGCGGCGTCTGTGGCGGCGGCCGCCCGCGGTGGTGGGCGCGGTGATCGTGCTCTTCTTCGTGGTGCTCGCGCTCGGGGCCCCGTGGATCGCGAGCTCCGACCCTCAGCGCGCCGACTACGGCAAGATCCGTAAGGGACCGACCCTCGCGAACCCGTTCGGCACCGACGATCTCGGACGCGACATCTTCTCGCGCGTGGTGTGGGGCACGCGGATCTCCATGCAGGCGGGGGTCTTCGCGATCCTGCTCGCCATCGCCATCGGCGTGCCCGCCGGGCTCCTCTCGGGCTACCGGCGTGGGGTCACCGACCAGCTGATCATGCGCCTGACCGACGCCTGGCTGGCCTTCCCGTTCCTCATCCTGGCCATCGGGTTGGTCACCATCATGGGCGCGTCCCTGACCAATGCCACGGTGGCGATCGGGCTCGCGGCCACCCCGACCTACATCCGGCTGACCCGAGGGCTCGTGCTGTCCACGCAGGAGGAGGACTACGTGCAGGCCGCGCGCGCGCTCGGCGCGGGCGGCCTGCGCACGATCCTGCGCCACATCCTGCCCAACATCGTGAGCGCGCTGCTCGTGCAGGCCACCGTCTCGGTCCCCGCCGCCATCATCGCGGAGGCCATCCTCTCCTTTCTCGGGCTGGGCGTGCAGCCGCCGATCCCGAGCTGGGGCACCATGCTCAACACCGCGCAGCAGTTCCTGGAAACCGCGCCGTGGATGGCGTGGTGGCCCGGTCTGGCCATCTTCACCCTGACGCTCTCGTTCAACCTGGCCGGCGACGGCCTGCGCGATCTACTCGATCCCAAGGACTACTAGGCCCTCGGTCGAGGCGCGGGGCTACCGGTCATCGATGACGTGGCGCACGTGCTCGTGAAGCATGAAGGACTTCCAGGGTTTCATCAGATGCGGCACATTGCGGCGCCACCAGGCGGCGGCCTCCGGACTAGCGGGCGGCTTCGTTCACCGGGATCGTCGTTCCCGGCGCCCTCCACGGGTTCCGCAGGCACGAGGGCGCGGTTGGGCGAGAGATTGTCCGCCGGGCCCGGCGGGTGGGGTAGCCGCACGCGGTCCCCGCGGCGCCTTGTGCAGAAGGTGTCGACGCTCTACAATCCGGAGCAACCATCTAGAAACGGAGGGAAGCCATGGCATTGCGGATCAACAGCGAGGCACCGAACTTCACGGCCGAGACCACCCAGGGTCCGATCAAGTTCCACGAGTGGATCGGCAACGGCTGGGCCATCCTCTTCTCGCATCCGAAGAACTTCACCCCGGTCTGCACGACCGAGCTGGGCTACATGGCCGGGTTGAAGCCCGAGTTCGAGAAGCGCAACTGCAAGATCATCGGGATCAGCGTGGACTCCGTCCCCGATCACCAGAAGTGGTCCAAGGACATCGAGGAGACGCAGGGGCACGCGGTGAACTACCCGCTGATCGGCGACCCCGAGCTGAAGGTGGCCAAGGCCTACGACATGCTGCCGGAGGACGCGGGCACCACCGCGCAGGGCCGGACCGCGGCCGACAACGCGACGGTTCGCTCGGTGTTCGTCATCGGACCGGACAAGAAGGTCAAAGCGATGCTGACCTATCCGATGAGCACCGGGCGCAACTTCGACGAGGTGCTGCGGCTCCTGGACTCCTGCCAGCTGACCGCGAAGCACAAGGTGGCCACTCCGGTGAACTGGAAGCAGGGAGAGGACGTCATCATCGTGCCGGCGGTCTCGGATGCCGAGGCCAAGCAGGCCTACCCGGGTGGCTGGAAGGCCCCGAAGCCCTACATCCGCATCGTTCCCCAGCCCCGATAGGCACCGCGCTCGCCGGCGGGGGCGGTGTCGGCCCCGTCGGCGAGCGGATGGTCGCCCGCCTACGCCTTGACCCCGAGCAGCTTCATGGCGGTGCCGCCCAGCATGGCCACCTTGTCTGCATCGCTCACGCTCGGTGTGTCGAGGATGAGATCCACCGCGGTCGTCGTCCACGGATACGGAAAGTCGGTGCCGACCAGGAGCTGACTCGCTCCCACCTCGGCGGCCAGATGGCGGACTCCCTCCGGCGAGAAGACCATCGTGTCGTAGTACATCTGCTTGAGATACTCCGACGGCTTCTTCTTGATCGGTCCGTACGGTCCGCCCGGGCAGGCCGCGGGGCGGGTGGGGCACCCGTGATCGGAGCGTCCCGCGTACGAGGGCAGATAGCCTCCGGCGTGCGCGGCACAGATCTTCAGCCCCGGGAATGTATCGAGGGTGCCCTCGAAGATCAGGTGAGAGAGCGCGACGGTGGTCTCGAGTGGGTTGCCGATCACGTTCTCCAGATAGCCGTTGCCCTTGAGCCGCCTGGGGATGTCGGCCGCGACTCCGGCGCCCTGCGGATGGATGAAGACCAGGACGTCGAGCTGCTCGGCCTTGGCCCAGAACGGATGGAATTTTGGATCGCTGATCTCCTCACCATTGACGCTGCCGCCGATGGCCGCGCGCCGCGCAGGCCGAGCTGCTTGACGCCGACCTCGAGCTGTTCGGCGGCGAGATCGGGATGCTGCAGGGCCACGGTGGCGAAGGCCACGAAGCGGTCCGGGTGCGCCGCGCACGCCTCGGCCAGCTTCTCGTTCTGGATCTGGATGATCTGCTTCGCGAGATCACGGTCCGCCCTGTACCAGTACGGATTGATGCTGAGCGCCTCGACGTCGATGCCCTGCTCGTCCATCGCCCGGAGACGCTCGGTCGCCTGCGTCGCGACGTGCAGGAGGGGCGGCAGGGGTGATCCCGGCGCGAGCAGCTTGAGGTTCATCAGGGCCAGCGCCTCCGGCACCGCGCAATGCGCGTGGACGTCGACGGTCTTGACCCGCCGGCCGCCCACCATCACCTCCCGGCGCCGCGCTTGGGCCCGGGCGGGCCCGGCGGCCAGCAGATCGCAGCCGACGAACGCGACACCGAGGGCGCCGGCGGTGGTCTGGAGAAACTCGCGGCGGGTCGTCATGGTGGTGTCCTCCTCGCCGAGTGCGCGGGTTCACGGCAGCCAGCCCGCCTCGGATCCTCGCCCCGGCCGGACGCGTCGTCAACGCCCCGCCGCGCGCGATCGAAGCTCTAGGATGCAAAGTACTTGACAGATAGAACTCTCGGCTGCTATACGTAACCCCACGATGATTCCCGACCCCGGCGGCCGCCCCATCTCCGAGTCACCGGCCCTCCACGCCCGGGCCATGGCCGATCTGCGTTTCATTCGAGAAACCATGGAGAGTGTCTCCTCGTTCTCGGCGTTCTCCGGCTGGGGGCTGATCCTGATCGGAGGCGTCGCGACCGCCTGCGGCCTCCTGGCCGTCCGGCAGCCCACCCGACTGCGTTGGCTCGGCGCGTGGGTGGCGGCGGCCGCGGTCTCGGCGGTGATCGGCGCCCTCTCGACGGCCCGGAAGGCCCGCGCCGCGCGGGAGCCTCTCATCCCTGGGCCGGCCAGGAAATTCGCTTTGAGTCTCGCCCCCGCGCTCGTCTCGGGAGCCCTCCTGACGGGAGCCCTCGGGCGGGCCGAGCGATTCGACCTGCTGCCGGGGGTGTGGTTGCTGCTCTACGGAGCCGGACTCGTCGCGGCCGGCGCCTGGTCGGTGAGGGTCGTGCCGGTGATCGGCACGACATTCATGGTCCTGGGCGCCGTGGGCCTGCTGTTACCCGCGGGTTGGAGCGACTGGCTTCTGGTGGCCGGCTTCGGGGGACTGCACGTCGCGTTCGGTGTGATCGTGGGGAGGAAACACGGTGGCTGACCCGGGGGCGGCGCGCCGGCCGCGGTCGGAGCCCTCGGCGGGGCGGGCCCAGTGGACGCGGCCCGCCGGCGGGCGCGGTCGGCGTGGAGCGCCCACGGGGCTCGATAACCTCGTCCACCATCGCATCCGTCTGGGCATCGTGAGCGCGCTCGCCGCCGCCGAGTCGCTCACGTTCAACGAGATCAAGGCGCTGCTGAAGACGACGGACGGCAACTTGAGCGTGCACGCCCGCAAGCTCGAGGAGGCCGACTATGTCATCTGCACGAAGACCTTCGACGGTCGCCGCCCGCGCACCGAGTACCGGCTCTCGGCGACGGGCCGACGAGAGCTCGGGCGCTACCTGACTCACATGGAAGCCCTGATCCGGGCGACGCGCGATACGCTCGGGCGCTGAACCGCCGCGCCAAATTTTTTTGCCGGGAGACTTTGATATGCAAAGTACTTCAAGAGATGATCGGGGAGGGATCCACGTGGCCATCATCATGGATGGCAATGGGCGATGGGCGCTCGGCCGCGGGCTCGCGCGCTCGGCCGGACACGGCGCGGGGGTCGACGCGATCCGGCGCGTCGTCGAAGCGGCCCCGGACCTCGGCATCGAGACCCTGAGCCTCTTCGCTTTTTCCTCCGACAACTGGGCCCGGCCCGTGGAGGAAGTACGGCTCCTGATGGACCTCTTCGCCCGGTTCCTGCGAGACGAGGCCGGGCCTCTGCTGGCCCACGACGTGCGTCTATCCGTGATCGGACGGCGGGACCGGCTGCCGTCCGAGGTGCGGTCGGCCATCTCGACGGCCGAGGCCCGGACCGCCCGAGGGTCACGCCTGCACCTTCGGGTGGCCGTCGACTACTCCTCACGCGACGCGATCGTCGACGCGGCCCGTCGCGGCCGCCTCGACGACCCGACGCGCGAGAGCTTCGCGAGCCGACTCGGGGAGGCCCAGGGCGCGCCCGCCCTCGACGTGGATCTGCTGATCCGCACCGGAGGCGAGCAGCGCCTGAGCGATTTTCTCCTGTGGGAATGCGCGTACGCCGAGTTCTTCTTCACGACTCGCATGTGGCCCGACTTCCACGGGGTCGACCTTGCCACTGCGCTCGCCGAGTTTCGGAGCCGCGAGCGCCGCTTCGGCGGATTGGCGGCTACGGGAAAGAAGTGAGCGTCGTGGGAAGACTGCTCTCCCTATGGTCCATCGCGGTCATGCTGGCCGGACTCGGCACCGGCATCCTCTTCGATGCGGCTCCCGGCCTCAACTGGAGCGTGTGGACGCTGGCGGCCGCCAGCGGGCTCCTGCTTTGTGCCCGGGCGAGCGGCTCGCCGACGCGAGCTGTTCTTCTCACACCACTCGCGCTCGCCATCAGCTTGGGCGCCGCGGCCGCCACCACGGCTGCCCCGACCTTCCACGCCGTCGTCGGCGCGGGCGTGGCGGTGCTCCTAGCCATGGCGGTCCTGCTGACCGGCGATACGGGATGGGAGCGGTTGACACCGCCATTCATGATGTGGGCGCCGGTGGTGGCTCCACTCCAGGCGGTCGAAGAGGCCATCCGGCGCGCGCGCGAGCTGGCCGGTCTCGTCGCGACGCCCAGCTACCGGTCGTCGGTCCGGGGCGCTCTGCTGGCCATGCCGGTGGCGGGGCTCTTCGCCCTGATCCTCGCCAACGCCGATCCCGTGCTCGCAACCTTGCGGGACGATCTGGCCGCCGCGCTTGCCCGCCTGGAATTCGTGCCGCGCCTCATCTTCTTCTGCGCCCTGCTGGCCGCCGCCCTGGGGGGTTGCGGCATAGCCCGGCGCGGGGGGCACGTCCGGCTCCCGGCGCCCGCGGAGCCTCGACGGACACCTCGGCTCGCGGACACCGAGCGCCTCGTCATCCTCGGCTCCGTCGTCGCGGTCTTCACCGCGTTCCTCCTGCTCCAGCTCAGCTACCTCTTCGGTAACACCCCGGTCACCATAGGGTCCGGCGTCACATTTTCGGAGTACGCGCGACAGGGATTCGCCGAGCTCACCACGGTGGCGACCCTCGCCACCCTCCTGCTGGTCGTCCTCGACCGATGGGCCGCTCGCGGCCCGCGGGAGAGGTGGACGTGCACAATGGCCATCGCCGTCGTCGTCGAGGTCGAGGTGCTGCTGATCTCGGCGCTCCGCCGCCTCTGGCTCTACGAGTCCGCCTATGGATTCACGACGCTCAGACTCTACGCGCACGCCTATATGGTCGGGGTCGCGCTCTTCCTGGTGGCGCTCGGCTGGGATCTATGGAGGGGGTTGGACGCGGGACGGCTGGCGCGGCGGGCGGCGGCCCTCGTCGCGCTCGGAACGCTCGTGCTCGTCTACTGGAACCATGAAGCCTGGATCGTCCGGCAGAACGTGGGCCGGTACCTTCGGACCGACCGGCTCGACACCGCCTACCTGGTCTGGGGGCTCTCGCCGGACGCGGCGCCGGCTGTGGTCGGGGCGATGTCCCAGCTCCCGCTCGCCCTGGCCAACTCGGTGCGCGACGAGCTTCGCCACCGATACGGAGGGACCACCAGCGCCCCCCCCTGCCGCTGGTTCGAGTGGAATCGAGGCCGGGAACGCGCCGCGGCGGCTCTCCGGGCAGGCGGTATCGTGCGGGGAGGCGTTCAGCTCCGGGCCCGCGATTGCGTCGCGCGACCTCCCTAGCCGCCCTTGAAGGTCGACGCGTTACTTGTCGAGCCAGGTGAACATGAGCTTGTAGCCCATCCCGAAGCCGTCGTGGTGCTTGAAGCCCTTCACGTAGGGCGGGTGGGTCTGATACTGGGGCGGATTGGGCAGGTAGACGTAGTACGCCTTGTCGGCGAGGTAGCGCTGGATGTCGTCGACGAGGATCTTGCGCCTCTTCGGGTCGAGCTCGCGGCGCTGGGCCCCCAACATCCGGTTCAGCTCCGCGTCGGCCACGTTGCTCCGGTTGTTCGGCTGCTCGGGGTGGAAGGCCCCGTAGAGCCAGTCGTCCACCTCGGTGAACGGGGTGACCGGGCCGATCGCCATCTTCTCGAACTTCCCCAGGTAGGTGGTCGAGATGTACTTCCCGTACTCCTCGGGCTTCAGCTCCACCTGGATGCCGATCTTGCCCAGGTTGTCGGCGGTCATCTCGTAGTAGTTGCGCCAGGGCGGCGCGTAGCCGGGCCAGTGGAAGGCCGGGGTGGAGAAACCCTTGGCGAAGCCGGCCTCGGCGAGGAGCCGCTTGGCCTCGGCGGGGTCGTACCCCACGAGGTATTTCGCCTTGGCCGGGTCCAGGCTCGCAGCCTCGAGCTTCCACTCCTTCATGGCGCAGGGCACCGGGCCCGCGTCGGTGCACCCCTCGCCGTAGAGCAGCGCCTCGTTCCAGCCCTTGCGATCGATGGCCAGGGAGACGGCCCGGCGCACCCGGATATCGTTGAAGGGCGCCTGGTCCGTCCGGAAATAGATGATCCCCTGCGAGATCACCTGCTGCGGGATCAGGACCATCTCGGGATTCGTTTTCTGGAGGGACTTGCCCTCCTCGATGCTCGACCAGCCGAAGATCTGCATCAGCTCGACGCGCCCGGCGCGCAGGAGTGACACGCGCGCCGAGGCGTCCGGGGTGATCTCGAGCACGACGCCGTCGAGATACGGCAGGCCCTTCACGAAGTAGTCGGGATTCCGCTCCCACACCACGCGCACCCCCTTGTCGTACGACTTGAAGACGAAGGGGCCGGTGCCGATGACCGCGTCGGGGTGATTGAAGTCCTTGAACTT
>Ga0070698_100008297_pt1 | contig 11232 bp, 8 predicted proteins | sample KBSK1502metaG_FD_65477 | JGI IMG/M metagenome (GOLD analysis project Ga0070698, IMG submission 65477) | Corn, switchgrass and miscanthus rhizosphere microbial communities from Kellogg Biological Station, Michigan, USA - KBS K1-50-2 metaG | ecosystem: Host-associated > Plants > Roots >...
TTCCGCGACATGCTGAAGGTATCGCAACAGCTTTCTTAAATCGGGTTGCTTCTGATGAATCTTCTCGCGCAGCGTGGCACCATCGATAAACTCCATGGCGATGAAGTTCACGCCGTCAGCCTCACCGATTTCATGAATGGTGGCGATGTTCGGATGATTGAGCGCCGCCGCGGCCTTCGCTTCCTGAACGAAACGGCGCATGCGGTCCTGGTTTGCTGCGAGGTCAGCGGGGAGGATTTTCAGCGCGACTTTGCGATCAAGTTTTGTGTCCTGGGCCAGATAGACCTCACCCATTCCGCCAGCACCTATCTTCGAGACGATGCGGTAATGCGACAGAGTGGTGTTGGCTGACAGTTCTTTATTCATCTTCACCAATTCTGGGCGCACCCTCGCGACCGAGCACTGAATCCTGGGCCAGGTACACCTCACCCATTGCGCCAGCGCCCAGGTGGGAGCGGACATCGTACCGTCCGAGTTTTGTACCGGAAGCAATCGTCACTTCTGGGGGTGCGGGAGTGCGAATCAGTGCCGAAGCTGCAATTGAATAAAGCGCCTCATTCTACTCGCATTAGCTTGCGTAGGCCAGAAGACTATTTGCGCTTGGTTGTCATAACGATGTGTTGCTGACCGGGGCAGTAGTCGGCTGCTTTCTAGTTGATGCCATTGTCGCCTATATTTTGTCTTGTGATGGGGACATATCCAAGCCCGAAGAAAGTGTGATGAGACTGCTATGAAGTGGATCACACGCGAAAGGATTCGAGTCAACCGCACTGCGACCTGTTGGCTGATCCGCCGCTTCCTGGATTCTGAAGCGGAGCTTCTCTTTGTTCGAGCAGAAGAAGTAGCTAACGAGCAGGCTGCTCAAGGCGCGATTGGTTTTGACGCGCCTGGTGCTACATACCCCCACAAAGATGACCAGGGTCTTTGTTCGTTTGCCGCACTTGTTCACGAGCGGCTGGCCGATAATCCAGTGCTGGTCGAAATAGCGCGAATCGTCCAGGCGGCTGACTTCAAGGACCAACTGGATTCGCATCCGGCGGCCCATGGTCTCGCATTGATCAGCCGCGGTTTTCCGCTTGTTACCAAAGATGATCATGAAACGGCGCAACTCGCTTCCTTCTTGTACGACGCTCTATATGCCAGCCTGAAGGACGCAAAGAGTTAGCCTTGAGGAGGAACCAATGGAAGATATATCGAGAAGAGATGCGATATCGAGAATAGCAGGCGGCAGTGCGGGATTGGCACTGAGTCTCGGTGGAAGTGCACTCGTGGGTGGAGATGAGCTTGGAGAAACACAGGCTGCGAGCACGCAAGCAATGGCGCCTCGCGCTTTCCGTGGCCAGCACCGACCGCAACCTTTGCGGTTCGATCCTGCAAAACTGAAAGGTCTGTCTGAAAAGTTGATCAAGTCACACTGGGAAAATAACTATGGGGGCGCGGTGAAGGCGCTGAATGTCGTTGAGCAAAGACTGGCCTCAATGCTCACGGAGAAAGATCTGCCGCCTTACATTTACGGCGACCTCAAACGTGAAGAACTGGTGCGCACGGGTTCGGTGGTTTTGCATGAACACTACTTTGGGAATCTCGGCGGCGACGGCAAGGCCAGCGGTAAGGTGCTCGATCTTATCAAGGATTGGTTTGGGAGTTATGAGCAGTGGGAAGCGGAATTCAAGAAGACTGCTAACGCTCTTGGCGGCGGTTCCGGTTGGACAATTCTTTCATACAATTTACACACCGGCGAAGCCCACAACTACTGGGCCTGGGATCACATGCACAATGCAGCAATGGGTTATCCGCTCCTGGTGCTTGATATGTACGAGCATGCTTACCACCTGGACTATGGTGCCGCAGCAGCGAAATACGTTGATGCTTTCATGCAGAACGTGAATTGGGACGAGGTTAATCGGCGAGTAGAGGAGATGCGAGTTCGCAAGTAGGAACACAGGTTTCGAGCTGGAGGTTGCGAATATGCGGGCTTTGCCTACTGATCAGGTGGGATTGCTGGCACTACTTGGAGTGTGTGGTCTTTTGTGGTCGCTCGTATGAAGTCTCTTGCAGTTATTGGTGGAGTTGGACTGTCCATTGTGTTCACGGTATTTGCCGTAACCTGCACAGGAAAAGAGCCGAAGACAAATCTCACGCCTTCCTCTTCAACAGGTTCGCCGATGCCGGGTACAGCAAGTCTTCCGTCGTCCGCAACATCAGGTAGTCTTCCACTGCGCACTTTGCGTGACGTTCCGTTAAGCGGCGGCGTGACGCGTTTTGATTATCAGAGCTTCGACGAAGCAACCGGGCGACTCTACATTGCCCATCTCGGCGATGGCCTTCTGACGGTCTTTGACGCAAATAAAGAAACGATGATCGGCGACGTCAAGGATCTGTCGCGCGTCCACGGTGTCATTGCGGTGCCGGAGCTTCACCGTGTCTATGCTTCAGCTACAGGCTCGAATGAATTGGCAGTCATCGACGACACCACGTTGCAGATAAAGGCGCGCGTACCTGCCGGAGATTATCCTGATGGCATCGCGTATGCGCCTAAGGCGAAGAAGCTGTATGTGTCAGATTTGCATGGCAAGACAGATACGGTGATTGATGCAAACACTAATCAACGGCTGACGACAATTGCGCTGGGCGGCGGTGCGGGAAACACGCAGTATGATTCAGTCTCAGAACACATCTTTGTCACGGTGCATGGCCGAAACGAGCTCGCTGAAATTGATCCAACCAAAGACCAGCTAATCGCGCGCTATCCAATAGGGGGATGCAGCGAACCACATGGCCTGATGATCGACAGCGAACACCGGCTGGCATTTGTGGCTTGCGAAGACAACGCGAAGCTAGCCGTCTTTGATCTGGAAACGAAGAAGATAACGGCTATTCAGGATGTCGGCGCAGATCCCGACGTGCTCGCCCTTGATAAGACCTTTGGTCGACTTTATGTTTCTGCTGAAAGCGGCATCATCACGATCTTCGACGAGCGTGGGCGCAAGCTGGAGAAGGTGGGCGAAGGATTCTTCGCTCCTAATGCCCACAGCGTTGCGGTAGACAGTCGCACTCATCGCGCCTATTTCCCTTTGCATAACGTTGGCGGAAAGCCAGTCCTTCGAATCGCAGTACCCTCAGATAAGCAGCTATGACGAACAGATGGAGGCGTTTCGATATCCGGTTCGAACGCTTCAGGGCGCGTTTGGTAGTTGTGCTCAGCATCGCTCTGCTCGCTGCCATCGCTCAAGCACAGCAGCTTCCAACCGCGGACAACCTTCAGCAATCTACGCCGGAGAGGCCCACTCAGTCGCCTTCGCAAGGCGCCGGCCCGCGAAGGATTCAAGCGGTTCCCGTCTCCGATGCGATCAAGATTGACGGTGTGCTGAACGAATCTGCCTGGTCGTTGGCTGAACCGGCATCTGATTTTCGTCAGGAGCGACCCATAGAAGGCTCGCCCGCTTCCGAAAAGACTGAGGTGCGCGCGCTGTTCGATGATAAGAACATCTATTTCGGCATTCGCGCGTTTGATTCTGATGCTGCGCAAATCAACGCTCGCGAACTTGTGCGCGACGCGAGTTTCTCTAACGACGATAAAGTCGAGATTCTGCTTGACACTTACCATGATCGCCGGAATGCGTTTCGTTTTGCCGTTAATCCGCTGGGAACGCAACAGGATGCGTTGATTACTGACGAAGGTCGCGACGTCAATATCTCATGGGATGCGCCATGGATTTCTGAAGGCCGCATCGATGCCGTAGGATATGTCGTTGAGATCGCAATACCGCTAACCACTCTTCGTTTCACGGAAGGAATCGACACGTGGGGGTTCAATGTTGCGCGTATCATCCGGCGCAAAAACGAAGAGAGCCTTTGGACGAGTTGGCAGCGTTCGTTCGGGCTCGAACGGGTTTCGCAGGCAGGCGAGCTAAGTGGAGTGGAAGAGATTCGCCGCCGTCGCCTGCGCGAGATCAAGCCTTACGTCACGGGTGAATGGCGCGAAGGCGTGCCGCTAATCGGAAAAAACGGATTAGATGCCGGCGTGCGAGCGAACGCGGGAATTGAAGTAGCAAAGCTGGGCATCACGTCGTCGCTGACCGCTGAATTCACGGTCAATCCTGACTTTGGTCAAGCTGAGGTCGACAATCAGATAGTCAACCTCACGCGCTTTTCCGTTTTCTTCCCCGAGAAGCGGGATTTCTTTTTGGAAAACTCAGGGATCTTTCTCTTCGGGAGGCAGGGAGAGAATCAAGCCTTCTTCACGCGACGAATTGGATTGACGGACCGGGGCCTGCCTGTGTCCATCGACTACGGCGCGAAAGTCACCGGCAAGATTGGTCCTTATAACATCGGATTTTTACAGGTACAAACTCGCAAGTTGGGCCAAGCCTCAACGGGTCTCGGCATCCCTCGTCAACAGTTTTCGGTCCTGCGGGTGAAGCGAGACATTCTTAAGCGTTCGTATGTCGGAGCCATCCTAGTCAATCGTCAGGGCGCCACCACCGTGGGCGGCGGGAGTTACAATCGCGTTGGCGGCGCCGACGCGGAATTCAATCTAACCGACCATTATCAGATTAAGGCATTCTGGATGGGATCGGCGACTCCGGGAGTTCGTTCAAGCGCTGGCTCCTCACGCATCGAATCGATTTTCGAAAACGATCTCTATCGGTTCATCACTGTCTATGAAGACGTCGGCGCAAAGTTCAATCCCGAAGTTGGCTTCATCGAACGCAACGCTATTCATCAATACTTTGGTCAGCTAGCTTACAAACCGCGACCGAAATTTATTCCGCACGTGCAGCAGATGGAGTTTGAGACGCAGATCGAATACTACACGGACCGCGCGGGCAAACTCACGACCCGGCAAAGAGAACTGTCCTGGGATACGATCTTCAAAAACTCGTCGGAGTTTTTCCTCCGACCTATCGAAGATGTGACTGATGTGCTGACGGAGCCATTTCAGATTCGTCCTGGGATCGTTATTCCGGTAGGCACATATCGCTTTAATCGCCCCCGTGTGTCATACACGAGCGACCTAAGTAAGCGTATCGTTTTTACCGTCCGAGAGCACTGGGGAGATTTTTATTCAGGTACGAGATACGAGACCACGGGCGGAATAACGTGGCGACCGAATGCGCACCTGCTTCTCGACTTATCAGAGAGCCACAATAGAGTGCGTCTGCGAGAAGGAAACTTTTCAACCAGTCTATTCGCCGGAAGAGTCAACTATAATTTCTCACGCAAGCTGCTCACCTCAGCATTAGTCCAGCTGAGTTCCGCTGCGCGCGTCTCAGTGATCAATGTGCGACTACGCTACATCTACCGGCCCAACAGCGATTTCTTCGTGATTTACAATCAAAGCACAGGTGCAGGGCTTGAACGGCCATCCTACAGTCTTCAGATCAAGCTGACTCGGGATTTTACGTTCTAGGCGAGGAGACTGTAAGCCCAAACTCTCCTGATGGTGTCCAACTACTTTTGGTAGGGACGGCAACCAAGTCGTTGCCGCGGCCTCAAGGGAAAACTCCTCAAGACTCTAGAGGCAATTCGACTGTAAACAAGCTACCTTGACCCGGCGTGCTCTCAACGTCGATCTTCCCTCCGTGAGATTCAACAATCCAGGCTGCGATTGCCAGTCCCAGTCCCGCGCCTCCGAGCGCACGAGAACGAGCCTTGTCCACGCGAAAGAAGCGATCGAAGACGTGGGCTTGATCAGCTTGAGAGATTCCAATGCCTGTGTCGCTCACGGAGATCCGGGCACTTCCGTTTTGCCTCGCCAAGACAACGGAAATCTTCCCACCCTCGGCCGTGTATTTCACAGCGTTATCGAGAAGATTCAGAATCATACGCTTGAGCAGCTCGTCGTCACCGCGCAGAATTATGGATTCAGAATCGCTCTCAGTATTCAATTGAACACCTTTGCGGATCGCAAGCACTTGCGCTGCGCGGGCACAGTCTCTGACGGTCTCATTCAGAGAGAGCGGTTCCTTCAGCAAAACCATGGGCGCATCTATGGGTTGGCGAGCGAGCATGAACAAGTCTTCGACAATATGCGAGAGTCGTTCGGCTTCGTCCTGGATCAGGGACAATGACTCCTGGTATTCCGCAACCGCGCGTGGCTTATTGAGTGCCACTTCGGTTTCTCCTCGAAGCACAGCAAGCGGCGTTCGTAGTTCATGAGACGCATCGGCGATGAACCGCTGCTGCTCTTTGAAAGAAGTCTCGAGACGAGTCAGCAGATCATTGATGGTGGTGGCCAGTCGTCCCAGCTCATCTCTCGGATTGTCTACGTCGAGACGGGACGATAATCGTTCCGCCGTTATGTGTTGCGTCTGTAGATTCATGGAGGCTATCGGTGAAAGGCTCTTGCGAGCGAGGAAGTATCCTCCGGCCGAAGCCAGTAATAAGATGAGCGGAACCCCGGCGTAAAAATCGCGCCGTAAGCGACGTAGCCCTTCATCAATTACAGTCAACGGTTCGGCAACCGTTGCGAATCCGAGATCTCGATCGGATGAAAGGCGAACGATGGCGACTCGCAGACCGTTGACAGTCACCAGACTGAAGCCTCGTTGACGCGCCTGACTAAGCGCAGGTGAGGGGATTAGCAGAGCGGTTTCTGAAAGATTCCTGGTCGAGGCGATTGGTCGGCCGTTGTTGTCTATAACCTGAACATAGCGATTGGGAAAGACCAATTCCGCCAAAACGATCTGGCCGGCTTTCGCCAGCGAGTGTGCTTCTTCAAACTCCTCGACGTATGCGCTGGCAACCGTTTCCGCGGTTGAACGCAAAGACTCGTCCTGACGTTCGTAGAAAATCGCGGCGGCTGCATAGTAGACGAGGACTGCAAACGCGATGAGCGACAAAGCGAGAACGGCAGCGTACCAAAGCGTTAGTCTTGTCCGAACTGAATCAAACATAGAGATTGCGATTCCTCGCACGGGGCAGTAGCCCGACAGTTATGGAGGGCTCCGCCTAACGCACCAGTGACCGTAGTAAGCCCTCCATAACTGTCGGGCTACTGCCCCTAGTAACAACGGATCTGAATGATACTCTCGCAGCTTAGAAGCTCCACCTAAGCGCGACCCCATACTGACGCGTGCGGTGACTATATTGAGGGGTGATCGCAGGCCACCGCGATGCCTTTGGTGGTTCGTTCTCGTCGCCTGAATCCAATGTTTCCCGATGATGTGCGTGATAGACATACTGACCAATTCCATATCCAAGTGCGCTGCCGACCAACACGTCAGAAAGATAATGCTGGTGCCCGGTGAAGCGAGAAAGGCCGACCGCTGTGGCTGCGGCGTACGCAGCTACCTGGACCGCGCGATGGTCGTGATACTCGTTGGCGATTATCGTAGCCACCGACCATGCCTGAATGCTGTGTCCGGAAGGGAACGAACTTCCACCGTCGAAAAACTCGCTCCGGTCCCTGCCAGATAGAGGCCTGCCGCGTTGGGAGACTCCCTTTAGCGCATTGCTGACAATAAAACCGTCGATGGAAGCCTCAGCGCTAAGAATCCCCGTCTCCTTCGCCCGTGCGTTATTTTTTGTTCGACCCACCAAATAGAAAGTCGCAACCACCGCTCCGGCGCCATAAACCGAGCCGCCGTAGCTGATAATTCGACTGGCTTTCACCTGACGATCAGATTCGGCGATCTCGTCTCCGGTGATGCGATCCGTAGTAATGAGTGCCATCGAACCTATGCCAAAGGGAGCCATCCATTTCGCATCCTCTCGGTGGAGATGAAACGGCGAGGTCCAGATCGCCTTTTGATCTCGTAGAACGTTCTTGAAGAATTCCCTTTCAAGCGACGGCGTTGGTGAGGCGGTCGGAGTGGAAGGCTTAGTGGGCGTTTGCGCGTGCCCTGGGAACCCCACCGAGAATACGAAGGCGAGAAGCGTCATGCTGAAGAGGCAATGCGATCTTCTATTTCTTCCCATGTTACTTTCCTCCTGGTTGTGATCGTCTTATTTGCTGACGACCAGCACTACAAATGTACCGGGCTTCACGGTGCGTTGAGGTCTGCCGCCCGGGGTTGCCGCCGGCGTCTCAATAATCTCCGCCGCACTCAGAAATACCTTTTTGGTTTTTGGGTCGAACGCCATCGTCCGGGCACTCGGCTGCGTTTTAACTACGCCTGCATCTTCGTAATTGTCGGCAGACTTTTCGTGAAAGATGTTTAAGACGCCTTCGCTGCATGAAAAAAAGATTAGGTTTGCCTGTGGATCAAAGGCCGCGTAGTCCACGCCGCGGCCGATGGGAAAGCTGGCAATCACTTTTCCGGAGCCGGCATCCATTACGACCATCTTCGGGTCGTTGCGGCAGCCGATAAACAGGCGTCTCGTCTTTGCATCGTAGGCCAAACCAGTCGGGGTTTTGGCGACGCCTATCGGGAAACGCTTCTTCACCTCGAACGACTTCGGATCAAAGGCGACAACTTCGTTTTTATCCTCGATATTGACGTATACCAGACCATCGGCGATGACTGCAGATTCTCCGTCGCCTTCAACCTTAACCGTACCAATGACGTTTCCTGTTTTGGCGTCAATCGCGGTGATGTCGTGCGAGCCATGATTGTTGGTAAAGACGCGTTTGGTTCGCGGATCATAATAAATTCCGTCTGGTCCTTTGCCGACATCGATCTTGTTAATCAACTGCAACGTGGTCGGATCGAACATCGAGACTTTGTTCTCGCGACCATTGCTGGTGAAACCATGTTTGAACTCCGCCGCGATAGCAACACCGTGAACGCCGGGAGTGTCGGCAATGGTCCCAATCAACTTGCCGTTGTCAGGATCCACAACGTCGACTTGTGTGCTATGGGAAAGATAGAGGCGGCGAGCATCGCTATCGATGGTTACGTAGTCGAAGCCGCCATTGCCGGGAACCGGATAGCGCGTTTCGAGTTTGTAGGTGGTACCAGCCTGAAATGCCGTTAAGGCAATCGACATTGCGATTAATGCACTCTTAATATTTATCATTGCTTTTCGTCCTTTCTGCGTTTGAAACCTTACTCTTCGTGCTTGAGCCTTTCGCCGTTTGGTCCGACCTGAATTTCAGACCGCTTTTTTCCATGCTTCACTTGTGCTTCATAGGCGACGAGGCTTCCGTTCTTAGTCAATGATTCGATTACCTGGATGCTTCCGGAACCGGCAGCTTTCTTAACTGCCGCCTGTACAGCTGCCGGAAGTGAATCCATTGAGACTTCTTCTTCGACCTCGACTATGTTGCCGTTCTTGTCGATCAGGATGTCTTTGCTATGTCCGTTGACTGTCAGCGAGGCTTCGTAAAGCTTGACCCCATGCTCTACTTCTGTAGCGAAGCCTTTGACCGTCGCGCCTTCGCTTTCTTTCGCAACCGTCTTCTCGACCGCCGGAGGCAGCTGCTCCCGCTTGATCTTTCTTTCTTGTGCGTGGGCTACTGAGAATGTTAGTCCAGTAGAAAATACCAACAGGAAGACTCTAATTAAGTTAGTCATGAGCAAACTCCTTTTCTCGTTCGTTTGAAGAATTGAGCCCTCCATAACTGTCGGGCTACTGCCCCGGCGTAGGTAGTTGCGAAGACTCCCTGCGCAACATCGCATAAACTGTCGGCGTCACGATTAGCGATAGTCCCAGGGCCATCGTCAGTCCGCCGATGACGGCGATCGCCAACGGCTGTAACAACTCTGAACCGGCCCCTAAGGCGAGAGCCAGGGGCAGCATGCCAAACATCGCCGCCAACGACGTCATTAAGACCGGCCGAAAGCGGCGCCGGCCAGATCGCAGCAAGGCCTCTCTTAAGGTGTCGCCGTCGGTAAGATGATCCTCGACTGCATCCAGCATCAGAATTCCGTTCTTGGCGACGATACCCACGATCATGATCATTCCCATTAGTGAAACGACATTTAGTGTCGATCGTGTAATGAACAGCGCCAGTAACACGCCACTCAGCGCCAGCACGGCACCCGTGACGATTGCGATCGGGTGAGCATAGGAACGAAATTCAATTAGCAACGTAATGAAGACCAGCAGCACAGCTAAAACAAGCGCTATTGTCAGCTCACGAAAACTCGACTGCTGCTCCTGATACAGCCCGCCATACTCGACCGTCATTCCCGGGGGCAGCTTTACATCCTTTACCAGTTGACTCTGTATTTGACGGATGGCGGTGCCGAGGTCGCTTGCTTCAAGCCGGCCAGTAACCGCGATCATCTGGCGCAAGTTTTCACGCACAACCTCGGCCTGTCCTTCCACATATTCTATGTCCGCAACTTGATCCAGCCGAAATAATTGTCCGGAGGAAGAGCGAACTTGTATGGCTTTCACTTTATCGAGCGACGTACGCACCTCCGCCGGAAAGATCACTCGTACCTTGATCAGACGGTCCTGTTGCAGAATTGAAGATGCAGCCTCACCCGACATCGCCGTCGTAATCGTGCTCGCAATGTCACCTGCCGTCACTCCAAACTGCGAAGCTCGCAAGGGATCGATGTTGAAAGTCACCGCCGGTCCGCTAATCGTGACACCGTTGAACGTGTCGACAACTCCTGCCACCTTCTTGATAGCGGCCTCAACCTCATCTGCCTTTGCCTGTAGAGCCGCCGCATCCTCGCTGAAAAGCTTCACTTCTATCGGTTCCGGGTTCCCCTGCAAATCTCCGATGACGTCGGGCAGGATGCCTACAAACTCAAACTCCAACGCCGGTTCTGCTTTCTGAATTTGTTCGCGGAGATCTGAAATGACTTCTGCGGTCGCGCGCTTGTGTCCAGGCTTCAGCTTAACTGCGAAATCTCCCGTGTTCGGTTCAGTCACGAACATGCCCAGCTCAAGGCCGGTGCGGCGCGAGTAACTTTCAACCTCCGGTGTTTTCAACAGCATCTGTTCGACGTGCTGGAGCAAACGGTCAGTTTCGGCGAGTGACGATCCTGGGGGGGCCTTATAGTCGAGCACGAATGCACTCTCATCAAATTCCGGCAGAAATTCCGACCCGAGTGAGCGATAGAGAAGGTAGGAACCTCCAAGTACAACTATGATCGTGATAACTACGAGCCATCGATTGTCGAGCGCAATGCTCAGCACGGCCTCGTAACGTCGAATAATCGCCCTGAGAAATCTGCCGCCAGTTTCTTCATCGTGCGCGTCGCCACCGGCATCGTCCTTTGGTTTGGCTCTGACGAATCGTTCAGCAAGGACCGGCGTGAAAGCAAGGGCAAGCACCAGCGACGTCAGCAATGCGACCGACATTGTCAGGGCTAATGATCGAAAGAA
>Ga0070698_100008298_pt1 | contig 11231 bp, 10 predicted proteins | sample KBSK1502metaG_FD_65477 | JGI IMG/M metagenome (GOLD analysis project Ga0070698, IMG submission 65477) | Corn, switchgrass and miscanthus rhizosphere microbial communities from Kellogg Biological Station, Michigan, USA - KBS K1-50-2 metaG | ecosystem: Host-associated > Plants > Roots >...
CCCCCGCCATCCGTCACCAGGCAGCAATCGTGGCTCGTCAGGGGATCGCTGACCATGCGGCTGGCGAGCACGTCTTCCCGCGTCAGGGGCCCCCGCGCAAAGGCGGCCGGGTTCAGGTTGGCCCAATCCCGCGCGGCGACCGCCACATCCGCCAGCATCTCCCGCGTGGTGCCGAACTGATGCATATGCCGGCCGGCGACAAGCGCATAGGCGGTAATCGGGTGGCGTGGGCGGTAGGGTGTTTCGTGCCATTGCGGCTCGCTCATGGAGACCAGCCGCCCGCCCGCGGTGCGCTGGTTCGATCCGTAGCAGATGAGTGCCGCGTCGCAGAGACCCTGATCGAGTGCCAAGGCAGCTTGGAGCAGGTGCATTTCGAAGCTGGAGCCGCCGACATTGGTGCCGTCGAAGAAGCGCGGCTTTATGCCGAGATATTCGGCGACCGACAGGGTTGGAAAAGCATGCGTGCTGGTAGCGGCGAAGATCGCATCGATATCCGGCAGCGTGAGACCGGCATCCTCTATCGCCGCCAGTGCCGCCTCCGCCAGCAGCTCCATGGCCGTGTGCCCTGGCGCTTCTCCGGTTCCGGCGGAGCCGATGCCGACGATCGCCGTGCGGCCCCGTAGAGCATGAGCCATATCAGGCCGTCCCCTTCGCCGTTTCGGGTCCCGCGACGTCGAACACGATAGCCGGCTCGTCGTCCGATCGGACGATGCGCGCGCGGACGCGGGTGCCGATCGGCACGGTCTCGACGCCTTCGACCCGGCTCATCATGCGGGGCCCCTCGTCGAGGTCGATCAGCGCGATGTTGTAAGCGCCATCGCGCGACCGGTTGACGGTGATCGCGTACACTGTTCCGCTGCCGGACGCCTCGACCCATTCGAGATCGGTCTCGCCGGTGCCGGGTATCGCAATCCGGGGATAGAACGTATATCGGCCGGTCGAACGGCTGCGCTGGATCAGGAAGCGTCCATCCCGCAGGTAAGCGAGATATTGCGCCTGCGGCCCGTTCACGACCGCCGCCCCGATGCGTTGATCGGCCGGTTGAAGCGCCAAGCAGCCGCATTTCCGCATTTCCGCGTGAAGTCGATATGATCTGGCACGTTCATGCTCCGGCTAAAGCGGCCCTTGGCAAACGCCTTCGAACGGGCGTCGACGGAGCAAAGGTATTAATTCCGGATAGAGAATGTCAATCACTATACAGAATGTTCCTGCGGGTAGGCGAAGCTTCCACCAACTCAGGCTTCAGCCCCGCCTTTCTTTCCGGCCTCGATCTCAGGCGGAGCTATTACGCTTGGCCAGTACCTCCTTGCTCAGGATTGGAACACCGATGATCTGGCGAAAGAAATGAACCAGTTGTCAATTCAGACAAACATGATTTTTGACCGACTGGCGAGCAAGCGCTACCCTTTGACTGGAAGAAAAAGGTTTTTAGAGCTCAAGCGACATGTTGCTGATCGAGCGAGTTGATACGTTTCTAGTGGATCTCCCGACCATACGCCCGCACGTGCTGTCGATGGCGACGATGCACAGACAGACGATCGTGGTGCTCCGGATCCACTGCTCGGACGGGATCGTCGGTCTGGGTGAAGGGACGACGATCGGCGGCTTGAGCTATTGCGACGAGAGTCCCGAGAGCATCAAGCTCGCCATAGATACCTATATGGGGCCGCTTCTGCGCTCCTCGGACCCGTCGCGCGTTGCGGCGACCATGGCGGGCATCAGCCGGTCCGTCGTCGGCAATCATTTCGCCAAATCGGCGGTGGAAACCGCTCTCCTGGATGCCCATGCCAAGCGTGTCGGACTGCCGGTATCGGAACTGCTCGGCGGTCGCCAGCGCGACGAGTTGCCGGTCGCCTGGACCCTGGCCAGCGGCGACACGGCGCAGGACATTGAAGAGGCCGAACGTATGCTCGATCTGCGTCGGCACAATATCTTCAAGCTCAAGATCGGCAAGCGCAACGTCGAGGACGACGTGGCCCATGTCGCCGCCATCAAAAAGGCGATGGGCGAGCGGGCCAGCGTCCGGGTTGACGTCAACCAGGCTTGGGATGAAGCGAGGGCCGCCCGGGGCATCGCGATGCTGGAAGCGGCAGGCTGCGACCTGGTTGAGCAGCCGATCGCACGCGGCAACCGGCCGGGGCTGGCCCGGCTCGCCGCCCGCTTCATCGTTCCGCTGATGGCGGATGAATCCTTGTGCGGGCCGGAGGATGCATTCGACGTAGCGGCGCGCGGCGCCGCCGATGTCTTCGCGGTCAAGGTCGCGCAGTCCGGCGGACTTTTCGCCGCGGGCAGGGTTGGCGCGATCGCCGATGCGGCGGGCATCGGCCTCTACGGCGGCACTATGCTCGAAGCCGCGATCGGCACGGTCGCATCGGCCCATCTCTTTTCGACGTTTCCCAAGCTTGCCTGGGGTACCGAGCTTTTCGGCCCGCTTCTGCTGAGCGAGGAAATCCTCGTCGAACCGCTCAGCTATGGCGAGTTCACCTTGAAGGTCCCGAACAAGCCTGGGCTCGGCATCGAGCTGGACGAAGATCGGGTCGATTTCTTTCGACGCGATCGGCCGACGGAACGGACGCACGGCATCCCGAAGATCGCGAGGTCCTGAGCATGCTGTTCCTGGTCGAAATGGATGTTCGCCTGCCCAATGACATGCCGTCCGCGCAGGCCGACGAGCTAAAGCGGACGGAACGCGAACGGGCTCAGCAACTCCAACGGGACGGCAAGTGGCGCCACCTTTGGCGCATCGTCGGCCGGTACGCCAACGTCAGCATTTTCGACGTGGCGAGCCATGACGAACTCCACTCGATCCTAAGTTCGTTGCCGCTGTTCCCTTTCATGATCATGAAGGTGACGGCCCTTTGTCGCCACCCGTCGTCGGTCCACGAAGACGACCGCTGAGACCCAAACCATAAAATAAAGACAAGGAGAGCAAAATGCAGAAAGCCCATATCAAGCAGTTAGCAGCGCGGATTTCCGGAACTCAGATCAAACCGGCAAACGAGCGGGTCAAGGCGATCGTCGACCGCTTGTTGCTCGATCTCTTCAACGTGATCGATGATTTCGATGTCAGACCCGAGGAATTCTGGTCTGCACTGAGCTACGTGACGGAGCTCGGAAAGTCGAACGAAGCGGCGCTTCTCGCGGCCGGACTGGGTATCGAGCATTATTTCGACGTCCGGCTGGACGAGAAGGAACGGGAGGTCGGCATCGATCCCGGCAGCACGCCGCGGACGATCGAAGGGCCGCTTTATCTTGCGGGCGCACCGGTCAGCCAAGGCGAGGCGCGCATCGACGACGGTACGGACGAAGGCGAAATCCTGTTCATGGACGGCCAGGTGAAGGACACGTCTGGCACGCCAATCTCGGGCGCCACCGTCGAGGTCTGGCACGCCAATACGCTGGGCAATTATTCGTTCTTCGACAAGAGCCAGAGCGACTTCAATCTACGTCGCACGATCATCGCCGACGCTGACGGCCGCTATCGGTTCCGCAGCATCATGCCGTCCGGCTATGCCTGTCCGCCCAATGGCCCGACCCAGCAACTCCTCGACCTGCTCGGTCGCCACGGCCGTCGCCCGGCCCATATCCACTTCATGGTGTCGGCGCCGGGATACCGACAGCTCACGACGCAGATCAACATCAAGGGTGACGCGTACATCTACGACGACTTCGCCTTCGCTACCCGTGACGAGCTCATTCCCGAGGTGACCCGCGATACGGATGCGGCCGAGCTGCGTGATCGCGGCGTAAACCGGCCGTTCGCCACCATCACGTTCGATTTTGCGCTGCCCAAGGCGGTCGAGGGCGTTCCTGCAACCTTGATCGATCGCCCTCGGGCCAAGGTTGCTTGAGGCGTCACGGGAGCTTTTTTGCGCGCAGTAGTGAATTCCGTGTTCTGGCTTCTCATTTCCGGCTCATTCGGTTTCGCCGCAGGGTTCAAGAAAGTTGGTTGAGCCGGTCCCCATTGCATGCCCTCACTTCGGTTCCTCTAGGCGCACTCTGCGTCGTAACGGAAAGATCTGGATGTCAAATCGATCTGCCAGCAACCCGGCAATTCCTTTTGGTATCGCCAGCATCATGACGATAGCAAAAAGCCCAAGTAACATCAGGTACCAAGGGCCCCAGTCAGCGAAAAACTCGCGCAGCAAAAAAAAGATGATCGTGCCGAGCAGCGGTCCTTCCATCCGGCCGATCCCACCGATGACAACGATGAAAATGATAAAGGCTGTCCAGTCGTTGACACTGAAAGCAGCATCGGGACTGATTCGAAGCTCCTGCAGGGAAATAAGTGCTCCAACGCAGCCGGTCGCTCCAGCGGTCAGCAAATATACGAGAAATTTCGCGCGGTAGTTATCAACTCCGACACTCTCCGCCGCCGGTTCACTATCGCGGATGGCTGCGAGGGCAAGGCCCCACCTGGAGCGAAGAATAAGGTAGATCGTCGCGAGGACCGCGACGATCAAGAAGAGGCCGGTCCAGTAAATCAAATTGTCCCTGATCGCACGCGTTGGCGCAATACTCTGAATTACCTGGGTAGGCAGACTGGACCCAGACCCGCCTCCCAGTATGCTGACCTGGGCAAATGTAAGCCGATAAACTTCAGCGACTACCCAGGTGCCAATCGCAAAGTAGGCACCTTTCAGCCGAAAAATTATCCAAGCCGTTGGCATGGCGAACAATGCCGCGATTAGGCCGGCCAGGAATATGGCCAAAATCGGCGATACGCCGGCAAACATCGTTAAAGTAAAGAGTGAATAACCGCCAAGTCCGACAAACGCTTGTTGGCCAATGGAAACGAGTCCGCTGTAGCCGGCCAACAAATTCCAAAGGCTGGCCAGGGCAAGGTACGAGAAGATCTCAACCAGCAAATGGAGTGCGGATCTCCCGCTGTAAAAGGGCGCAGTGACAAGAAGAACGAAAATGAGCAAGCCGGCGGCAGCAAAAATGCGGCTTGTCCGGCTGCTTCGCTCGATGCGGACGTTTTCTGTCATAGAGCTAACGAGTCTTGGGGAAGAAGCCCTGCGGACGAAAAGTGAGAATAGCAAGGAACACGATATGCCCAGCTAGAATCTGATAGCCGGGATTGATCTTCGCTCCGAGTGTTTGGGCAACCCCAAGAATCACGCCGCCCACGAGTGTTCCCCAGAGATCCCCAAGCCCGCCAATAATGATGGCTTCGAATGCGAAGATCAGTCTGGTTGGGCCAATCGAAGGATCGAAATTCGTTCGGATGCCGAGAAAAACACCGGCGATGGACACAATCGAAAGTGACAGAGCCATTGCCAGACCAAACAGATGGGCGTTGTTAATACCCATCAGTTGCGCCGCTTCCTGATCGTCGGACACGGAACGGAAGGCACGGCCCAGTCCGGTACGATACAGGAGCAATTGCAATCCGCTAATAACTGCGACGGCGACCATAAACATCAAGCACGGCAAGACGCCCACAGCCACGCCGGCAGGTAAATCGACGTGCAAAGTTTCCAACCCACCGGCGTGCAAAAGGCGGCTGTCACCACTGAAGATTTGGAGCAGGGCGTTTTGCAGAAAAACCGACAGACCAAACGTAACGAGGAGCGGCGGGAGAATGTCTTTGCCTAATGTGCGATTCAAAATGCTGCGCTGGAGGGCATAGCCCAGCGAGGCCATGAGCGGTACGACGATCACCAGGCTGACCAACGGATGGAGACCCAGCCCGCCGGAAGCTACCAGTGCGATATATGCAGAAAGGATGATGAGATCACCATGGGCGATGTTGACTAGGCGCATCACCCCAAAGATGAGAGAAAGTCCGGCGGCAAATAACGCGTAAAGGCCGCCCAACAGTATACCGTCCAGAATCGTTCCCATCAAATCCGACATGCTTACAATCCAAAGTAAGCCGCGGTAATTTGCTCGCGGCTAAGATCGGAGGGTCTGCCTTCAAGCGCTATCCGACCTTCCCGCAGGCAGTAGACCCGATCCGCGACTGCCATGGCCTGCTTGACATCCTGTTCCACCACGATCAATGTCGTGCCGCTGGCGGTGACGCGTTCGAGTTGAGCATAGATCTCTTTGATGACAACCGGCGCTAGTCCGAGGCTAATTTCATCGCAGAGCAGCAATTTTGGATTAGCCATGAGTGCTCTACCGATAGAAGCCATCTGCTGTTGACCGCCAGAGAGTGCCGTGGCAGGAACGTTACGCTTTTGCTTGAGCACAGGAAAGATTTCGTAGATGGCACTAAGCGTCCACGGTCCCTCACGCTTGCCGTAGGCACCAATCAACAGGTTTTCCTCCACGGATAAGGAGGGGAAAAGGCGCCGCCCTTCGGGTACCATCGAGATTCCTTGTGCGACTATGCGATATGCCGGATTTCCACCGATCGCCTTACCGTCAAAGTAGATAGCTTCGGCCTTCGCGCGTAAAAGTCCGACGATGCTTTTCAGGAAAGTAGATTTGCCGGCGCCATTCGATCCAATAATGGCAACCGTTTCGTCGGGTTCGATGTGAAAGTCGATGCCAAAAAGCGCCTGGAAATCGCCATAAAACGCGGCGAGACCATGCGTTTCAAGTAGATTAGATGGCATCATCCTCTTGTCCCATGTAGATGTCCTTCACTGCGCGACTCGCCATGATTTTGTGCGGGTCGCCGTCATCAATATTCCTGCCAAAATAGATAACCAGGAGGCGATCAACGACTGCCAGCAAAGCGTGTACAACATGCTCGATCCAGATAATGGATATACCGCGCTCACGGATTCGGTTGACCTCTTCTACGAGGAAATGACACTCCTGTTCCGTCAGGCCGCCGGCGATTTCATCGAGAAGTAGAACTTTCGGATTAGTGGCGAGTGCTCGGGCTAACTCAAGCCGTTTGCGGTCCAGCAGTGTCAGACTACCAGCGCTCACATTCGACTTTGCTATAAGACCCGTCTCCACCAGAATTTCCGCGCAGCGGTTGTATTCTGCGCGCTCCGGCTTGCCATTGCCGAACGCCGCTCCAACCAAGAGGTTCTCGAACACTGTCATTCCAGCAAATGGATGGGGTATTTGGAATGAGCGAGCAATGCCGCGACGGCAACGCTCGAATGCCGGCAGACGCGTAATCTCAACCCCCTCGAACATCACGTGTCCGCTGTCGGCTCTGACAATCCCGGTGATGATATTGAACATCGTCGTTTTCCCGGAACCGTTTGGGCCGATTACACCGAGAGCTTCGCCTTCGTTCAGATGCGCACTGAGGTTGTCCGCGGCCGACACGGCCCCGAACCGTTTCGAAATGTCGTCCAGTTGGAGAATCACTTTCATGCCTCGACTTGGAATTAGAACAGAGAGATCGGCATTGAACGGGGTCCTTTGAGCCTGGCCTCAGTTTCTTTCGCGCCCGCCCCGTGCTCGTGAGCCTAACTCAGCAACCTCAGCTTATCCTGCGCCGGAATCGAAGGAGCAGTACTATTCTCACATATTACAAGTTTAAAGCCTTTGTCAGCCTTTCGCCATTGACCGGCTACGAGAGGCGTTTTGCTGACGTTTTTGACCGGTTTACCCGACCACTTGATTGGGCCCACGACAGAGTTGTAATCGGTCGCGACAATAGCCTCCAGGATCGAAGCGGGATCATGCAGATTCTTCGCCCTTTTCAGAACATCGGTCGCGACCTCGAAAAGCGCGTGCTGGAATCCGATCGGCTGAGTCCAGCCACGACCAGTTGAATGTTCATACGCGTCGCACAACTCCTGGGCGCTTTGTCCGGTTAACCCCGACTTGAATGGGTGACTTGGGGACCACCAGATCTCGGTCGAGACGCCGTCCGCACGGCTGCCCAAAGCGTTCACCGATGCGGGGAAAAGGAGCGCCTTGCCGACCGTCACCACTTTAGGTTTGAAGCCCTGTTGCGCAGCCTGGTTCCAGAACGTCGCGAAATCCGGGGGAGTGACCACTCCGGTCACAATTTCGACTCCCGCATTTTTGAATGCGGAGATTTGAGAGCCAAAATCGTCACTGGACGGCTGGAATCGTCCAGTATCTATCAGCTTGTAACCGGCTTGCTGCAACACTGGGGGGAAACCCACTTTGGCGTCGCCCCAAGCGTTTCCGTCTCCATCATTCGGGAATAGAGCGCCGGCCACCTTGTCTGTCTCGACTGATTTCCAAAGAGCTAAGAAAGAAGCGATGACGTCTTCGAGTCCCCAAAAGAAATGGTAGGTCCAAGTGAAACCTTTGTCCGGAGTACCATGGCGGCCAAAGAAGTAGGGTTGCCAGGGGGTGATAGTGGTGATGCAGGGAACCTCATTGGCTTCCGCCTGATCAGCTACCGGGTTAGTTGTCTCGGGCGTACTCGAGGCAACTAACAAATCAACTTTCTCCTTCAGAATCAAATCAGCTGCGACTTCCGAAGCTCGGTTTGTCTTGGACTGGCTGTCTTTGCTGATGATTTCTACCTGGTAGGTGACGCCGCCGTTACTTAGGCCTTTCGTTAGAGCAGCTCGCACCTGATCTGGATAAATGGATCACTTTCAGCAAACGGCGCGAGTGCACCGGTTTGTGGGCTGACATGCCCAATCTTGACCACCTTGGATGTGGCACCTTTGGCGCTGGTTGTGTGCAAAACCAAGGGGCCGGCGATCGCCGTTGCGCCGATGGCCTTGAGCACATCGCGACGGCGCCACAGTTTGTTAGTAGAATTTGAGTCTGGGGGACACAGATCGCGCCCAACCGAAGGTAAGCCTATGAGTACCACAGAATCGATCTCAAACCGTCAATCGGCTGCTCCTGCGAGGGAAGGACCGATTGACGCAGAAGTCGACGTCATCGTCGCCGGCGGCGGTGTTGCCGGACTTTCCACCGCCCTTTTCGCTAGGTGGTTGGGAGACACGGTCGTCCTCTTGGAGAAGTCTGCCGAGATTGGCGGTACCGCACTAAAAGCAGCGTTTTGGTACTGGGTTCCAAACAACCAAAAAATGCAGGAGTTGGGCATCGCCGATCGTAAAGAAGATTGTATCCGCTACATGGCACGGCTTTCGCAGCCACAACGTTACAACCCCCACGAATCTAAGTTTGGCCTCACAGATTGGGAATACGCGCAATGCGAAGCCATCTATGATAGCGCTTCACCGGCTTCCGAACTGCTGCGCGAGCGCGGCGCCCTTCCTTATCGTCACTGCGCCGACGTTCCTGATTATTGGGCCGAACTGGCTGAGGACAAAGCACCTCGGGGCCGCGTGTTGCTGCCGGAGGCTGCGTGTAATACAATGTCTGACGGCGGCAAGGTTGCAGTAGGAACGATGTTAAGGGCCGCGCGGCGGGACGGGATCGACATTCGGACCAGTCACCAGGTTCGACGAGTAATCAAGAATGCTTTTGGTGAAGTTATTGGCGTCGAAGCAACCATCAACGGCGATCGATCGATTCGTATAGGAGCTCGCAAAGCCGTTGTTTTTGCCACCGGCGGTTTTATTCACAATCCAGAACTGCGGCAAAATTTTCTGCACGTACCGCTCTTCGGCGGTTGCGCTACGTTGTCAAACGAGGGCGATTTCGTCTACATCGCCAGCGCTCTTGGAGCGCAGCTGAGAAATATGAATTATGCATGGATGTGTCCTGTGTCCCTGGAGAAAGCCGTCGCGAAGGCCCGAGATTTGTCTGGGATGTTTTCGGTGAGCGGCGACTCGATGATCTGGGTGGACAAGACCGGACGGCGAGTTACAAACGAAAAGCTCGCTTATAACGAACTGGCACAGACGTTTTTCCATTGGGACCCGATCAAGGCGGAGTACCCCTACTTAGTCTTGATCGCACTGTGGGATCAGCGCAGCCAGGATCATTCGGCGAGCGCTGAGTACGGTCGCCTGATCGTTCCTCCTGGTACAGACGACGCCCATGTGCTTCGCGGTAAAACGTGGGCGGAACTGACCAGGGCAATTTCCGAACGTTTGCACCGCTACGCGCACGTGACCGGAGGTGCTAAGCTCTCGGATGACTTTGCGGAAAATCTGAGGACTACGGTTGCTCGATTCAACGGGTTTGCCCGAAACAGCCGGGATGAGGATTTCATCGCGGCGAGCGGCTGGTGGAGCAACTTTTTAACGGACCTGTGAAGGAAGAAACAGACCGCCGAAATCCGACAATGTGGCCAATTAGCGATGCCGGCCCCTACTACGCTGCGTTGGTGACAGGCGGGTCACTTGACACGAAGGGTGGACCCAAGACCACACCTGAAGGTCAGGTCGTCGATGACCAGAATAAGCCCATACCCGGTCTTTATGGAGTCGGTAATTGCGTTGCTTCCGCGTCAGGTCGGTCGTATTGGGCGGGAGGGGCAACCATAGGGCCGATCCTCGCTTTCGCCTACCGCGCTGCGCGCGCTGCGCACGCGGAGCAGGTGAAAGAACCGGAAAAACGAGCTAGCGTATTGGTAAGTGATAAACTTTATTAACCGGCCTAGTTACGGGGCCATCTACGCGGCCCTGCACATGATGATGCTCCAAGGAGGCAATCCACCAAGAGCTAGCGTCACCTGAAATCGCTCGGGATTTTCTGCTGCTCTTTTTAAGAGCGGAATTTCGGTGATGGTTACGCCGTGGAGCATACATTTTGCAAGCAATGAGCCGTGACCTCCTCCGCAAAGCAACAGAGTCGGTCCAGCATGAAGTTCGCAAATTGGGAGACTGGCTGTCCTGAAATCTGAGGCTCTGCAGCTGTGATGCCACTGGCCAATCGCCGGTTGGTCTCAACAAAAGTTTCACGTGATTTCGACGTGATTCAACCCGTTTCCGGTCCACTTCCAGACTGTTTCCTGTCGACTTTGCAAAACTTTCTTTACTCGGCTATTACCTGTCTAAGTCATTCAAAAACATGCTTTTCCGAGGGAAAGGGGACAGAACTAAGAAGGGCCGTTGAATCGCAGAGTTCAAGATTTTCAGTCCTCTGCTGTGCCAACTGAGCTACCTAGCCGTAAATCGCTTGTAATTAGGTACTTACAAATGGAATCTTTGAGAGGTAAATATTCTTGAGTAGCAATGGCGTAGCAGTTTGGAACGCTCCAGAACAGCAGTAAATCGCAAGTTTGCTTCAAAAATAGGTTCATCTTCTCTCAAAGATTTTACCGGGTTTCACAGTTAGCACGGATGATTTTCTTGTCAAAACAAGGACGAAGTTGTCTTAAATTTTCGCGTGCCGAAGCTAGAGCCGCTATGCGTGGGTTCAAATCCCGCCCCCGCAACCAATGTTCGAATCCCGCCGCTCGACGG
>Ga0070698_100008299_pt1 | contig 11231 bp, 9 predicted proteins | sample KBSK1502metaG_FD_65477 | JGI IMG/M metagenome (GOLD analysis project Ga0070698, IMG submission 65477) | Corn, switchgrass and miscanthus rhizosphere microbial communities from Kellogg Biological Station, Michigan, USA - KBS K1-50-2 metaG | ecosystem: Host-associated > Plants > Roots >...
GTTGAGCCGTGGCGCGACGTGCCACAGGGCCATGCGAGTTCTATCACGCGATAACGTGTCGGACGCTCACGGGCGGTGCCAAAGCGCGCGGCCTTCGCGAACTCAGCGGCCGGTGAGCGCCAGGTGGTGACCTTCCCGAAGGACGGCGCCGGCCAGGAGGCGTGAAAGTGGTCTGACGCATCGTGGGAAGGAGGCTTCATCTTGCCAGGACCAGCAGTCTCCACTGCCCCATGACACGCGCGGCGAAATCCTCGTGAATCGCAAAGAGCATCCGACTGGGCAGTGCCAGGATCGTTCTCACCGCGAAGCCGACGAGCCTTCGAACCAGTTTCCGGGGGTTCTTCTGGTTCTCGTTCCACACGTATCGGAGAGAGTTCGCTTGCCAGGTATACATGCAGTCGATGACTTCGTAGCCGACGTCTCTCAACATCTGAAGCGCTACGTCTTTCGTGAAGTAGTGCACATGCCCATACGCAGCTCGGAAGTCGCGTAGCTTGCCCCACAAGACGGTTCGCACCGAGATATCCAGCGGGATGTGGATTATCTTGTACTCGGCCTTTGGCTGGACGTCTCGAAGAAAGCTGAAGTAGTCCTCCAGGTGTTCAATTACATCCATGAGCAAGATGAGGTCAAAGTGCGCATCTTCCTCTTGTCTGATGTCCGCCAGTTTGAACTGAAGCGTTTCACTCGACAGCCTGCGTGACAGCGCAAAGGCCTGCGGGGAGACGTCATACCCCCAAGATCTGCACTTTTCATCCATTTTCTCATGAACCAGCCGCAGCACCTCTCCGGCCCCACAGCCCACATCGCAGACGGTCTTGGGCGCGATCTTGTTTCGAGCGATCATTTGAAGAACGTACTTCGCCTTCCAAGGGGATTCGTCAGCGTGCCACAGGGGGTTCTTCGCCAGGTATTCGCCGCTCGTGTACTGCTGTAGAGGCATGGTCGTCCCCCCTCGATCGCGGTCCGCTGCCGGCGCGCCGCTGGATGAGTGTCGCGAACACGAGCTTCAGGCAAACGCTGCTCGGTGAAGAAACACGGCGGCACCTTCCACGCTGCCGCTCCTCCTCGAACCTCCCCTCACCGAGCCACCGCCGGGACTGCGGGAGAGGCCTATGCATGGGTGATGCCAGAAGGCGCATGCGGGTCGAGTGCCGACGGGAGAAAGACCGGCACCGCGCCTTGGACTCAGGGGTGGGGCGTGAAAGGCTTCTGACCCCCCCAACCCTTTCACCAGCCATGCGAGAGTGCCGGCATGACCTCAGCCGGGCCTGCAAGCCGGGGAGCAGGAGGTCAGGCCCCTGTCCTCCAGCAGGAAGAGCGCGACTTAAGAGGAGTGGGCGCCGACCAGGCGGGCAACCGCCACCTCCAGGCTCGCCGTCACGACCTCGCGGGTCTCGTCGTGGTCCTCCACACAGAAGGATGGTCACCATCCAGCGTCCGCCGCGGCATCAGAAGAGCCTTCGGGCGACCTACGCCCTCCCCTGTCCGCCCCTTGATAGAGACGATCCGATCGGGCCCTGCCGGACGTAATACCCAGGAGGGCCCACGAAGCTTCGCATGACCGCGCACGCCTGGCCGCCCGGGGACATGTCAGAGGCGGAAGACCGGCTCTGTAGGGGTGCCGTGAACGTGCGTACCGCACGTGTCTCCGGTCGTCTGTCCACGGAACGACTGCTCCTGATGGCGATGTCTCTTGCCCTGGCCCTGGCGCCAGCGGGGTCCAGGGCCGAGGAAAGAGGCACCATCGCCGGGACTGTGACCGACGCCAGCGGCGCCGTGCTGCCGGGGGTCACCGTGGACTTGCTGGGCGCCGCTCAGCGCTCGACGGCGACGACGGCGGCCAGCGGCCGATACGCCCTGGACGTCCCGCCTGGCCTCTACGACGTCTCGTTCCGTCTGCCCAACTTCGCGATCGCTCTGAAGAAGGGCGTACAGGTCGCCGCAGGCGGGACGGCGGAGGCAGACGCCATCATGTACCTCGCGGCCCACGCCGAGGTCCTGGTGACGGGCAAGAAGCCCTTCCGTGACATCACCGCGCTCAACGAGCCGGTGAAAGGCCTGTTAGGCATCGCGGACGCCGCCAGCGAGGGCGTGGTGCGGGCCGACGAGCTCAGCGACCGCCCGACGCTCCGGGCGGGGGACGTCCTCGAGTCCGTGCCCGGAGTCTTGATCAGTCAGCACAGCGGCGAGGGGAAGGCGAACCAGTACTACCTCCGCGGCTTCAACCTCGACCACGGGACGGATCTGGCTACCACCGTGGCGGGCGTGCCGGTGAACATGCCCACCCACGCTCACGGCCAGGGTTATTCGGACCTGAACTTCCTGATCCCCGAGCTAGTCAGCGGGATCCAGTACAAGAAAGGACCCTACTATGCCGACGAGGGTGACTTCGCCACCGCCGGGGCCATCAACGTCAACTACTCGGACTCCCTCGAGAAGCCCCTTTTCAAGCTCGAGAGGGGCGGCGAAGGCTATGGGCGCGCCCTTCTGGCGGGGTCCACGAGGCTGGGCCAAGGACAGCTCCTGGGTGCGCTCGAGTTCTTCCACAACAACGGGCCCTGGGTGCGCGGCGACGACTACCGGAGGATCAACGGGATCGTCCGTTACAGCCAGGGGGACCGCGACCAGGGGTTCGAGCTGACCGGGATGGGATACGACGGCAGGTGGAACTCCACGGACCAGGTGGCCGAGCGGGCCGTCGACTCGGGGCTCATCTCCAGGTTCGGTACCCTCGATCCGACGGACGGCGGGCGCAGCCACCGGTACGTCGCCACCGCGGATTTTCACCGGCGGGGGGCGGAGTCACTGACCAGGGCGCAGGCCTACGTGGTCGGCTATAGCCTGGACCTGTTCTCGAACTTCACGTACTTCTTGGACGATCCCGTCAGGGGCGACCAGTTCCACCAGGAGGACCGGCGCACAGTCACGGGAGCCAAGGTCAGCCACGAATGGTTCTCCACCCTGGGCGGGCGGGAATCCGAGACGACGGTGGGCGTCCAGTTCCGGCGCGACGAGATTGGCACGGTCGGGCTCTTCCACACCCAGGCGCGCCGGCAACTCGAGACCACGCGCCTGGACAGTGTCCTCCAGACAAGCGGCGCGCTGTACGCGCAGAACAGCCTTCAGGTCGCGCCCAAGGTCCGGATGATCGTGGGCCTGCGCGGGGACTTCTACCACTTCCGCGTGAGCTCCGACGATCCGGCCAACTCGGGCACGGACACGGCGGCAATTGCCAGCCCGAAGCTGGCCGTCGTCCTGGGACCGTGGAAGGACACCGAGGTCTACCTGAACGTCGGCTTCGGATTCCACAGCAACGACGGACGGGGCTCCACCATCAGTCGGGACTCGGCCACCCATGAGCCGGTGTCCAAGGTCGATCCGCTCGTCAGAGCCAAGGGGGCGGAGATCGGGGTGAGGACCTCCCCCTTCAAGGGCTATCAGACCACGTTGACCCTCTGGGGCCTCGACATCGCCTCGGAACTCGTCTTCTCGGGTGATGCGGGGACGACGGAGCCCAACCGCCCGAGCCGGAGGCTGGGCTTCGAATGGGCCAACGAGTACCGGCCGCTCCGGTGGCTGGCCTTCGACGCCGGCTTCGCCTACTCCCGTGCGCGCTTCACCGACTTCGCTCCCTCGGGCGACCACGTCCCGGGAGCGATCGAGGACGTCGGCTCGGCGGACGTGCTCGTCGACGGGGTCCGCGGCCTCTTCGGGAGTCTGCAGCTTCGCTACTTCGGCCCTCGCTCCCTGATCGAGGACGACAGCGTCCGCTCCAGGTCGGCCGCAACTCTGAACGGTCGTCTCGGCTACGACCTCTCCAAAAACGTCCGCCTCTCGATCGACGTCCTCAACCTCTTCAACGCCAAGGTGAGTGATATCGATTACTACTATGCTTCGCGCCTGCCTGGCGAGCCGCCCGACGGCGTGAACGACGTCCACACGCATCCCATCGAGCCGCGGATGGTCCATGGCCTCGTCAGCGTGAGGTTCTAGGCGAGGGCGGCGGCTCTGCGCCGAGGGACGCTGCTCCGCAGACCGCGACGACCGTGGAGAGCAATGAAGAAGAGCTCTCCTCCCCAGCGTTGGCCGGCCGACCAGAGATTCGGGTTAGCGGGTCAATCCGTTCCCGTGGTGTCGGCCGTAGAGGGAGTGACACATGCGCAGGTTTTCCCTTCAGTCACGGGAGAAAGAGGAGAAGAGAACAGATGACTAATCGAACGAGGTGCCTCGGCGTGGCGGCCGTGGCTCTCGGCGTGATGGCGGTGACCCAGCCGGCTCGGGCTTCCAGCCACAGAGAGGCCCTCGCCATCCTGAACGAGCCGTGCGCGGACAACACCGACGTCTACGCCTGGGTCTCCCCCGGCGCCCACGCCAAGCTCTACCTGATCGGCAACTTCCTGCCCCTCCACGAGCCGGGCCAGGGCAACCAGGGCCTCCGGGCTTGCGATGGTTACCGTTACGAGTTCCACGTCGGCAAGGGGACCAGCCTCAAGGACAGGGTGGTCTACCGGGTCGAGTTCCACAAGACCGCGCCTGTCGACTCTCCTCCGGACCAGGACACCACGGTCGGCGGCGGCAACGAGCTGCTCTACCAGATCACCGGAAGCCAGGAGACCTACGACGTCTTCAAGATCGTCGATGACGAGAAGACCACCCTCGCCCTAGGTCTTCCCGTGGCGCCCAACGACCATGGCCCACAGACGGACCGACTCGTCTACGGCCTCGGGCCGTTCCAGGGGTACGACTCCGGGGATCCGACGAGCCGCGAGGTCGACCTTTACGACGACGCCTTCGCCGCGAGCTTCATCGGCAGCCTCGGCAACGGTGGACGGGCGTTCGCTGGCCAGCGTGACGATCCCTTCTACCTCGACGAGAAGGGCATCTTCGACCTCGTCAACCTCTGCCGTCCGGGTCTGTTCAACATCCCCGGGGCGCGCCGGACGGCCTGCGAGGACGTGTTCGCCGGGTTCAACGTCTTCACGCTCGCTCTGGAGATCCCCACGAGCGAGCTGTTCCCGCACGGCATCCCCCACAACGGCGTCCTCGACCCCAATTCCACCGACAGCCTCCTCCGCGTCTGGTTCGGCATCAGCCACCGGGAGGAGCAGATCATCGACCAGACCAACGTGGTCACCGGATACAGGTACGAGGGCGACTTCAAGCAGGTTGGCCGCGAGGCCCTCCCGCTCTTCGACGCGGGAATCGTAGGCACCGCTCGCCAGACCCTGTACCTGAGGTCGGCGCCCACGAAGGACGTGACGCGCTTCGGCGCCGACATCCTGAACCCCGTCCTCGTCCGCGACGCCGAAGCCCTCGGGATCTACGCGGCGCTCGGTATCGATCCGGACGCCGCCGGCCTCAAGCACAACCGCGTGGACATCATCAACACGATCAACCTCGGTCGCCCCATCCCGATCGCGGACGGCTTCACGGGCGACGTCATCACACTCGACGCGGCGACCGATTCGGCGTTCCCGAACGGCCGGTCATTGGAGGGCGGCGCCAACCACGACCGGGAGAACGTCGATGTGAGCGACGTGCTCATCAGCTTGATCGTGGCCGGCAACCCGGCCGCGGGAGTCGGCGACGGCGTGAACAGCAACGACAAGCCTTACCTGACCGTGTTCCCATTCGTCGCTGCGCCCCACTCGGGGCTCAACGGCGGCCACGGCGCCCCGGCTCCGTAACTCGTCCCCGTACACCTGGGCACGGCTTCCGGTCCCTGGGGGCCGTGCCGTCTCAAGGAGACTGATGGCGAGAAACAGACTCTCGATCTGGCCGTTCCTGGCCGTGACGCTGGCGACGGGGTGCCAGAAGACTTCCACGCCAGCGGCGAGTATCGCGAAGCCTGCGGCCGAGGCCCCCCGGGTCGCGGGCCCGTTGACGGCCGACGAGTCCAAGGACCTGTGCCTCGCCGACCCGGGCGGGGCGGAGCCGCTCGATCAGGCGGTGCGCTCGCATCAGAAGAAGGCCCGCGAGCTGCCGATGAAGTCTGACGAATGGGTGGGCGTGGGCCGGCAGTGGGTGCGAAAGGCCCGCATTGCCTCCGATCCCGGCTTCTATGTCAACGTGGACGGCTGCGCGGCGGTGGCGCTCCAGGCCGAGCCGAACTTCGCCCCGGCCCTCGAGCTGCGGAGCCTCGTCCTGATGAACGACCACCGGTTCGATCAGGCGTGGCACGTCGCGGAGGACATCCTCCGCCGGGAGCCGGAGGACGTCATCGCCCTCGGCACCCTCAGCGACGCGCTGCTGGAGCTCGGGCGCTACGACGAGGCCGCGGAGGCCGCCCAACGACAGATGAGCGTGCGGCCGGGCATGGCCGCCTATTCGCGGGGCTCGTACATCCGCTGGCTCAAGGGTGACGACCGGAACGCCAAGATCTTCATCCGTGATGCCCTCTACGGAAGGGACGCGCAGGACCCCGAGCCCGCCGCGTGGACCTTCGTCGAGGCCGCCACGATCTTCTGGCACCTGGCGGACTACGATGGGGCCGACGCCGTCTACGCCGAGGCCCTCAAGTGGGTCCCCGGCTACCCGTCGGCTCTCGTGGGTCGGGCCCGCATCGCGATTGCCAAGGAGCAAGCCCGGCGGGCCATCGAGTACCTCGACAAAGCGTACCGGATGCGTCCGCTACCCGAGACGGCCTGGCTCCTCGGAGACGCCCGCGAGATGCTCGGCGACGCCGCCGCGGCGCGCGAGGCGTACGAGCGTGTCGTCCAGCAGGGGCGCCGGGGAGACCGGCTCACCCTCGCCCTCTTCTACGCCGTCAAGAACCGCGACGTCGATGAGGCCCTGCGGCTCATCGAGGAGGAGCGCGCCGTCCGCGGCGGGATCCACGTCGACGACACGTACGCCTGGGCGCTGTACCGGGCGGGGCGCATCCCCGAAGCGCTCAAGGCGAGCCAGCGCGCGATCCGCCTCGGGACGAAGGAGGCGCGGCTGCTCTACCACGCCGGAGCCATCCGCATCGCCGCCGGCAACGCGGCGGGGGGCCGCAAGCTCGTCCGCCAGGCCCTGACCCTCAATCCGCACTTCGACTGGACCGGCGCGGCCGAAGCGCGCGCGCTCCTGGACGCGAAGCCGAAGACGATGGCCACGAACTGAGGAGCACTTGCATGAGGCGCATCGTCCTCGCAGCCCTCACCGTGCTCTTGGCCCTCCACGCGGCGCCCGCCCGCGCGCATACCGTAGGTGTCTCGCGGGGCGAGTACCGCGTCTCCGGCTCGACCCTGGAGGCTGAGCTTGTGTTCGCCCGCCCGGAGCTGGCCGCGGCCGTCCCCGGCCTCGACGCGGATCACGACGGCTCGGTCTCCGCCGCCGAGGTCGCGGGCTCCGGTCGGCTGCTCGACGACGTGATCGTCCGCGGCCTCGAGGTCCGTGTCCCTTCGGGTCCGTGCGAGGGCCGCTTGGAGAACGCGGCCCTCACCGAGCAGGACGGCTTGGCGGTCCGGGCGACCTACCACTGCGCCGGCGAGGCCAGGCCGCTCTCCATCCGCCTCGGATTCCTCGGTGCGCTCTCTCTCGGTCACAGGCACATCGCCTCGGCGACCGTCCCCGATGGGGAGACGACGCGGGCCGTCGTCTACGAATCGCGGCCCGAGTTCCAGGTCGGCGCGCCCGAGGGCGCCGCGGCCGGGGCCGCGAGCACTGTGGCGTGGCCGCTTTTCCGCCTCGGCATCCAGCACATCCTTACTGGTTACGACCACCTGCTCTTTCTCCTCGGCTTGATCCTCGTCGGCGGGCGGCTGCGCCCGCTCCTCGTCGTGATCACGGCCTTTACCGTGGCCCACTCGGTCACGCTCGGCCTGGCGGCGCTGGGCGTCTGGGCGCCCGGCCCCCGGATGGTGGAGCCCGCGATCGCGCTGTCGATCGCCTATGTCGGCATCGAGAACTGGTTCGTCCGCGACGCCAGCCGCCGCTGGCTCATCACCTTCCCCTTCGGCCTCGTCCACGGCTTCGGCTTCGCGGGGGCCCTGCGAGAGATCTCGCTTCCATCGAGCCAGCTTCCGCTGGCCTTGGCGTCCTTCAATATCGGCGTGGAGGCCGGGCAACTTGCCATCCTGGTCCTGGTCCTGCCCGCCGTCCTTTGGCTGGGGCGCAGCCGCTGGTTCGCCGCCTGCGGCGTGAAGGCGACGAGCGCGGCGATCGCCCTGGCCGGCATCGTTTGGTTTGTGAATCGGCTCGCGTAGAAGTGGCGCGTGGTCCCCTCAGTGCGCCGGAGCGGCGGGCTTCACGGGCGGACGGGAGCTGAGCCCGCACGGACTGCCGCACTTCCCGGCGGTTGCCCCTGGAGCCACCACACACTCGATGGCCCGGCACTCCGTCGGCAACGTGCAGGATTCCCCTTCATTCTTGAGGGCGGCGCACCGGCCCGCCTCGCAATACGCCCCGGCGCCGCAGCTCGTACTGCCCGCGCAGGACTCCCCGATCTTGGGCAGCGGGCGATCCTGGCACTGGCCCGAGATGCAATGCAATCCGGGCATGCAGGCCGCCGACGACTGGCACCGTCCGCCCGCCGGCGAGAACGGCAGGCATTGCCCCTTGATGCAAAGCCCCTCGCAGGCGAGGTGACGACCGTCGTCCTCGGCTCTCGTGAACGCCGCGAGGTTGTCTGCGGGGACGTCGCACCTCGTGCGAGCCGCTCGGGGCGCCGCGCAGACTCCTTCCCGCCCCGGCGCCGCGGCCCTGCAGAACAGGCCGTCCAGGCACTCGACCGAGGAGCGACAGCGGGTCCCGGCCTTCCGCTGGCCATGGACGACATCGAGGCAGGCGTCCGGCGGCCGGGGCACGAGAGGCGTGACCCAGTCGCACCCCTCGAGCTGCTTGGCGGTCTGCACCGCGCACCGGTCGATCTGCGCGGGATCGAGGGTGACGGCCCCGCTCCGAAGGGAAGCGCTCAGCTCCTGGGTGCAAACCCTCGCCAGACTGGAGAGCGTCGTTCCGCAGCATTCCTTCTTGCGCGCGGCCGGGAGCGTGTGAAGGGCATCGCAGAGGCGCTGCGCGAGGGTGTCGGGCTTCGTGCTGGCCCGCCGCGCCGGCTCCTTCCGGGGCGTCGGGGGGGGAGTATCTCCCCAACCCGCCGTCGCCACCAGCGCAAGGAGCACGGTCATGCCGAGGGTCGGTCGATGGGCAAAGTCGTGCATCGGGCGCTCCTTATGCCAAGAGCCCCAAGGACGTCGAGAGGTCGAACCTCGGGCAACCTTAGCTACAGCTACTACGCATCCGGACCGTTGCGCGGATTACAGGACCTGCCTTGGAAGCCCGTTCAGGATATAACGGTCTGGCCGCTCTCACCTGCCACGAGGGAAGCTCCCGCGCGCGTAGCGGCCGTCCGAGGGCCAGTTGCGCGGGTCACCGCTTTCGGTCACCATCGGCCCACCCCTGTCCGAGTCCACCTTCGGAATGCCTGAATCACGAGCACATGGCCTGCTGCGCAGGCTCGCCCGCGGCGAACAGGCGGCCCTCGGGGAGTTCTACGACCTCTACGCGGGGTTGGTCCACGGCATGGCCGTGCGCGTGCTGAGAGATGCGTCGGAGGCCGAGGACGTGGTTCAGGAAGTTTTCGTGCAGGTCTGGCGGCAGGCCGGCCGCTACGATCCCGGCCGTGGCAGCCCGGAGGCCTGGGTGTGCACGATGGCGCGCACGCGGGCGCTGGACCGCCTGCGCCGGCGGGTGTCACGCCGCGAGGAGCCCAGCGAGGCCGCCCCGTCCCCTTCCGGCGGCCCCACCCCGGACACCGCCCTGGCCGTGCGTGCCGCTCTGGGCTCGCTCTCCGACGAACAGCGCAAAGCAGTGGAACTCGCCTACTTCGAGGGACTCACGCAATCGGAGATCGCGCGCCGGCTGGGCGAGCCGCTGGGCACGGTCAAGACCCGGATCCGCACGGGCATGATGCGGCTGCGCGAGACACTCACATGAGCTCCGTGGACCGATTCCTCGAGCTGGCGCCCCTGGCGGCCCTCGACGCGCTCGACGGCCAGGACCTCCTCGACTTCCGCGAGCACCTGCCTGGCTGCGCGGAATGCCAGGCCGAGCTGGCCGCCTACGAAGAAGTGGCCGGCCGCATGGGCGCGTCGGTCGGCGCGGTGCCACCACGACCGGCCGTGCGGGACCGCGTGCTGGCCAGCATCGGCGCGACGGTTGCCACCCCTCGCCCCCGCCGCCCGGCGCAGCGCTGGTGGCTCGCAGCGCTGGCCACCGCGGCCGCCGCGGCCCTGGCCCTCGACCTGCTGGCCACCCGCGCGGAGCTCGAGCGGATGCGAGACCGGGCCGCGGCCCTGGAGCGGCAGGTGGAGCAGGCGCGGCACGAGGTTTCGCAGTTGCGGGATGAGCTGGTCGAAGCGCGTTCGGTGCGCGACCTGGTGGCCCGCCCCGAGTCCCGGCTGACTTCGCTGGCCGGCCTCAAGCCCGCGCCGGAAGCGCGCGGCCGCATGATCTGGAACGCGGCCACGCGCGAGGCGGTGCTGTTGGCCTCGGGCCTGGACAGGGCGCCCGCCGGCAAGGCCTATGAGATCTGGGTGATCGGCCCCTCGGGACAGCCGGTCCCGGCCGGAGTGTTTCAGCCGCGCCCCGACGGCAGCGCGGTCGTGCCGCTGCCGCAGGTCGAGGACACCGCCCTCCCCCGCACGTTCGCGGTCACGGTCGAGCCGGCGGCCGGCAGCGCCTCGCCCACTGGTCCCATGGTGCTGGCCGGCGCGGTCTCGTGAACGGGACTCTTAGAGACCAACCGCCAGCGGAGTTCTCCACCTCCGGCACAAGTTGCCGGACCACGACGTCACACTAGGCATAGCGGACGCAGCCAGGATGCAACCTCAAGTACTGCTTGAAGCAACTCGTTCTGGAACGAGTACGAAAAGTAACAACGGAGGCGCGGCAGGGACCCTTTCGATCGCACTCTCAGGCCGTGGCGGTTCTCCATCACGACATGGCCCATGAAGTAGAGCTTGGCTTCCTGCCCACCCTTGGTCATGAGCCGCGCGTCCAACAAGGCGATCTGACCTCGCAGGAGACGATCCCTGTTCTTCGTGAACACTGTCGGATCCCAGATGCAGTCGTCCATCGACAAGCCCCACAAACCAACGGGAGAGCAGGTTGTAGTCCAGTTGCTCCATCAGCATGCGCTCACTGCGGATCGAGTACAGCACCTGCAGGAGCAACGCCCGCAGCAGCCGCTCGGGCGGAATCGACGGCCGTCCCGTGTGCGAGTACAGCTTTTCAAAGTCCGACCA
>Ga0070698_100008300_pt1 | contig 11231 bp, 11 predicted proteins | sample KBSK1502metaG_FD_65477 | JGI IMG/M metagenome (GOLD analysis project Ga0070698, IMG submission 65477) | Corn, switchgrass and miscanthus rhizosphere microbial communities from Kellogg Biological Station, Michigan, USA - KBS K1-50-2 metaG | ecosystem: Host-associated > Plants > Roots >...
GTGGCCGACCACGAACAGGTAGCCCGCTGCTCGCAGGTAGCTCTTCGCGCCGTACAGCCGGGGGAGCATTTCGAGCGCGGATTTCAATCGCATGCCGCTTGGAACACCTCGCAGAATTTCTTGTTCCATCGGCCAGCGAAACCAAGCAGACGAATAATGAAACGACCGGAGGTTTACAAAACTTTACGTTCGAGCGCTCGTTTCCGGGCGAGCGTTGTAAGGAATTCTTGATAAATCCTGAAAGCATTGTCAGGAATACTTGATGCCACCCAATCAGGTGCGTTTTCTGCGTAATACTCCGAGCGTATGGTCAACAAGCGAGCGCTATACGGACAAACGTTGCAGCGAGCTGCGGACAAGCTCGGCGGCGTGGACGAATTGAGCAAGAAGCTCAAGATGCGGTCGCAGTTGATCACGCTGTGGATCCGGGGGAAGGGAATTCCGCCCGAATACGTTTTCGTGCGCGCGTCGGACCTGCTCAACGCGTCCGGTGAGTGTCCGATTGCTTCTGAATCGACCACTTGCATCGAAGCACAGCAGGAAGCCTGAAGACCTTCAGCTTTACGTGCGACCACGCAGGCTGAGAACGCGTCGTATCGCCTGGCCAAGCTCGGACTGCGGCCCGGCGCCAACCTCCTTCGCCAAAGACTGCGCCTCATCGAGCGCGGCGCTCGCGGCATCGACGGCGCCCGTGAGTTGTTCCGTTTCCGCACGATTGCACTGGAGTATGCCAAGGCTGAAGCGGTCAGAAACCGCGTGCAACAGGCTCTCTCCGGTCTCGAGGCAGTGGCGTGCCTCCTCGAACCTGCGCTGATGCGCGTGCACCAGCGCGAAATAGCCGAGGAACTGGCCCTCCGAGCGCTGGTCTTTCGCCTCGCGAGCCTTGGTGAGCGCCGCCTCAAGCCGCAGGCGGGCCTCATCGAATCGGCTCAAGGCGTCGTAAACGATCCCGAGGTTGCAAAGCACGATGCCTTCAAAGCGAACGTTGCCCATCTCGCGCGCAACCAGCAGCGCGGCCTCGAGTGCTGGCATGGCCTCGGAGGGTCTGCCTTCGAGTTGGTGGAGAAGACCCAGATTGGACAGCGTATTGCCTTCCCATTGGCGGTCGCCCATCTCGCGAGCCAGAGCAAGCGCCTCCTCGTAAAGCGCCCGCCCCTCGTCAAATTGACCCTGCTCTACGTGAAGGATGCCCAGATTGCCGAGCGTGCGCCCTTCGCGCCTGCGATCTCCCAGCCTGCGTGCCGTGCGGAGCGCCGCCTCAAAGTGGGTGCGCGCGGGATCGAATCGGCCCTGCGTTTCCCAGGCGTTCCCCAAGCCGTTGTGAGCTTCCCACTCGATTACCCCGTCTTCGACCTCGCGCGAGAGCGCCAGAGCCGCCTCGAAATGGGACCGGCCCTGGTCGGTATCTCCTGCGTTGATATCCAGCAAGCCGAGGCGATTCCTGACGCGCGCCTCGCATTTCCGGTCCCCGGCGTTGCGCGCCAAGGCCAGCGCTGCCGCCAAGTGGACCCGCGCCTCGGCGACCTTGCCGGATACGCCGAGAGCATCCCCGGCGATCTCGTCCACCTGTGCGCGTATTGCGGGATCCAGGTCGGGCATTACGCGCACGATGGCGGCAAGCTCCACGCCCACCCTATAGGGTCCGCGCAACTTGAGCGCCGCCCATGCGCCCCTGAGCGCACCGACCGCCTCCGTCTCGGCTCCACGTGCGATAGCCCGCAGACACGCTGCAACGAGGTTGTCGAGGTCCGCGCAGCGGTTCTCGATCGCGCGCTCGGCGTCCAATCCGCCAAAGTGAGAGAAGTGGCGCACCTCCGCGGACGCTTGCGCGGCGGCGCCGCTGCCGGGAAACCTCCCCTCGCTGCGCAGGTGCGTCGCGGCGTATTCCTGCACGCTGACCAGGAGGTCGAAACGCCCGTTCTCCAGTTGCCGGACGAGCGACTTGTCTACCAGAGACTGCACCGCGTCGGCGACCCAAGGCGCATCTCCGCACGCAGACAAATCAAGCACGGCTTCGGCGGAGTCCAGTGTAAATCCGCTATCAAATACCGATAGCTGCGCCAGCGCCGACTTGTCGGGCGGCGACAGAAGATCCCAAGACCAGTCGAACGTCGAGCGTAGCGTCGCCTGGCGATCCTGGCGTCCGCCCGTTGACGCGAGCAGCCTGAAACGTTCGCTCATGCGTTCGACCAGGGACTTCGGCGACATGACACGTACTCTGGCTGCGGCAAGCTCGATCGCGAGTGGAAGCCCGTCCAGCAGCCTTGCCAGTTCGAGGATCGCTTGCTCGTCGTCCGGCGTCACGCGGAAATCCTGCTTTGCCGCCCGCGCCCGCTGCGCGAAGAGCGCTGCGGCATCGCTCTGCGGCAGCGGCGGGAGCGCGAGAACCTGCTCGCCCGGGAGACCGAGCACCTCGCGTGTGGTTGCCACGAATCGAGCCTCGTTCGCCCGGCTCAGCCAACGCCCCAGCGTTTCCTCCGCATAGCGCGCAACCTGCTCGAAGTTGTCGAGAATCAAGAGGCATCGGCCGTGCCCTGCGATCGCGTTTCCGAGCTGGACGACCGGGTCCTCCTTGCCAAGAGGCACATCGAGTGCACGTCCCACCGCGTGGGCAATTCCGTCCACGCCGCGAGCCCCCGACAGATCGCAAAACCACGTGCCACCCGGAAAGTCGCCGAGCACGGTCCACGCGAACCTCGCGACCAGTCGAGTCTTGCCGCTTCCGCCGATGCCGATGATCGACACCAGGCGAGCATCGCTTTCGAGGCGACGCGCTAGGTCGCGGATTTGCTCATTCCTGCCGACAAATGCATCAGCCTCTGCCGGCAAGCGGTGCCTGACCTGCCTTGCCGGCAGCCAGAGATCCCCTTGGCGCACGACCCGGTATGCCTTGTCGCCGTCCACGGGCGGGATGACCGGTGAGGCCGCATCGTCGCCTACCTCGAACAACTCGACCGGCTCGGCAACACCCTTCAACCGCCAATGGCCGTGCGAGCAGAGCGGCAGGCTGAACTCCTCGAGGGCCGACCGCGCGTCGGCGGTCAATAGCGTCTGGCCTCCGCGCGCGACCGACATTACGCGTGCCGCGGTCGGTTTTGCGATTCCATCGATTTCAAGCGGCTTGGCACCGAGCGCGATGTCCGCCGCGCTGTTCTCGCGGATCAGCACCGCTCCGACGTGCAGTCCGGCTCGCGCCTTCAGCGGCACATCGAGAGAGGCGATGGCGCGGTGGTAGGCGAGCGCATACCGGACGGCGTCGGCGGCGGCGCCGAACAGCAGCAGCATCCCGTCGCTCTTGTCAATTTCGCGGCCGCGCCACGCGCGAAGCAGATCGCGCGCAGCACGGTCATGCGCGGCCCACACCCGCGCCATCGCTGCATCACCGATGCTTCCCGACAGACTCGTGCTGTCTACGATGTCGGTAAGCAGCAAGGCATGAGCATCATTCATGTCCGAGCATGCGCTCAACGTAGCGCGCGACGAGATCGACCTCCAGGTTCACCTTCGCGCCGGCCGCGAGGCGCGCGAGCGTCGTAGCCTTCAGCGTGTGGGGAATCAGGTTGATGTCGATCGCGCCTCCCTTGACGCGATTGACCGTGAGGCTGACTCCGTCCACGCTGATCGAGCCCTTGCGTGCCACGTAGCGCATCTGCTCGCGCGGCACGCTCAGCCGCAGCAGGATGGATTCGCCGATCGAATCGAACGAGATCACTTGACCGATCGCGTCCACGTGGCCCGTGACCATGTGCCCGCCGAGCGGGTCTCCGAGCCGCAGCGAGCGCTCGAGGTTCACCGCTCCTGGCTTGTCGAGCCCGGTCGTGCACGCGAGCGTCTCGTGCGACACGTCGAACTGAAGCACCTTGCCGCGTTTCGCAACCACGGTCAGGCAGGCACCCTGCACGCAGATCGAGTCTCCGATCCCGACGCGGGCCAGCGGCAGGCGCCCCGCATGGACACGGATCCGCGAATCTTTCGCCCGGCGCTCGACGCGCTCGATCCTGCCGATCGCTTCGACCAGGCCGGTAAACATGGCTAGACGGGCCGCGCGAGGATTCTCAGATCCTCGCCGATCCGCTCTACGCTGCGCAGCTCGAGCCGCGGGCGCTGGTCGAGCGATTCGAATGGCGGCAGGTCGAGCATTCCCTGCGCTGCATCGCCAAGAAAGCTCGGATTGAGGTAGATCAGGAACTCGTCCACGCAGCCTTCGCGCACGAGCGAGCCGTTCAGCCGCAAGCCCGCTTCCACGTGCAGCTCGTTCACGCCCCGCCGCGCAAGCTCGGCCAGCATCGCGGGCAGCTCGACCTTGCCGGCAGCATTCGGCAGCACAATGGGTTCGGCCCCTTTCACGTCACGCTTCGGTTCGACCGCGCAAAACAGCAACACGTTCCCGCCTCGCAGGATGCGCGCATTCGCCGGAATCTCGAGTCGACTGTCCACGACGACGCGCAGCGGCTGGCGCGGCGTCTCGACCTCTCGCACGCTGAGTTGCGGGTCGTCAGCCTTGAGCGTTCCGATCCCGGTAAGAATCGCGCAGGCACGCGCTCGCCAGCGATGGCCGTCCTTGCGCGCCTCAGCGCCGGTGATCCATTGGCTGCGTCCGTCCGCGAGCGCGGTCCGTCCATCGAGCGTGGCGGCGATTTTCATCCGCACCCAGGGGCGCGCGCGTGTCATGCGGGAGAGGAACCCGATGTTCAATTCCCGCGCCTCCTCTTGCAGCAGCCCGACCTCGGCCTGGATGCCGGCGGCCGCCAGCGCGTCGCTGCCGTCCCGCGCGAGCGGGTTCGGATCCCGGACGGCGCTCACGACGCGCGCAACGCCCGCCGCCGCAAGCGCCGCCGAGCACGGCGGCGTCCGGCCGTGGTGATTGCACGGCTCGAGGGAAACGTACGCAGTGGCGCCGCGCGCCGCGGGCCCGGCCGAGGCCAACGCGTTCGCTTCGGCGTGTGGCGCACCAGGCTTCTCGTGCCACCCTTCGCCGACGATCACGCCGTCGCGCGCGAGCACGCACCCGACGCGCGGGTTGGGTGTAGTCGTGTAAAGGCCTCTTTCGGCAAGCGCCAACGCACGCCGCATCATGGCGTGGTCGAGCGCGGAAAAACCGCTCACCGGCGGCGCCGGGTCGACTTCGCGACTTCCTGCACGGCCTCGCGGAAATCGTCCGGCGTCTCGAAGCTGCGATAGACCGAAGCGAAGCGGATGTACGCGATCTTGTCGAGCCGCGCGAGCTCGCGCATCACCATGTCGCCGACCCGACTCGTCGGCACTTCGCGCTCGCCGAGCGCGCGCAGCTTCTCCTCGATGCGATCGCCCGCGGAATCCACCGCTTCGGTCGCCACCGGGCGCTTGCGCAGCGCGAGCCGCATGCTGGCGGTGAGCTTCTCGCGATCGAAATCGGTGCGGCTGCCGTCCTTCTTCACCAGGCGCGGCATCTTCAGATCGACGCGCTCGTAGGTGGTGAAGCGCTTGTCGCACTTGAGGCACTTGCGCCTGCGCCGGATCGTATTCGCTTCCGGATTGGAGCGCGTATCCACGACCTGCGTGTGCTCGGACTGACAGAACGGGCAGCGCACGGCGGCTAGGATCCGTACACCGGGAACCGCGCGCAGAGCGCCTTGACGGCGGCGCCGACGCGCGCGATGTTCGATTCGTCGCTGGGCCGCTCCAGCACGTCGGCGACGAGGTGTCCGAGCTGCTCGGCCTCGGCCTCGCGAAACCCGCGCGTCGTCATTGCCGGCGTGCCGATGCGGATCCCCGAAGTGATCGCAGGTCTCTGCGGGTCGTTCGGAATCGCGTTCTTGTTCAGGGTGATGCCGGTGCGGCCGAGCACGTCCTCGGCCGCCTGGCCGGTAATGTCCTTGGCGCGCAGGTCGACGAGAAACATGTGGCACTCCGTGCGCCCCGACACGATTCTCAGGCCCCGCGTCTTTAGCGTCTTCGCCAGCGCCTGCGCATTCTTGATCACCTGCGACTGGTAGTCGCGAAACTCGGGCCGCAGCGCTTCGCCTAGCGCGACGGCTTTGGCGGCGATCACGTGCATCAGCGGCCCACCCTGGATGCCTGGGAAGATCGCCGAGTTGAGCGCGCGCGCATGTTCCGCGCCGGCGAGGATCATGCCGCCGCGAGGTCCGCGCAACGTCTTGTGCGTCGTCGTCGTGATCGCATCGGCGATGCCGATCGGGCTCGGATACAGCCCTGCCGCGATCAGGCCGGCATAGTGCGCGATGTCGGCAAAGAGGATCGCGTCCACGTCGTCCGCGATGCGCCGCAGCCTTTCCCAGTCGATCCTGAGCGAGTACGCCGAGGCACCGCCCACAATGATGCGCGGGTTGTGCTCATGGGCCATTCGTTCGACCTCGGCGTAGTCGAGCACTTCATCCGCATCGACACCATAGGAGATCGCGCGGTACAGCTTGCCGCTCGCATTCACCGCCGAGCCGTGCGAGAGATGCCCGCCGTGCGCGAGCGACATTCCGAGGATCGTGTCGCCGGGCTTGAGGAACGCGAGATAGACGGCCTGGTTCGCCTGCGACCCCGAGTGCGGCTGAACGTTGGCGAATTCGGCGCCGAACAGCCGCTTCGCGCGCTCGATTGCGAGATGCTCGACCACGTCGACGAAAGCGCAGCCGCCGTAGTAGCGGGCGCCGGGATAGCCCTCGGCATACTTGTTCGTCAGCGCCGAGCCCTGCGCCGCGAGCACGTCCGGGCTGGCATAGTTCTCGGACGCGATCAGCTCGATATGCTCTTCCTGCCGGCGCGTCTCCTGGCCGATCGAATTCCAGATTTCCGGATCGGTTGTTTCGAGGGAGGCGGCTGCGAACATGGGGGGCGAAAGCGCGCGAATTTTACCAGTAGCGCCAAGTGCCAAAGCGATCGGCGGGACCTGGGAAACGCCCGGTGCCCAGCGGTCGCCCGTATCCGGCGTTCTGCCGTTGACTGCGGCCACATTCGGGTATATCGTCAGATTAGACCAATCGGTCTAGTCCAGCGAACCGAATGCGTTGCCAAAGGAGACATCAACATGCGAGTAGCGAAAGATGACGTCGACGTCCGGATGGCGATTCCAGGCGCAGTGATCCGTCAGCGCACGGAATTCGGTGACGTGAGCGGATTCGACAAGATCAGCGGTGAGTATTTCACCCTCTCGGCGGGCGTCGATACCACCCCGCTCTTCCAGGGATTGGAGGGCAACCTCTGTCAGTGCCCGCACTGGGGTTTTGTCTTGCGCGGCCAGATCACGACGACCGACGCAAAGGGCGCGCGGGAGACAGTGAAGGCGAATGACCTTTTCTACTGGCCGCCCGGGCACAACGTTAAGGTCGACACGGATGCCGAGATCGTCATGTTCAGCCCGCAGCGCGAGCACAGCCATGTCATCAACCACATGATCGAGAAGGTAAAAGGCTAAGGTCCGAGCAGCGACGGCGTGGCGCATTCAACCAAGCAGCGTTTGCTCGACGCAGGGTTGGCCATGCTGCTGAAGCACGGCTACCACGACCTTGGCATACAAGCTCTGCTCGCGGCCACGGGTACCCCGAAGGGTTCTTTCTATCATCATTTCAAGGACAAGGAGGACTTCGCGCTGCAGGTCATTGACCAGTACATGGAGCATGTGCATGCGGGCCTCGCCGTTTGCCTCGGAGACAAACGCCGCCCTCCGCTCAAGCGTGTGCGGCGGTTCTTCGAGCTGACCCTGCAGACCTATCGAAGCGAGGGTTACATGGGCTGCCTGTTGGGCGGGCTGGGACAAGAACTGTCAGGCGTGAGCGAGCTGTTTCGGCGCAAGATCGAGGACTGCTTTGGGGAAATCGCGAAGCGCATTGCTGCCTGCCTGGAGGAGGCTCGAAAGAGAGGCGACATCCCGGCCGAATCCAACACGGCGCGCATGGCAAGCCTGCTGGTAGATTGCTGGGAGGGTGCAGCGCTTCGTAGTCGGCTGCGAGGGAGTGCCGCGCCGCTGACAACGATGCTCGACTTCTACTTCCAGGCGACAGTCGTACGCTGATCCGTTATCTAGAAGACCTACCAACCCCGATGCGCTGAGCTTGTCGGATGAACGTCACACGATAATCGGCGGCGCCAGGTCCGCGGGCTTGTCGATGTCGCGGATCACGCCGGGATCACCGACGGAGACCTTGACGAGATCCGCTTCGTGCGCAGCCAGGAGCTGACGCGCACCTTCATCGCCGCCGAGTATCTCTAGCTCCGCGCGGAAACTGCCGCTGATCCCTACCGGATGCCCGCGCCTGGTACGAAAGTACGGGGCAGCGACACGCGCACCCCTCGCGAGCGCATCACGCACGGCCGCGATCGAAGTCGGGCGGACGAACGGCATGTCGGCGAGCGCGACGAGGTAGCCGTCTGCAGCGCCGGCCGCGCGTACCGCGCACGCGAGGCTTGCGCCCATCCCTTCGTCCGCGTTGTCGCAGACGACGACCTCACAGCCTTCCGCCTTGAGCAGCGCGCAGAGCTCGTCCGACCCGGGACGCAGCACGGCGAAAACGATGGATATTTCCTGCTTGAGGTGACGTGCCGCCTGCACGGCGATCGGCACGCCGTGCAGCAGGCGATGAAGAAGCTTGTCCGAGCCGAAACGCTTTGCCGAGCCTGCGGCCAGCAACAGGCCGACGATCTTCACGCCTTCTGCGGTACGGTCTCGCAGGCCGAAGGATCGAAGCGGGCTTCCTTCTTCGCCGCCCAGCTCGGCTCGGACACGCCGTGACGCACGGCGGTCATCTCGGCGAGGATAGCGATCGCGATCTCGGGCGGCGTCTTCGACCCGATATAGAGCCCCACGGGTCCGCGCAGCCGTCCGATCTCCTGCTCCGACAGATCGAATCCGCGCAGGCGCTCGCGCCGTGCGTCGTTGTTCTTCTTCGAGCCGATCGCGCCGACGTAGAACGCGGCCGACTTGAGCGCTTCAAGAAGCGCCATATCGTCGAGCTTCGGATCGTGCGTGAGCGCGACCACCGCGCTGTGGCCGTCGAGATTCATGCGGGCGATCACGTCGTCGGGCATGTCGCGCTCGAGCGCAACGCCGGCGACGTCCCAGCCGTCGGCATACTCGGAGCGGGGATCGACCACGGTGACGTGGTAGTCGAGCATCTTCGCCATCTCGGCGAGATAGCGCGTGAGCTGCCCGCCGCCGATCAGCACCAGCCGCCAGCGCGGACCGTAGACGGCAGAGAGCACCTTGCCGTCGAAGTCGAGCGCGTCCTGCCCGTGCCCGGGCTGCAACGTCGAGCGGCCGCTTTCCATGTCGAGCCGGCGCAGCACCAGCTGCTGACTGCCGATCGATTCGAGCAGCGATTCGATCGCGCTCGCCTGCGTCACCGGCTCGAGCACCACTTGCAGCGTCCCGCCGCAGGGAAGTCCCCAGCGCGTCGCTTCCTCGTTGGTGACGCCGTAGGTGATGAGCTGGGGCTTGTCGGCCGCGATCGAACCGCTCTTCACCTTGTCGATGAGGTCGTCCTCGACGCAGCCGCCGGATACCGACCCCGACACCTGGCCGTCGTCGCGGATCGCCACCATCGCGCCGACCGGACGCGGCGCCGAGCCCCAGGTCTTGACGATCGTGCCGAGTGTCACGCGATGACCCGCCTTGCGCCATGCTTCCGCGCTTCGCAGTACTTCGATATCTACGCTGTCCATGGAGAGCCTTCCGGAAGTTCCGCTTCTCTCGATTATAGTGCGCCGGTTTCCCTACCGGCACCAGGGCGATGCCTGGATCAGCGCCTGGCACGCCGCGCCCTTGCGCTGCTCGGGAGAGACGGAGCGAACTGCGCCTTCGGTCTGCACCTGCTTCCAGTGATCGCTCCACGCGCGGTAGGCATCGGTGGGAGCGCCGCGTCCCTTGTTGTCCTTAGCGCCCCACAAGCCTTGCGTGTTGAAGCTGAATACCGGCACCAGATCGGGACGCCCCGACGCGGGAAGCACCGCGGGGTTCAGGTTGTCCAGGATCAACGGCTCCGCATCCGGCGCCGCGTAGTACGCGAGCACCATGTGCGCGCCCGTGAACCCGGGCTTCTGGTACACCGCGTAGACGATGCGCAGCCGCTCCTCGGCGATTCCGAGTGCGCGCAGCGTGAAGTACTTCGCAATCGAAAAATCCTCGCAGTCGCCGCCGTCATTGGAGAGAAACTCGACCGGCTTCGCCCAGTAGTCTTCCTTGCACCAGAGCACGGGGTCGCAATAGAACGGCGTCTCGTGCATGAAGTCGTTGACCGCCTTGAGCTTCTCCGGATCGGCAGCACTCTTGTACTTGGCCGACGTGGACAGGTCCTTCCACCCGGCGAGCCGCCTGCGGATTACGCGTTTCTCCGTGTCGTTCGTGCCGACGGACTCGACGATTCGATTGATCTCTTCATCGCCGACCGTGCCGAGGTTCGAGGCAGGCTGCGCGGCGAGCGTGCCGGCAAACAACGCCAGCAGCAAGACCCGGCAAGGCACGCAGCCCGGGCGACGCACGGCGTTCAGTCGCAGAAGTATTCGACGATTTCGTTCGTCGCGGCGCGCGGTTGTCCGCAGGCGATCCAGCCGTGCTTGCCGAGCGTGAATTCCTCTCGCTGCAGCAGGATTTCCGCCTCGGACTCGGCGGTGACGTAGGTGCCGTTGGTGCTGTGATCAGCGAGCACGAACTTTCCGTGCCTGCGCTCGATCGTGCAGTGCAGGCGCGAAGCCATCGTGTCGGCGATCACCAAGCCCGCGTTCTGGTCCCGCCCGATCGTGACCGAGTCCTGCTCGCGCCGCCGGATGACGTCGCGATCGCGATAACGCAACCGCAGCACTACCAGCCGCGTCTTCGCCGCAGAGCGATTGCTGACGAGCGCCGTCGTATCCGCGCCCTGCCTCCAGAGGACTTCGCACAACTCCACTTCGGCGGTCTTGCCTTTCACCTGGATCGAGTACAGGCGCCGCGTCCAGGCCTTGTAGACCGGGCCGAGCATCTCCATCGTCTCGTTCGAGGTGATGATCTGGCCCTTGCCCGCCTGTCCGACGAGTCGCGCGGCCAGGTTTACCGTGTCGCCGAACACGTCGTCGTCGCGCTGCATGACCGGGCCGTACTGGAAGCCGATCCGCACGCCGAGCTTGGTGTTCTCGACCATGGGCAGCGCATCGATCGCGTGCTGCATGTCCGCCGACGCACCCGCCGCGGCGTCCGGCGACGGGAACAGCACCATCAGCTCGTCGCCGATCGTCTTGACGACGCGGCCGCCGAAGGCTTCCGACGACTT
>Ga0070698_100008302_pt1 | contig 11227 bp, 11 predicted proteins | sample KBSK1502metaG_FD_65477 | JGI IMG/M metagenome (GOLD analysis project Ga0070698, IMG submission 65477) | Corn, switchgrass and miscanthus rhizosphere microbial communities from Kellogg Biological Station, Michigan, USA - KBS K1-50-2 metaG | ecosystem: Host-associated > Plants > Roots >...
AATGGTCAGTCCGCGCCCAACTCGACTACCTCGCGGACTCCAAACCATGATCGTGGGCAGTTTCGGGCGTATAGCACACGAAAGTGCCCGCGATCATGAAACCCCCGCGCGAGGCGCTCGCGGGACGCCTGGTCCTGAAACTCTTGTTGTCCTTGCGCATTACCGTGACCGGTGGTGATACGAGCCGTCACGCCTCACTTAGGACCTGGATGCCGCCACCACGGGTGGCGGGCCGGTTAGCGGGCGCGCTTGCGCAGGCGTTCGGTGTCCAGGATGAGTACCGAACGGGCCGAGATCTGCAGCCAGCCGCGGGCGGCGAAGTCCGCCAGGGCCTTGTTGACCGTCTCCCGCGAGGCCCCGACCAGCTGAGCCAGCTCCTCCTGGGTCAGGTCGTGATGGACGTGCAGCCCGTCGCGTTCCTGCTCGCCGAACCGGGCCGCCAGGTCGAGCAGGTTCTTCGCCACGCGCCCGGGGACGTCGGTGAAGACCAGGTCGGCCGTTACGTCGTTGGCCCGGCGCAGCCGCCTGGCCAGCGCCCGCAGCATGTGCATAGAGACGTCGGGGCGCTCGAGCAGCCAGGGACGCAGCGCGTCGTGGGCCAGGGCCGCCACCGTCGCGTCGGTCACGGCGCTGGCCGTCGAGGTCCGCGGCCGCGGGTCGAACAGCGACAGCTCGCCGAACATCTCACCCGGTCCCAGCACGCTGAGCAGGTTCTCCCGGCCGTCGGCGGCCGCGCGGGTGAGCTTGAGCTTGCCGTCCAGCACCACGTACAGCCGGTCGCCGTCCTGTCCTTCCAGGAAGAGGTGCTCGCCCCGGGACAGCTTGACGTCTGGCATCTGCCGCCGGAGCGCCCGTGCGCTATCCTCATCGAGCCCTTCGAAAAGCGGTGCCCGCCTGAGCACAACTTCGGCGTCCTCCACCGATCCTCCTTGCCGGCCTGTCCGCCACTGGCCGCCGCCAGCGGCGGACAGCGGGCTGGCCAGCGATAGTCCTGGCCGTGCCCTATAAGTGTGAATCATCCGCACGAACAGATGTGCTCGGGATCACATTCCAGCCTCGCCCGGGTGGCAATAGCGACGAGACTAACATCACATCACGCAGGAAGGTAACTACGCTTAGTAGCCGGGAACATCAAGGAGCGTAACGGGGTCGGAATCCGGGGGTGGCAGGGGCTTGAGGCATGCACGGGTGATCGAGGGCAAGGTCAGGAATAGGTTCGGCGGACGCACCAGCCTGCGCGTGGTGGTGGGGTGCGGCTTGCTCGTGGCCCTCAGCCCGCCCGGCCGCGCAGGCGCGACCGCGGCTGGAGGGCAACCCTAAGCCGCCCAGCCAGGCCCAGATCAACGCGGCCGAAAATCAGGTGCGGCAGCACCAGGCGGCGCTCGGCGCAGTCCACGGCGTCATCACTGAAGGCGGCCCGGCAGGCCGCGCTGGCCGCGCAGGCGGCCGCGCGGGCCGCCGCCGCGGCCGGGAACCCGCAGGGGCCGGGCCAGGTGCCCTCCTGGGCGTGGGGGTCGGGCGCCTCGGCCAGCCAGGGCGATATCGCGGCCAACTCGGCGCTGAGCCAACTGGGCAAGCCTTATCAGTGGGGCGGGGCCGGCCCGGACAGCTACGACTGCTCGGGCCTGGCCATGGTGGCGTGGGCGCACGCGGGCGTCCAGATCGCGCACTGGACCGGGTACCAGTGGGACTCCGGCCCGCACGTGCCAGTCAGCCAGCTACAGCGCGGTGACCTGCTGTTCTATGCCACGAACACGTCCGACCCGAACACCATCCACCACGTCGCCATCTACATTGGCAACGGCATGATGGTCAACGCCCCGTATACCGGCGCGTTCGTCCGCATCGACGGGATGTACGAACCCGGCGGCTTTATCGGTGCCGTCCGCCCGGCGGGCTGACCGGGGCGTCGGGTCCGGAGGGCTTGAGATGGTTGAGCACCTGGCCGTAGGCGAGCGAGATGAGCTTGACCACGTTGCCGTGCGCGCCGAGCGGTGCGGAGCACTTGGCGCCGATCACCGTGGCGGCTTCCTCGACGGCCGCCGTGGCGGCTTCCGGGCCGATGACGCACGGGGCCAGCGCGATCCTGGTCACGCCCATAGCCTCGATCTGGGCCGCCGCGTCCTCGACGGAGGGCTTGCCGTCCAGCGAGGCGGCCACCACCGGGAGCGCGAGCCGGGCCGCGAGCAGGAAGGCTGTGACGCTGGCGGTGCCGACCGCTTCCTCCCCGCCCACGGTGGCCAGGATGATGCCGTCGGCGGAGGTCGTGATGCTGAACATGCGCACCCGGTCGGCCCGGGCTAGCCCGGCGTCGGCGAGCCGGTGGTGCAGTGCCTCGGCCAGCAGCGCGTTGGTGTTGAACACCTCGCCGATGTACGCGTTGGCTCCGCTGGCCGTGATGGCCTCCCGCACCGCCCGGAAACTGGCCGGATGCGGCGTCACGACCTGCGGTATCACCACGGCCGAAGGGGCGCCAGCCGGCCGTCTGGCCGCCGCGTCGGCCAGCACCGCGCGGATCCCGGCCGGGTCGCCGCGACCGCCGTGGTCGATCCGTGCCGTGCGCACGTCCAGGGCCGGGTTGTCCACCCGGAGCACGGTCGCGATCTCGGCGGTCACGCCGGCCAGCCCTTCATCACCGGCATCGGGGACCGCGAGGACCAGGGCGGGCGCGCCCTCGGGCAGGCTGGCGGGCATCGGGCGGCGGTGACGGCCGCCGGGTGCGACCAGCCTGGCCTGCGTCCGGCCGGGCGGCGAGCCCGGCTGGCGCGGATGCGAACCCGGTCCCGGCTGCCTGCGGGCCAGCGCCTCGTTGTCCGGCTGACCGTAACCAGGGAAATCGGCTCCCTGTGAACCTGATCCGGTAGAGAATTGACCTTGCGGCGGCATCGCTCCCCGTCCCGTCCCCTGCAACGACGGCGTTTCCGACGGTACGTTCGCGTCCTGGCGTCGCCCGGGCAGGCCTGGCGAGGAGTCGGATGCGTCTGTCACATAGCGGAAGCGTAGTCGCCGCTGATCAACGATATGTGAAAACCCCTAAAAAATAGGACAAGCAGCCAATAGTGACGCGCGCGTCCATTTGTGTCCCCCGGCCGTAAACACCAAGGCCCGCGCTCGCCGGATTAGTTACTAGCCGGTAGCATAGTCTCAGTACAGGTGAACGGCCGGTGAGACGGCCCAGTAAGACGGCGGAGCAGCGATGAGCCACTATAAGAGCAACCTGCGGGACATCCAGTTCAATCTGTTCGAGGTGTTGCGGCGTCAGGACCTGCTCGGCCAGTCCCCGTACGACGAACTCGATGAGGAGACCGTCCGCGGCATCCTCGGTGAGCTGGAGCGGATGGCGACCGGCCCGCTGGCCGAGTCGTTCGCCGACGCCGACCGGAACCCGCCGGTGTTCGACCCGGCCACGCACTCGGTGCGGATTCCTGAGTCGCTGCGCAAGTCCTACCGCGCCTTCATGGACGCCGAGTGGTACCGGCTGTCTCTGCCCGCCGAACTGGGCGGGACCGGGGCGCCGAGGTCACTGAACTGGGCCATGGCCGAGCTGATCCTCGGCTCCAACCCGGCGATCTGGATGTACGCCAGCGGGCACACCATGGCCCGGGTGCTGTGGGAACTCGGGACGCCCGAGCAGAAGCGCTTCGCCGAGCAGGCCATCGAGCGCGAGTGGGGCGCCACCATGGTGCTGACCGAGCCCGACGCAGGCTCCGACGTCGGCGCGGGCCGGACCAGGGCGATCGAGCAGCCGGACGGGACCTGGCACATCGAGGGCGTCAAGCGGTTTATCACCAGCGCCGAGCACGACCTGGCGGACAACATCTTCCACCTCGTGCTGGCCCGGCCGGAGGGCCATGGCCCCGGTACCAAGGGCCTGTCCATGTTCCTCGTGCCCAAGTACCTGGTCAACGAGGACGGGACCCTGGGCGAGCGCAACGGCGTCCTGATCACCAACGTCGAGCACAAGATGGGCCTGAAGGCCTCCACCACCTGCGAGGTGACGTTCGGGGCGGACCGGCCCGCGGTGGGTACCCTGGTCGGCGGCGTGCACGACGGCATCAGGCAGATGTTCATGGTCATCGAGGACGCCCGGATGATGGTCGGCACCAAGGCCATCGCCACCCTGTCCACCGGCTACCTGAACGCGCTGGACTTCGCCAGGAACAGGATCCAGGGCGCCGACCTCACCCAGATGACGGACAAGACCGCGCCGCGGGTGACGATCATCCACCACCCCGACGTGCGCCGGATGCTGATGCTGCAGAAGGCGTACACCGAGGGCATGCGGGCACTGGTGCTGTACACGGCCTCGGTCCAGGACACCCTCCAGGTCGCCGCGGCGCAGGGGCGGACCGACCAGGTCGCGGCGGGCCTGAACGACCTGCTGCTGCCGGTGGTCAAGGGCGTCGGCTCGGAGCGGTCCTACGAGATGCTCACCTTGTCCCTGCAGACCCTCGGCGGCTCCGGGTTCCTCCAGGATTACCCGATCGAGCAGTACATCAGGGACGCGAAGATCGACAGCCTGTACGAGGGGACGACCGGGATCCAGAGCCTGGACCTGTTCTTCCGCAAGATTGTCCGGGACAACGGGACGGCATTCGGGGCGCTGCTGGCCACGATCAGGGACTTCGCCGCCGCGGCAGGCGGCAACGGCAGGCTCAAGGCCGAACGGGCCGCGCTGGCCGAGGCCGCCGGGCACGTCGAGGCCATGGTCACGGCCATGGTCGGCGGGCTGATGGCATCGGCGGACCAGCCCGCGGAGGTCTACAAGGTGGGCATGAACACGACCCGGCTGCTGATGGCGCTCGGCGACCTGGTGATCGGCTGGCTGCTGCTGACCCACGCGGAGATCGCCCTGCGCAAGCTGGACGAGATCGGCGCCGGCCATCCCGACCACGACTTCTACGCCGGCAAGCTGGGCGCGGGCCGGTTCTTCGCCGCCACCGTGCTGCCCCGGCTGGCCGTCGAGCGCACGATCGCCGAGGAGACCACGCTGGACCTGATGGAACTGCCCGAGGGCGCCTTCTAGGTCAGAACTCGTACTGGGCTCAGAACTCGTACTGAACCGCGGCGCGCTCGGCGATGATCGGCCGGATGAACTCCGCGATGATCGCCCGGTGCTCCGGGTTGTCCCGGTAGGTCAGGTAGCCCTCGAGGTCGTCGAAGTCGGCCACCGCGGCCCATTCGAAGTTGCCCTCGTTGACGCCGAGGTCCGCGCCCATGTGGTAGGCGCGCAGCACCGGCAGCAGCGCGGGCAGCCGGCTGAGCTCGGCCGCCACGCGCTGCTTCTGCCCGTCAGTCGCCTCAGGGGTCCACCGGACCATCACCACGTGCCTGATCATGCGCTGACGCTATCAACCCAGGCGCTATCAACCCCAGGCGAGCATCCGGACCGGGTCCTGGAGCATCGAGCCGACGTCGCGCAGCACGGCCGAGCCGAGTTCCCCGTCCACGATGCGGTGGTCGAAGGACAGCGACAAGGTGCACGCCTTGCGCACCGCGAGCTGCCCGTCGACCACCCAGGGCGTGTCCTTGACCTGCCCGAACGCGAGGATGGCGGTCTCGCCGGGGGAGAGGATCGGGGTGCCGGCGTCCACCCCGAACACCCCGACGTTGGTGATCGTGATCGTGCCACCCGTCAGGTCGGCCGGGGTGGCCTTGCCCGCCCGGCCGGTCTCGGCCAGCGCCTGCAGGCCGCGGGCCAGCTCCGGCAGGGTCATCGCGTCCGCGTGCTTGATGTTCGGCACGATCAGGCCGCGTTCGGCGGCCACCGCGATGCCGAGGTTCACGTAGTGCTTGACCACGATCTCCTCGGCGGCGGCGTCCCAGGACGAGTTGACGAGCGGGTGCCTGGCCACCGCGATGAGCAGCGCCCGGGCCACGAACAGCAGCGGCGAGACCCGCAGCTCGGCGAATTCGGGCAGCTCGCGCACCCGGCGCAGCGCGGCCATCGTCTCGCTGACGTCGACCTGGAGGAACTCGGTGACGTGCGGCGCGCTGAACGCGCTGGACACCATGGCCGCGGCCATGTGCTTGCGCACGCCTCGGACCGGGATCCGCTCCTCGCCGCCGGGGACCGTAGGCGAGGTGACCGTCCGGGATCCGTTCCCGGATTCGGCCGAACGGGTGCCGGTATCCGCCGTCGCCGCCCGCTGCACGTCGTCCCGGGTGATCGAGCCGTCCGGGCCGCTGCCCGCCAGCGCGGCCAGGCTGATGCCCAGGTCCTTGGCCAGCTTGCGCACAGGCGGCTTGGCCAGTGTTGGCTTGGATTGGGCACGTGCGGCCGGAACGGCTGGCTCGGCGGGTACTTCCGGCGCCTCGACGGGCACCTCGGGCGCGGTGGGCACCTCGGCCGTTTCCGGGCGCCCGGCCGCGGTCCTGCGTGCGCGCCGGGTGGTGGACGAGGTCCTGACCCCGTAGCCCACCAGGACCGAATGCGCGCCGGCCTCGTCGTCCGGCGTGCTCTCGGCCGGCGCGGGGGCGGGAACCGAGGCCCGTTCGGCGCTATCGGATGTTGCCTGGCCCGCCACCTCGACCGCGATGATCGGGACGCCGACCTCGACGGTCTGGCCCTCCTCGGCCAGCAGCCGGATGACCGTGCCGTCCCACGGGCACGGCAGCTCGACCACTGCCTTGGCGGTCTCGATCTCCACGATGATCTGGCCGTCCTCGACCTGGTCGCCCGGCTTGACGTGCCAGGCGACGATGTCGGCCTCGGTCAGGCCCTCGCCTACGTCGGGAAGCTTGAATTCCTTGAGCTCTGCCATCGTCGCTCCCGCCCTCTCAGTAGCCGAACGAGCGGTCGACGGCGTCCAGGATCCGGTCCAGGTCGGGCAGGTAGTGCTCCTCCAGCCGGGACGGCGGGTAGGGGGTGGCGAAGCCGCCGACCCGCAGCACCGGCGCCTCGAGGTGGTAGAAGCACCGCTCGGTGACCCGGGCGGCGATCTCGGCGCCGAGCCCGGCGAAGACCGGCGCCTCGTGCGCGACCACGCAGCGGCCTGTCTTGCGCACCGAGGCGGTGATCGTGTCCATGTCGAGCGGGGACAGCGAGCGCAGGTCGATGACCTCGACGCTGCGCCCGTCCTCGCGCGCGGCGGCCGCGGATTCCAGGCAGGTGCGCACCAGCGGGCCGTAGCAGAGCAGGGTCACGTCGGCGCCGTCGAGTACGACCCTGGCCTGGTCGAAGGGCAGCGCGCCGGCCACCCCGGCCGCCGTGTCCACCTCGGCCTTGTCCCAGTAGCGCCGTTTCGGCTCGAAGAAGATCACCGGGTCGTCCGAGCTGATCGACTGCTGGATCATGGTGAACGCGTCGGCCGCGTCCGAGCAGGCGACCACGCGCAAGCCAGCGGTGTGCGCGAACAGCACCTCGGGGGACTCGCTGTGGTGCTCGACCGCGCCGATACCGCCGCCGCACGGGATGCGGATCACCACCGGCAGGCTGACCTTCCCGAGGGACCGGTAGCGCATCTTGGCCAGCTGGCTGACGATCTGGTCGACCGCGGGGAAGACGAACCCGTCGAACTGGATCTCGCAGACCGGCCGGTAACCGCGCAGGGCCAGGCCGATCGCCGTGCCGACGATGCCGGACTCGGCCAGCGGGGTGTCGATCACCCGGGCCTCGCCGAAGTCCTTCTGCAGGGCGTCGGTGACGCGGAAGACCCCGCCCAGCTTGCCGACGTCCTCGCCCATGATCAGGACCTTGGGGTCGTTCTCGAGTGCCTTGCGCAGTCCCTCGTTGATCCCGCGGGACAAGGTGAGCTTGGTCATCGCCCGGCCGCCTCTTCGAACGAGTCCAGGTACGCCGCGTACCGCTCGCGTTCTTCGCGCAGCAGCGTGGTGGGTTCGGCGTATACGTTGTCGAACAGGGCCAGCGGCGGCGGGTCGGGCATGTTCCGGCACGCCTCGCGAACCCGGGCGCCTACCTGTTTCGCCTCCGCGTCCACCTCGGCGAGGAACTCCGCGTCGGCCAGGCCGCCGCGGACCAGGTAGGCCCGGACGCGCTCGATCGGGTCCCTGAGCTTCCACATCTCCAGCTCGCTGGCCAGCCGGTACCTGGTCGGGTCGTCGGTGGTGGTGTGCGCGCCCATGCGGTAGGTGAACGCCTCGATCAGGGTGGGTCCCTGGCCCTCCCTCGCCGCCTGCAGCGCCTTCTGGGTCACCGCGTAGCAGGCCAGCACGTCATTGCCGTCGACCCTGAGACCGGGGAAGCCGAACCCGCGGGCCCGCTGGTAGAGCGGGATGCGGCTCTGCTTTTCCAGCGGCTCGGAGATCGCCCACTGGTTGTTCTGGCAGAAGAAGACGATGGGCGCGTTGAACACCGAGGCCCAGACGAAGGCCTCGTTGACGTCGCCCTGGCTGGTGGCGCCGTCGCCGAAGTACGCGATGACCGCCTCGCCCCGGTCGGCGCCGTCGCGCTGGATGCCCATCGCGTAGCCGGTGGCGTGCAGGGTCTGGGCGCCGATCACGATCGTGTAGAGGTGGAACTTGTGCTCCTCGGGCGCCCAGCCACCGTGGCTGACGCCCCGGTACAGCTCGAGCAGCTTGACCGGGTCGATGCCGCGGCACCAGGCCACGCCGTGCTCGCGGTAGGTGGGGAACACCATGTCGTCCGGGCTGAGCGCCCGCCCGGACCCGATCTGAGCGGCTTCCTGGCCGAGCAGTGAGGCCCAGATGCCGAGCTCGCCCTGGCGCTGCAGCGAAATCGCCACCGTGTCGATGGTGCGGACCAGTACCAGGTCGCGGTACATGCTCCTGATGTCGTCGGCGGGCAGGTCCAGCGGATAGTCGGGGTGGTCGATCCGCTCACCTTCGGGGGTGAGCAACTGGATAAACTCGCCCGTCTGGTCTGGCGTGTCTGGTGCGGGCTGGTCGAGTAGTGGTGCGGCGGTGGTCGCGGCGCCGGATTCGACGGTCACGTGCCACTCCTTTCCGGGCCGGGACTGGGATCACCAGCGCCGGCCTTTACGGCTGAAGGTTCCCGGACTGCGCTGTCTCGGGGCAGTCGCGTACGCTGCGTGCCCGGTGGGGACGCACGCGTCGCGTTACCCGTGGGACGCTCCTCACCTGACGATATATGCCCTGATTGCCCTGGAGGATACGTGGCGCGGATGATCGTGGAAGTAATGCTCAAGCCCGAGATACATGATCCGCAAGGGGAGGCGATCGCCAGTGCCTGCCACCGCCTGGGGTTCCGGCAGGTACTCGGGGTCAGGCAGGGCAAGCGATTCGAGGTGGAGCTGGACGGGCCCGCCGACGAGGCGGCTGTGACCGCTATCACAAACCTGGCCCGGGATCTGCTATCTAACCCGGTCATAGAGGACTTTACGCTGCACGCCGGGGGAGCATGAGCAGCCGTGCCGCCTTACGGTTTGGCGACGCCGGATTTCGGTCGCGTTAACGGGGAATCACTCGACCCATGAGAGCGCTGCACAGTATTTGAAAGGGGCCTTGTGAATACGGGTGGGAAGACGCGAGCGAAGCCGATGCCTGAGGTGAAGTTCTGCCTGGTTTTCCAGCGCGAGACCCTCAGCGTCCCGGTGATGCGCCGCGTCCTCGGCGATACCCTGCGCGGACTCGGCGTGGACGAGGAATCCCTCTACGACATCCTGCTCGCGGCCACTGAAGCCTGCACCAACGTCCTCACGCACGGCGGCCGGAAGGTCCGGGGCTACGCGGTGGTCACCAGCCTCGGCGCAGTCGGCTGCCAGGTTGAGGTGGCCGACGAGGGGGTCGGCCTGGCGCTATCGAATTCGGCTGGGCGCGGCACGCCGGAGGCGCAGCCGGACCCGCAGCAGACGCCAATCGCCCAGCTGCCCGAATCGGGCCGCGGCCTGGCCGTCATGCGGGCCTGCGTGGACAACGTCACCCTGCACAGCCGTCCCGGCCGCGGCACGGTCGTGACCATGCGCAAGCGCATCAGGTGGCCGGACGACGCCCCGCTGCGTCAGCTCCGCACTGCTAGTTAATCCTCGCTCGCCTCCGGGCGCCCCTTGAGGCAGCTCCTTCCCTCCTCGCTCCTTCGTCGCTCGTCAGTCCAGTCGCTGCCGGCGCCCTTTGGCTCGCGAGGGGATGGATAAACTTCCTGGGTGCGGATTGGGGTCATTACCTTTCCTGGGTCGCTGGATGACCGGGACGCGGCGCGTGCGGTCCGGGTCGCCGGGGCCGAGCCGGTCGCGCTCTGGCATGGCGACCGCGGCCTGCGGGGGGTGGACGCGGTGATCCTGCCTGGCGGCTTCTCCTACGGCGACTACCTGCGCTGCGGCGCCATCGCCCGGTTCGCCCCGGTGATGGCCGAGCTAGTGCCCGCCGCCAGGTCCGGGCTGCCGGTGCTCGGCATCTGCAACGGCTTCCAGATCCTGTGCGAGGCGCACCTGCTGCCGGGCGCGCTGACCCGCAACGCGGGCCTGAAGTTCATCACCAGGGACCTGCTGTTGCGGGTCGAGAACGCGCGCACCGCGTGGACCAGGGCCTACTCCGTCGGCGAGCAGATCGTGGTGCCGCTGAAGAGCGGGGAGGGCGCCTACGTGGCGGACCCGGGCACGCTGGCGGAGCTCGAGGCGTCCGGGCAGGTCGTTATCAGGTACGCCGGGGACAACCCGAATGGTTCGGCGGCCGCCATCGCGGGCGTGTGCAACGCGGAGGGCAACGTGGTGGGGCTGATGCCGCATCCGGAGCACGCGGTCGACCCGCTCACCGGCCCGTCGGCCGACGGCCTCGGCTTCTTCGCCTCCGTGGTGGCCAAGGTGGCGGCGTGAGCCCGGTGGACACGGTGGCGCGGGCGGCGGCCGAGGCTGATCTGCCGCAGCCCTTCGCCGAGCTGGGGCTGACCCGGGACGAGTACGAGAAGATCGTGGCCACCCTGGGGCGGCGGCCGACCAGCGCCGAGCTGGCGCTGTACTCGGTCATGTGGAGCGAGCACTGTTCCTACAAGTCCTCCAAGGTGCACCTGCGGCAGTTCGCGGCCAAGGCGCCGCCGTCCGGCGCGCTCCTCGCGGGCATCGGCCACAACGCCGGCGTGGTCGACATCGGCCACGGCTACGCGGTCACCTTCAAGATCGAGTCGCACAACCACCCGTCCTACGTGGAACCTCATCAGGGCGCGGCCACCGGCGTCGGCGGCATCGTCCGCGACATCCTGGCCATGGGCGCGCGCCCGGTCGCGGTGATGGACGCGCTCAGGTTCGGCCCGGCCGAGGCCCCCGACACCGGCCGGGTGCTGCCCGGCGTGGTC
>Ga0070698_100008303_pt1 | contig 11227 bp, 6 predicted proteins | sample KBSK1502metaG_FD_65477 | JGI IMG/M metagenome (GOLD analysis project Ga0070698, IMG submission 65477) | Corn, switchgrass and miscanthus rhizosphere microbial communities from Kellogg Biological Station, Michigan, USA - KBS K1-50-2 metaG | ecosystem: Host-associated > Plants > Roots >...
GGGACCGTTGGGACGAGCTGCAGCCGGACCCGTGCGGCGCGTTCGCCCCGATGGGCGGGATCTTCAGCTGCGTGACGGACCTGGCCCGGTGGGTGAGCGAGCTGGCGGACGCGTTCCCGCCCGGTGCCGGAGCGGACGGCACCGGGCCCGGCGGCACCGAGGGCGAGGACCGCGATGCCGGGGGAGGCGATTCCGGGCGGCATCCGCTGCGGCGGGCCACCCGCCGAGAGATGCAGCTGCCGCAGATGTCGCTGGGGTCCGGCCCGCTCGCCCGGCTCCCGGGCGACTCCGGCATCACCGGGCCGGCCAGCTACGGGCTCGGCCTGTTCGTGGAGGAGCACCCGGCCTGGGGCCGGATTGTCCAGCACAGCGGCGGCTACCCCGGGTTCGGCAGCAACATGCGCTGGCACCCGGCCACTGGGCTGGGCGTGATCGTGCTCGCGAACAGCACCTACGCCGCGGCGCCCGCGCTCGCCGGGCAGATGCTGATTGCCCTGCTGCGACAGCAGCCCGGTGCGGCCGCGCCCGGCATGGAAGGGAAGGTCGCAGGGCCAGCCCCGGCGCCCGGTGGGCCCTGGCCGCAAACGCGGCAGGCACAGCAGGAAATCATGGAGCTGCTGCGGTCCTGGGACGACACGGCAGCCGCGCGGCTGTTCACCCCGAACGTCGACCAGGACCAGCCGTTGCCCGAGCGCAGGCACGCCATTGAACTGATCCGGGAGCGGATCGGCGACTTCGCCGAGCACCCGGAGCGGCCGCCGGAGTTCGAGTCGCCGGCGCACTGCCGCTGGTGGCTGGCGGGCGAGCGCGCCGTGACAGCCGCCGAGATCCGGCTCAGCCCGGAGCGCAGCCCGCGGGTGCAGTCGCTGGCCGTCGCGATCCCGCCGGCCCCGGGATCGCCGCTGGCAGACGCGCTCGGATCGCTGCTTTCGATGCTGAACGGGGATGTCCCGGGCTGGCCGCCGTCCCTGCCGGTACCCGACTCGCTGGACACCGAGCAGCTGGCCCGGCAGTTCCGGATGGCCGCCGCCTGGGCAGGCCGCTGCCGGCTGGGCGCGCTGCGGGCCGGGAATGGGGAGACCACCGCCACCACCGAGATCGATGGCGAGACCGGCCGGCTCGTGCTGGCGATCAGCATCGACCCCGCCACCCCGCTGCTGCACCAGTTGGATCTCTTCGTGCAGCCATAACGTCCCCTCGGTGGCCAGCTCTCTGAAGCTTCCCTGCTTTGTGCGGCTTGCCCAACATGTTGTGCTACAGAATCTAGCCCGTTGGCGATCTGTCAGCTTAGTGTTCCGATATCCGTGCTGCCGGTGCAAAAAGTACGAGCCATCGGTTTACGCGGGCGACCTACAGGCACTGTGGAGGTCCGGTCAGTTGGCTCTCAGGGTGTCCTCCGCTGTTTCATCGCCGCGGCTGCCGTCGAGACTGACATCGTTCGTGCCCGCGCTGGCGATCGCGGCGGTGAGCATGGCGCTGTTCCCTGTGCCGGCTGGCGTGGCCGTCGAAGGGCTGATCCTGGGCCTGCTCGGCGCGATGCTGGCGGTTGGGATGGCCCTGGTCTACCGCGCCAATCGCATCCTGAACTTCGCCCAGGGGGAACTGGGCACGGCACCGACAGTGCTGGCAGTGTCCCTGGTGGTCTACGCCGGGTGGAACTACCTGCTCGCGCTCTCGGTCGGGCTGGTGGGTTCGCTGCTCGTCGGCGCGCTGGTCGAGCTGGCCGTCATTCGGCGCTTCTCCCGATCACCACGGCTCATTTTGACGGTCGCCACGCTGGGGCTGGCACAGTTGCTGTCGCTGGGCGCCGTCTTCATCCCGATGATCTGGGGGCAGCAGCCTACCGCCAACCAGATCCACTTTCCGCTCAGCTTTCATTTCACCATTCAGCCCATCGTGTTCTCGGCCGACTATCTGGTCGCGGTGATCGTGGCGCCGCTGGCCATGCTCGGTGTGGCCGCGTTGCTGCGCTTCACCAGCATCGGGATAGCCATCCGCGCCAGCGCCGAGAGCGCGGATCGGGCGAGCATGCTGGGGGTGCCGGTCAAGCGGCTCCAGACGGTGGTCTGGTCGGCGGCGGCGCTGCTCTCATTCACGGCGGTGTTTCTTCAGGCCGGGATCCAGGGTCTGCCGGTCATATCCTCGCTGAATCTGACCGTGCTGCTGGCCGCGCTTGCCGCCCTTATGCTCGGCAACCTCGTTGACTTGCCTGCCGTCGCAGTCTCAGCGGTTGCGGTCGGCCTCCTGCAAGAGGGCGTCAGCTGGCACAACCCAAGCAACCCGGAGCTGGTGGAGCCGATCCTTGCCCTGGTCATCGTGGTCTCGCTCTTGGTACGCAAGGTGGGCGTAAGCCGAGCAGACCAGGATCGGTCGTCGAGCTGGAATATGTCTGCCGAGGTACGCCCGGTGCCGGCCGAGCTGCGATCGCTGCCGGAGGTCCGGGCGCTGCGGTGTGGCGGCGCGACGGTGGTGGTGGGCCTGGCCCTGGCGCTGCCGTGGTGGCTGGCTGTGGGCAACCAGTTGAAGGCATCGGCCGCGATGGTGTTCGTGATCATCACCATGTCCGTCGTGGTGCTCACCGGCTGGGCCGGGCAGGTGTCGCTTGGCCAGATGTCGTTCGCCGGTTTTGGCGGCGCGGTGGCCGCTTACGCCACCCAGCACTGGAACCTGGACCTGGGTCTGACGCTGTTGCTGGCGGGGCTGGTCGGAGCCATGGTCGCGGCTGTCGTTGGCCTGCCTGCGCTGCGGCTGCGCGGATTTTTCCTGGCCGTGACCACCCTGGCGTTCGCAATGGCGGCATCGGCCTATCTGCTCAACATCCAGTACTTCTCCTGGGTGCCTGATCCCACTGCCGTGGTGATCCGGCCGCATCTGTTCGGCGGCATCGGTCTGACGTCGCAGCGGACTTACTACTACGTCTGCCTGGGCGTGCTAGCACTGGCCGTGCTCGCTGTGCGAGGCATCCGCCGAAGCCGCACCGGCCGAGTGCTGCTGGCCCTGCGCGAGAACGAGCGAGCGGCCCAGGCCTTCGGCGTCAACATCTTGCGGGCCAAGCTCACAGCGTTCGCCGTCTCCGGATTTCTCGCGGCGCTCGGCGGATGTCTCCTGGTGGAGTTGCTTGGCGGCTTCAGCCCCGCCACCTACGCGCCCGACCAAAGCTTCGTGATATTCACCGCTGCCGTGGTGGGCGGCCTTGGCTCGCTTCTCGGTGCCGGGCTGGGATCGCTCTATCTTGAGGGCGCTCAGTGGTGGCTGCCCGGCCCTCAGTGGCAGACGCTCGCGTCTGCTGTCGGCGTGCTGCTGGTGCTGATGATCATTCCGGGCGGCATAGGCGACGTGGTTTTCCGGGTACGAGACGCAGGGCTACGGTGGATTGCCAGTCGCCGGGGTCTGATCGTGCCCAGTCTGGTAGCCGACACTCACCAGCCCGATAGGACCCGTGCGGAACCGGAGCTCGCGCCATCCGCCGGGGGTTCCCCGTGATCCCCATCGCCCCGCTGGCCGCGCCCGATGTGGCCACACGGGCTGAGCGCATCAGGTTCGCGCTGCGCCATCCTGGACGATGGCTCACCGACCTCTCTGGCGGCGGTCCGGCCTATGCCCTCGCCATCCTGTTCGGCTTCAACATGGTCGAGGAGATGGATCGTGACTCCTTCGGCTTGCTGATACCGAACATCCAGCAGTCGTTCCACATGAGCAACGCCGCCGTCTTGTCGCTTGTCGCGGTCGCCGCGCTGCTTGGCCTGTCGCTGACGGTGCCGATCGCGCAATGGTCTGACACCGGCAGCCGAGTGCGGCTGATGCTCATCGGCGCATCGGTTTTCGCGCTCTTCTCGTTCGGCACCGGGGTGGCGTTCTTCGCCTGGCTGCTCGTGATCGTGCGGGCAGGCTCAGGGCTTGGCCAGGCCACAGCCCTGCCTACGCATAACTCGCTGATCTCAGATTGGTTCCCGATTGCGGCGCGCCCGCGCGTCTTCTCGGTGTATCGCTTCGCCAACGCTCTCGGGGCTCTGGTCGGTCCGCTGCTGGCCGGCCTGCTAGCCGCCTGGCTTGGCTGGCGGGTGCCCTTCATCGTGCTGGCCGTCCCCTCCCTCGTCCTGGTCATTCTGGGCCTGCGACTGGTCGAGCCGGTGCGGGGCGTGCAGGAGCGCGAGGCCATGGGCATGGCCGGGGACGCGCTACGCACGGAGGAACCGTCTCCATCGTTCGCCGAGGCGTGGCGCATGGTGTGGAAGATCGGCAGCCTGCGCCGCGTCTTCTACGCCCTGCCATTCCTGGCCGCCTCAATAATCGGGTTCGCCTCGCTGGCCGCGCTGCTCTATCAGCATGCGTTCGGCCTCGGAACCGTGCACCGCGCTTATATTGCGGCCATCACAGAACCGGTCCAGCTGGTCGGGCTCATCATCGGAGCCAGGCTCGGGTCCAGGCTGATCACTCGTGACCCAGCCCTGATCATGAGGTTCCTGGCACTCTCCGCCGTCGCCTGCGGTGGGCTCGTCGCACTGTTCGCGCTCGCGCCCTGGCTGTGGCTCACGATCGTGGCGAACATGGCCATCGCAGCTAGCCTGGCCGTGGTCGGCCCGGGCGTGTTCGCTGCCCTGTCGCTGGGCATCCCGCCCCGAACCCGCTCGATGGGTTTCTCTCTTGGCGCCATCTGGGTGATCCCCGGCCTGCTGGTCCTTCCGATCGTGGGTGCGCTATCCGATCGCATCGGCATCCGGTCAGGAATGCTCATCATGACGCCGGTCTTCGTGCTGGGCGGCTTGATCCTGGCGGGTTCTGGTCGGGTACTCAACGAGGACATCCTCCAGGTGTGGACGATGGCCGCGGCCCGCTCCGAGGTCTTCCATGAGCGCCGCCTCGGCCGGGTCAAGCTCGTGCTGTGCCGTGGCTTGCAGGTGTTCTACGGCAGCGTGCAGGTGCTGTTCGATGTCGACTTCGAGGTCGACGAGGGCGAGATCGTGGCCCTCCTCGGTACCAACGGCGCGGGCAAGTCGACCCTGCTGAAAGCCATCTGCGGGGTGGTCGAGGCCGACAAGGGCGCCGTGATCTTCGATGGGCGCGACATCACTCACGCCCCGCCCAATGAGATCGCCGCGCTAGGCGTCGGCCTGGTGCCCGGTGGCCACCGGGTGTTCCCCTCGCTGACCGTCAGAGAGAACCTGCGGGTGGCCGGCTGGCTGCAGCGCAAGAACACCGAGGAGCTTGGCGCGCGCACGGCGCAGGTGCTTGACCAGTTCCCGCCCCTGCGGGCCCGTCTGGAAGAACCTGCCGGCAACTTGTCAGGGGGCGAGCAGCAGATGCTCGCGCTCGGCATGGCCTTCCTCGGCCGGCCACGGCTGCTGCTCATCGACGAGCTCTCGCTCGGGCTGGCGCCGACGGTCGTCGCGCAGCTGCTGCCGATGATCGCGACGATCCGCGACCACGGCACCACCGTCATCATCGTCGAGCAATCCGTCAACCTGGCCCTGACCATCGCCGAGACGGCCTACTTCATGGAGAAGGGCGAGATCCGCTTTCATGGTCCGACCGCCCAGTTGCTGGCACGGCCAGACATCCTGCGGTCGGTGTTCCTGGAGGGCGTGGGTGCAGGCACGCGGGCTTCAAGCCGACCGGAGACGCGCGAGCCAGGCACCGATCAGGATTTCCGGAGTGGGGCGAGATCGCCCGCGGACGTATCGGTGCGAGCCCGCCCACAGGCTGGCGACGGTGACGGCGCTGCCGCCGAGGCCGCGGCAGCCGCGATTCAGGTGGTCGATGTACGGGTCAGGTTCGGCGGGATCGAAGCGGTTGGCGGCGCGTCGCTGAGCGCGGCCCCCGGCGAGATCGTGGGAATCATCGGGCCTAACGGCGCGGGCAAGACCACCTTGCTCGATGTCATCTCCGGCTTCATCGCGGCCGACGCAGGCCAGGTGCTGCTCCGCGGCCGTGATCTCAGCGGACTCGGGCCCGATCGGCGGGCCAGGCTCGGACTTGGCCGCTCGTTCCAGGACGCGCTGCTGTTCCCGGCCCTCACGGTCGAGGAGACGATCGCGGTTGCGCTGGAGCGGTGGGTCGCGGTGAAGGACGCGGTCAACCCTGCCCTGCACCTGCCTGCCGCGTTCGATTCCGAGCAGGCCGTGCGGAAGCGGGTGACGGAGCTGATCGACATGCTGGGCCTCGAAGCGACCCGCACCAAATTCGTGCATGAGCTGTCCACCGGCGTGCGCCGGGTGGTCGACCTTGCCTGCGTGGTAGCCCATAGCCCGAGCGTCGTGCTGCTCGACGAGCCCTCTAGCGGGATTGCTCAGCGCGAGTCAGAGGCGCTGGCTCCGCTTCTGCTGCGGCTGCGCGGCGAGCTTGGCGCGACCTTGCTCCTCATCGAGCACGACATCCCGCTGATCACTGCCGTGGCTGACCGGCTCGTCGCCCTGGACCGCGGGCTGGTCATCGCCGCCGGGCCGCCCGCGGCGGTCCTGCGTGACCCGGTGGTGATCAGCTCCTACCTCGGCGACAACAGGGCCGCGATCAGCCGCTCGGGAGCGCTCCAAACCTGACCCACCCCAGACCACCTCAGGAGGAACCGCCGATGCAACCCTCAGCTCCGCCGCCGCGCAGAGTGCTCCTGCGACGCTATGGACCGCTGATCGCGATCGTGGCTGTGCTCGTCGTCGTGGCCGCCGTGGTACTGGCAACGAGAGGCAACGGCCCGAAGGCCAGCTCGAACGCAGCCAAGACCGCCGGCCGCTCCCACTCCGCGGGGGCGCTCTCCTGGGCCCAGGCCGCGGCAGAAGGCAAGACGAAGTCCATCGACTGGGGCAGCCGCTGCGACACCGCCACGGGCAAGCTCAAGATCCCCTACTATTTCGCCGGCCAGTGCTACGCGCCCTTCAAGGGCGACAACGGCGGCGCCACCTATCAGGGGGTGACAGCCCATTCGATCAAAGTGGTGCTGTACCTGCCCGAACCCCGCGACCCGGTCCTGGCCTACATCGAGGGCGCGATCGCTGACACCGATACCAATCAGCAGACCATCGTGACGGTCGAGGGATATGCGAAGTTCCTGCAGACGTATTACGAGACCTACGGCCGCACGATCGACCTGATCCCGTTCGTGGCGACCGGCCCCGCTACCGACGACATATCGGCCCGGGCCGACGCCACGACGATCGCGGAGACCATCAAGCCCTTCGCGGTGATCGGCGGCCCGATCCTGACCTCGGCCTTCGGCCAGGAGCTCGTGGCCAACAAGATCTTCTGCATCGACTGCCTTCCCAGCCAGCCCGACAGCTACTACGCCGCGAGCTCGCCTTACGTCATCGGCCTCGGCATGAACGCCGATGAGGCGCAGCTCCAGCTCGCCGGCTACATCGGCGCGCAGCTCGCGGGCCGGCCCGCGGCGTTTGCCGGCAGCCCGGCGATGCTCCACGAGAAGCGGAAGTTCGGGCTCGTCTACATAACAACCGGCCAGGCTTCGGAGATTCAGACAGATCACTTTGTGCGGAGCCTGGCCACGTTCGGCGTGAAGCTTGCGGCCAGGCTCGCCTATACCTCGCCGGTCACGATCGACTCGGTTGGGTTTATCGCGAAGCTCAAGGCCGCGGGGGTTACCTCGGTCATCTTCAGCGGCGATCCGGTGGCACCCGGATCACTCACCAGGGCCGCCACGAGCCAGAACTACTTTCCAGAGTGGATCATCTCGGGATCGCCGCTGACCGATACGACCATCTTCGCCCGGACATACGACCAGACGCAGTGGGCGCACGCGTTCGGCATAAGCTTCCTTGGCGCGCGCACTGATCCTAAGGTGAGCGGAGCGATCTACCTGTACCACTGGTTCTACGGCAAGAACCCGCCGGCCGCCACCGGCGCTCCGATCACAACTGCGCTGGTAACGCTGTTCTTCGCCGGGGTCCAGGGCACCGGACCTGACCTCACGCCCGCTAACTTCCTTGCCGCCTTGTTCGCCGCGCCGAAGCTGCCCGAGGCGCTGACCCAGCCCATGATCACCTATGGCAACCACGGGATCTGGCCCCAGACTGACTACCTGGGGATCGATGACGCCACCGAGATCTGGTGGAACCCGAATGCGTCCGGGCCCGACGAGCTCAACCACCCGGGCAAGGGCATGTATGAGTATGTCCAGGGCGGCAAGCGCTACCTGCCGGGCCAGTGGCCTCACGTTGCGCCGGACGTGTTCACCACCACGGGAGCGGTGACCATCTACGAGACGATCCCGCCGGCAGAACGGGTCCCGAACTACCCGTCGCCCGCCCGCTGAGGCTGGTGCAGCGAGTCGTGGTCACCGGGCTTGAGGCCGGTGTGCGGCCTCAAGCCCGGTGACGTGGACGCGCCGGTGTAGGCCGGCACGCCATCGGTGTCCAGGCCGGCCAGGACCTCCCGCAGCATCTGCGTGCCCAGCCCCTGGCCCTGCCGGTCGCGGCGGGTGCCCAGGTAGCCCAGGTACCAGTGCGGCTGGGGCTGCCCGGCGTGCAGGCGTTCGATCTGCAGTTGCGTGCGCAGCGCGCGCAGCAGGCGGCCGCGGAAGGCCAGCGCGCTGGGCGCCGCCTCCAGGATGACCTGGCTGAGCGGCATCGCCCAGGCGCCCGGCGCGGCCCACAGCGCAGCGGCCGAGGCGTCGCCGGTGAGGTAACACGGCTTGCCCTGCCGCAGGTAACCGCGGCTCATGCTGGAGAAGAACGTACGCATGCGGTTGTCCCGGCCACGTGGCTGCGGCGGAATGAGCCAGGCGAAGACCGGGTCCTCGGCAAAGGCGTCGGCCAGCACCTCGCCGAGCAGGGCCGCCTCATCGCGGCGGGCGGCGCGCACGGCCTGGGAGCCTCCGCGGGGAGACACCGTTTCCTGGGTCATGGGGCTGTCAGCTGGCGCAGAACGCGGCGAGGTCGCGGGCGGTGTCGCGGCTTATCTCGGGGCAGGCGATGGTGAAGACCTCGGTGCCGTGCATCGTGCCCATGACCTGGCGGCACCGGGCCGGAACACCGGCGCGCAGGAGGAGACGGTAGAAGTTGATGCCCTCGTCGCGCAGCGGATCGCACTCGTTGACGCTGATGATCGTGGGCGGGAACCCCGCGACATCCTCGGCGGTCGCGAACGACGGCCAGGCCAGCGGGTTGCACCCGGTGAAGGCCTCGATCCCGTACCCGACGGCGCCGCGGTTGTCGTGCAGGTCGAGCAGGATCCCGTTGTTCTCTGTCGAGGACGGGCACTCCGGCGTGGGCCACTGGCCGGCGATGTACGGGCACATCGCGTAGAGGCCCTTGATCAGGCCGAGCTCACCGTCCTGCCTGAGCTTGAGGCCGGTCGCCAGCGTCAGGTTGCCGCCGCCGCTCTCGCCCGCGACGACGACGCGGGCGGGGTCAATGCCCAGGTGCCCGGCGTTGGCGACGACCCACTTCAGCCCCGACACGCAGTCGTTGAGACCGGCTGGGAACGGGGCCACCTCCGGCACGGACGAGGGCACCACGGCATTGCGGAAGTCGACCATCACGACGGCGACGCCGTTGGCCGCGATGATCTTGCCCCAGCCGCGGTACATGCCGTCGTAACACGACAGCGCCGCCATGCCGCCGCCGTGGATGTAATAGACGCAGCCGACCGCCTGGTCATGGTCGGGCCGGATGACCTGAAGGTTGATCGAGTTGCCATCCGGCTCGGATACCACCTTCTCGGTGTGCATCCGCAACCCGGCGGAGGGAGCGGCGTCCTCGCTGTCGCACAGCTCCATGAACGAGCGGAACTGCTCCGCCTCCTGTCGCGCGGCCTCGGAGTTCGCCTCGGCCAGCAGCGCCTCGCGGCTCTCGACATCGCCCGCCGACTCCGCCGGGATGCCGGCCAGAATCGCCTTGAGCCTCGGGTCCAGCCGGACGTCAGCGGCAAGGTCGTACGTCATGATGGGGCTCTCCTCGGGCTCGGGTCTGCTCTGGACAGTAAACGCAAACCGCTTCGAAGTCACCAGTGCGCGATGATGGCCGGATGGTCAGCGCCGGCGGGAGGTCGTGGCTGAGCCGGCTCGCCGACCTGGTCGTGCCATCACGACTGGGCCGCAGCTTCCGCTGGCTGCTGGCGTCGTCCTGGGTGACCAACCTTGGTGACGGGATCACGCTCGCCGCCGGGCCGCTGCTCGTGGCATCCCAGACGCACAACCCGCTGGCCGTGGCGATGGCGACGTTGCTGCAGCGGCTGCCCTGGCTGATGTTCGGGCTGTACGCCGGCGTGGTGGCGGACCGGGTCAGCCGGCGAGCCATCGCGGTCACCACCGGGCTGATCCGCGCGTTGATTCTGCTCCTGCTCACCGCGACGATCCTCACCCGCCGCGTCGACACCGCGGTGGTGCTGGCCGCGCTGTTCCTGTTCGGGGTGAACGAGACGTTCGGCGACACCACGACGACCACCCTGCTGCCGATGCTGGTCGACAAGCGCGACCTGGGCGTCGCGAACGCGCGCAATTTCACCGGCGTGATCGTGTGGCATCAGCTGGCCGGCCCGCCTCTCGGAGCCGCGCTGTTCGCGGCGGGGATGGCGATCCCGTTCGTGAGCGAGACCGTGTGCGTGGTCGCCGGCGTGCTGCTGTTCTCGCGGGTCCGCCTGCCTGCTCACCCAGGGCGCGCACGCGCAGCCCGGGTGCGGGAGGACATCCGCGAGGGGTGGCGCTGGCTGTGGGCGCACGCCGCGGTCCGGACGCTGGCGATCACGATCTTCACCTTCAACGTCACCTTCGGTGCCGCATGGTCGGTGCTGGTCCTTTACGCGCGCCAGCGGCTGGGCATGACCGCGCTCGGCTTCGGGCTGATCACCACCGCGATGGCCGTGGGCGGACTGCTGGGCACCGCGTCCTACGGCTGGCTGGAGCGGCGCGTCCCGCTGGGCGTCATCATGCGAGGCGGGCTGATCATCGAGACCCTGACCCATCTCGCGCTCGCGCTGACCCGCCAGGTCTGGTTCGCGCTCCTCGTCTTCACGATCTTCGGCGCGCACGCGTTCATCTGGGGAACGACCTCGACGAGCGTACGGCAGCGGGCCGTGCCCACCGAGTTCCAGGGCCGCGTCGGCAGCATCTATCTCATCGGCATGGTCGGCGGCATCGTGATCGGCTCCGCCGTCGGCGGCCTGGTCGCGTCGGTGTGGGGCGTCACCGCGCCCTTCTGGTTCGCGTTCGCCGGCTCGGCGATCATTCTCGCGCTCATCTGGCGCTCGCTGCTGAACATCGCGCACGCCTAGCGGGTTCTCG
>Ga0070698_100008304_pt1 | contig 11226 bp, 11 predicted proteins | sample KBSK1502metaG_FD_65477 | JGI IMG/M metagenome (GOLD analysis project Ga0070698, IMG submission 65477) | Corn, switchgrass and miscanthus rhizosphere microbial communities from Kellogg Biological Station, Michigan, USA - KBS K1-50-2 metaG | ecosystem: Host-associated > Plants > Roots >...
ATCAGGGCCTGCAGCATCTCGCGCTCGGGGGAGAACCAGAAACCGTTGTAGATCAGTTCGGCATAGCGCGGCATCAGCTCGTCCTTCAAATGCGCCGCGCCGCGGTCGAGGGTTAGGCTCTCGATCCCACGATGCGCCGCCAGCAGGATCGTCCCGCCCGGCGTCTCGTAGACGCCCCGTGATTTCATGCCGACAAAGCGGTTTTCGACCAGATCGAGGCGGCCGATCCCGTGCTTGCCTCCGAACTCGTTCAAACGCTGCAGCACGACCGCCGGGGAAAGGTTTTCGCCGCCGATCGCGATCGGATCGCCGCGCGCGAAGGCGATTTCGACATATTCCGGCATATCGGGTGCCGCTTCTGGAGCGACGGTCCGGCTGTAGACGAACTCTTCCGGCTCGACCCAGGGGTCTTCCAGCACCTTGCCCTCGGCGGAAACATGCAGGAGGTTCGCGTCAATCGAGAACGGGGCTTCGCCGCGCTTGTCTTTGGCGATCGGGATCTGGTGCTGTTCGGCATAGTCGAGGAGCCGGGTGCGCGAGGTTAGGTGCCACTCCCGCCATGGGGCGATGACCTTGATGTCGGGAGCGAGCGCGTAATAGCCGAGCTCGAAACGGACCTGGTCGTTGCCCTTGCCGGTGGCCCCGTGAGCGACGGCATCAGCCCCGACCTGGCGGGCGATCTCGATCTGGCGCTTGGCGATCAGCGGCCGCGCAATCGACGTCCCAAGGAGGTAGGCGCCCTCGTAAAGCGCATTCGCGCGGAACATCGGGAACACGAAATCGCGGACGAACTCCTCGCGCAGATCGTCCACAAAGATCTCCCGCGCACCGAGCAGTTCGGCCTTCTTGCGTGCCGGCTCGAGTTCTTCGCCCTGGCCCAAATCGGCGGTGAAGGTGACCACTTCGCAGCGGTAGGTTTCTTGCAGCCAGCGCAGGATCACCGATGTGTCGAGCCCTCCCGAATAGGCGAGGACCACCTTTTTCACTCCTCCAGGCATCACTCCTCCTATCCGCAAGAGCCTCTCACCCGACCCGCCGCTGCAGAAAGCTGAAGACCGCTTCGAGCGCCCCGAACCGGGCAAGGTCTTCATGCCCGCCCTCGTGGGCAAGCCAAAGCTCTTTCGGCTCCGGCGCGGCATTGAACAGGGCGCGGCCAAAACGCACCGGGACGATCCTGTCCTGCTCGCCATGCAAAATCAGAATCGGAGCCTTGACATCGCCGATCCTCGAAAGCGAGTCAAAGCGGTCGCGCACCAGCAGCGAGGCCGGAACAAACGAATAATGGTATTGGGCGACTTCAGCCACGCTGGTAAAGGGCGCTTCGAGGATCACGCCCGCAACGTCGCGTTTCGCTGCGAGCCCGACGGCGACACCCGATCCCAACGACTCGCCATAGAGCACGAGCCGGTCCGGCCCAACCCCACAGCGGGCAAGGAAATCGAGCGCCGCCGTTGCGTCCGCCCGCAAGCCGGCCTCGGTCGGAACGCCAGGATTGTCCCCAAAACCTCGATATTCAAGCATCAGCACGCCAAAGCCTTCCTGGGCAAAACGGTATAAGCGCCGGGCGCGATACCCGATATGGCCGCCATTGCCGTGAAAATACACGATCACTGGCCGGCCATCGCTCGGCGGGAGATACCAGGAAAGGAGAGAGACGGCATCGGCCGTCGTCACTCTCACCTCCCGGACGCCGAGCTCAGCAAGCCCGCGGAGCTCGGGTCTCGAGCCGTCAGGGAAATAGAGCAGATGGCGTTGAAAGAAATAGAGCCCGCCGACCAACGCGCCGTACCCGGCAAGGGCGGATCCGAGGATCGTATATAACACGCGAACCGCCCGGTGGCTTGCCGGGGCCAAGGTCAGACAGCGGCGACCGGCATCCGCTCGCTTCGGCGCAGCTTGACGCTCGCCGATTTGAGCTGGCCGCAAGCCGCGAGGATGTCGCGGCCGCGCGGCTTCCGCACCGGCGCCGAATAGCCGGCGGTGAAGACGATGTCGGAAAACGCCGTCATCGCCGCATCCGACGAGCATTCGTACGGCGCGCCAGGCCACGGATTGAACGGGATCAGATTGACCTTGGCGGGAATGCCCGCGAGCAGCCGAACCAGCTCGCGGGCATCGCTCGGGCTGTCGTTGACGCCTTTCAGCATGACATATTCAAAGGTGATCCGTCGGGCATTGCTCGAACCGGGGTATGTGCGGCAGGCCTCGAGCAGTTCGGCAATTGGATATTTGCGGTTGAGCGGCACCAGCCGTTCGCGAATGTCGTCGCGCACCGCATGCAGCGAGACGGCGAGGTTGACGGCGAGCTCCGCCCCGCAACGGCGGATCATCGGGACAACACCAGAAGTGGACAAGGTGATCTTGCGCCGCGAGATCGACAGCCCCTCAGGATCCATGATGATCTTCAGCGCTGCCGCGACGTTATCGTAATTGTAGAGCGGCTCTCCCATCCCCATCAGGACGATGTTGGTCAGCTGCCGCTCGTCCTGCGGCGAGGGCCACTCGCCGAGCGCATCGCGGGCGATCATGACCTGCCCGACGATCTCCTCGGCCGTCAAGTTGCGAACAAGACGCTGCGTGCCGGTATGGCAGAATGAGCAGGTCAATGTGCAGCCCACCTGCGAGGAGACGCACAAAGTCCCGCGATCTTCCTCGGGGATATGAACGGCCTCGACCTCCTCGCCATCGGGAAAGCGGAGCAGCCATTTACGCGTTCCATCTGTCGAGGTCAGCAAGCGAGACACTGCCGGCCGCGAGAGCTCGTAATGCGCCGAGAGCCTCTCGCGGAAGGGCTTTGATAACGACGTCATGGCGCCGAAATCGGTCGCGCCGCGATTATAGATCCACTGCCAAAGCTGGCGCGTGCGGAATGGCTCGGCGCCGAATTCGGCCATCTCGGCAGCCAGCGCCTCGCGGCCAAGGCCGACGAGATTGCGGTGCTGCGGCTCGAATGATGTCAGGGTGGGCATGACTCGCCTCTATATGGGGAGTCGCGCGGCTCAACGCTTGACGTCGCAGGCTTTGTCGATCATCGCGAGCGCCTGCGGAAAACCGGCAAGAGAATAAGTGTCCGCGGTCGGCGGACCCTTCTGCGGCGTGCCCTTGACCACCGCTTGCTTTCCTCTGGCCATCGCCTCGACGATCGTCCTGTCGAGTTCGGCCGTTCGCGCCCAAGCGCTGTCGCCTTTGGTAAACAGATCGAATTTCGTGCTGCCAATCTCGAGCGACACGTCACTGCCGTCCTTAAGCGGATAGCCTTGGACAAAGCTCACGACATTGGCGATGTTTTCGCCCGGACGGTGGGTCACCATTGCCATCGGCTGCTTGCGTTTTCCCGTCGCCGGCTCGCGCTTCTGCGGCTCACCGCTGAGGTAGCATACCTTTCCTGCTTTCTCTTTGTAGGTATAAGCGGCCCAGGATTCGGCCGACCCAATCCGCTGCGAGGGAGGCGCAGTAGAATTATCGGGCTTCTTCGATTGCTCGGCCTCACACACGGTGAAGGCCGAAAGCAGCAGCAAAATCAAGAAAATGAGGCTAGTCAACCGGCATCTGATCATGGCCGCACCATAATCCGGTCAGCAGATGAACTCCACGCGGCAACGGAGCGCGGAGCGTTGAACTTTACCGGTTCGGATCAGCGATTTCGCTTTGGTGGACGAAGGCAATCGGATCGACCGGCGGTGGCGCCAATTCGGTTTTGCGTCTGATGTTGAAGAAATGCCTGAGCACCAGCTTCAACGGGTTGCGAAACGGTCGCCGCGCGAATTGCGGCATTCGAGCGCCCGGCCGAGCCGATCTGCCCCGATCCAGCCTGATTTGGCGGTCACCGTACCGTCGTCCCGATGGCCCTCCCCACGGCGCGCGAAACCGGGCAAAATGGGGCTATGGGCGAGATCACGATCCGGCCGGCTCGGCCCGCAGACGCACGCGGTATAGCTCGGCTCGACGTCGAGACCTGGCGCGCGACCTATGCCGGCGTGCTCGCCACCTCGTATTTGGTCGGATTATCGGAACGGCGTCGAGAGGCCGGCTGGCGAAGCGTCATCCTGCGCGAACCCCGCGACGTGCGCGTGGCCGTGGATTCGACCGGTGCCATCGTCGGCTTCGGCAGCTGCGGGCCAAACCGCACCGACCGCTTCTTCGCGGGCGAAGTGTTCACCCTCTATGTCGCGCCGGATTGGCAGAACCAAGGGGTCGGGCGACGCCTGTTGATCACCCTATTCCGTCGCCTTGTCGCCACAGGGCGCCGTTCGGCAATTCTTTGGGTATTGCGCGACAATCCCTCCCGTTTTTTCTACGAACGTCTGGGCGGGCAGCAAGTGAGTCGTAAGGCGCTGGCCGTCGCGGGCGCGGCGATCGAGGCGACCGCCTATGGCTGGCGCGACCTCCCGGCCTTTCTCGCCGCCGTCTCCAGCGAGGACCGCGAACCCGAAGCTTGAGATGTTTGCCGGCTCACTCTGGCCGGTTCTCGCTTTGCGGCGATCCGGCAGATGCTTCGAGGCGCTCGATCACGGGTAGGACCTTCGCTTTCACCTCTTCGGCCGTCAGCGGACCGACATGGCGGTAACGGATGCGGCCCGTCGCATCGACGACGTAGGTCTCGGGCACACCATACACTCCGAAATCGATCGCCGTAGTCCCGTCGCGGTCGACACCAATCCGCCCGTATGGGTTGCCGAGACGATCGAGAAAACGGCGCGAGTCTTCGGGCTTGTCTTTGTAGGCGATCCCGGCGAGCGTTACCTCCCGTTGGCGGGCCAGCACCATCAACTCAGGGTGCTCTTCGCGGCACGGAGCGCACCATGAAGCGAAAAAATTGACGAGCGCTACCCGCCCGCCGAGATCTTTGCGGATGAGCCCGCCAGAGTTCTCGTAAAGAGCCGGCAAAGCGAAATCAGGGGCCGGGCGATCGATCAGCGCCGACGGTAATAAATGCGGGTCGTGTCTCAGACCGATCGCAAACGCAGCGAGCAAGGCCGCGAACAGCGCAGCAGGCACGAGAAAAAGGAGCTTGCGTGGCATAGCCGCAGCGTCAGTGCCTCATTCGACCGATCATTTAGTCTGTGCCGTTCCTGCCGGCACAGCAGCGGCACCCTTGACGGCGCCGCCCTCCTGCCAGTGTCCGCTCTTCTTCAAGGCGTCGACCACCTCGCGCGGCATGTAATTCTCATCGTGCTTGGCGAGCACGCTCGAGGCAGCGAAGACGCCATCCGGGCGCAGCTTTCCTTCGGCAACGGCCCCCTGCCCCTCGCGAAAAAGGTCGGGAAGCAACCCCTGATAGACGACCGCGATGTCCGTCGCACCATCTGTTAGGCGGAAGGAGATGCTGCGCCCGTCGAGGGCTCGAGAAAGGCTCTGGGCCTCCACTAGTCCGCCGATCCGCACTCGGCGGTCGGCTGCGACCGCCTTTGCCGTGAGCTCGCTCGGGCTGTAGAAGAACACGAGGTTGTCGTTGAACGCCATCAGCACCAATGCCGTCGCGCCGCCGAGCGCCACCATCCCCAAGGCGAGGATACCCAACCGTTGCTGCTTCCGCGTCATGGCCTTATCCGGCGCGGCTGTTGTAACCGCTCAAGGGCGATGACGCTTTGCCGATAACGCCACCACGAATTGGCCGCGAGCCCGACGAGAACCACGAATGCGAGGCCATAAGCCGGCCAGACAAACCCGGCATAGCCCCCCATCGCGAAAAAGGCGGCGGGGTCGCCCATTAACCGGCGCCTGGATGCGCGGCGGCCGTACGTTCCCTCGGCGGGCGTGGCGCGGGCGCCGCTGCGGCGGCGTTGAGACGTAAGGCTACGGCCTTGCGCTCGTTCAAGAACGTCCGCATCCGGAGCATCAGCAACGTCAAGAACAGCAAAGAGAAGCCCGCCGCCATGACCAAAAGGGGGACCAGCATCGAGACGTCGATTTTGGGTCCGCCGAGCCGCATGACGCTCGCCGGCTGGTGCAAGGTGTTCCACCAATCGACTGAGAATTTGATGATCGGCAAATTGACGATTCCGACCAGCGCCAGCACCGAGCCGGCCTTGCCGCCGCGTGACGGATCGTCGAAAGCATTCACCAGCGCAATATACCCGAGATAGAGAAAGAACAGGACCAGCACCGAGGTCAGCCGGGCGTCCCAGACCCACCATGTGCCCCACATCGGGCGCCCCCAGAGCGAGCCGGTGGCAAGGCAGACCAAGGTGAATGCCGCGCCGATCGGAGCGGCCGCCCGCGCTGCGACCTCGGCGAGCGGATGCCGCCAGACGAGCGCCACGGCGCTGACGACGGCGACGAACAAGTAAACGCTCAGCGCCATCCAGGCGGCCGGTACATGGATGAACATGATCCGGACAGTGTCGCCCTGTTGGTAATCCGGCGGCGCGACCGCCAGCGACCAAGAGAGCCCAACGGCGAGAACCACCGTGGCCCCCCACCCGCACCAAGGCATAGCCCTGGCGCTGATCCGAGTAAAGCGCGCCGGATTTGCAAACCAGCTGATCATCGTCCTGACAGGTTCGGAATGGTGGCAAACAATATAGCGCAAATGAGATCGAAACCGAGCCTCGCCGGTCATTCGAGCGCTTGCCGCAACCCCGCGGCGCTCGCCCAAGGGCAGAAGGCGAGAGCCGCCAAGCTTAGCGCCCCTAGGATCAGCAGATAGGGGCGAGCCCCCGCGCCGACAACGCCGGCCTCGACCGCTCCGGCGCCAAAGACGAGCGGCGGGATGTAGATCGGCAGAACGAGGATCGAGAGGATCACCCCTTGGCGCCGGGCGCCGAGGGTCAACGCGGCCGCGACGCTGCCGATCAAGCTCAAGGCCGGTGTGCCGATCAGCAAGCTCGAGCAGAGGAGGGGGATCGCAGCAGGTTCGAGATCGACGAGGAGCGCGAGAAACGGGCTGATTAGCGCGAGAGGCAGCCCGGTTGCCACCCAATGGGCAAGGCATTTGGCAAGCACCGCGAGCTCGAGTGGCAAGCTCGAAAGGGCGAGCAGATCGAGTCCGCCATCCTGATAATCGGCCTCGAACAGGCGATCCAGCGACAACAGCGCCGCAAGGAGCGCCGCCACCCAGACAATGCCTGCCCCAATACGCTGCAGAACCGCGGGCTCCGGACCGACCCCGAGAGGGAACAGCACGACGGTGAGGACAAAAAACCCGAGGACAAGGCCGGTATCCCCGCCTTGGCGCAGCGCAAGTCGCAGATCGCGTCGGAAAAGGCCAATGAACGCCGCCATCAGCCGGCAGCATCATGATCGGGCAACGGCGCAAATGCTTCGAGCGAGATGAGTTCGGCAGCAGGAAGGGCGATCGGCGTGTGACTGGCGACGACGACGAGCCCGCCCGACGCCCGATGGCCGGCTATAGCGTGCTCGAGGCGTAGCTGGCTGTCGTGGTCGAGCGCGCTCGTCGGTTCATCCAAAAGCCAGATCGAAGCGGGCGAGGCAACGAGACGAGCGAGAGCGAGCCGTCTTCGTTGCCCCGCAGACAGCCAGCGGCACGGCCAGTCGGCTACCGTTTCGAGGGCGAATGTGCCGAGGGCTTCGTCGAGAAGCAGCGGCCGCCGGCCCGCGCCGTGACCACGCAGCGCCGCCCAAAAATCCAATGTTTCACGCGGCGTCAAGCCCGGCTTCACACCGTCTTGGTGGCCGATATAGTGTAGCGCCGCGCGATACGAGGCGATGTCGGCGTCGACCTGCATGGTACCCCAGAGGAGGCGGCCCGCCGCCGGCGCAATCAGTGTAGCGAGAAGCCGCAACAGGCTCGTCTTGCCGCTGCCGTTTGGCCCGGTCAGTAAAAGGGCGCCGCCGACGGATAGGCGAAACGACACTCCCGCGAAGACGAGACGTTCGCCCCGCCGGCAAGCGAGGTCCTCAGCCATCAGGCCGCAAACGGTTTTGTTCAACGCGGACGGGCTTGGCCCGAAAGCGCGCGCGACTCGCACCTTCGCTCGATAGAGCTAGGCAAGCGAGCCTCGAAGCCTCCTTCCCCACCCCGAGGTGGAGAGCGGCCATAACAATGGCGCGAGGCGGAGTGCCTGGTCGAAAACGTGCATCAGACGCTCAGCGCGAGCGCCCAAAAAAAGCGGCTCCGGTGGGGGAAACCGGAGCCGCGCCGCCACGATCGATATTTTCGACCGTGTACGAGGTTTGGGGGACAAACCTGTAAGGATAAACCTTACGCATACCATATGGGGAGTCGATTGGGACTTCGGTTTGAAAAAATTGTGACCTTTCGGTGAATTTCAATCGATTTGTCGGCGATCCTCGATCAGCTTGCCGTCGGCGGGCAGGCTGCCCTCCGGAGCAGACCTGACGGAGCCACGCAATTTCGTCACCGCCTGAAGGGTTTCGGCGATGCGCGCCGGGTCCTCGCCCGGCTCGCCGATTTCGGCCAGCAAGATCATCTCATCCATATTGCCTGGTCGCTCGACCACGAGGCGGGCTCGGATGATCGATTTGTGGCGCCGCAGAACCTCAGCGACCTGCTCCGGATGCACAAACATGCCGCGCACCTTCGTTGTTTGATCGGCACGGCCGAGCCACCCCTTGATCCGGTGATTGGTCCGGCCGCACGGGCTCGGCCCCGGCAACATCGCGGAGAGATCGCCGGTGGCAAAGCGAATCAGCGGATATTCGGGCGTCAACGTCGTCACGACCACCTCACCAACCTCCCCTGGAGCGACCGGCTCACCGGTCCCGGGCAGCACCAGCTCGAGTACGACCCCCTCATCAAGCACCATACCTTCGCAAAGAACACCGTCCGGAGTTTTGCTTTCGTATGCGATCACGCCGACATCGGCGGTGCCATAGCACTGCAACACACTCAATCCGCGGCTGCGAAACTCCTCACGGAGGGCCGATGGCAAGGCTTCTGCCCCGACCAGCGCCTTGCGAAGCGAGGAAATGTCGGTGCCCTCGCTCTCTGCCCGGTCGAGCAGGATCTTGAGAAAGGACGGCGTCCCGACGTAACCGATCGGCTTCAGATCGGCGATCGTACGCAGCTGCTGCTCGGTCTGCCCGGTGCCGGCCGGGATGACGGGGCAGCCGAGGGAGTCGGCGGCGCTTTCCACCATCGCGCCGGCCGGGGTCAGATGGTAGGAGAAGGTGTTGTGGACGAGATCGCCGGCGCGGAACCCGGCTGCGAATAACGCCCGGGCAAACCGAAAAAAATCCGCGCGGCGACCCTCGGGCTCGTAGATCGGTCCGGGCGACACGAAGACGCGGCGCAGGGCGGTCATCGGGACCGCGAGGAGGCCGCCAAAGGGTGGGTTCTGCCGCTGCAACTCGATCAAGGCAGATTTTCGGGTGAGCGGCAGCTCGGCCAAGGAGTGCCGATCGACGATATCCTCGGGGCGCACCGCTTCCAGTACCTGGCGGTACGCCGGCGCTCGCTCCTTCGCAGCCGCGATAATCTGCGGCAAGGCCGCCATCAACGCCGCTTCTCGCACGGCGGGATCACGGGTTTCGAGCGCATCATAGAATTGCGTCTCCACCTGGGCCTCCTTTGGGTCGGACGATCTGCCGCCCTCTCTTGCCGCTCCGGCCCGCATTTCGGGCGGGCCAATCTGCGCCCGATCCAATTGCGGTATCAAGTACTGGCGTTCATCAAGGCAGCCGACACCTTCTCGCACTGCTTACAGCGACCGCACAGAGGTTGCCCTCGAAAACCCGCCGGCCTGAAAGCCCAAAGGGAAAGCGGACATACATCAGGTCTAGAGGATTAGGGAACCTCGGTCTCGGCGCTCGAGCGAATGCCGGTTCTCAATCCTAACTTGCCGCGGAATCTTGTGAGCAGGCGGCCGCTAAAGCTCGGCTTGGAAGACTACGCCTGATCGAAAAAGCGCCTCATCAGTGGCGTATCGGCACGTCGCACAAAAGAAAGACCCGCCGGAGGGGCCGGCGGGTCGACATCATAAGCGTAAATTTCGGCGCAGCCGTCAGCCGCCCGGCCTTGGGCCGGCACCGGGGGCAGTGTACGGATGCCGCGCAGGAGCAGCATCCTCGTCCGTTGACTGGTAATGCTCGTCCTGTCCGGATGAGTGGGAGCCCGGCTTAGGACCGATCGATGTCGAATAGGGATGCTGTCCCCGATCGGTATCATACCCCGCCGTCGGCTGATAATGTTCCTCTTGCCAGACTGGGTTGCCGCCGGGCTTTGGATAGAAAGACTGGCTGGAGGAAAATGGCGGCGTCGCAGCTGTCTGACCCGTTGGCGAGCTGGTCGGCGGCAAAGCGGAAACCGATTGTGCCTGGGCGGTCGCGACGACCCCAGCCAGCAATCCAAGGCCCAGAACTGTCGTTTTGAACAAACTCGGCATCCAGGATTCTCCAGAATTTCAATAACATTATGTATATGATTATAATCGTTTAGTGATACAAACGATAATTGTGCATCGCACACATGAGCGACGTTCATTTCAACTCGCTGGATCTCAATCTGCTGCGCGTTTTCGATGCCCTTATCGAGGAGCACAGCGTGACACGAGCTGGGGAGCGTCTCGGGCTGAGCCAGTCGGCGATCAGTCATGCGCTGAACCGGCTGCGTTATGTGCTGAACGACGAATTGTTTGTGCGCATGCCGGATGGGATGCGGCCGACGATACGCGCCGCCGAGATCGCACCGCGTCTTCGTGAGGGTCTGCTGCAGCTTCAGCTCGCGCTCGGTCCCGCCAGGTTCGACCCCGCGCATACAGAGCGGCGCTTTACAATCGCTTGCACCGAATATGTCGGGACGATCCTGATGCCCCGCCTTATCGCCCGGCTGAGATGCTTGGCGCCCAATGCCGAGCTTAGGATCCGGCCGAGCAACATGGGGGTTGCAGAGCCGCTGCTCGCCGGGCGCGTCGATCTCGCCATCGGCAGTTTCAGGCGGGTCCCTGAGCCGTTTGCTTATGAGCCTCTATACCGGGAGACGCGGGTTTGGGTGCTCAGCGCCGATCACCCGGCAGCGAGGGGTGATCTAACGCTCGAACGCCTTGTTTCGCTATCGCATCTGATCATCTCCGCCACCGGCGAGGACGAGCAGGCGGTCAACGGCTATGTCAGCGATCACGGGCTTGAACGGCTAGTCACCAGAAGCGAGGTCGGTCTCCTGCAAGGCGCGCTGGCGGCGCACGGCTTGCGTCGCGTGATCCGGCTAACGACGCCGCATTTTCTCGGAGCACTCGCAATGGTCAGCCAGTCCGACATGGCAGCACCGCTGCCGCGGCGGCTCGCAGCCGCCTTTGCGGAGCAATA
>Ga0070698_100008305_pt1 | contig 11226 bp, 12 predicted proteins | sample KBSK1502metaG_FD_65477 | JGI IMG/M metagenome (GOLD analysis project Ga0070698, IMG submission 65477) | Corn, switchgrass and miscanthus rhizosphere microbial communities from Kellogg Biological Station, Michigan, USA - KBS K1-50-2 metaG | ecosystem: Host-associated > Plants > Roots >...
AGATCCCAGACCATGAAACTCTCTGGGGCGTGTTGAACGGGTTTGCGCACGGGCAACTCAAACAATCAACTGTCCAACGTCCTGAGTTCTTGTCGGAATATCGCGAATGGTCCGCCAAAGAGTTTCCGCTCTCCTTAGGTATCCAAGGTGATCTTGAGCGATTTTGGATTCTCAGTCGCGAAACGTTTTGGCCGGATAGCCAGGAGTTCCGGGACAAGCAACTGTCGCGGGGCCTGGCAATCCTGATGATTGGGCTACGGATCGGCCGGCTCTGTGGAGCACTATGTCTGGTCGGGCTGATTACCTGGTTTGCCGTTGTTGTCACGACTGCCTTTCGCAGTGAAGCTCTTCGAGCGCTGCCGGATATCATCGGTGGAAAACGGGCTGAATTCCAACAGCTGACTGCTACAAAACAATATCTGGTAAAATGGGACAAAATTCTCGCGCCCCGCAGCCAGGCATGGTCGACGATGGATTTTCTGCTCGGCCTCCTTCCCGAGGCAAAAGACATTCAATGGGAGAAACTTGACTACTCGATCAAACAGGCGGACTCGAAACCCACCGGCGGAAGTGCTACTCCTCAACCCGGAGGCTTTTTCCGGCAATGGATCATCGATGGGTTCTGCGGCGATCAGGGACGCGCCGAGCTGGCGCGACTTAAGGAGACTTCGACCCTCACTAAACTCTTTGCCTCAACTGCCGACCGGCTGAACGATCCCAGCTTCGCTGTCTCCGGCAATCGTACCGTAAAAGCAGATCTGCGGGAAGAGGCTAATTCTCAGGCCGGCACGGCAAACCAGGGCGCTATATTACCGTACAAATTCCGACTGGTTGTCACCGAAAATTTCTCCGCCAATGATCCATTAGCTTTGCCAACCTTGCCCAAGCCAAAGAAAACATCGATGTAACCATGAAGAAGTATCTTTCCGCAATTCTGTTGTTAGACGCACTGCTGCCCGCGTTGGTTCTCGGGCTGCCCGGTTTTGTCCTTCTGTGGGCGTTAATGAGTTTTCAAAACTTTGTCGACACAACGGCCGCAGAGTTCAGCGCGCACAAAGATAGGATGAGGCAGATCGAAGTGTTGAATCGCGAACTTCAGCCGGTGCAAGCAAAGGCGCCGCTGCTGCAAGCGCTGCTGTCTGCTAATGATATCGAGGCAAGAGTAGATCGCAGCATCCTCGCCGCTCTGCAAAAGTTTTCGCCGGACGAAATCGAGCGGACGCTGGACGACTCGCAAAATACCACCTCACCGATTGGTCCTACTTTCGGTGAAGGTCACCGATTATCGCTCAAATTTTCTTCCCGCTGGGAGCCGCTGAATGTCGCGGCGCTGGAGTGGGAGACACGTTGTCCAAATCTGTTACTGGAAACTCTGTCGATCCAGCGATCTGTTGGCTCACAACTTTCCGCGCCCCATCTGGAGTCGACGTTGTCGTACTTCGTCATTACGGAGAATTAACGATGAGAATAAACTTACATAGACTGATGTTGACATCGATTGCCGTGCTTGGCATGCTCTGCGCCCCAAATTCGGTTTCAGCAGATCCAGCGCAAGAGGCCGGCGCCCGAGGTAAAGTAGCTCCTTTACCGGAGCGCTACGGCGTCCTAAATCACCTCGGTGACGTGGAGCAGCAAGTTTCGTTGGACGACGGTAAGTTGTTAGCCCATCGGCGCACCACCGATTCTTTCGGAGTCGCGATTCGCGGTAAATTCAAAGGCCTTCCTCCTGTCGTGGAGCATCCGGCGGCTACCCCTGGCCACCCAAACCAGCCCGTCCAGGCGCCGATCGTAGCCAGCGGGCCGACGCTCGAACAGGCAATAGAGCAGTTGCCTATCGGTGGAGTAAACATTGGTAGCCGCGAAATGCTCATCGGGTCGCGCTCCGTCCATGAAGGTGATCTCTTGATCCTGGAGCTGAGCGGCCAACAATTTGTCGTTTGGGTCCAAAGCATTGACCGACGCGGAGTGCAGTTTTGCGACATCACTCTGCAGCGGCACAAAGTGAAGCCATTTCGGTTCGGGCCGAATGAATTGCCCGCTGATTTTGCCGGAGCACAGTCGGACGTTCGTAACTTTCTAAACCAGGAATAATTCAGAAATGCCCACAGCCAACGCCATGAAAACCAAAGTCGGAGCGCTTCGCCTGAAGTTAAATGAACCCGCGGACTCGCAACTTACCAACGCGGTTCGAGCTGCGGCATGGCCGGTCGGAAAAGTTGAGCCGCAAGTATTGGCGACAGCGATTGCTTCGCACACGGTCAACGCGCTTGTGCAGGGTGAGATGCTGGATCCGGAGTCCGCAACCGAAAAGCTGCGAGTTTACAAAAACAACCTTGAGTCGCCCTCCGGGCAATGCATCCTGCGTTTCCTGCTCCCGGATGAAGGGAAACTGGCGATGGCCGCTTGCAGGCTGAACAGCCATGCCCAGCTTCACGTCTGGGAGATGGCCCATCGGATTGCTCCTCCGAAATCTTTTTATAAAGCACATCCGGAAATTCTCGAGGCCTGCGAACTCTGTGGAGCGGTTGTCCTTGATGCTGGAACTTCGTCAACGTTGACGACCGCAAGCATTAATCCGCTCGCCGGCAGTTTTTTAGCGCACTGGATTCAATCGGCGCTTGAGGTTGACTCCTCCGAGACTCGGCCGCGTTTCTTTTTTCACGTATTGGTTCCGGCACGGCACTGGGACTCCATGATTCGGACACACTACAGGGCTGAATATGCCATTTGAACTCGGTATTCCCCTTTCGAGACCGATTGAGGAACAGCTCATCGCGACATTGCGGGAAAAGAACCCGGCGCTGAGAGAGTACTCGAACGAGGAGATTGTTCGGCGCGTCGAGCCGGCCGACGCCCTTGGTGCGCTCGGAGCGCTAAGACGAATTCCTGTCTTGCACAATCTGGCCGGGCTCGTCGATCCGGATCTGCTGGACGCCTTCGATATGGATGCGTTGCGAAAAGAAAAGACGGTGCCGTTGTACCGGAGTGATGAGCGGTTGACCGTGGCGATCTCCAATCCGTACGGCAATTTCAAGGTACTCTACGAAAAGCGTTTCCCTCACCTCGAACTGTCGCTGGTGCTGACACATGCCGCGCAAGTAAACGCTATTCTCATGAAGAACCAGCGGATTGAGCAGATTACCCAGGACGAGATCAGGCAACTGGAAGTCTATGATGGTGAGGAGGAAGTAAAAGACTTCGATTTGAACGCGCCGGCGGACGACAGTGTAGTCCGTAACCTGCAAGCGATTGTGCAGGAGGGAATCACGCGGCGCGCGTCGGATATTCACCTGCTCACCGAGAAAGATCGGTTTCATTACACCTACCGGTTGGAGGGGGACCTAGTCCAACGAAGAGACCTCGATCTGAAGCTGATTGGCCGGACCGATAACCTGCTCACGCAATTGATGGGCTTTGAGGCAATGGATAAAAACAGGGGCCTGCCGCTCAGTGGACGGTTTACAGTCCGGCTGGGTGACCGGAGAATTGCTATTCGGGCCGAACGCCTTCCATCTTATCGCGGCTTCCATTACACCCTGCGAATTCTCGATAAATCGCACGTCAGCGCGAAGCTTGGCCAAGGTTCCCTCGCGCTGCATCCGGCAACGATGAAGTACATCAAGCAGGCGCTGAATCTTCCGGATGGCATGATTCTGATGAGCGGGCCAACGGGCTCCGGCAAAAGCACCACGCTCGTCGCAATGATCAAAGAGTTGTTCCGGACCCGATATAATATCATTTCAATGGAAAACCCGGTCGAAGAAGAGGTGCCGATGGTGACCCACGTAAACATGGAGGATGTGAAGAACGGACCCCTGTATATCCGGTCGGGGATGCGGTCCGATCCCGACATCCTGTTGGTGGGTGAGATTCGAGATCGTGAAACTGCCGAACTTGCCATTGAAGCGGCGCTGACCGGACACCAGGTGCTGTCGACCATTCATACCACTTGGCCGGCGCAGATCGTCATTCGTCTCGTGCAGTTAGGCGTCCCGAAGTTTTACGTGGCGGAAACGCTGAAAGCGGCATGCGGTCAACGGCTGGCGAAGAAACTTTGCGGGTTTTGCAAAGAACCGATGCTGCTCACGGATCAGATCGTGGACGAACTCGGGTTGCCCGACGTTTTCTGCGGTCATTCGATTAATCGAGCCGGGCCCGGTTGCGCCCAGTGCAACCAGTTCGGTTACACCGGGCGGCAGGCGATGATTGAGGTTCTGCCAATCACCGACGAGGTCACGGAACTGATCATGCAGCGGGACCTCACCTCGATCGAAATTGCGAACTTCGTTTATGATCACTACCAGGTGCCGTCGTTGCGGGATCTCGCCTTCGAGTTGTTGTATCAAGGGGTGATCGATCTGCCCAGCGCGTCCGATTCTGTCAGACTCGGCTTGATTTCACAGAGAGACAAAAAATGGCAACCTACGTCGTAACGCTCAAAACGGGCCTGGAGAAAAACGGCAAAACCCGGGCCGAAAATCGTACCGTCTCGGTAATTGCGCCGGACAGCCGGACGGCTATGCAGATCGCCGAAGGAAAAGGCTGGTCATCAGTCCGGGCCGTTCCTGAAGCCGAAAAGCAAAAAAAGCGAATCTCGCCGTTTCCCCGGAAACCGCTGATCGTCATGTGTAACAGTGTGGCGGCGATGCTGGACGCGCAGATCCCCTTGCCGCGGGCACTGGAATTTTACAATGCCCGGCTCACCAAAGAGGATCTGCGGTTGACCCTCAAATCTGTCGCCGCAGCGGTTGATCGGGGAGATCATAACTACAAGGCGTTCGCCGCGACCGGGCGATTTGATTCCACATTTATCGGTCTCGTGAAAGCGGGGACGATGGCCAGCAATTTGTCTGCCGCGCTTCGGGCTCTGGCCCGGAGGATGAAAACCAACGCTGAATTTCAGGGGAAGCTGCGAAAGGCCTTGTTGACGCCTTGCGGCGTCCTCGCATTCCTCTGGTGCCTGCTCATTTATTCCATGACGGGCTTAATTCCAAACGTCGAAAAGATGTTGACGGATATGCGGGTAGAACCGGATGCTTTCAGCGGCGCGGTGTTTGCCTTCAGCCATTTTTTCCAGGCCGTCTACATTCCCACGACAATTACCGTTATTGCCGTCCTCCTCATCTGCTGGGGTAGTTTCTCGTTTCGAACCATGATATTCAATGTGCTCCTGAGCCGCTGGAAGCTGCTTCGCGAAATCATCAGGGGCTTCCGCCAGCTCACGTTCATCGGCACCTTTGATATGTTGATCGGAAATAATATCCCAATTGCCGATGCCCTGGACACAACGTCTCGTACCCTGAAAAATACGCCACACGAAAAGGAACTCCAAGAGGTAAAGTCAAAGCTCTCGCTCGGGATGAACCTCGGCGAAGCGATACGCAAGTATACGACCTTCGATCCGCAGCTGTCACACATGGTGGAGATCGGAGAGAAAGCATCGAATTTGAACGAACAACTTCGTCTGCTACGCGATTTGTATGAAGAAGAGACCGGCAACCGAATTGAGTTTTTTACCGGCTTTGTCGGAGTCGCCAGTAAAGTCGTAACCGTGTCGGTGATTGGGGCGATCTATCTCGGCAGCTATCTGCCGATCATCATGGCCGGTATCAAAATGATGGGTTCGGGCGGGATGTGACGGACCGAAGCATTATTTACTTAATCCATCATAATTTGGGTCGTTAAGTCACAAGCATAATTTTCATAAAGGTAATAGCATGAATCGAGCAGTATTAATGTTTGTTTTGTTCCTGGCGTTTGGGTGGTTCGGCGTTCGACGGACCGCCGCCCAGGCTGCCCCACCCTCAACTTCGCCACCGCATGTTGCGGCTAAACCGCCCGCTGCTGCTCGGCCAGTCCGTCCGACTCTTTCCGGATCGAATCAGACTACGAAAGAACCCGAACAGACGAAAGTTGCCCGGATATACCGCGGAGAGGGTTATTTCGAGCCTTCGTTAGCCGACAGACTACGCCCGGTTCTGGCCAAAACCTTCGGGACACCGCAGCAGGTGGTCGGTGAGGCGTCCCCGGCCAAATCTGTACCTGAGGTACTGCGTTCCATTCTTGGCCAGGGAGCGCCGGAGAAAGCCGGCAGCCAGCCGACGGTCGCTAAGGCGGATCAGCCATGAGGTTCTCACTCCAGTCGCGGTTAACCGGCGGTCTTACCTTGATCGAGCACGAGCGCTTTGGCTCGCCTGATTTTCGGGCTAGTCGTTCAAAGAGGGGTTTTACGCTGGTAGAGATGTCAGTCGTAATTGCGGTGATTCTCCTTCTGGCGGGCGCCGCGTCCTTGAGCATTAAGCCTTACCTCGCCTACCGGGATGGCCGGGCCGCCGGAGAGATGCTCCGATCGGTCAAAGCGGCGCAGCTGATGTACCTGTCCGATAACCCGTCAACCCAAATCGCAAATTTAACGCAGGCGGGGCTTCAGGCGCTTCTTTTGCCATACATGCCGAACGGCGCCTGGCCCACCTTACCTTTGGTAAACGGGCAACAACCGACGATTGACTGCACCCAGTTTCCGCCAGTGGCGGTTCTTAACGGCAACACTTACCCTCCGTCCACAAAAACCGATGGCCTATGGAACGTGGGACAATATTGAGCCGGAAGAATCATAGCATCGGTCGTTCTGCTCGCGAAGGCGGTTGGTCGCTCGTCGAATTGACAGTTACTCTCTCTTTGTTGATGGCGATCGCTCTATTCGGCATGAAGACAATGGGGTCGGCTTTTATGCTGCAAAATTGGTCGATCGGGCAAAGCATGACGGATGCTTATGCCGGAATCGAAACAGCGTATGCGCAGCGGTGCGTTTTCTCTGTCGCTGATATAGAAAATTCAGGACGTTGGGGGGCCTACCCTGCCGCCATCACCACGAACGGGGTGACCATCGGCCAGACGCCGTCGCGACAGGTGACGGCCACAGTCATCCGGACCTACCATCGGTACCCGCCAACCCCCGGCACGACGGACCCCGTCACGGGCGCAGTTTCTTATCTGCTGGAGTCCTACATCGTCTATCAGGATGGACAACGGAAATATTGCAAGGTCAGCAAAGTGTATCGATCCGAATGAAGAAACGACGACAGGGCGGTTTTACGTTGATTGAGTTGACGCTGGTGATGGGGATTTCTGTCCTGGTTGCGAGTGGGCTCATCGGCATGTTCAACGCGCATATCCAGATGGTGAATCAAGCGTCTAAATTCAAGTTTCTGGCACAGGATGCACCAGTCATTGGGCTCCTGCTGACAAAGACGATTGGAAATGCGGAGGACTATCGGATTTACGCATCCGGTTCGGATGCAAGGTCCAACGGCACGCCGAAATTAACCGGGCCGGCGGTCGGGCTTTGGATGCGCCAGCCCAACAGCACCTTCCGGCGGGCCGTGGTCTCCTTTGAGACCGTCAACGGCCATCCCGGCGTTTATTTTTACTTAGCGGCGGACAGCACCGGGACAAACTGGGCGACGCCCTGGGAATTGGCCGGCGGTCAGCTAACCAACGCGAAATTCGATGCAAACTCCCAAGCCTTTCCTGGAGTCCTGCTCGTAACCCTGAAAGGATCTAACAATGACTGGTACCAATTTGCAGCGGAAAAGAAGTGAGCACGGGGCATCGCTGATCCTGCTGGTGTCAATCATCGGTCTGGCGTTTATCGTGACCGTCGCGGCATTTCTCCTAGCCGCTTCCAACGCCCAAGACACTGCCCGACTCGCTACGGCAAAGGTGGACATTGCGAACCGCGAAGACATATTGATACGGGAAATTCTCCAGCAGACCGCGACGGGAATGCCCTCTGGGACCAATTGGACCACGATCATGACCACGGCGGTCAACAACATAGATGCTATAAACTATGTAGACCTAACAGAGCTTGCAAGGCTGGGGATAACTGGAGTGATCCCAGCTAATGCAGGTGATACTGGTGGGGCTAATCCTCTCAGTATTTTACAAGGATACAACCAAACGGAGGTGCCCCTCGGCGGAACATCGGGAGTCGCGAACGATATCTCCCAGGCTTCCCCTCCCACGGACAATCCCTCCCTGTACAATGCGACGGTGCTACCGCCATTAATGAACTGGTCGAACAGCAACGCGACTTTGTCATTATCAACTGCTGTGACGACGCCTCAGGAGTTTTTTCTCGGTTCTTTAAACACTGTAAGCACGCCCCCGACTCAATCGAGTGGAAACCGATGGGCTAAGCTTCCCTATCCAGCTACCCGATTCGGATACAAACAGCCCAGCGTTTCTGGTTCTCCGAATTATTTCATTGCCCGCCGCGTGTGGTGGACCATCCCGGTAGTCTACCAAACCACCCAACAGACGGAAGAAGCAATCAAAGCAGGCACAAACGTCAAGCGCTATCCGAGTGCACCGGCCAATTACGTCCTGTCGGTGTACGAGATTCCTTCTCAACTTCCAATCTCAGGGAATGCGGATCTTCAAATTGGTGGCACAGCTTGGGGAAGCGGGATTTCGGTCACGGGCTCTATTTCCACTTCTGGAAACCAGATTCAGTTATACGGTGGAACTTATAATGGCGTCAGTTCGCGGCAGAAGGTCCCGGTTATCAATTCGACCACCGTCGGCGGAGTAACCTATTCGTCGGATAGCACGGGTAGCGCATTCGACCAGCTTGGAACGCGGGAACAAATGGCACTGACGCAAACTCCCGGCGCAGCAGCACCAGTTGCTGTGACTGGAAATGATGGAAAAGTGCTTATTATGCCAGTATTGCCACTGCGAAATGGAGCGCTATCTCCCAATGACTTTTACATGGCTGCTCCGGGCACTCCGACGCATTGGGATCTTTATGCACGCCCGTATTACAGGTGTCGGATTCGTATCATAATCAGTGGCACTGATTCGAACCTGATTTACAACAGTCTAACTGGTGTAACTAATACAGCGGCAGGAAAGATCACCGTGCAAATCATTGCCCAGCCAGATGCTGTGAGCAAACCGGATCAGATTTTAGGTTTCCTAGACAGCGCTGCAACACTATTACCACCCATTACGCAGACTTCCATTGCGTCCCCAAATCCAAAATTGGTGTCGTATGGTATGAACTACACGAGTACCAATAAAGGAAAGGGTCCTCCACCGGGGAATTACCCTCTGGATAGCTATGACCGCAACATCCTGGTAATCGATATCCCGACTATGATCACGGCTTTGATTAAGGCTTTAGGTCAAGGTAGTCCGGCACAACTTTATTCCATCTATATCGGTTCGAATCCCACCATCGAGCCAGCTGCTGCCCTCTCCACGACTAGTGATCCTGGCATTGCGATTACAGACACTCACGATCTCAGCGCGTTTACCAGAGGCTTATCGATCGTCACTAATCAAACATTGTATCTACTCGATGCGTTCAATCAGGGACCGCCGCCACCCCCTCTGCCGCCTCCGCAGCCTCCGACAAGCATTTACGCACCGCAAATCCGGTATAGTATTTCCGTAATACCTCAAGTAAATTTGACCGGGCAGGTGGCCGTGGTTCCTACGCCGGGTCCGACCCCAGTGAACCCGTTGAGTTTTACAAGCGGCAACGGCACTTCGATTAGTTCAAGTAATATCATCGCTAAACTCACCGAAGTAACTGATCCGACGCCGTGGTCGGTAACATCTCCAACGGGGCTCCCGCCGATTACAGCACTGAGCCTACTTTTCACAGTTGAGAAAGAACAAAATTGAAAACGATATTATTTTTACTGGCGACACTTGGCTTCATCGTGAATATGCAAGCCTCACAGGTGCTTTTGACGGATTTAACAGGCCAGCCGATAAACACTGACCAGGGTGGAGGAAATCAACATCAAGGCTCCAATATTTACAATGGTCTGGGTTATCTGGGAACATCGCCTGATTTAGCGCTCATCACCATAGCACGTACTGCCGACAGCAGCGAAAGTTATGTCGTTATCTGGCAAGGAGCAGTAAATAAAAATCAAAAGCCTCCTGCTAATGCGATAAAGCTTCCCGGCAGTGATACGACTTTAACTAATCCTCCGCTTTTTGTAGTGAACTTTTCTGCTTTGCTTTTGGCTGGGACTATTCCTCCTCCGGTAGACGCTACAACCATTTATTCCATTGCCGTAATTGAAGTTGACAGTCAAGGGAAGGCATCAACCAAAACCTCGGCGCAGTTCGGTTTTCCTTACCTTAACCCTCAACTGCAAAATACTTTCAATATCACCACTCAACTGGGAAATGGTTAATGGTGGTTCGTACTCAAGTGAGTACCCGGATACCGGTGGCTGTGTTCATTCGGAGACTGATACAATTCTCAATGGAAAGCTTACTGGACATCAAACATTTTGCCTGAATGATCCGTCGGTTCAGGGGGCGTTCGACATCGTAGGTGTTGTGACGCCGATCGATGCCCAGAGCGCCAGCATTACAGGCCAAGTCACAATCACCAATGATGGCATCCGCACGGCTCCCTTGACTGGCAGTGGCATTTCCACCGACTCGACGGGACGAGTGGTATTGACGTGGAGCGTTACCGATCCGCGCTTTGGCGGTATTGGTGGAGTTACATATAAGTCATAGGGAACAAACCTGCCAATCACGGGTTTAAATTGGCAAGGACTCGAATTTTTCGTAGATCGAAGCGAGGGATTTGCTCCTCTAGGCGGGAAGGAAATTGCCCCGGAGGACGACCACGTGTTGCTCGTCCGGGGCGAAGAGCAAATTTAAGCGGCCCGACGTGAAGTTTCTAACAGCCAGTTACTGCATAAACGGCTATTTATGGACTAACCAGACATTTATGGATAATAGACTGTTATGTACTAACCACCCATTTATGAATGATAGAGAACTGTTAACTCCAATAAACCTGAGCAGCACCTGGACCGCCGTTTCCTCCGGCTCCCGAAGGAAAACCGTTAATAAGTTAATTGGGTCCAAAAAACTTGAGCTGCACCTTGTCCTCCGTTGCCCCCCGCACCAGAGCTAGAAGTATTTGCTCCAGCGCCTCCTCCGCCTCCACCAGATCCATAGATATCGCCCGCTGCGCCCGCTGTGCCGTTACCACTGGCATTGGCTGCTCCACCAGCGCCGCCACGTCCCCAATTAAGCATACTGGCGTAATGCATCAACACCCGCCACAGACGTGTATCGTGCTGACTTTGCTGAAAAAGCGGCCTATCGGCGAACTGGGCGTGGACGGAGCCTCGCCCTACCCGGAGCTTCCGCTGAACGCTTCGAAAATAGTAAGAACGA
>Ga0070698_100008307_pt1 | contig 11224 bp, 13 predicted proteins | sample KBSK1502metaG_FD_65477 | JGI IMG/M metagenome (GOLD analysis project Ga0070698, IMG submission 65477) | Corn, switchgrass and miscanthus rhizosphere microbial communities from Kellogg Biological Station, Michigan, USA - KBS K1-50-2 metaG | ecosystem: Host-associated > Plants > Roots >...
CCTCGCGGTTGCCGGCCTCGGATGGCAGTAGCCTTCTTGGCCCTCCGCCTCGCGGTACTCCTTAGGAGGAGACGCAATGACCGAATCCAAAGACACGACCGCCCGTTTCGTAGCCGCGTTCAACGCCCACGATGAGAAGGCGCTGAGTGAGCTGCACTCCGACGACATCAAGTTCAACGCGCCGGGCGGCTTCAAGGCGACCAACGCCAAGGACGCCACTGCCTACGCCACAACCTGGCTGAAGGCGTTCCCGGACGGCAAGATGAAAGTCCGCAGCGAGATCACCAGCGGCCCCTGGGTCGTCCAGGAGATCTTGATGGAAGGCACGCACACCGCCCCGCTCGAGAGCCCGACTGGCAAAATTGCGCCGACCTACAAGAAGGTCGTCGGCTACGGCGTCCAGCTCCTCCGGGTCGAGAACGGAAAGATTGCGGAGGCCCGCATCTACTTCGACCAGCTCGACCAGCTGACCCAGCTCGGTCTCATCCCAGCGCCGACCGCGGTCTAACGAACGATGCTTTGGACCCGGCCCCCATCGGGGCCGGGTCCTTTTCTTTGTTCCTCTCGGGGCGTGGTTGAGCCCTACATCATGTCGGGAGACATGCCGCCCCGCATTCCGTTGCCGTTCTTCTCCGGAATCTCCGTGATGACGGCTTGGGTCGTCAAGACCATGGCGGCGATCGAGGCGGCGTTCTGAAGCGCTGAGCGGGTGACCTTGACGGGGTCGACGATGCCGGCCGTGAACATATCGGCATACTTGTTGTTCAAGGCGTCGTAGCCGTGCCCTGGCTTGCCCTTGCGAACCTGCTCGACTACCAGCGAGCCCTCCACGCCGGCGTTCGCGGCAATCTGCCGCAGCGGCTCCTCGAGAGCCTTGCGGACGATTCCGACACCGGTCTTCTGGTCGCCCTCAAGGTTGAGGGCCTTGTCGAGGACCTTCTGGGCCTGTAGGAGCACGACCCCGCCGCCCGCGACCATGCCCTCCTCGACACCGGCCTTGGTGGCGCTCAACGCGTCCTCGATCCGGTGCTTCTTCTCCTTCTGCTCGACCTCGGTGGGGGCGCCGACCTTGATGACCGCAACGCCGCCGGCCAGTTTGGCCATACGCTCCTGCAGCTTCTCCTTGTCGTAGTCGGAGGTCGTCTCCTCGATCTGGGCTTTGAGCGCCTTGATCCGGCCCTGGATGGCCTCCGTCTTGCCCGCACCCTCCACGATCGTCGTGTCGTCCTTGGTCACGGTTACCCGCCGAGCCTTGCCGAGCTGCTCGACCTTGGTCTGGTCGAGCTTGAGGCCGATGTCCTCGCTGATGACCTGGCCGCCGGTCAGGGTGGCCATGTCTTCGAGCATCGCCTTCCGACGGTCGCCAAAGCCGGGCGCCTTGACCGCAACCGCGGTGAACGTGCCGCGCAGCTTGTTGACAATCAGGGTCGCCAGCGCCTCACCCTCAAGGTCCTCGGCCACGATCAGAAGTGGCTTGCTTTGCTGGACAACCTTCTCCAGCACAGGGAGCAGGTCCGAGATCGCCGAGATCTTGCGGTCGGTGATCAGTACAAAAGGCTCCTCGAGCACTGCTTCCATCCGGTCCGGGTTGGTGACCATATACGCCGAGGTGTAGCCGCGGTCGAACTGCATGCCCTCGACGACCTCGAGCTCCGTGGCCATGGTCTGGTTGTCCTCGACAGTGATCACTCCGTCCTTGCCGACCTTGTCCATTGCGTCGGCGATGAGCTCGCCAATCTTTTCGTCCTGCGATGAGATGGTGGCAATGTGAGCTATGTCCGCGTGGTCCTTCACTGGTACGGACATCCGCTTGATTTCTGCCACGACCGCCTCAACTGCCTTCTCAATGCCCAGCTTCAGCTGTATCGGGTCGGCGCCCGAGGCTACGTTGCGGAAACCCTCGCTGATCATGGTCTGGGCCAGGATGGTGGCTGTTGTTGTGCCATCACCGGCGACGTCGTTCGTCTTGGTCGCTACCTCGCGAAGGAGCTGAGCGCCTGTGTTCTCCCAAGGGTCTTTCAGCTCGATTTCACGGACGATCGTCACCCCGTCGTTGGTGACGGTCGGAGCACCGTACTTCTTCTCCAGGACCACATTGCGGCCTTTGGGCCCGAGAGTGATTCGCACTGAGTGGGCGACGATGTCGATGCCTTTCTTGAGTCCCTGGCGGGCCTCGACGTCGAAATGGACGCTCTTAGCCATCTGATTCGCTACTCCTCACGGTTATTTGGTCTTGCTGCTTCGACCGGACGGCGTAGCGACGACTGCGAGGACGTCCTTCTCGGAAACGATCAGGTACTCGACATCGCCGGGCTTGAACTCGCTGCCGGCATACTTCGCGTACAGCACCTTGTCGCCTACTTTCAACTCCATTGGAACCCTCTGGCCGCTGTCCAGGAGGCGTCCGGTCCCCACAGCCTCAACGATCCCCTCTTGCGGTTTCTCTTTCGCAGTGTCGGGAATTACGATTCCGCTCTTGGTCATTTCTTCTCGATCGACTGGTTTCAGGACGACGCGATCGCCGAGTGGCTTGAGGTTCATGGCTTTCCTCCATTTGTTGGAAGAAGGCCGGCCTCGAGGACCTTCTCCGCTCGGGCACGAGCGCCGTCCACCTGCCGCGAAAGGGCGCCGTACTTCGCCTCGGCGCCGACAGCCCCGACGAGATCTTTGAGCGCCCGCGTAAGGTCAGAGACTCTTTGCTGCAAGTCGGGTACCACTTGGGTCTGGTACCTGTCCGCATCCATCCCGAGCAGGATCATGCGGTCGACCTCTTCCCTGTTCAGCGAGATTCTGTTGTTCATTAGACGCTTCCTGGCTTAGGATCTCGCCTCCCCGAGAACAAATTCAGTAACAACCGGGCCGAAAACGACAGCGCATCCCGCGGGCAGGAAAACGGCCTCACGGAGGGGTAGTCCGCGAGGCCGCAACGAAGGGAAGGAATCTCTAAGCGTGAAGAAGGCCGCGGTGGGTCAGCGCACGGAATATGACCAGCAGAATGGCTGCCCCGACAAAAGCAACCACGACTTCCATCACGATGTTGGTGGTCGCGATACCGACGAGACCGGCGAGCCAGCCACCTAGGAACCCGCCGAGGATGCCGACCGCAATGTCCCAGATCAGGCCCATGCCCTTGCCGGTGACCACCTTGCTGGCCAAGAACCCGGCGATGCCGCCGACGACGATCCAGACGATGAAACCGCCCATGGTTAGGTAACCTCCACTGCCGCCTTTCGGCGGTGATTTGAACGATGTGACGTGACCGAAACCGGTTTCGCGGCTTCGACCGCGCCGAGCTCATCCAGGACCTGACGCCTCGCGATGAGTGCGCGCCTGGCGAGAAGCTTGATTTGCGACCGTTGCATAACCGCGTAGGAACAGATCGCCCCGGCGACCAGCCCGATCGCGAACATGCCCACGAATGGCCACCGGCGCGGTGGCGAAGTGCGCCGCAAGGACGCGGTATGCCTCCGGGAGGCGTCATGCCACGCCTTGGCCAAGGATCGAAAGTCAGTCACGACGTCGCCGGTCTCGTACCACGCGGTGCGGTGACTATCCGGATAAGCATCACGAGGCCCCAGCCGATCACTGCGTAGGCGGCGATCGCCACCAGGTCCGCGGTTTCAAAGCTGTAGGCCTTTGATCCACCGTTACCAAAGATGCCCTGGAATGGGGCCACCAGAGGTCCACTCACGGTGTTGATGAAGCTGACGAAAGCCGACTGTGCGGACGCACCCAACAGTTTTCCAAGGAAACGAGCGGCGATAAGGATGTCGACCACTCCGACGACGAAGCCGACGATCGCCGCCGCGCGAAAGTTGTAGCGTCCCTCTTCGGTGATCGAAACGGGTGCGGGTGCTGAAGCCGGAGCCGATACGGGAGCCGATTGCTGAACTGCCATTTATGTACTCACCTCTTTGCGGCAACGATCGCGCGAGGCCCATAACAAAGGCAGTAACCATGCTTTTGCCGGCCGCGGGAGTTCAGAGGAGGGTGAGGTTTCAGATGCTCAAGCCACTCCGGGCTCAGCGCTCGCGGGCGAAGTAGTGACCGCGGCAGCCGCAGGTAGCATTTACCGGGGTGATTGGCATGGGTCCCGAGAACCCCCGAGGTCTAGAGGGTGAGGACCTGGGGACGACGCATTGGGAGGATGCCAGGCACTGGATCGGTGTCTACGCTGACTTGATTCGGTTCAAGGTCGGCCTGCTAGAGCGGGCGCGCCGTGAGTTGCCGAAGCTTCGCCCTGTGGCCCAAGATGCGGCGGCCAGTGACCTGGGAATCATCGAAGGTCAAATGCGTGGCTATCAGAGCAGGCTCGACCTTTGGTACCAGCGACTGTGGGAGCTCCAAGGACTGCACCTCGATCCAGAAGGTCAATTGATCCGCCACCACGGACGGGAAGGCCACCTGACGAAGCGGGAGTTCCAACTGCTGCAGTTTTTGATCGACCACCCTCACCGCTTCTTCACCGTCAACCAGCTGCTGGGCAGAGCGTGGGCAGATCCCGCCCTGTTTCCGGAGGAGGTGCGCAACTACGTGCGCCGCATCCGCAAGATCCTGGGCGATCTCGAGATCCCGGTCGAGCTCGTGAACCGCCCAGCTCGAGGCTATTCGCTCGTTTTCCGCCCATACGACTGACGCCCGGAGGCGTCAAAGTCTGCCGGCAAGTTAGATCGAGAGAAAGTTACTGACCTTCTTATGGCGGCCGGCGCAAGACTGTTGTCATGAAGCATTCGAGTAACGATCGTCCACGGCCGGACATGGTGGCCGCCGCGCGCGGTGGCGACGCGAGTCAGGCCATGGACGGCGAGAGCGATCCCAAGACTGCATCGATGGAGCAAGCGCTCTACTGGAGGCAGATCTATCGGGAGATTCTGGCCATGGAAGAAAAGGTCATGAAGCGCATCCAAGACCTGATGACCAAGCAGTCCCCCCAGGCCCGGCGCGAGGTCGAGCTCACCAACGTCCCTGTTGTCGCTGCTCAAGCTGAGAGGTTCCGTCAGCGCCTCGGATTCTGGACGGCGAGGGTGCGGGAACTTGAGTAGCCGGCTCGTGGTTGGGTCGGCAACCCTGGAGCAACGCCTGCGAGCAGTGCGCAACAAACGAATCGCATCGCGACTTTCGCGTGCTACCACTGTGGCCGCTTGGGTCGCGGCCTTGACCGCTCTCGCGATCGTTGTGGTCGCGGGCCTACTCGACGGTCATTAGCCACGATGGATCGAAGTCGGCCCCATGGAACAAAGGATTGACGATGGACAGCACACCTCCTCGCGACGTCACGGCTGAACCGGAGGCCTTGCCCGGCGAGAGGCGCACCCGTCTCAGCGGTGCCTGGACCGCGGTCGTTGTCGGCCTCATGACACTGGTTGTGATCCTCGTTTTCATCTTGCAGAATCAGCAGCGCGTCGAGGTGTCCTTTCTAATGTTCTCGGGTCACCTCCCGCTTGCCGTTGCTCTGTTGTTCGCCATGATCCTGGGCGCTCTGATCGTATTTGCGTTCGGGGCGGCCCGACTTCTCCAGCTTCGGATGGTGGCAGGCCGGGCACGCCGCAAGGCCGTAAGCACGGATTCTCCGACCTCATAGACAGCCTATCGAGCGCCGGAGGCCGACCAACTCCTCGTTGGCATGAGGGCAATCGCCATGCGCCGTATACGGTCAGTTCAGCGTTCGCGCAACGAGTTGCGTAGCCGCCTGATGGAAAGGTGTCAGTCAGCGGCCATGTTCTAAAGAGCCGCTGACGCTGCCTCGAAATGAGGGCGCCGGGAGGACAAAGCTGGAGCGTCACGCGCGCGGTTAATCCCGCTACGCGACACTCAAGCACGGGCTTCGAACCCGCTGTCTTTAGCTTCTGTATCCCGAGTTCGAATACGGGAAGCGTGCATCGAAGCGCACCTAACGGCACCATTGCGCGTCCCGGTCGAGGTCAGCGGCAAGACCGCCGCGGGCCGGCCCCGATTCGCGCCACTGGGTGGCTCTAAAAGGGCCCGGGCTAGTCGCTCACCCGCCCAAACGAAAAGCCCGGTCTCGAGTGAGATCGGGCTTCCGTGTCGCTTAGTGGAACGCGAGGCTTTCCTTTGCTCAGCAACTCGCGCTGTTCATGAGCGCGGTCGCCTGATTAAGTTCTGTTGTGCCAGTCTGGATGTCAGTACTCCCCTGCGTGATTTCGGAGGCGCTCACGTCGGTCATGCCGCTGATTATTGAGGCCAAACCCGTGTCAGTCGAGTTGAGAGAAGACTTGAGCTTGGAGTCTGCGGCGGTCAGGCAGGTAGGGACAGTGAGGGCGTTCAGGTCCGATTTGAAGGTCTGCACATCTGCTCGCGCAGTAACAGCATCTGCCTTGCAGGTGGTGTAGTCACCGTTAGCAATGCACCCGTTGAGATCATTAGAGAACTGAGTGAAGTCCCCTGAAACCACCTTCGCATTGGCTGCGACAACCTTGCTGTAGGCGGTTCTGAGTGAGGTCTGCGTAGGGGCGGTTTGTGTGGACGCGGCGGCAGGTGAACGCGAGGGCGAGTTGGTAGAACTTCCCGCATTCGCGGAGGCGATGGCGATGATGGCGATAACCAGCACCCCAAGACCGATAAGGCTGTTACGTACTTTGTGCCCTTTCTTTTTTTGCGGTAGTGGCGGATAGCCGATGGCGGCTGGTGGTACGACCGGCACGAACTGGGGCGTCAGGGCCGAGGCCGGCGCCCACTGCGGCGCGATGGGAGGGGCCTGTACGCGAGCTTCTGCTGCAGGCACCCATTTCTGTCCGTCCCACCACCACTGCTTGTCGGGTGACCATTGCGGCTGGGCTGGTGCGACTCTCTCGTCCGTCTGCTGAGCCATTCTTTAGCTTCTCCTTGCCTGCGGCCAGCGAGGGGGCTAGCGCCAAGCCAGCGGCCAGGAGGGAGTCAGGTCTTTGGGATTGAGGCTCGTCGATAACCCAGAACAGACTCAGTAACAAAGGTCCCGCTATCGGTCGGTTAAGCGAAAGAGATATACATCGCGAAGAACTGAGAATCGGTTCCAGCGCCGCGCCAACGATCAACGCAGGGCGGATCAGCTTAGTTCGTCGTCGATCACCTGACCGTCGAGCAAGTAGCGTCAGGAGTGCCCGTTCTCGCGGGATGAGAGTTAGCAGGCCATGCATCGCTAAGCCGCACGAATCATGGAGCTGCTGACGAGCGGTGAGGCGAACGCCAACTCCGTCTATGTCGGAGTAGACGGGCGCGGCGGAAGAGCAGGTGGAGGCAATCCCGGAGGACCACCCTTCACGAACTTGAATGGAATGCTTCTCGCGTGTTGACCGTCAATCAGAATCTCAATGCTGTAGCGCCCCGGTCCAGGAACACTGAGCCCCTGAAGTCCGATGGCGAGCATCACGGGAAAATCCCACCCTACTTCATGCTCTGGAGGCATTTGTCCCGGTCCCACGGTTAGATCGAGGGCAGGCGCGAACGGCTTTCCATCTTGATCCCAGAACTGGAGCTGAATGCGATGCGGCTGCGAGACCTCGCTGGGGTGGACGAGCAAGCGCAGGTTGAGGGCTCCGAAGAAAGGAGCCGGAAAGCTAGGTCGCCACGCGGTATCCCAACCCCCGCCCATTACGTACGCGAGATTTGCCTGAATCTCGCCAGAGTTGGACAGTATCGCCCAGTCGAGTTTCACGGCGGCGGCACCAAGGCCGAAATCGCCTCGTAGACCCGCCGACGCAGTACAGGATCAGCCAGTGGTCCGCGAACCCTCACGATGCGCTTGCTGATCGAGATGGTCCGAATCTGCTGACCGAGTAGCACGCCTGCATTGAGAATCCCGGGTAGGTTCGGAATCTCGACTTCTGAGGGATATCGCGCCTGCAAGCGCGCACCTGTAATCGGGCAAACCGTTGCTAAGTCAGCATTGTGATTGAGGCCATCGTTCGAGACGATCACGGCAGGTCGGACGTAGGCTTGCTCATGTCCGACGGGGTCGCCAAAGTCAACGTCAACGATATCCCACCGGCTCGGCATGGCCGGTGAGGTTACTACTTACTGATCTTGGTCAAGAGCCTCGCGGTCTGCTGCGCTTGCTAGATCGAGAAACTCTCCCTGTTCGGCAAGCCATTGCTGATCGTTTGCAGCTGCCATCCACGGGTCAACGCCGAACTGGCCCGATCCCGCGTCCACAAGGACCTCGGGCTGAGCTGAAGGCTCGGGGAAGACGACATAGATAGTGCCGGTTCCTGACAAGTTCCCGTCTCCTCTTAATAGAGCGCCAACGCTCTCAGTAGGCGCTTTATAGACATAACGTACCAAGCTGTCAATCTGTTGCGTCCGGGACATCCGTCCTATGGGTAGGGGTCACAGTAGGGGTCAAACCCCAGTTTTCAGGAGGTTTTCGAATTCAAAAGGTGGAGCGGGAGACGGGCTTCAAGGCCCCAAGTACCAATCACCTTGTTGAGTTCGTCTATCGATTTGGCGGCTGACGAAGCAGTCAGCGTGGGCCGAGCTTAGACAGCTCTTGAGCGAACGGTCCACTACTGGTACCGCAAATACACCACGTCGTGGTGTGCCGCCCAAGAAAGGTCGAAGCGCCAACAGCCTGGTTGCGGCACATCGACTCGTGACGCCGGTAGATCTCGCCCGGCCCTGAATTGGCAGGCTCGGATTCGTGGACTGACGGCGCGTTCGCCCCTGACAGCTGACCAGTGATTTCCAGCGGTGATCCGTAGCGTGGGAACCCTCGGCGTACCTAGCCAGCTAGCCGATCTCGATGCCGACGCGGGAGTCTCGGACAACGTTCCCGGAAAGGGTGTTGTTGCCGGGAAGGACGATCTTGGTCGAGTCGAGCGTCACCCTCACTGGCCAGTGAAGCTCGCCCTCAATCACGCACAACGCGGAATCCTCCGCCGGAATTCCTTCCAACAGCGTTTGGGCGATCTCGTTACCCCGCTGCTCGGGGGATGGGCCGCGCCCCGGTACGAGCGCATGTGGTCGGGCATGCGCTCCAACCACCTTTCCATTTCGCGATCTCCCTCCTGTGCGATCTCCGTCGCCACGGACTTGATTCGATCGCTATCCGCGCGCTGGAATGAAACGCTCAGTTCTGCACCTAGGGACGCAGTTCTGACAGTAAGTGATGCCTTTCGCGGCGGGCACTCCAGGTCCTCAACGTTCCGGTCAACTATCCAGTCGCCGTCGCGAAGTTGCAGGCGTGGTAACCAGCGCTCGTCGTACAGGTCGAGATTCAAGAGCTCGTAGCCGTTCTCGTCTCTAGACAACCAGATGATCGGGATTGGTCCGCACTGAAGGAGCACTCCACAGCGCGACCACCAGTTACCGCCGGCCAATAGCACAAGGCGTTCCCGCTTCCAATGGAACTGGCCCCTCACGCGGTCGGCGGCGTGGTTCTGACCCGGGTCCTTGAACGCTCGAAGTTGGTCTTTGGTCCACGCACCCTGATCAGCTTTCCCGTGATGCTCGACGCACATCGCCACCATGCCATCCGGGTCGTGATGTTCGCGCTCGGCCCACGGGGGGTCGAAGTGGTGCCACGTGAGGTACGGGCTGTCACATCCCTCTACCGGACATCCGAAGCCGACCTCCGACCGGAGTCTTCGGCGCACTTCGTCAGGTGGCGTTCGATTCATGACCAATTTTCCGCGGGGGTCAGCGTAGGGTAAGAATGGCTCTTCTCGCGCGAGTCTGAATCCAAACGTGCAGCGGGAGACGGTGTCCAGGTCCCCCCAGTACCAAGTCAGAGGGTTAAGTTCGTCTACGACTGGGCAACCGAGGGCGAGCGCATGGCCAGGACAAGGAGGCCCGCGCTACTGTCGCGGCCCGAGCCTTCTCATACGCCAGCCGTCTCAAGCGGCTCCACCCAAGCGGAGCGCCAGACCGGGGCCTCCGAGGCCTGCGCGAAATGGTCGACAGAGTGGACGATGCGGTCGCCGCGGAAAGCAATCAAAATCGCCTCCCACCAAGTCTGCTCGCCATACGCAGAGGATGCCTCGACCGCGTAGAGGTTCCCGATCCCAACGATCCGCCGCACGCGCGTGATCGCCGTGAAGTTTGGATGCTCCTCGACCAGCCTGAGGATCTGAGTCAGCGGCGTGAAGCGCTCCCCGGACTGCGGCAGATCCTGAACCGCGTTCTCGTCGAACAATTGCCTCATCCCCTCGATCAGCTGAGTCCGGCTCGCATGTGGCGTGAACAGTTTCTTCAAATCTGCCGTTCGGCGGCGCTCCTCAGCCTCCGACGCGGCCTCGAAAGGTGTCTCGTGGGCGCCTGGTGGAATCCGCCCCGACCACGAGCTCCTCCATGCGGGTGGCTCGAACGGTTCTGCGAAGTACACCGTTTCCCGCTGCACCAAGCCACCCGACAGCTCGATGATGCTGAGTACGTTGATTGGGCCGCTCTGATACTCATTGACGCCCTGGACGAACCACAGCTCTCCGTCCCCGCTGATGCGAACCACCGTGTTGCTGGGCGAGATCGCCCACCGGCCCGGGTCTCCGGCCAAACGTTTCAGCTCTATCTCCGGATAGCCGGGGTAGTTCTCGTGGATCAGGCGGTCATTGAGGGTGCCGCGGATCCGTTCGCCGGACTGCGGCCATTCCTCCACCCAATCGGGCGTCCGCATTCTGTCTAGGCGGTCGTGATCGTTGCGCCGGTAGGCCTCGTGGTAGCGGAGCACCAGCTCGCTGTTTGTCAGTTCTGTTCTCCCCATAAACACTCGTCGCTCGAATACGCCAAAGCCGCCCAATGCAGCAGCACATGCTGCTGCGACTGAGAGCCCCGCTTTTCCGATCGTCGCTCGACGTGTCCTGTCACAGTGGCCGAGCTCAATGAAAGCAAATCTGAGGTCTCACCGCTGCTGGAGCCCCGGCCAGGGGCTCGTTGGGCTACGCGACCCAGATCTCGGTTTAGCGGCCTTCGCACCCACCAGCCCGCTGCTCCAAGAGGCGTGTGCGGAAAAGAGGGAATCCCAAGGCCCTTGAAAGCCGATGGGTTGCACACTCGACGACCGCAGGACTGAAGCTGGAGCGGGAGACGGGGGTTGAGGCACCGAGTACCAAGGAGTCGGTCGAGTTCATTTATCGTCTAGGTTGATCGGCACTGCCGTCTGGTTCGAGTCCACGGGGGCCCCACCACGAATTCGGTGGGCTATCCATGGCGCATACCGAAGGTGCCGGAAGGTGGAAGGTCGTGTTTAGCCCGGTTTCTGAATTGACGGCGACCCCCTCGCGATTTCCTTTGCGGC
>Ga0070698_100008308_pt1 | contig 11224 bp, 8 predicted proteins | sample KBSK1502metaG_FD_65477 | JGI IMG/M metagenome (GOLD analysis project Ga0070698, IMG submission 65477) | Corn, switchgrass and miscanthus rhizosphere microbial communities from Kellogg Biological Station, Michigan, USA - KBS K1-50-2 metaG | ecosystem: Host-associated > Plants > Roots >...
CGTGCACGCAGAAAAAAGGTGCTTTCACTCCCCTCCCCTGTATCGTCACTAACGACGACCACGATGGCGTCCACCCTTCTTGCCGCAGCAGTCCGGCCAATTGTTCTACCGTCGGCGCTTGAAACATCGTCGCCACCGGCAACCGTTTCCCACACATCTGTTCCACCCGGTTCATCACCCGCACCGCCAGCAGCGAATGTCCCCCTAATTCGAAAAAATTGTCCCGTATCCCGATCCGCTTCCGCCCCAGCACTCCTTCCCAGATCTTGATCAGTTGCCGCTGCAGATCGTCCTCCGCCTCCACGTAGCTGCCTTCTCCTCCCTCCACCTGTTCCCAGGCCGGCTCCGGCAATGCCTTCCGATCCACTTTCCCGTTCGCCGTCAGCGGCAGCGCTGCCATCTTCACAAATCCCGCCGGTACCATGTATTCCGCCAACTTTTCCTTCAACGCCCGCCGCAGTTCGCCGCCCGTCACTTCCTTTCCCAACTCCGCCACATAGTAGGCGACCAGCCGCTTCTCTCCCCCAGTTCCTTCCCGCGCCGCCACCACCGCCTGCCTCACTCCCGCTTGCTCTTCCAGCACCGCTTCGATCTCTCCCAACTCAATCCGGTATCCCCGGATCTTCACCTGCTGATCGATCCGCCCCACAAACTCGATGTCCCCGCTCCCCAGATAGCGCGCCAGATCCCCCGTCCGATACAACCGCTTCCCCGCAGCAAACGGGTGCGCGATAAATTTCTCCGCCGTCAACTCCGGCCGCTTCAGATATCCACGCGCCAGTCCGTCTCCCCCTATATAGAGCTCGCCAGCCGCGCCTACCGGAACCGGATTCAAGTCACGGTCCAGTATATAGACCTCGGTATTCCCTATAGGCTTTCCAATAGGGACGGAAACCGCTGCCTGCTCCAGATCCCTTGGAATGCGATAGCAACAAGCAAAGGTCGTACTCTCGGTGGGTCCGTAGCCGTTGATAATCTGCACATCCGGCAGACGCTTGTAAGCAAGCCTGACGTGCACCGCAGAAACCGCTTCCCCGCCGATCAGCAACTGACGGACTCCTAGCAGCGTTTCTGGCGCTTCGTCGAGCAACGTATTAAACAAGCTGGAAGTTAACCATAATGTGGTTACACGATGCTTCTGAATTGTGTCTCGAAGATCTTGCGGCAAAGGGACCTTCTGTGAAAACACCACGCAATTCGCGCCATGCAAAAGTGGTGCCCAGATTTCAAAGGTAGAAGCGTCAAAACTCAAAGGGGCGAGTTGAAGGAAGGTTTCCGATGGTCCCAAGTCCACGTAATCGACTCCAAACAACAGCCTGACGACGCTACGATGCGAGATTTCAATGCCCTTGGGGACGCCACTTGTGCCTGAGGTGTAGGTAATGTACGCAATATCATCGGGTGTGGAAAAGTCAGCCAAATTTTGCCGCGACTCGGCGAGAATCGTGTGATCGTTGTCAAGCACGATCACATGCGATGTACCCCGATTGACTAGACTCCTTCTGGATGCTTGCGTCAGTAGCACCGAGATGCCAGTTTCCTGTAGCACGAAGTCAACGCGGGCTTCCGGGGACGCCGCATCCAGAGGAACATAGGCGCCACCCGCTTTAAGAATTCCCAAAAGTCCGACCATCATTTCCACGGACCGCTCAAGGAAGACCCCCACTGGCGTCCCGGTGCGTACTCCGAGTTTCCGCAGTCGGCATGCAACTTGATTAGCGCGGTCGTTCAACTCTCGATAGGTGATTTTTTGTCCTTCAAAGCTTACAGCCAGCGCGTGAGGAGTCTGTTCGACCTGAGCCTCAAAAATCCGATGAATACATTGCTGGGGGTATTCCGTTTGAGTATCGTTCCACTCGACCAGAAGCCGGCGCTTTTCCTTTTCTTCCAAAAGGGTGAGTTGGGAAAGACGCCGGTCCGGGGCTTCGACGATACTGTTAAGCAGTGTCTGCCAATGGCGTTCCATTCTCTGGATCGTCGTTTCGTCGAATAGTTCTGTGCTGTAAAGAAAACGCCCGATGATGCCTTCAGGCCGATCCTCGAGCTCCAGGTACAAGTCAAACTTCGATGCACCCGTTTCCACATCCATTTGGCTGAGTTTCCAGTCAGAATCGATCCCCGCCATAGAGGGCACAAGTGAAAACAGCGTCTGGAAGATCGGATTCACACTGAGATCCCGCTTGGGATGAACCTCCCTCACCACATACTCAAAGGGAACTTTGTCGTTGCATAGTGCCCCCAGAACCAACTTTCCTATGCGCTTCAGGTACTCACCGAAGGTTGGGTCCATAGATAAATCGGTGCGCAGCACAACGGTATTGAAAAAGACCCCGATCAATTTCTCAATCTCGACCGGGTCTCGGCCAGCGGTAACACTGCCAATTGGGAGATCCATTTGGCTGGTGTAGCGATATAACAAGGTGCTAAATGCCGCGAGCAAGGTTACATATAGTGTTACGCCTTCCCGTTTACTGAGCTTCCTGAGGTCTGAACTTAAAGATGCAGAAAGAGTGAACGGTTGCATTGCGCCGCGGAAACTTTGAATCGGTGGCCGGGAACGATCGGCAGGTAATTGAAGTACCGGTAAGTCTCCCGATAATTGTTGGCGCCAGTATTCGAGCTGGTCTTTCAGCTCATCGCTCTGAACCCATTGCCGTTGCCAATATGCGTAGTCAGCGTATTGAATCTCCAGTTCTTGAAGCGGAGATTGCCCTCCGGTAGAGTAAGCGTTGTAAAGCGCTATGAGTTCAGGAAGAAAAATGCGATAAATCGAAACCCCATCAAAAATGATGTGGTGGAGAGTAATAAATAAGCGGTGTTCTTCCTCATTGAACTTCACTAACCTGGCCCGTATGAGCCGCTCATCCGCCAGATCAAAGGGCTTGGTGGCATCTTCCGTTGCTTGCCGCAGAGCTTCTGATTCTCGTTGCTCGGGTGGCAGCGACTGCAAATCGACGAACGGCACGTCAACTTCGAATGCCGGAAGCACCACCTGAACTGCATGGCCATCTTCTTGTCTAAAGTTCGTCCGCCAGATTTCATGGCGGCGAATGATTTCATTCAGTGCCTTATGAAGAGATGCGACGTCCACACGCCCGCGTTTGTGGATGGTAATCGCCTCATTGTAAAAAGTGCTGTTCGGGGCAAGCTGGGTTTGAAACCAAATCTGCTCTTGCCCGTAAGACAATGGTATGGGGCAATTGGCAGGCCGATTTGGAACCGTTCGGCTCACAGGTGAAGTAGGCGAGGTCTGGGTGCGAATAGAACCTTCGACCAGACTTGTTTCCGTTTGAGAAACGTTGGACATTAGATTATTCTCGCCAGTCGAGACGGGCCCTGGATATCTAATTTTGGAATCATGCCGCGCCGGACCCTCGAATTACCGCTGGAATCGTCTTGATCATGATTCGCAGATCAAGCCACAGTGACCACGTATCGATGTACTGAAGATCTAACTCCATCCACTTTTCAAATGGAATTGAGTTGCGTCCGGCGATCTGCCACAAACAGGTGATTCCCGGGAGAACACTGAACCGTCGACGATGCCAATCTTGATCGAACCCCTGGTAGTCACGCACCGGTAGCGGGCGGGGGCCAACCAGACTCATGTCACCTTTGAGGACATTGAATAGTTGTGGCAGTTCATCGATACTTGTTTTTCGCAAAAATCTTCCGATCGGCATAATACGGGGATCGCGCCTGATTTTGAACACTGGGCCACTGACTTCGTTGAGATGTTCAAGTCCCTGTATCTTCTGCTCCGCGTCCACAACCATCGTTCGGAACTTGTAAATAGAGAATTGCCGTTTGTTGAGCCCGATTCGTTTTTGCCGGAATAGTACAGGACCTGGTGACGTCAGCTTGATCAAAATTGCTGCCAAGAGAAACACTGGAGACACAAGAATAATAGCTACCAGTGCCAGGGAAAAATCCAGCATCCGCTTCGACACAAGCGGCCATCCTTCGGATATTCCTGCGTCGTGCGTAATGAGCGAGTCTTCGAACACCTCGGCGCGCGATCGAGCAATTTTAAGGTTGAACATGTTGGACAGAATTCGCAACAAGATACCTTGCTCTTCGCATAATGAGGCAACACGAGATGCATAATCATGAAACGATCGCATGGGAAGGGCGATCACCACCTCGTCCACCACATGGGTCCGGAGAAACTGCGGCAGGTCATCGAGATCGCAAGCCAACTTATATCCACTATCCCGGAATTGTGCGATCCCACTCCATTCCGAGTCAGAAAATCCGATAACCCTATATCCCAACTCGGGCTCTTCCTGCATTTTCCTGGCAAACTGTGCCGCACGATGATTTGTACCCACAATCAGCATGTGCCGCAGGTTTCGTCCTCGCAATCGTGTCTGCCGCGAAATCAAACGCGCGATCAACCTGTACGAGACCAACATAATCCCGCTTAAGAGCCAGAAAGCAAGGACAAAGGTTATTGTTACCATCCGGATCCTGAAAACAAGCGCCGCGACCAGCACGCACACGGTCGCAACCGAGACAGCTTTGAGAAGATCCCAAAACTCTGCCGCGTGACTCGATAACCTTCGGGATCTGTAAAGGCCGAACCCTGAGAACAGCACGTGCCATAGAAGCAACAGCCCGGACACAATGAGGAGGTTCCCAATCTTTATGCGCATCGAAAAGAATTCCGCGAAAGATACGGAATGAGTCCCCCGCAACGAAGCTATCGTGGCCAGGACAAACGCCAAAACCATAACCCCCAGATCAGAGATCTTGAGGACGCTTAGCAGGATTTGCCGCCGAAAAGTAATCACAGGATTGCCATCGAGAATGTAGGTTTTATCAACTCAGTCCTAATGACCACGCATTTGCAAGGGACAGTCTGACAACAACCGCCTAAACAGGCTGCTGAAAAAGTACTCCTAATCCACAGCCGACTATGGTACGAGAAGGCATGCGAGGAGAAGATCAGCAGCAGAATCACATCTTCAGTTATTTGTCCCCCGAGATGCGCGTGCGCAAGGATCATCCGCTGCGCGCCATTCGGGAGATGGTGGACGAGGTGCTGAGCCGGTTGTCGCGACGGTTCGACACCATGTATGCCAAAGTCGGTCGGCCTTCGATTGCGCCGGAAAAGCTTTTGCGGGCGCAGTTGTTGCAGATGTTGTATTCGATCCGCAGCGAGCGGCTGCTCATGGAAGAGATGGATTACAACCTGCTATTTCGCTGGTTTGTGGGCTTGAATGCGGACGACGAAGTGTGGGATGCGACGACCTTCACCAAGAACCGCGACCGCTTGCTGGAAGCCGACGTAGCCAAGGAGTTTCTGGCGCAGGTGGTGGCCCAGGCGGGAGCGAAAGACCTGACTTCCGACGAGCATTTCACGGTCGACGGTACGCTGCTGGAAGCGTGGGCGAGCCAGAAGAGTTTTCAGCCGAAGGAGGGGAAGCAACCGCCGCCGCCCGACGATCCGGGCAATGCGACGGTGAACTTTCGCGGCGAGCGGCGGTCGAATGAGAGCCACGAGTCGAAAACGGATTCCGAGGCCCAGATGGCGCGTAAGAGTGAGGGGAAGGAGTCGAAATTGAGTTACAGCGGAAATCTGCTGGTGGAGAACCGCAACGGACTGATTGTGAATGCGGAAGTGTTCGTGGCCAACGGGACGGCAGAGCGCGACGCGGCGCTGGTGATGCTGGAACAGATTCCCGGAACGAATCCGGTGACGGTGGGAGGCGACAAAGGGTTTGACACGCGCGGGTTTGTGGCCGAGTGCCGGAATCTGCGGGTCACGCCCCACGTCGCGCAGAACCACGCGCGACCGGGCGGAAGCGCGATTGATGGCCGCGCCGCACGCCACCCTGGATATGCGATCAGCCAAAGAAAGAGGAAACGGATCGAAGAATGCTTTGGCTGGTTGAAGACCATCGCGCTGATGCGGAAAGTGCGTCATCGTGGGGTCTGCAAAGTGGACTGGATCTTTACCTTCGCTTGCGCCGCCTACAATCTGGTGCGCATGCGAAACTTGGCGGCCGCAGTTCCCGGGGTGTAAGTTTAGGCCGAAGTGTGTCCCGAAGAGCATGGAGTTAGACCAAGAGGTCACAAGAACACCAGAAATCAACCCGCTCAACATCACAAACAACGACAAAACAGAAAGAAAACCGAGCTGCTGATCAATTTTTCAGCAGCCTGCTAAGGAGATGATCAGTCAATGTGGAATTCCTTCGCCACTAACCTGAGTAGATTCAGACTGGGTATGTGCAAAGCGAGGCCGTCATGGCTAAAGCTTGTTGTAGAGCCATGCGGGGATTGGGAAATTCCGCTGGTTTAATACAACGCCGAGGACTTCTATTCTGGCGGATTGGAGTTCTTGTACAGCCTTCCGGGCAGCTTCGCGGCGGGAGGAGTTCGCCTTCAGGACCAGCACAACACCATCGACCGACCTACCCAGAACAATTCCGTCTTTGCAAGCGTTCAAGGGAGCGACATCGATGAGTACATAGTCGAATTGCGCACGTAATTCACTTAGCCGCAGCCGCATACGCTCAGATATCAGCTGGACCTGCGGGTTCTCCGCCGCCGAACCGCAACTTAACAGCCAGAGGTTCTTCCGTGACAACGGGCTCGCATACTGAGAGATAGGATCGAACCCGAGCAGAGAATCGGATAGCCCATAGTGATTCTTTGTCACAAATTGTCGATGCAAGCTAGGAGAACGCAGATTGCAGTCTACAACGCAAACAGAAGCGTGGACTTGCGACGCCAGGACTTCCGCCACGTGAGCGCACGTCCAACTGCATCCACTCCCTGACTCGGTGCCCGTAAAAATGACCTGGCGCGGGCCATCCCCACTTCGCGAAAGGAACAGGTTATGTACGAGCATGGCAATTTCATCCCCAACCTTGCCAGCGACCTCCACGGTCGGAGTGGACGAGCCTGTATCCTCTGCGGGTACGTTCTGTCGCACCGCAGCATGCTCTGCCGGTGGTTCCAGCATCTCCTGCAGTCGGCCGGCTTGATCTAGAAGCTCGAAATTTCTGCTCACCCTTACCTCCCACGATACGACTGTCCCAGTTCGCCCGTTCGAACAGACCAATCTTATGCTTGATAGGTCATCGTTAGTGGACGAATGTTTCCTTAACACTCCCGAGCATTTGCCGCGCTATCCCCTCACGATTTTGACCTTGCCGAGTCCACTACTATCAGAGTCAGTCCTAACTCTTCCGCTGCCGTTCCCGTTACCATTGCCATTGCTGTCGGAGCCACTTGACTTCAGAGGAATAGTCGCCAAGACTGGGATGTTCAATTCGGCCAGGACTTCCGATGGTGTCCGGAAAGAAGGATCGAGGTACTCCAAAGTAAAAGCCGCTCCCAGACTGACTGTGACCGCAAGCAAACTGCCCACGAGCAGCGACGTCCATGGAGAATTGGCGGGGAGCGTAGGTACCGTGGGCTGCTCGGCAACGGCCACGTTGAGGATGCGCGTACGATCCAGCGCATCAGTCATTCGAGCCTCCTCGCGCTTGCGCTGGTACAGAAGGTAATTTTCCTCGTCGGTTTTCGCCGTGCGCAGCAGATCCTGTTGGACGATTCCTTTTTCGTCCAGTTCTCGTGCCTTCGCTTCATACTTGGTGGCAATCGCCTGCATCGCGGCTGCTCGCGCCTGCAAACCCCTATAGTCGGCCCTCGCCTTGGCCAGTTCCTCATTGATCCATGCGTAGGTTGGGTTGCGGTCCGTCGTTTCTTCACGGATGGGTTTGCTCTCCTCCGCCGCAATGGAGGCTCGCGTGTCGGCGATTTGTTTGTCCACCTCCTGCACTAAAGCATAAGTTGGCTGGTACTTGGTCAACAGCTCAGTGCGTTTTAGTTCAAGTCCCATCAATGTACTCTTGAGGTGCTGCAGAACCTGAGCATCATCGGTCTGTCGAGCCTGCGTGGTCAAACGTTGCGGGGTCGTGCCTGCCTGCTTTTCCAGATCCTGAATCCGCTCTTCGGCGGTGGCAATGTCGGCCTTGGTCTGCTGTAGGCTGGCGCTGAACTCATTGAGCTTTTGCAGCGTGATGTCCCTGGCTATCTGGGGGGCTACGCCGCCGTCCTCGGCGGAGAACACCTTCAGTTTCGCCTCTGCCTCGGAAAGATTCTTCTTGTATATCTCCGTCTCCTGATCAAAAAATTCAAACTGTCCTGGCGGCCGATGTACCGCCACATTTTTTGCCAGGTAAGCATCCCCCAAGGTGCTGAGCACCCGGGCTGCTAATTGCGGATTGTGAGCTCCGTAACTGACGGAGATGACGTTGCTCTTGCGGACAACTTCGACTTTCAGCTCTTTCTGCAGCCGTTCAACGGCTTTCGCGATGCGTGTAGCTTCATCTCTCTCGCCGAGCAGAGATGTCAGAAACGACTTATGCTGATGCAACCCGCAAGAGACGGCCACTTGGCGAAGCACGTCTGCGCTTTCTAACAATTCGACTTCGGAATTCAACTCCTCTTCGGTAACCTCGCCGCGAAACGACGGAGGGCTAATCACTCCCGGGCTGATGATTGGATCTATTCGTTCGCGCTCAATCAAAAACTTGGTGGAAGCCCGATACTCCTTGGGTAGCAGCACAGTAGCCAAAACCGCGCCTAAAAGCACTCCGCAAAAAGAGAGCACCATTACCCGTTTATGCCGAAATCCAATGGCCAGTGCTTCCCTGCGGCTGAAGGTGCGGGTCGCCGCGATAGCGGCCTGATCTAAGTGATTGTTATTCATCACGTCCTCTTTTTTCCTAGTAACTCTTCGCGAACGTAGCCATGGACCCGCTTGGCAAGAATGGCTTAATTTTGGAGAAACGGTTCTTGGGTACGAACAACATGTCTCCGGGATGCAAGGTTGGGTCTTCGTGCAAGTTTCCTTGCTTCTCCATCTTCTTCACATCGATAATTTTGGCCGAAACCCAATCATCATTGACGCGACGGAACAACAGCACTTGAGAGTGCTTGGCGGTGTCCTGGAATCCTCCCGCGATGGCAATCGCCTCGGTTAGTGTCGTCGCTCCTCGCAATTCGTACTTGCCAGGTCGCCCTACTTGACCATCCGCAATGAAGTACGGCTTTTCAAAATCCTTAAGAACTATGCTGATCAAGGGGTTGTTCAGAATCTTTTGGTATGCGCTCCGTAGTGTTGCGGTCAATTGAGGTACAGTCTGATCAGCAACGTGCACATCGCCAATTCCCCGCAAAGTTATGTAGCCGTCAGGTTGCACGGTTACGGCCTGATTGAATTCCGGGCTCAGCTCAAAGGAAATGTCGAAAGCATCACCAGGACGCAGCTTGTAGCGCGGGTAGCGATTCTGAAAACTGGGCTGACTAGCCACCGGTGCGGCTGAAGCGGATTCCCCATTCGCGCCGCCAACTGCAGAAATAGCAGGTTCGGACTGCTGCGTGGCTTCTTGTGCCGAGCCAGTCACGATCGCCACCATCAAGACTGTGGCCACGGTAAGCATCTTCGTCCAAGTCTGCATTTCGTCTCCTGGTCCGGCCTTCTATGCCGGGCGTATATCGTGCCGACGGATCTTGTACAGTAATCCACGGTAGCTGATCTTCAACAAACGCGAGGCGTGCTTCCGATTCCACCCCGTCAGCTTCAGCGCGGATTGAATCGCTTTAATCTCGGCTTGTTCCCGCAAATAACGCAGTGGGAAAACGGCGTCGTCAACGACCGGTTGTCCTGGTTCTTCCCCAATCGACATCGATGCAGGATTAACCACCCGGCCATGAACGTCCACTTCCATCACCTCTTTTTTAGTATTTGCAGGCAGAACCTGCGTGATGAGCAGGAATCCGATTCCTAACGCTGCGATACACCACTGGCTTGCTTACCCCTATTCACAGCTCCGCCCTTTGAGTCCCATTACGGGAACTCCACAAACAGAAAAGCATCGCCGCCCCGGACTGGAACAGCGAGCGCGGCATTAAATCTCACCAAAAGGAGGGAGAGTACCTAAGAGAACAACAGCTTGAGCGCATTCTAGCGACCTGTGCAAAATGCCACAAGTGCTGAAAAGTAAGGAGAACAAAGTCCCTACTGGCCTGGGCTTTCATAAGAGTTAATTATTCTAAGTAATTGTAAGTAAAGGACAATATGGACCATTAGAGGGTACTCTGCATTTCCCTTCCAAGTCGGGTCGCAGCAATGCGAAACCTGCTCTCCGGACCACCCAAGTTCAACCCACGACGGCCGGCGATGGTTAAGTCTGCGTACGGGCTAAATCTGCGCCACCTGAGCCGCCCTCTTCTCCGAAGGCGAAGCGCAGTGACGTGAGCTCACGTAGGCCGAGATTATTCCGCCACACCGGTGATTGGGGCTCAAGACGAATATTATTCAGCCGGCGGAGCTTGACTTCGAAAGCGATCTGCCCCTCGGCTCGTGCCGACGGAGCGGCAAAGCAGAAGTGAGCAGCATAGCCAAACGCAAGATGACAGTTGTCGGGACGCTTGAAGTCGAAGCGGTTGGGATCCGGGACGCGTTCCGGATTGCGGTTCGCAGCAGCCATTACCGCTATCGCAGCCTGGCGCTTGCGAATCTGTTTGCCGCCGAATTTCGTTCCATCGGCCTCAGCACTGACCGCACCCTTCCACTCCGCCTGCCCGCCTTTCAGATTGCTCATTCCAACAGCGTGTAAAATGACTTCCCGGGCTTTTTCTGCGTCCGTTGTCAGCACCCTCTAAGTCATGATTCTCAAGGATACAATGCCGTCTAGGTTCGAAACCCGCCTGTACCAGCGACAAATTTGCGCGCTTCGGAATCGTCCAGCAACACAACTGCAATCTGCAAGGAGATAAATCAACGTGGTCGCGCTGGTAATTGGAGGTGCTGGTTATATCGGTAGTCATGTTGCCCGGGCATTGCAGCGCTCGGGCCACACACCACTCATCTACGACAATCTCTCAACTGGTCATTCCTTCTTGGCTAACGGGTTTGAGCTGGTAAGAGGCGATATCTTGGACCAACCAAACCTCGCCTCGGTCCTGCGGCGAGTTGATGCCGTGATGCATTTCGCTGCCCACGCCTATGTCGGCGAGTCAGTCACGAACCCACGAAAATACTTCCGCAATAACGTGGAGGGAGGACTTTCCCTACTGAATACAGCAATCGATGTGGGAGTGAAAAAGATTGTGTTTTCCTCGACCTGCGCGGTTTATGGGGAGCCATCACACATTCCTATCGCTGAGAACACAAGCAGGCAGCCGGTGAATCCTTACGGTG
>Ga0070698_100008309_pt1 | contig 11223 bp, 11 predicted proteins | sample KBSK1502metaG_FD_65477 | JGI IMG/M metagenome (GOLD analysis project Ga0070698, IMG submission 65477) | Corn, switchgrass and miscanthus rhizosphere microbial communities from Kellogg Biological Station, Michigan, USA - KBS K1-50-2 metaG | ecosystem: Host-associated > Plants > Roots >...
ACATGGCCGAGATCATGTCGCAGGTGCTCGGCAAGCAAGTGCGCTTCCAGCAGATCACGTTCGAGGCCTACAAGGACGGGTTCATTCGCCTCGGCATGTCCGACGCGATGGCTCAGGGGTATACCGACATGGCCTGGGCGAAGAACGAGGGCCTTGACAACGGCGTCCAGCGCACCCCGCAGAACTCGACGCCGACCGGCTTCCGCCAATGGTGCGAAGAGGTGCTCAAGCCGGCCGTCGCCTCGTAGACACCGGTCGGCTCGCACTCACACAAGGCCCGGTCACATGCCACCAGCTGACAGGCACACCGGCGACGGCGGATTAGGGCGCAGGGTGGCTGAGTTAGGCCCTCCGCGCGGCGGGGTACTTGCGATCGAGGTAGCTGGTGGCGATCGCGGCGTCGATCCTGCCAGGGACGGGAACGACGCAGCTGGCGGCGTCCACGCTGCCGTTGGCGACGGCCTCAAGGCACCGCGCTTGCAGCGCGAAGCCGAGGTCCATCGACTCGATCGAATTGCCCAGCGGCCGCGGGCCTGCCAGGTTGAACATGTGCCCGCGCGAAATCACGTGGACGCGCCGGCCGTCGTTGAGCTCAAGCGTCATGAGGTCATCGGCGTACTCGCGGGAGCCGGCGACATCGGGAGAGCCCGCTATGGCGTCGACGTCGATTTCGAACGGGAAGTGTCCGGCATTGGCCAAGATGACGCCGTCACGCAGCAGCGGCAGGTCCGCGGCCGTCAGCACGTCCCGGGCACCGGTGACCGTGATGATGAGATCGGCGTCAGCGATGGCCTGCTCACGCGGCGGTGTGCCGAAGCCGTCCAGATGCGCCCGCAGCCGGGTGACCGGATCGACGTCTACCACTGTCACCCGCGCGCAGGCGCCGCGGAAGTTGGCCGCGACTCCGCGCCCGCACGCGCCGTAGCCGAAGACCGTGACCTGCTCGCCGTTGGTCACGCGGTTGGTCAGGCGCAGGTAGGACTCGAGCGCGCTCTGGCCCACGGCGTGCTCGTTCTCGGCGAACTGCTTGATCGGGCTGTCGTTGATCACCAGGATCGGCAGCCTCAGGCGGTCTCGCAGCGGCTCCAGGCGCATCCGGCCGGACGTTGTCTCCTCTGTTCCCCCGCGCAGGCCGTCGTAGGGCGCATCGAGATACCTGGCGAACAGGTCGCCGCCGTTGTCAAGGATGAGGTCCGGCCTGGCCGCGATCACCTCCCCGAGGTACCGGCCGTGCACTTGCCGGTCGCTCGTCGGGCCCCCGATCACCATGACGCCCTCGGCGGTCAGTGCCCGCAGCGCATCGGGCTGTGTCGTGTTCAAGTTGCCGGTCGAGACCAGCCGCGCTCCGCCATCGCGCAAGGTCAAGAGCAGCGCCACCGTCTTGGCCTCCAGGTGGATGCCTGTCCCGATCGTAAGCCCCCGGAACGGCAGCGTGTCCTTGAACTCTGCCGAGATCGACCGAAGCAAGTGACAGTGCTCAGCAACCCAGTCAATGCGCGTAAACGCCATGCGGATCAGCCGTCCGTTCCTGACTAGCGGCCGGAAGTGGCCAGGCAGATTGATACCTGGAGGTTTCCCCAGCCGGCGCCCGGTGGATTCCCAGGCACCGGCACCGTTGGAGATGATCCTCGGACCCGCGGGCCGGTCATCCGAGCTATTCAGCCGGCTGCTGGGCCGCGAGCCCTGGTGGGAACCGGTCCCCGCAGGCCTGACGCTCCGGCCGCGCAGCGAACTGGCCGCCCTGGTGACGATCTGAGCGTTGTTCGGTCGTCATCTCGGTGCAGCTGTCGCGATCCGCGCGACACTGAGATGGGAGGCAACGATCATGCGTTACGCACTGCTCATGCACTACCGGGAGCCCGGCGAGGGAGAGATCAGCGAGGAGGCTATCGAGGTGGCCCAGGAGGCGTTCGGCGCCTACGGCCGCGCGCTGGAGTCCGCCGGCGTGCTGCTGTCGGCCGATGTGCTCCAGCCGACCGCGGCGACGACGAGCGTGACCCGCAGGGAAGGCGGCCTGCAGGTGCAGGACGGGCCCTTCGCCGAGACGAAGGAGGCGCTGGCCGGGATCTTCATGGTCGAGGTGCCCGACCTTGACGCGGCCATTGGCTGGGCCGAGAAGTGCCCTGGCGCCCAGTGGGGCGTGGTCGAGGTGCGTCCGACCGCGACCGCCTTCATCAACGGCGCGTGGACAAGCTGACGTCCAGCGGCGGCGGGCGGGAAGCCGGCCCTGGCCCCGGCGAGGACGGGCTAGGGCCGGCGGCCTCGGCGCTCCGGTCCGCTGGCGTGGCGGCCAGGGACAGCTACGGACGGCTGCTCGCCCTGCTGGCGGCCGCCACGAGCGACCTCGCCGGGGCGGAGGACGCGCTCGCCGACGCGTTCGAGCGGGCCCTGCGGACGTGGCCATCGCAAGGAGTGCCTGGCAACCCCGACGCGTGGCTGCTGACCGTCGCCCGCAACCGGCTGCGCGACGAATGGAAGTCCGCGCGGGCGCAGCGGGCAGTCCCGCTCGATGCCGTCCCGGACACGCTGGCGCACATCGATGACGTGGACGTCGACGCGATCCCCGACCGGCGGCTCGAGCTGATGCTCGTGTGCGCGCACCCGGCCATCGACCGTGCCATGCACACGCCTCTTATGCTCAACACGGTGCTCGGCTTCACCGCCGAGCAGGTCGGACGCGCCTTCTCGGTGCCGACGCCCACGATGGCGACGCGCCTGGTCCGGGTGAAGAAGCGCATCAAGGCCACCGGGATTCCATTCCGGATTCCCGAGCTGGCGGACCTCCCGGCCCGGATGGCCTCGGTCCTCGAGGCGGTCTACGGCGCCTACGTCATCGACTGGGCCACCGGACCGCAAGCCCGCCGGCTGCCTTCGGAGGCGCTGCACCTCGCCGAGGTGCTCACCACGCTCGTCCCCGGCGATCCGGAGGCGCTGGGACTCGCGGCCCTGATCGAGCTGTCCGCGGCGCGCGCGCCGGCCCGCGTCGACGCGGACGGGCACTTCGTGCCGCTCGCCGACCAGGACCCCGCGCTGTGGAACCAGGAGCTGATCAGCCGGGCGCACGAGCATCTGCGGGCCGCGCACGCGCGGGGGCAGCTGGGACGGTTCCAGCTCGAGGCCGCGATCCAGGCCGTGCACTGCGCCCGGAGGCCCGACGGCACGACCGACTGGCCGACGCTGCTCACCCTGCACCGCATCCTGCAGGCGATCGCGCCCTCCCTCGGCAGCGGTGTCGCCCTCGCCGCCGTCACCGCCGAGGTCGACAGGCCCGCGGCGGGACTGGCCGCGCTCGACGCGCTCCTCTTGGAAGCCGGCCAGCGCGCCCGGCTCTTCCAGCCGGCCATGGCCACCCGCGCGCACCTGCTGGACCGGCTCGGGCGCCAACAGGAGGCCGTCGCGGCCTATGACAGCGCGATCAGCCTGACCCACGACACCGCGGAACGCGAGTACCTGCAACGCCGCCGCGACCGCGCCAGCAGCGTCAGCCGATGACGTTGAAGTCCGCGAGGACCTTCACCGGGCGCAGCCGCACCACCAGTTCGCCCGGCACGCCGTTGCGCCGGCCGAACTCCTCCGCCTTGTCCGCCCCCATGTAGCGCCGCCCGATCGCGGTGGCGGTGGCGACCAGGTCGCCGGGCTCCTCCGACAGCTCCGCGGACCCCTGCACCTGGACGTACGCGTACGGCGGCTGCTCTAGGTCCACGCAGACCGTGGCGCGGGGATCGCGCCGCAGCGCCCTGCCCTTGGCGGTCGAGGCCCCGGTGTTGAACACCAGCGCGTCGTCCTCCAGCACGAACCAGACCGGCGCCACCAGCGGCCGCCCGTCCGCCGCGGTATAGCTCAGCTTGCCCGTCCGGGTTCCCGCCTGGAGGAACTCCCTAACCCGCGAATCGCTAAACGAGTACACAGACGGCAGCGTAACCGCCGCCCCGGGGGTGAGCGGAGCTCAGCGGGCGAACTCCGTGGCACGGGATTCGCGGACGACCGTAACGCGGATCTGGCCCGGGTAGGTGAGTTCCTCTTCCACCTGCTTGGCGATGTCGCGGGCGATCACCTGCGCCTGGATGTCGTCGACCTTGTCCGGCTTGACCATGACCCGGATCTCCCGGCCTGCCTGCATGGCGAAGACCTTCTCGACGCCTTCCTTCTCTGAGGCGATCTGCTCGAGGCGTTCCAGCCGCTTGACGTACATTTCCAGCGACTCGCGGCGCGCGCCGGGCCGGCCGCCGCTCATCGCGTCGGCGGCCTGGGTGAGCACGGCCTCGACAGTGCGCACCTCGACCTCGTTGTGGTGCGCCTCGATCGCGTGCACCACGTCGTCGGACTCGCCGTACTTGCGGGCGATCTCCGCGCCGATCAGCGCGTGGCTGCCCTCGACCTCGTGGGTGAGGGCCTTGCCGATGTCGTGCAGCACCGCGCACCGCTTGAGCAGCAGCGGGTCCATCCGCAGCTCGCTGGCCATGATGCCGGCGATGTGCGCGCTCTCGATCAGGTGCGCCAGGACGTTCTGGCCGTAGGAGGTGCGGTAGCGGAGCCTGCCGAGCAGGGCGATCAGCTCGGGGTGCATGTCGGTGATGCCGAGCTCGGTCATGGCGTCCTCGCCGGACCGCTGGCAGAGCAGCTCGATCTCGGCCTTGCCGCGGTCGTAGGCCTCCTCGATCCGCTGCGGGTGGATCCTGCCGTCCTGGACGAGGCGCTCCAGGGTGAGGCGGGCGATCTCGCGGCGCACCGGGTCGAAACAGGAGAGCAGCACCGCTTCCGGCGTGTCGTCGATGATCAGGTTGACGCCGGTTATCGACTCGAAGGCGCGGATGTTCCGGCCCTCGCGGCCGATGATCCGGCCCTTCATCTCGTCGCCGGGCAGGTGCATCACGGAGACCACGGATTCACTGGTCTGCTCCACGGCCACCCGCTGGATGGCGAGGGTGACGATCTTTCTGGCGCGCTTGTCCGCCTCGGCCTTCGCCTCGTTCTCTATGTTCCTGATCGTGACCGCGGCCTCGCGCTTGGCCTGGTTCTCCATGGTCGCGACGAGCTCGCTCCTGGCGTCGGCCGCGGTCAGCCCCGCGACCCGCTCGAGCTCCTGCCTGGCCGACGCGGCCGCGTCTTCGAGGGCCGCGGCCCGCTCGTCGAGGTCCTGCCTGCGGCGCTCGAGCGCCTGCCTGCGCTCCTCCATGCGGCGGCTCTCCGCGTCGAGGCGCTGTTCCCGCTCGCCGATCCGCAGCTCGCGGCGCTCCAGGTCGCTGCGGAGCTCGCGCATCTCGTCCTTGACCGCGCGGATCTCGTCCTCGACCTCGCGGCGGTCCCGCGCGGCCTGCTCGGCCCCCTCGGCGGCCCGCTTGATGATCCCCTCAGCCTCGGCCTCAGCCCGGGTCCTCAGCTGCTCGGCGTCGGCTTGCGCGCGGTCTCTGAGCTGGTCCGCGTCGGCTTGCGCGCGGTCCCTGAGCTGCTCGGCGTCGGCTTGGGCGCGATCGCGGAGCTGGCCGGCGTCCTGTTCGACGGCCCCGGAGGCGACGTCAAGCCCGCTGGCTTCTGTGAGCCGTACGGAGCGCGCGGGCGGTGAGGTTCTGGGCGCGGACCGGCGCAGCACGACAGCGAACGCGCTGAACGCCAGGACCAAAGCGGCTAGTCCGATCACCATGAACGCGACTCCGCCGCTCACGGGTACCCCTTTCGTCCGTGCTCCAGGAACCCTGACGGTCAGGGCGGTACCCAGGGTCATGTCCTCGGGGTCGCTGCCCCGGGCTCAGGCCCCTGGCGCGAGGGGTCCCCACGCCGTCCGGCTGCGGCTACTAGCCGTCGTCTTCGGGTTTGTCCGAGCCGATCACCCGTCCAGCGCTAGATAACGCCTCACTGCGCTGAGGTTAAGCGTTGATAACGGTTTGAGCAAGCAGAGACTCGTTGTGAGAACAAAAGTTTACCCAGAGTAATAAAACAACTTCATTCCGTATAAGTATCGAGGTCGTCGAAGCAGAATTCGCCTACTTCCGCACCTTCTGTCTCCAGGGCCTCGCGGACCACACGGAACGCGAGACCCGGCGGATATCCCTTGCGCGCCAGCATCCCGGCCAGCCGCCGGATCCGCGCCTCAGACGGCTGGCCTCTCGTGGTCGCGAGCTTCCGCTCAACGAGCCGCCGCGCGGTGGCGACCTCGGCGTCCGGGCCGAGATCCTCGATGGCGTCCCTGATCTGGTCGTCGCCGACGCCGCGCTGCCTGAGCTCGGCTCGCAGGGCACGGCCCGCCAGCCCGCGGCTGTAGTGCCTGGACTCCACCCACGCCCGGGCGAACGCGGCGTCGTCGATCAGCCCGACGTCGGCGAACCTGTCGAGGACGGTGTGCGCGGCGTCATCGGGAACGCCACGGTCGCGGAGCGCGTCGGCGAGCTGCGCCCTGGTCCGGGGCGCGAGCGTCAGCAGTCGCAGGCAGATCTGCCGCGCCCGCGCCTCCGGATCAGCGGTGCCGTCGTGGTCCGTGGCGCCCGGGACGCCACGGCCATCAGTGCCCGCGCGCTCCGTGCGGTTCGTGCGGGGCCCGCGGCCCTTGTGGCTGGCCACAGGGACTCATGCCCGTCAGACGCCACCGGCCGCGCCAGCGCCCTTCGCCGCGAGGCTCCCTGCGGGTCCGGACGCCGGACCCGCAGGGCCTGCAGGCCCGGGTGCGGGGCCTGAGGGGCCGCCTGCGGGCGCGCTGGCGTCCGCGTCCAGGCGCGGGCCGACGCCGAGCTTCTCCTTGATCTTCTTCTCGATCTCGTTGGCGATGTCCTCGTTATCGTGCAGGAAGGTCCGTGCGTTCTCCTTGCCCTGCCCGAGCTGGTCGCCCTCGTAGGTGTACCAGGCGCCCGCCTTGCGGACGATCCCCTGCTCGACGCCGAGGTCGATGAGGCTGCCCTCGCGGCTGATCCCGATGCCGTACAGGATGTCGAACTCCGCGGTGCGGAACGGCGGGGCGAGCTTGTTCTTGACGACCTTGACGCGGGTCCTGTTGCCGACCGATTCCGTGCCGTCCTTGAGCGTCTCGATCCTGCGGATGTCGAGGCGGACCGAGGCGTAGAACTTCAGCGCCTTACCGCCGCTGGTGGTCTCCGGGGAGCCGAACATGACGCCGACCTTCTCCCGCAGCTGGTTGATGAAGATGGCGGTGGTCTTGGTCTGGCTCAGCGCGCCGGTGATCTTGCGCAGCGCCTGGGACATCAGCCGCGCCTGCAGGCCGACGTGGCTGTCGCCCATCTCGCCTTCGATTTCGGCCTTGGGCACCAGCGCGGCGACCGAGTCGATGACCACGATGTCGATGGCACCGGAGCGGATCAGCATGTCCATGATCTCCAGCGCCTGCTCGCCGGTGTCCGGCTGCGAGACGAGCAGCGCGTCGGTGTCCACGCCCAGCTTCTGGGCGTAGCTCGGGTCGAGCGCGTGCTCGGCGTCAATGAACGCGGCGATGCCGCCCGCCTTCTGCGCGTTCGCCAGGGCGTGCAGCGCCACCGTGGTCTTACCGCTGCTCTCCGGGCCGTATACCTCGACGATCCGGCCGCGTGGCAGCCCGCCGAGGCCCAGCGCCACGTCGAGGGCGATCGACCCCGTGGGGATCACGTCGACGGGTACCCGCGCCTGCTCGCCGAGCCGCATGACCGAGCCCTTGCCGAACTGCCGCTCGATCTGGACGAGTGCGGCCTCCAGAGCCTTATCCCTGTCACCGGCCCTTTCCGGGGCCGGCTTGCCGCTTGGTGCCATGAGGACTCCCTGCCGGGTTGTAGTTAGGTTCAGGTCGCCTACGCTACGCGCCACCACTGACATTTCCGGGCAGCACGGCACGGACCAGCGAAAACGCGCTCCGGACCGCATACAACGGCCCCGACATGTCTACTATAGGGGAACGGTTATTCGAGCGCAGGCAAGACACGCCGACTTGTTCGATCGAGGCTGGCAGACGCCGGCGTCCTGCCGCGCCGCGGTAGAGCGGACGGAGCGGGGAACCACGGGCCCGTTCGGGATAAAGGGGCTAGCGGAGGGAGTCGGGGAGGTTGAACGTGTCGCACACGGCGCGCCAGACGACCTTCGGATCCTCGCCGTCGGCCAGCGCCTTGTTCACGGTACGCTCGCCGAGGTTCGACAGAACGTAATCTTTCGCGAGGCTCTCGGCGTACACGTCACCGAACTGCTCTTTCATCCGCACCCAGAATTCCGTCAGCCGCACGGCAGACAGGCTACCGGCCGCGGGCTCTCAAGGAACCCACAGGTAACTCGGGCACGCTGAACGGAATGTCACCGCCGTAGATGGGGAAGTTGAAGATTAAGGGGCGCGTCAAGCGAGCGTCCGGGCACCGCGAAGCAGGAGCAGCATGTCGTTGGAAGCCGCAGAAAACGCCCGGCCGGGAGCGGTGCCCGCGGACGAGACGCCCCCGCCTGCCGACGGCGCGGCCGACGGTGGTGCCGAGGCTGCCGGGACCGCTGCTGACGAGGGCGAGCCCGCTGAGCTGCCAGAAACCGCCGTACACGGCCAACCCGCTGTCCCCGGCGATCCTGTTGAGCTGGACCCTGCAGAGCTTCCCGAGGAAGTCGAACCGACCGAGTTGATCGGCCGAGCCGAGCCGGTCGACGAGGCCGAGGCGCTCGGGCCCGGGCACCGCCGCCGCGGCCTGCTGCTCGCGGCCGGGTTCGCCGTCGCCGCGCTGGCGATCGTCGGCGGCGCGATCGGCACCGTCGGCGCGCTCACCCACGGCTTCAAGAAACCCGTCACGATCAGGTACCACGAGTCCGCCGTCTTCAAGCTGCAGACGGGAGACTGCGTCAGCAGTACGGACGGGCAGGTCGTCTCCGTGCTGCCCTGCTCCACTCCGCATCAGGCGGAGGTGTTCGCCACGTTCGCGCTGCCGGCTTCGGCGTGGCCGGGGACGACCGCGGTGCGGAACGAGGCCAGCTCCGGCTGTGCCAGCCGGCTCACGGGGTACCTGAACCCGCAGCTCGCCATCAGCCTGGCGCAGTCGTACGTGTTCCCCAACAAGGTTGCCTGGACGGCAGGGACCAGGACGGTGATCTGCGAGGTGCAGGCGGTCAGCGGTCAGCTGACCCAATCCGTCCGCCGCGCCTCGTTACCTGGTGTAAGCCGGTCGACTTCGAGCACTTCATCGAGGCGATCAGGCAGATCGACGACCGTTATCAGCCTGACCGTTGGCAGCCTGACCGTTGTCAGCAGCCGCCGGGCGGCCCTGGCTCCCCCTGCCCGGTTTCCGGGTCGTCGACTTCTCCGTACGCGCCACCGCGCAGCACCGCGCCGAGGTGCACCACGTACCAGTCTCCGCGCCAGGAAATAAGAGAAGCTATCCCGAACGATCTCGTTTCTCCGCCCTGCTCGTACACGACTCGCGGGCCGGGCAGGTGCCAGTAGCCGGCGCTGTTGTAGCAGGCGCCGGGCGACACCCAGACGGCGAGCGCCGACGGGGCGATGACCCGGACGAACCTGGCGCCGCGCCCGACGTCGGCATGGGCCGCCGCCACGTCGAGCGTGAAGTCGTACCAGAGCCGGTATTGCCAGTCCGACGACGGGTCGGCGATGGCTTTGACCTGGGCGTACGCGGCCTCGGGAAAGAACGCGGGAAGCGCGAGGCTGGCGTTGCCCGTGGTCACGGCGAGCCACAGGTCGTACATGGCGTTATGGAACGGGGTCGAGCCGGTGCTCGGGAACGCGCTGGTCTGGCGGAGGCTTCCCGCGCCCGGTGCGACCGGCAGCGCGCTCGGCGGTGGCGGCGCGGGCAGCAGCGGCGGCCCGCCGACGCGGGCGGCGTGCGGTTCCCCGTCGCCAGGCCCGGCCGCGGGGTCGGCGCTCGTCGCGGCGGACCGCTGGTACCGCGCCGACGGGCTGGCGGCTTGCCCGCTGCCAGCGCTACTGCCGGTGCCGCTGCAGGCCGCGAGCGCGACGAGGGCAGCGACCAGCAGCGCGGCCAGCACCGGTTCGCGCTTCAGGCCCCGGACCGCTATGTCCCGCGGTGTCACAGGATGCAAATTACCCCAGGTCCCGTCCTTCCGCGCGGCGGACGCCCGGCCCTACGCTGGGACTTCTAGCCGGCCCCGAGGGAGAACGCGGATGACGACACGGGAAACGCCTGTCCTGCTGCTGCACGGTTTCTGGCACGGGGCCTGGTGCTGGTCGGAAGTGCTCGGCAGGCTCACCGCCGCCGGGACACGGGCGCTGGCGGTCGATATGGCCGGGCACGGGCTGCGTGCCCGGCGTCCCGCCGCGCCCACGGCCCGGCCCTTCGATCCCGCCGCGCTGGCCGCCGAGCCGTCCCCGGCCAGCGCGGACCTGGACGAGGCCGCCGCGCTGTTCATCGCGCAGGCGCGGGCGCTGGGCGGCGGAGCGCCGGTGACGGCGGTCGCGCACAGCATGGGCGGCAACGTGCTGACCAGGGCCGTCCAGGAGGAGCCCGGCCTGTTCGCGCACGCTGTGTACGTGACCGCGTTCATGCCGGCCTCCGGCGTCCCGGCCGCCGCCTACATCCTCGCGCCAGAGAACGAGGGCGACCTGGTGCAGGTGGCCATGGTGGCCGACCCCGCGGCGATCGGCGGGCTGCGCCTCGACACCGCCTCCCCCGACCCGTCCTACCGCCAGCTGCTGCGGGACGCCTTCTTCGGCGACGTCGGCACCGACGTCGCCGACGCGGCGATCGGGCTGCTCACCCCGGACGCCCCCGCCGGCATCGCCGCCGGGGCGACCACGCTCACCGCCGACGGCTGGGGTTCGGTCCCGCGCACGTACGTCGTGTGCACGCGGGACGGGGCGCTGCAGCCGGCCATGCAGCGCAAGTTCATCGAGCTCGCCGACGCCGCCTTCCCCGGCAACCCGACTTCCGTGCACACGCTGGAGTCCTCGCACTCCCCGTTCCTGTCGATGCCCGGAGAACTCGCCGCCATCATCCTGAAGCTCTGAGCCATGTGAGCCCCGGCTTTGCCCCATGCGAGCCCCGGCTTCGCGACTTTGGAGCAGAACCCTGCGCTTTTCTTGCTGTTATCAGCGTTTTGGCGTGGGTTTCTGCTCCAAAGTCATCTCTTCGCCGACCGTAACCTCGCCGGCGCGAACCGCAGCTACGCCGTGCCGGCGTAGGCGCGCTCCAGGGCGGCGAGATCGAACTTCTTCATGGTGAGCATCGCCGCCGTCGCACGTGCCGCCTTCTCCTGGTCGCCGCCGGTCACCATGTCGAGGAACCTGGTCGGCACGACCTGCCAGGAAAG
>Ga0070698_100008310_pt1 | contig 11223 bp, 11 predicted proteins | sample KBSK1502metaG_FD_65477 | JGI IMG/M metagenome (GOLD analysis project Ga0070698, IMG submission 65477) | Corn, switchgrass and miscanthus rhizosphere microbial communities from Kellogg Biological Station, Michigan, USA - KBS K1-50-2 metaG | ecosystem: Host-associated > Plants > Roots >...
TCGGACTACACGACGCGCGACGCCGTGATCGAGCTGCTTCTCGAGCACCCGGAGCTGATGCAGCGGCCCGTGATCTTCCGGGGCGAGCGCGCGGTGATCGCTCGCCCGTCCGACAAGGTGCTCGAGCTACTCGACTGAAGGGGGATGTCGTGGCGGTCATGACCGACGAGCTGGTCCGGGAGGACGTGCGCAGCTGGATCGCCGACAGCTGGGACCCGGACATCACGCTCGCCGAGTGGTGGGAGCGTCTGTGCGAGTCGGGCTGGGCGGTGCCGACGTGGCCCGAGCAGTGGTTCGGGAAGGGCCTGCCGCGCGAGCTCGCCGGTGTCGTGAACGAGGAGCTGCGCGCCGCGGGGGCGATCGGGCCTCCGTCCGGCCTCGGGGTGTTGCTGGCGGGTCCGACGATCCTGACGCACGGCGACGACGAGCAGCGGGCGCGATACCTGCGGCCGATCCTCAACGGACAGGAAGCCTGGTGTCAGCTGTTCAGTGAGCCCGGCGCCGGCTCCGACCTCGCGAGTCTCCAGTGCCGCGCCGAGCGCGACGGCGACGAATGGATCGTGAACGGGCAGAAAGTGTGGACATCGGGCGGCCAGACCGCGGACCTCGGCATGCTCGTCGCCCGCACCGATCCCGATGCGCCCAAGCACAAGGGCATCTCGTACTTCGCCATCGAGATGGACCAGCCGGGCGTCGAAGTGCGACCACTGCGCGAGATGACGGGGAGGTCGCTGTTCAGTGAGGTGTTCTTCTCGGACGCGCGTGTGAACGAGTCGGCGATGATCGGCGAGCTGAACGGTGGCTGGGCCGTCGCCAACACGACGCTGGCGAACGAGCGCGCCGGGCTCGGCAGTGGAGGCAGTGGAGCCGTCGGTGGCGCGATGCCGGGCAAGAAGGCCAAGCAACTCGAACGGCGCGTGGGTGACCTCACCGCGGGGAGAGGACGCGACCGCGCCGAGCGCGCCGTCGCCGGACGGCAATCGAACCTGCTCGAGAAGCTCGCGAAGGACGTCGGTCGCGACCAGGACCCGAACATCCGCCAGCGGCTGGCACAGCTCCACATCCTCAACGAGGTCGGCCGGTTCACCAGTTTGCGGGTGAAGGCGGCGAAGGCGTCGGGGCGCGGGCCGGGTCCCGAAGGCAACACGGCCAAGCTGCTCATGAGCCGCATCACGCGTCTGTCGCGCGATCTCGGGCTCGAGATCCTCGGGCCGCACGGGATGCTCATGGGTCCCGACACTCCGGGCGGAGGAGTGGCACAAGAGCTCGCGCTGTTCGCACCGGCGGTGTCGATCTACGGCGGGAGCGACGAGGTGCAGAAGAACATCATCGGCGAGCGGGTCCTTGGGCTCCCGAAGGAGCCGGACGCCGATCGCGTCAAGACGATGCCCTTCCGCGAGCTCAAGGTCGGGACGCAACGCGCCGCGAGCTGACGGCTCGTCGAGCGTGAGGCTGCGCATCGCGCTCACGATCTCGGGCGCGGTCGCACTCGGGGCATACGAGGGCGGCGCGCTGGCGGCGTTGCTGTGCGCGATCCGAGGGTTGTGCCAGGGCGACGACCCTGCGGTCCGGATCGACGCCATCGGGGGCTCGTCGGCGGGCTCGATCACCGGGATGCTCGCGGCGCGGTGCCTCCTCGAGGGCATCGATCCCGTCTATGTGATGCGCGAGGCGTGGGTCGAGCGCGACTCGCTGGCGGTGATGCGCACCGACGCTCCCGACGAGCCGCTGTCGCTCGAGGCGTTGCGGCGGGCGTCGGCCGACCTCCTCGATCCCTGTGACCACCGCGGCGCGCCCACCCACCGCGTCGCCGCGTGCCAGCTTGCTCCGATCCGCATGGTGATGGCGTTGGCCTCGCTGCGGGGTCTCGAGTATCGCGTTCCGACCCTCTCGGAGCGCCAGCAGGTGCGGGCGACGACCTCACTCGACTGGGCGACGTTCACGTTCACGTCGGGACAGCCGGCACGCGAGCTCCTCGAGCCGGCGCGCGCCTCACCCACTGACGTTGCGCTCGCCTCGGCGGCGAACGCGCTGGCGTTCCGACCCGTCCTGCTCGACCGCAGCGGCGATGAAGCCGACTACCGCGCACGCGGCATCGTGAACTTCCCGACGTCGAAGCAGCTCTGGTACACGGACGGCGGGGTCCTCGACAGCGAGCCCCTCACCCGCACGCTCGACCTCGTGCGCGAGGTGGATGAGGACTCGTCGCCCGACACGCGGCGGATCCAGCTCCTCGTCCATCCCAACCCGACCGGCGCGCCCACCGGGACGGCGTGGGCCGACCCGCAGAACCCGCCCACGTGGCTGGCCACGCTGCTGCGGGCGCGTGACCTCCAGCGAACCCAGTCCGTCTACGACGACCTCCTGCACCTCGAGCAGCTGAACACCAGGCTCGACTGGACCGGTCGGCTGTTCGACGAGATCGGGCCGGTGCTCGACGACCTCGATCCGGACACCGCCGCCCGCCTTCGCGACGCGCTCGTCCGCGCCGCCGGGGTCATCGAGGGACAGCGGCGCGCCCTCCGTGCGCACGAGAAGGACCCGGGGGCCGCCGCGCCGCAACCCGTCGCCGACAAGCCGGCGACCGAGATCCTGCGTGACGTCGTCGCCCAGATCGCCGGCATCGCGGGGAAGGAGCGCATCGCGCTCGAGGTCGTGTCGCCACTCGTGCTGCCCGAAGCCGAGACGATCCCCATCGCGCAGATGCTCGCTGGTGAGTTCCTCTTCCACTTCGGCGGGTTCCTCTCGCGAGATCTGCGCCTGAGCGACTTCGACCTCGGATACCGCAGCACGCTCGAATGGCTACGCGCCGGCGGGCTGCGCGAGAACGGTCTCCCGGGCGAGCTCGAACAGCAGGCGCTCGCCCACGCCGAGGAGGCGTACAAGCCCGGTCAACAATGGCAGGCGTACGGCCGCACCGCGTTCCAGGACCTTCCCGCCCGCGAGCGGCTCGCGCTCATGCCGGTGTTCGCGCACATCGCGCGTGTCGTCGCCCACGACCTCCGCCACCGTCGCCCGCAGTAACCAGCGCAGTCGAGGCGCTGGACGCGCTACGCATGTGCGAGTGAAGCACGAATTTCTCCCGCTTCCCGAGCACGGGCGGCGCTTCGTCGCACACCGCCGTGTCCGTCTCGGTGATGTGAATCGGTCCAACCGGCTCCGACTCGACGCCGTCGCGCGTTATCTGCAGGACGTGGCGTCCGACGATGTCGACGACGTCGCCGACCCGCGGGTCGACGGCGCGTGGGTGTTGCGCCGCACCGCTCTCGAGTTGGGTCGCTCGCCCCGGTACGGGGAAGACGTCGAGCTCACGACGTTCTGCAGCGGGACCGGCGGTCATTGGGCCGAGCGCCGGACGAGCGTGGCCGTCAACGGATCCTCCGTCGCGGAGGCGGTCGCGATCTGGGTGTACGTCGACCGGGCGGGGCGTCCAGCGCGGCTGGGGGAGTGGTTCTTCGAGCACTACGGCGCCGCGGCCGACGGCCGGAGAGTCAGCAGCCGTCTCTCGCTCCCACACCCGCCCGCCGGCGCGCACGCGCGTCCGTGGCTGGTGCGCGCCAGCGATTTCGACCTGCTCCGTCACGTCAACAACGCGGCCTACTGGTACGCGGTCGAGGACGAGCTGGCGCGTGTCGCACCCGGGCGCGCTCCGGTGAGCGCGGAGCTCGAGCACCGGGCCGCGATCGAGCCCGGCGATCCCGTCGAGGTGCGCTCGACGGTCGACGAAGATGTGCTTTGGGTGTGGCTCACCACACGCGGCGAGACGCGCTCGGCGGCGCAACTCCGCTTGGGCGCGCCCGGCAAACGACACGCCTCCCGGTAAGCTGACCCTTCTGGACGCGTCCCTGCTCTCTTCTTTCGCCGGTCGTCGGTGCCTGGTCACGGGCGGGCTGGGCTTCATCGGGTCGAACCTCGCGCTCGCGCTCTCGGCCGGCGGCGCCGAGGTGACGGTGGTCGACGCGCTCGTGCCCACCCACGGCGGGGATCGCGGCAACCTCGACGCCGCCGCCGGCCCGATCGACGTGATCGACGCGCAGGTCGACGACGTGGGGCTCGTCCGTGACGCCGCCGGCAGGTCCGAGGTGATCTTCAACCTCGCGGGCCAGGTCAGCCACGTCGAGTCGATGGCGCGGCCCCGCTTCGACCTCGAGGTCAACACCGCCAGCCAGCTCGGCTTCCTGGAGATCCTGCGCGACGTCGGTTCGAAGGCGGTTGTCGTCTACACGTCGACGCGCCAGATCTTCGGGCATCCTCGGTACCTCCCCGTCGACGAGGAGCACCCGGTGTCACCCGTCGACGTCAACGGGATCAACAAGTGGGCAGCCGAGCAGCTGCACCGGCTCTACGCCGAGCTGTACGGGATCCGGGCCAGCTCGGTGCGGCTCACCAACGTGTACGGGCCCCGCCAGCGTCTCCGCGACGACCTGCAGGGCTTCCTGCCGATCTTCATTCGACGCGCGCTCTCGGACGAGCCGATCACCGTCTTCGGGGACGGCGCGCAGGAGCGCGACTGCCTCTACGTCGACGACGTGGTCGAGTGCCTGCTGCTCACGGCCCGCTCGGCCGAGGCGCCCGGCGAGGTGTTCAACGTCGGCAACGATGAGCACCTGTCGCTCCGTACCCTCGCCGAGGCGATCGTCGCCGCCGCGGGCTCGGGATCGGTCGAGTCGGTGCCGTGGCCGCACGATCGCGACGCCATCGACATCGGCTCCTATTTCGGCGACTCGTCGAAGGCGAAGCGGATGCTCGGCTGGGAGCCGCGCACACCCTTCGTCGACGGGATCGCGCACACGGTCGAGTTCTACCGGTCACACCGCTCTCGGTACCTGTGACGACGATGACAGTCCGGCCGCCCGTGGTCGACCTCGCGCGCCGGATGGCCTCGTTGCAACCCGACCTCGGCGCGGCCGTCGACCGGGTCGTCCGCTCTGGATGGTTCCTGCTCGGCCCGGAGACCGAGGCGTTCGAGGCCGAGTTCGCCGCGTTCTGTGGCCGGCGCCACGCGGTCGCCGTCGCGTCGGGGACCGAAGCGCTGCGCCTGGCGCTGCGCGCCCTCGGCGTCGGCGCGGGCGACGAGGTGGTCGTGCCGGCGTTCACGGCCGTGCCGACGGCGGCAGCGGTGTGTGCGACTGGTGCATCGCCGGTCTTCGCCGACGTCGAACATGACACGGCGACCATCGACCTCCAGCAGGCCGCCGCCGCTGTCGCCGAGCGCACTCGGGCAGTGATCCCGGTGCACCTCTACGGCCGGCCGGCCGCGGTTCCCGACGTCGGCTTCCCGGTGCTCGAAGACGCCGCCCAGGCGCACGGCGCCCTCGACCCGCAAGCGCCGTCGGCCGCGGCGGCGTACAGCTTCTACCCGACGAAGAACCTGGGCGGTATCGGCGACGGGGGAGCGGTCGTCACCGACGACGCCGATCTCGCGGCGCAGATCCGGTTGCTGCGTGCCCACGGCCTCACTCGCGACTACGAGCACACCGCGGTGACCGGGAACTCGAGGCTGTCGGAGATCGAAGCGGCCGTGCTCCGGCTCGAGTTGCGGCGGTTGCCTGCTTGGAACTCGCGCCGGCAGGTGATCGCGCGGGCGTACCGAGAGGCGGCGCCGGACATGCGCTGGCAGGCGCCGCACGAGCAGCACGTCTACCACCTGTGCGTGGCGCGGATCGACGACCGGGATGCGTTCCGGGCGCGGATGCCGTTCGGGACCTCGGTGCAGTACCCGCGGGCGCTCACCCAGCAGCCCGCGTACCGCCAGTTCGTACGGGACGCGTGCCCGCAGGCCGAGTCGTGGGCGGCGGAGTGCGTCTCGCTACCCTGCTTCCCCGAGATGACCGACGACGAGATCGAGATCGTGTGCCGCGCCCTCCGGTGAACCGGGCAGTCGAGTCTGTTTCCGCGTTCTTTCCTTGTTACAACGACGAGGCGACCATCGGGGACATGGTCGAGGCGGCGGCCTCCACCCTGGATCGGGTCGGAGCCGACGGCGAGATCATCGTCGTCAACGACGGCTCGAGCGACGGGTCGGAGCGCGTGCTCAAGCACCTGACGGAGACGGAGCCGCGCCTGCGCGTCGTCACGCACGAGCACAACCGCGGCTACGGCGGCGCGCTGCTCTCGGGATTCGGCGCCGCGACGAAGCAGTGGGTCTTCTACACCGACGGTGACGGTCAGTTCGACCCGACCGAGCTCGAGCTTCTCGTGGCGCGCGCGACGGACGATATCGACGTCGTGCAGGGCTACAAGCTCAACCGGGCCGACAACGTCGCTCGGCGTGCGATCGGGCGGGTGTACCACCGGTTCGTGTCCTTAGTGTTCGGGCTGCACGTTCGCGACACGGACTGCGACTTCCGCCTGATGCGTCGATCGATGCTCGAGCGGGTCCGACTCGAGAAGACGACCGGGGTGATCTGCGTCGAGCTCGTGCGCACCCTCCAGGACGCCGGCGCAAAGTTCGTCGAGGTCGGCGTCCACCACTACCCGCGAGTCCACGGACGTTCGCAGTTCTTCAAGCTGTCGAGCGTGGCCCGCACGCTGTGGGACCTCGCCAAGCTGTGGGTGCAGCTGGTCGTCCTGCGTCGCGGGAAGGCGCGGTCCGCGCCCGCGCGCTAGCCCCGCGTCGCCACTACCACGGCCGAGGTCCCCACGGCGACGTCGTGGCGAGCCAGCCATCGGCGCTCGGCCTTCGCTAGCGGCGCGAACACGCGGTCCAGGGCGCGGCGTTCGACGTCCGAGCCTGTGTCGTCCGCCGACTGGGAACCGCGCCGCTCGAGGACGGCCAACAGCGCAGCCGGCGGGGCGAGGAACGAGTACGCGTACGTCGACCGCCGCACCCGCAGCCCCGCCCGCTCGGCGAGACCGGCGAGCTCGTCGCGCCGGTAGCGGCGCAAGCCGTGCACGGTCACGTCATGCGCGCGGCGGAGCGACTCGAACGCGGGCTCCAGGAGCAGCACGGCGCCCCCGGTGCGCAGCACCCGCGCCAGCTCGCCGAGGGCGGCGACGTCGTCGCGCACGGTGTACAGCAAGGTGATCCCCACCGCGACGTCGAACGCCCCGTCGGCGAACGGGAGGCCCTCGGCGCTCGCTTGCACGGGTGTGGTCGCCGGCCGACGTGCGCGCACGAACTCGAGGGCTTCGCGAGCGAGGTCGACGCCGGTCACCCGGCCGTGGTTCGCGAGCCACGCGCCGTTCCCGCCCGGGCCGCAGCCGGCGTCGAGGATGCGCTGGTCGGTGCCGAGCCAAGGTTGCAGGAGCTCGGCCATGAGCGCCCGGGTGTTGCGGTACCACCAGTGGTCGTCCTCGGCCGCCGCGATGCGGGCGTACTCCTCGACCTCCATCAGCCGATGATCGTCTCTTCCCTCTCGGTCAGGAGCCACACGAGGCTGTCGCGGTCGAGGAAGCGATCCTCGTCGGGTGCGATCAGCTCGCTGTACGCGGGCTCGCCGATCATGTCGTAGAAGGCCTGGACGGACGGGTACCACTCGACGGCAGCGCCGTCGAAGTCCGAACCGCCACGGCCGTAGTCGGCCCGAGCGCGGTGGTTGCGCTCGTAGCGGACGAAGTAACGCGCGATCGAAGGCGTGTCGCAGTTCAACGGGCTGTGCACAGTGCGCCAGTGGCGATGGAAGTCGTCGATGTCCATGCCGGGCCGGCGCTTCACCATGCAGACGAGCTTGACGACGGGCTCGTCGCGCTGCGCGGGGCCGGGGATCACGACCTCCTCCTCGTCGGTCAGGATCCAGACGAGCCCGTCGAGGTCCAGGAGCTCGCGCTCGTCCGGCGCGACCTGCGCTTGGTACTCGGGGTCGGCAACCATGGCGACGAAGTCGTCCATCGAGTCGAACCACTGGATGGCGACGCCGTCGAAGGCGCCGCCCCGCTTGTAGTCGGCGGCGGCGCGGTGGTTCTGCTCGTACCGCACGATCCGGTCGGCGACGCCGGGCGTCTCGCTGATGAGCCGGGCGTGCCTGCCCCGCCAGTGGTCGTGGAACTCCTCGATAGAGAGCGAGGGGTTGCGCTTCACGACGCAGATGAGCTTGATCATCGGATGCACACCTTCACTCGAGCTGCTATATTCACACGCATTGTGAAAAACAGAGAACTCGTGAAAATCGAGGGCGACTTCGGGGCCGAGGCGCTCCGGATCCTACGTGACGTCCCCGGCGTCGCCGTCGAGACGGCCCGAGCCGCCCGGGGCGGCGGTCGCGGCGACGCCGTGCTCCGGTACGGCCCGGCCGCCGAAGCCGTGGCGGTGGAGGTCAAGCGGCGGGCCAACGCGGCCACCGCCTGGCAGGTCGTGCAGCAGTCCCAGTCCGCCCCCGATGGCAACCTCCTGCTTGTCGCGGGAGCGACGACGGCGGATGCGCGCGAGATCCTCGAACGACACGGCGTCGCCGTCGTCGACGGGCTCGGCAACGCCCACGTCGAGCTCCCGGGCTTCGTCCTCCACACCGAAGCGCAACGTGGTCGAGGTGCTGACACACCTCGCCCGCAGTCACACACCCGGCTCGCGGGCAAGGCGGGCGTCGGAGCCCAGGCCCTGCTCCTCGAGCCCGAACGCGAATGGAAGGTCCAGGACCTCGCCGCAGAAGCCGGCATCTCCGTCGGCCTGGCGCACCGCGTGCTCGTTCGCCTCGAGACGGAAGGGCTGGTGGCGGCGGAGGGGGCCGGCCCGAGACGCGTTCGCCGGGTCGCCGATCCCACCGCGCTCCTCGACCTGTGGGCCGAGGAGAACACCGACCGCGCCGTGCGGCGGGTGCGCGCGTACCGACTCGCCCGGGAGCCGCGCGAGCTCGCCGGCGCCGTGAGCGCGGGCGTCGACGCAGCCGGGATCGACCACGCCGTCACGGGCGCAGCCGCCGCCGCGCGCATCGCGCCGTTCGTCACCGCGGTCCCCGTCGCCGAGATCTGGATCGACTCTGTCGCTTCGCTCGACGACGCGGCGGTCGCAGCCGGCGCCGAAGCCGTCGAGTCGGGCCACAACCTGGCGTTCGTCCAGGCGAACGGGGACGAGCCGCTGGCCTTCCGGCGCCGGGTCGACGGGATCTGGGCCGTCAATCCCTTCCGCCTCTTCTACGACCTCCGGAACGACCCCCGCCGGGGTCGCGAGCAGGCGGACACCCTCCGCCGGGAGGTGATCGGGTTTTGAGCCGCGACCACTTCACCGACTACGACGACGCGGCGACCGCGCGCTGCGAGCGCGCGCTCGTCACGTTGCTCGGCGACCTCGGACCATGGCGCGAGCGCATCTTCCTCGTCGGCGGCCTCGCGCCCCGGTATCTCGTCGGGCAGCTTCCAGAAGGAGCGCGCGCTCACGTCGGGACCACCGACGTGGACCTCGTCATCGGCCTCGCGCTCGGGGACGAGACACCGGAGACGTACCGGACTCTCGAGAACAACCTGGAGAAGTCGCACTTCGACCAGAAGGAGCCCGGCTTTCGCTGGGCGCGAGAAGTCGAGGGCGCCAAGGTCGTCGTCGAGTTCCTGTGCGAGACGGAAGCGGTCCCGGCGGGGCTCGTCTTCCGACCAAAGGCCGGTTCCACCGGGTCGGTCGTCGGAGCGTTCAACGTTCGTGGCGCCAATCTCGTGCGCTACGACTTCATCGAATGCGTTCTCGAAGGAGAGCGTCTCGACGGGGGCGGCGCGTCGAAGGTGCGTGTCCGCGTCGCGAATGTGCTGCCGTACACCGTGCTCAAGATCTTCGCCTTCCAGGACCGCCACGAGAACAAGGACTCCTACGACCTCGTGTTCTGCCTCCTGCACTTCGGCGATGGGCCCGAGGCCGCCGGAGAAGCTGCCGCCCGCAGCCCCGTCGCGCGCGACACCCGCGTGGCGGAGGCGCTCGAGCTGCTGGGCGAACGGTTCGGTGACGTGCGCCAGGACGGGCCGACGGCGTACGCGACGTTCCTCGCCGACCGCGGCGACGATGAGGAAACGGCGCGGCTGCGGCGCGAGGCGGTCGCCACCGTGCGGGGCTTCCTCGAGGCATTCCACGCCGCGCCGACGTAGGGGTACCGTGCGGGCCGCCGCGGCGACGACGGCTTAGCCGACCGTCGCCGCAAAGCCGGAACTTGCGACGGCTCAGGGGGACTGATGGAGAAGCTCGTCTACGCGCTGTGGGGTGTGCACGAGGGGCTGGTCGAGAAGGCGGGGCCGGAGCTGCTCGCGCTTGATCCGCAGGGGCTGACGGTCAACGTGATCGATCCCGACGTCGACATGAGCGCCGTCGTCGGCGTCTCCACCGGCGACCGGGTCGGAGCCACGGTGGGGCTCTGGCTCGACTCCCTCGACGATCGCGGCCCGTACGAGGCCGTCCTCGGCGGCGCGGCGGACAGGCTGGCGGGCTACCTCGTGACCGAGTCCGTCCCGCTTGCGTACGACCGGCGGACCTGGCCCGACGGAGAGCGCTCGCCCGGCGTGAAGCAGATCACGATGTTCGACAAGCGACCGGACATCGACGACGCTCAGTTCTTCGCCCGATGGCACGGGTCGCACACGCCGCTGACCTTCGAGGTCCATCCCGTCTGTCTCTATGTGCGTCATGCGGTGGCGCGTCCCGTCACCGACGGCGCGCCGCGCTGGCGCGGCATCGTCGAAGAGGGCCTGCGCGAGGTCGAGGACCTGACTGACCCGATGCGCTACTTCAGCGCCGGTGGTTCGCCGGACGCCCTCGAGCACAACGTCAAGCGGGTGATGGAGGACGTCTCCACGTTCCTCGACCTCGGGTCGGTCGAGTCCTACCCGACGGCCGAGTACATCCTCCGGGGCCTGCCGGCCTGATGGAGGAATCGTGAGCGTGCTCGAGGGCAAGGCGGCGCTCGTAACCGGAGGTGGCTCGGGGCTCGGACGGGCGTCCGCGATCGCGCTCGCCCGCGCCGGCGCGACCGTCACCGTGGCGGACGTCGACGAGCAGGGCGGGAAGGAGACCGCCGATCTCGTGTCGGAGGAGGCGGGCGGCAAAGCGGACTTCGTTCGTGCCGACGTGACGCAGGCCGACGAGGTCGAGACGATGGTCAACAAGGCGGTCGCCCGGTGGGGCCATCTGGACTGCGCGCTGAACAACGCCGGTACCACCGGCGTGAGCGCGCCCACCGCCGACTACACGCTCGAGGACTGGAACCGCGCCATCGCTCTGAACCTCACCGGCGTGTTCCTCTGCCTCAAGTACGAGCTGCCTGCCATGCTCGAGCGCGGCGGCGCGATCGTGAACATGGCGTCCGGGGCGGG